>Ga0129333_10000152_pt1 | contig 46185 bp, 68 predicted proteins | sample CPB6_08_DNA_FD_94474 | JGI IMG/M metagenome (GOLD analysis project Ga0129333, IMG submission 94474) | Freshwater to marine salinity gradient microbial communities from Chesapeake Bay, USA - CPBay_Sum_0.6_0.8_DNA | ecosystem: Environmental > Aquatic > Marine > Coastal | place: USA: Chesapeake... | reverse complement strand
AATTTATTTAATTCTTTAGTTTTATTAAATGGTGCAACAAAAAAATCTCCTATTAAAAAAGACGTTACCACTTCAAAATTGAAAGTTAAAAGTCCATCTAAAGATGCAACTTTTTGGATTCCGGAAGACGATGTAGAGGATATTATTAAAGTTGCAGGTAAAAATAAAGAAGCATCTATTAAAGTAGGAAATCAAGTTACTGATGAAACAAAAGATGCGGCTTCTTTACTAATTGATTTAATAAAACATCCATTAGTAAAAAATCCTATGTTAATGGTTGATGAGTTTAGAAAAATTAAAAATTTATTTTTTGGTGATAAAGCTGGATTAATCTATTTTAAGAATAAGACTGTAAATATCGCTAATAATTTAGATGCATTTGCAACGGTTGCGATATCACAAGATAATTATAGATTTGATTTAGCCGATGGATATAAATATAAATTTATTCAATTGCAAACAAAATAAAAGTAAATGCTTCATCTAAACAATGAAGTATTTTACTGTTTAATTTGTTTTATCAAATTATTTTTATATATTTAATCAAAGTAATCAACGTTATGAAAAAATATCAATCAAATAAATTATTCGACGGTTATTCAACTTGTTTCCGTCAATGGAAAGCAGACGGAACTCATTGTAAATTCTTACATGGATATGCAGTATCATTTCGTGTTTGGTTTGAAGGTGATTTAGATCATCGTAATTGGGTATTTGATTTCGGTGGAATGAAAAGAGCTAAAACTAAAATACATGGAATGGCTCCAAAAGAATATTTTGAATATCTTTTAGACCATACTACAATCGTAGCTCAAGACGATCCATACCTACCACAATTTAAACAAATGGATGCAGATGGTATTATTCAATTAAGAATTATGGATAGTGTAGGATGTGAGCGATTTGCAGAATATCTTTATACTACTATTAATGATTTTCTATTGGAAGAAACGAATGGTAGAGTAAAAGCTATTAAAGTTGAAGTATATGAGCATGAAAGAAATGCAGCTAGTTATTCGGAGATTTAATTTGGTTAATTCAAAAGAATTACTTATATTTAGTTTATGAAATGTATATCATGTAATTCCGATTTACCTAATGTACGAGTGTCATTAGGTTACAAAGAATGTACTTCTTGTTCTACTGTAGATACTTATGGTTGCGTAGATATCGTATATCATAAGACAGGTAACACCGTACAAGTAATGAGTAAAGAAGCGGCAGCTTCAGTTAATAAACATAAAAGAAGAGGATTTGGTACTATGCTGAAAGGCGGTAGTAAATCTTCTACTTACAATCCAAAAGGTTCTAAACATGGAGTATCTACTTGTATTATTGGTAATGAATCGTCCTTTAATAAAGTAGGAGAAATATCTATGTCTTTATTTGAAAATAAAGGTATTGACGCTGCATTTGATTATATAGACAGAGCTGTAAGAAATTATGATATAAATAAAAATCAAGCATTTAAATTAAAAAGAATATTCAATTCGTTATGACAGACATTAGTGAAAACAAATTACTAATCGCAGAAGACTTTTATAGTGTTCAAGGCGAAGGTATTACATCCGGCTATCCCGCATATTTTATTAGATTAGCAGATTGCAATTTATCGTGCGGAGCTAAAATGGCGTTTGTAAATCAATTTAAAAAAGATAAAGTAGATTACGATCCAGGCACATTTAAAGGTGACTTGCACGCAGAAGGAAAGGCTACTTGGACTTGCGATACAATTCCCGTATGGGCAAAAGGTGTTGAAAGAGATTATCAATACTTAATTGACCGTTGGATTGAGCAAGGCATTTATGACGATATTAAAAGAGGTACTATCCATATTATTTGGACTGGCGGCGAGCCTACAATTCCTAAACATCAAAAAGCAATTATGGGATTTCATAATTACTGGTCTAATATAGTTTTCAGTGGTAATGACTATCTTGAATTTAGCCCGTTTGTAGAAATTGAAACTAACGGTACGTTTGTTATCGAAGATGAATTAATGAGACAATTGGATCAAATTAACTGCTCTCCTAAATTAGCAAATTCAGGAATGACAGAAAAGCAACGTATTGTTCCGGAAGCTATTAAGAAAATTATGGAACATATGATATATCAATTCAAGTTTGTAGTTAGTACTGAAGATGATATTAAAGAAGTATTTAAAGATTTTGTAGAGCCGTTTAACATTCCATTAGCATATACAGTATGTATGCCTGGTTTAGATTCTCAAGATGATTTTCATGAGAGAACTAAATTTGTTTTAGAAATGGCTAAGAAATATAAATTTGTAGGATTAACAAGATTACACGTTTCGGCGTGGGATAAAACAACAGGAGTATAAAATATGAAAAAGATTGCAAAACCGCTCGGTGATCGAGTTTTAGTAAAAGAAAGAAAAGAAGAAGAAACTGTAGTATCAGGTATCTTTATTCCAGAAAGCGCAAACATCGATGATGTTAAATTAGCAGATGTAATTTCTGTTGGTGCTGGGTTATTTACACAAAATGGTGTTCCTATTCCTATGACTGTTAAAGAAGGAGACTTAGTCGCTCTTCCTCCTTATCATCAAGGTAATGAAGTTAAATTAAATGGAGAAACTTATTTAGTACTTCGTGAAAGCGATTTATTAATGGTAATTACAGAAACAGAATAATATGGGTGAACTATTAAAATATGCAAATTCATCTATTCCTCGTAGTAAAGAAGAAAAACAAGCTATGATTGAAAATGCTGCAAAGCATTATGGTGAATATATGACTGCATTAGGAATTGATTGGAAGAACGATCCTAATTCTTCCGACACTCCTATGCGTGTAGCTAAAGCATTTATTAATGATTTAGCGCAAGGATGTTATACTGAACCTCCTAAAATTACTGCATTTGATAATTTAGATAAGTACGACGGTATCGTATTTCAAGGTAATATTGATGTTAAGTCATTTTGCTCTCATCATCATTTACCTTTTATTGGATATGCGCATGTAGCGTATATTCCAAGCGAAGACGGTAAAGTAATTGGGTTATCTAAACTAAATAGGATTGTAGAGTATTTTGCTCGTAGACCTCAAGTGCAAGAAAACTTAACTATGCAAATTCATAATTACATAAATGAAATATGTGTAGGAAATAAAGGAGTTGCTGTTGTAGTAGGTGCTAATCATATGTGTGCGTGTGTTAGAGGGGTTCGTCATGATAGTACAATGATGACTTCTAAAATGTCCGGCGCATTTATGAACGATCCTGCTGCACGAAATGAATTTTATCGATTCGTAGATGGTATGGAGTAATTATGGATATAAAAGATAAAGAAGCACGTATACGATTATTTTTACAACTAATAGAGGCCTTTAAGGCTGAACAGTGGGTAGATAAAATTTATGAAATCATAAAAGATTATGATCTACCTAAACATCTAGATAGAGATTTTGTTTTAAGTGCATTAGAACAATATTATGTAAAAAAAGAAGAGTATGAAAAGTGTGCTAATTTAGTTAGATGGAAAGACGATATGATTCGTTTAGATTTAATTGTAAACGAAGTGTCTGGAAGTGAAACGAATGAAAAGTCAGAGTATAAAGAAGGATTCAAAGTACCTGACTCAATAAGACAACGATTTAAAAGAAAACGCGATAAATAGTTATGAAAAGAAAATTATTTTATTTTGGTCTTGAAAGCCTTGCAAGTAGGTATACAGGTCAATTAACAAATGAATGGGCGCCTACTGCCTTTGCTACATTTAGCGATAAAATAGAATTTGTAAATATCCCGGGCGATGTTAATGAACATGGTGATGTTGCAGTTGGAATGGTACTTGATGCAGTAGGGCGAGGCATATATAGTATGTCTCAAGTACAGTACTTTTTAAACTTAATTCGTAAAGGAGAGGTAAAGGAAAATGATATTGTATATTTTGCAGATTATTGGACTCCTGGTTTGGAAAGTATATTTTATGCATTAGACCTTTATAAAATTAAAAATGTAAAATTCTATGCGCGTAATTGGGCGCAGTCAATGGACGAATATGATTTTACATATGGTATGCGTGATTGGATGCGTTGGTATGAGTTAGGATTAGATTCTAAACTATCAGGTATCTTTTGCGGTAGCACTGAGCATAAAAACTTAATGGTGCAAGCAGGATTTAAAACTCCTATTCATGTTTTAAATTTACCGGTGCATAAACAACTTACGTTAGCAAAGGCAGGTAATATGAATTTTGAAAAACGTAATGTCGTAGCATATACTTCACGTTTGGATAAAGAAAAGAATCCATACTTTATGCTTTCAGTAGCTGAAAAGTTTTTAGATATGCATCCCGAATGGGAATGGGTAGTTACTACATCCTCATCTAAATTAAGATCAAATGTTCCTGGAGTTACGGATGCTGTATACGATTTAGCAAAACGTAATCCTAGATTTAAAGTTCATGAAAATCTTTCTAAAGAACAATATTATCAAGTATTAGGAGAAGCATCTATTCAGTTTAATTCTGCTTTACAAGATTGGGTTTCATTTACTTGTATTGAAGCTACAATGTATGGATGTGATATTGTATATCCTGATTTCAGATCATTTAAAGAATTTATTCCGAAGGATAGAAAGTATCATGCATTTGATGTTGATGATGCAGTATATACGTTAAGTTATGCGAAGGACACTTTGAGAAATTATTCTTATATTAGTGACTTAGCAGATTTAGGTTTGTATTTAGAAGGCTATATTATGGCAAATGATGTAGAGACCGAATTAAATGTATGGCAAGAATCAGAATACTGTAAATCCTTATTAGCATAATGTATCAAAATATTTACGTAGATAGAAAAACAAATGTCGTTCATTTATGGGACGATGAAAAAGGATATTTAAAATTTGCATATAAAAAGTATGCTTATAAGAAAAGTCCTAGTGGCAGGCACGTCACGTTAGATGGGACTAAGGTAGACAAAGTAACTGGATGGACTGATGCCGATTTACAAAAAGGACATATATACGAATCTGACGTTAATGCAGATACCCGTACGTTAGTTGATATGTATTATGAAACAGATGATTTATCTGTAGGGCATAGAGAATTATTTTTCGATATCGAGGTAAGCGGTGAAGGAGGATTTAGTACGGCTGAAGAAGCTCGCAATCCTTTGACATCAATATCTTTTTACGATAAAGCGGGTGATAGGTATGTAGCTATCTTAATAGATAAAAAGAAAAAAGTACAACCAGTTAGCGAAGGTAATTTTATTTTAGAAGTAGTTCAATCTGAAATAGAACTTATTAATTTATTTTTAAGATATTATCTTGAAATCCAACCTACAATCTTAACAGGATGGAATATAGAATTTTTCGATATTCCTTATTTGTATAATCGTATTTCGAGAGTATGCGGTCCAACATATGCTAATGTATTAAGTCCAATTAATCAAGTTGAACTTTTGAAACATCGTAATCGTTATAAGATAATGGGAGTTTCAATATTGGATTATATGGCATTGTATAAAAACTTTACGTATTCAGAAGAGCCGTCTTATGCTTTAGATTTTATTTGTAAAAAAGAATTAGGTAGAGGTAAGATTGAATATGAAGGAACGCTTGATCATTTATATGAAACGGATATTGATAAGTTTATTAAGTATAACATTAATGACGTAGAACTTGTTGTTGATTTAGATAATAAACTTAAGTTCCTCGATCAGGCTCGTGGTATATGTCACAAAGGGCATGTGCCTTACGAAGACATTTTCTTTACTACAAGATATTTGGATGGTGCGTGTTTAACGTATATGAAACGGTTAGGTATTGTAGCACCTGATCGTAAAAGACATAACAAAGAAGAATCTGAAGAAGAACAAAGTAATGATTTTGCTGGTGCATTCGTAAAAGATCCGATACCCGGCGTGTATCATTGGATATTTGATGAAGATATGGCATCGCTATATCCTTCCATTATTCGTACTTTAAATATATCTCCTGAAACAAAAGTAGGTCGATTTGAAAATTGGAAAGAAGTTCAAGATATATTTTTAACTGGTAATGGCAGTGGTAATGCTAAATTCAAATATGCGAATAGTACAAAGTCAGAAATAGTTCCTGCAGAAAATTTAAGACATTGGTTGCATGAACATGATTATAGTATATCTGCGATTGGTGTTGTATACGATAAAAATAAACCCGGACTTGTTCCTTCTATTCTGAAAACTTGGATGGGCGAACGTGAAGAATATAGAGCGTTAGCAAAGAAGTATGGTAAAGAAGGAGATGCTGTTAAAGCTAGATTTTATGATGCGCGGCAGTTGACAATGAAGATTGTTAATAACTCTTTATATGGTGCATTAGGTGCGGCAGGATTTAGGTTTCATGATTTGGATAATGCAGAGAGTATTACATTATCAGGGCAGTCAGTTATTAGACATTCAATGCTGAAAGGTAATGAATGGTTTACTAAACAGACGGGTGAAAATAAAGAATATGTAATTTATGTAGATACTGATTCTAATTACTTCTCTGCAAAGCCAATCATCGATATGATGGAAAAGAGATTGGGTAAAGAATTATCTAAACAAGAAAAAACAGATATTACTTTTAAAACGTCTCAAGTAGTTGAAAAGTATATTAATGATTCGTTTGACGATTATGCTAAACATGTGCATAACTCGGACGAGCATTTCTTTTCAATTAAGCAGGAGTATGTAAGTGAATCGGGTTTATGGATTGCAAAGAAACGATATGCTCAGAAAATTATAACAGAGAAGGGCGTTTCGATTAGTCAATTAACTGGTGGTAAAAAAGAATGGAAGCTAGATGTTAAAGGAATGGACGTTGTTCGAAGTAACTTCCCAAAAGCATTTAGAGAATTTATGTCTGGCATCTTAATTGACATTCTTAATATTGAACCTAAAGATGTTATTGATACAAAGATATTGAACTTCCGAGAAGGAATGAAAACTAAACCAATGTTAGATATTATGTTCCCGACCGGTGTTAAAGAATTAAGTAAGTATCAAACGGGCGCATCTAATAATATGTTTACGGATAGAGTTAAAGGAACTCCCGTTCATGCTAAATCTGCTTTGAACTATAACGATTTATTAGTATATTATAATATCGATTCAGTTCCTGCAATTAGCGATGGTGATAAAATTAAATGGACGTACCTTAAAAGTAATCCGTTAGGATTAGAAACTTTAGCTGTAAAGGGCTTTGAAGATCCAATAGAAATTATTAAATTTATAGAACAATATATTGACTATGAACGTATATTTGAAGCGTCATTAGAAAATAAATTGGGTGACTTTTATAATGCACTTCGTTGGGGAGCAATTCCTACCAATGGAGTAATTAACGAATTCTTTTCATTTTAAACGTATGAACACAAAAATTGTTGTTAGATTACAAATTGAAGGCTTACATTGTTGGCCTAATGCTAGAAACGTATTTCCTGAAGTAGGATTTTTAGCAGACCCGCATAGACATATTTTCTTTATTGAATTAAAGAAACAAGTTTATCATGATGATAGAGATATTGAATTTATCATGTTTAAAAGAGACGTTCAGGACTATTTATATAAGAAGTATTATGATAATGATAAAAGATGTCATTATTTTTCTAATATGAGTTGTGAAATGATTGCTAAAGAATTGTTACGTGAATTTAGTTGCGACTTTGTAAGTGTGTTCGAAGACAATGAGAATGGCGCAGAAGTAGATGCAATGACTTATTATGGACACAAAGACGCATAACGTTTATATTGTACACGATAATTGGAATTGTGATCTAACTGATTGGGATGGTCACATAAAAACATTTGTTCAAGATTACATAACGGAAAATAATTTACCGTATCAAGTTCATGAAATATTTGGTGAACAAGAAATGAGAAAGGAGTTTGAACGTAAACAATTTACATCTTACGACAAAATTATTTATCCAAATGTATGGGGAGCAATACCAATTTACGTAAAACACTTAATTGAAAATAGTAGAACGGTGCCTCCTAAAACTTATGGCTTTTGGAGACGGGGTAGTTTTATTAATGCAGATGCAAATTATAGACCTATTTGGAATAGAGATTATAGAAAGTCATTTGAACGAGCATTACATAGATGTATAGATAAAAGTTTCTTATTAACGGATTTACATGTAAATCAATTTAGACATTTTATTTGCAGACCTAAATTAAAACCTTGGAGAGCAATAAAATGTAATTTTCCTTTAAAGAATATTCCTAATGATATAAGGAATGACATAACGGAAACTAAACAAGATTTAATTGTATTTCCTTTTAAGAATCCGACTCAATTAGAAGATAAGATTATTTATGATTTGAAAAGAACAATGGCACCTACAATGGTTCATGCTATTAATGAAAATCATAAAATCACCCGTGAGCAGTATTTATATCAGTGTAGTACGGCTAAAATAATGTTTCTGCCTTTGCATTATGAATCTATAGGACAATTTATTTATGAAGCATATGCTCTTAAATGTATTCCTGTAGTACCGGATATAGAATATTATCGAGACTTTGTACCGGAGGAGTTTAGATATAATCCGGAAGTCACTTTAAACATCTATAACTATACTTTAATGGCAGACCAATTAACGAATAAACTTAAGAACTTGATCGTTCATTATAACGAATATATGGATGTAATAGAACAAAAATTAAAGTACTTGACAGACACGTATTATACGACAGAATTTTTAAATATAGTATTTAACAAAGAATAAAAATGGAAGAAAAACAAATTGTATATTTCCCTTCGTTATCGGCAGGTGCATTTGCATCTCCGTTAAAAAAGAATGAGGAAATTGCTCCTGGAGTTCCGATTAGGTTCTGGGACGACAAAGTTCCTGAAGAATGGAGATATAAATATTTCCTTTTAACGGGCGGTCACCATTATAAGAAAATGGAGATTAGAAAGGATTGGGGCTTAGAAGATAGTCTCGTATTCGGTGATAGCGGTGGATACCAAATATCTACAGGTGCTATGAAATGGGATTTAAAATTACGTGATCAAATATTTGAATGGTTAGAAGCTAATTCAGATATAGCATGTAATTTAGATATTCCGCCGCGCGGATCTTATTTAAATAAGTTTCATGATTCGCTCGATGTAAGCTTTGATAACTTTAAATACTTTGAAGGTAAGCAAACTGGTAAAACGAAATTCTTAAATGTAATTCAAGGGTCCAATCCTATTGAATATACAGAGTGGTATAATACAGTTAAGGATTTACAATTCGGTGGTTGGTGTTTAGGATCGGTAAGTAAGCGATTAGTAGATTTTATGTTTGTGCTTGCAATGATGCTTGAGAATAGAGAATTTGATAAAAAGAATATTGATTGGATTCACTTATTAGGAGCATCGAAAGTATCTGACTTCTTTGTATTAAAAAAGATGCAACAGTTACTTAACAAATTAACAAATAATAGAATTACATTATCTACAGATAGTTCATCTCCAGGTCAATATCCAATCTTTGGACAAATGATATGGGCGCCTAATTGGAAAGATCAAGTATATAACATGTTGTATTTTCCAAAGGATGGTTCTAAAATAAATTATCCAACTACGGGTCATGTTCCTTCGTTAATCGATCATCCCGGAGTTAAACATTTAACTTACGATTTAGTTAAGAATTATTCAACGCCTGCAGTTACTCGTTTGACATATCATAACTTATATATGTATGTTTATACGGTAGATCAAGTAAATAAATTAATGGACTCTTGTCCGTTAGAAGTATTAGCTGAATTACTTCCAAGTGATTTAATTCATGCGCTTAAGTCAATGGAAGAAATGTTTGAAAGCGATAATCCATTGCAAGTATATGAAAAGAATAGACATCATTATTTAAAATTTGGTGGAGACTCATTAAACAATTATTCCAAAGAAATTCAGTCTCAATTCTTTGAACTTAGTTAAAAAATCATTATATTAATAAAAAAAGAAAAGGAAAGTTATGTCAAAACAAATTCATTTTAATACCGATGCACGTGACGGTTTAAAACGCGGAATTGATTCATTGGCGAATGCAGTGAAAACTACTTTAGGGCCTAAAGGGCGTAATGTAATTATCGGTAAAAAGAATAGTAATCCTATTGTAACGAAAGACGGAGTTACGGTTGCAAAGGAAATTGAAGTTACCGATCCATTAGAAAATATGGGAGCTCAAATGGTAAAAGAAGTTGCTTCTAAAACAGCTGATGTTGCTGGAGATGGAACTACTACGGCTACTGTATTAGCTCAGTCGATTGTAACGTTAGGAATGAAAAACGTTGCAGCGGGTGCAAATCCAATGGACTTGAAAAAGGGAATGGATAAAGCAGTGGATGCAGTAGTTGATGAATTAAGTGCTCGTAGTATGCACGTTAGTGATAGCAGTGAGAAATTAAGACAAGTAGCTACAATTTCTGCAAATAATGATTCTGAAATTGGTAATTTAATTGCAGATGCAATTGGTAAGGTTACTAAAGAAGGAGTTATTACTGTAGAAGAAGCTAAAGGCACAGAGACTACAGTTAATATTGTGGAAGGGATGCAAATCGATAGAGGATATATTTCTCCATACTTTATTAATAACCCAGATAAACAAGAAGCGGTATTAGAAAATCCGTATATCTTATTGTATGATAAACGTATCAGTGCCTTAAAAGAATTTTTACCTTTATTGGAAAAAGTAGTTCAAACAGGTAAATCACTTTTAATTATCGCTGAAGATGTTGAAGGCGAATCTTTAGGTACGTTAGTTGTTAACTCTTTACGCAGATCAGTTAAAGTAGCAGCAGTGAAAGCTCCTGCATTCGGAGATCGCAGAAAAGCAATTATGGAAGATATTGCTACTATTACTGGTGGTAATGTTATTTCTAAAGAGCTAGGTCATAAATTAGAAACATTAGATATTAAGTTTTTAGGAAGAGCTGAAAAGGTTATCGTTAATAAAGACTCTACAGTAATTATTAATGGAGGCGGTACGTCAGAATCAATTGCAGAACGTATTAATTCAATTAAAAGTCAAATCGATTCTAGTACGTCTGACTTTGATAAAGAAAAATTACAAGAGCGTTTAGCTAAATTAGTTGGTGGCGTTGCTGTATTATATATCGGTGCTGCTACGGAAGTAGAAATGAAAGAGAAGAAGGATCGCGTAGATGATGCTCTTCATGCTACTAGAGCGGCAATTGAAGAGGGAATCGTTCCAGGCGGCGGCGTAGCATATATTCGTTGTATTTCTGCACTTGAGCATTTGAAAGGTGATAATGAAGATGAGAATACGGGTATTTCAATTGTTAAGCGCGCATTAGAAGAACCGCTTCGACAAATTTGTTATAATGCAGGAGTTGAAGGTTCTGTAGTTATTCAAAAGGTTAAAGAAGGAGATAATGATTATGGATATAATGCTCGTACGGATAAGTTTGAAAACTTAATCGAGTCGGGTGTTATTGACCCCGCTAAAGTATCTCGAGTGGCTTTACAAAATGCAGTATCAATTGCATCTATGGTATTAACAAGCGAATGCTCAATTGTTGAATTACCGGAGGAAAATAAATCTGAGCAAAATGCTTATTAATTCAAAAGAAATTCTTATATTTAGATATGGAAAAAAATAAATTTGAAACTTTCCTAGGCAAATATTATTTGGCGGGAAATACGGATAGTGCAAAGGTTATTATTAAAGATAAGACCTTATCTACGAGCTTTATTACTACAGACCAGAATGTAATTGGAGAAGTTACTCTTAATTCGTTTGATTCTAAAGATGCTGAGCTAGGTGTATATACAACTTCTCAATTGCTAAAACTTTTATCTGCGTTAGATAGTGATATTGATATTTCATTTGGTGAGTCTGAAGGTAAAGTATATAGTATGAACTTTAAAGATAAAACAACTAACGTGACTTACATGTTAGCAGATTTATCTGTTATTCGTCAAGTGCCTGCATTGAAGACTCTTCCGGACTTTGATTGTTCAATTAATATTACAAAAGAATTCGTTAGTAAATTTATTAAGGCAAAGAACGCATTACCTGAATCAGATAATTTTGCAGTTCAATGTACTAATGGCGAAACGAATATTGTAATTAATTATTCGTCTATCAATACTAATAGAATTAACTTTAAAGTAGATGCAAATTCAGCAAGCGATTTTTCGCCTATCTGTTTTTCTGCTAAAATCTTTAAAGAAATTTTAGTAGCAAATGATGGCGCGCAAGGTACTTTAGAAATTAGTTCTAAAGGATTAGCTCGAGTTACTTTTACAAATAGCGATTATTCATCTACTTATTATTTGGTTAAATTAACAATTAGTTAATGGTAGACATTATAGGTTGGGTAGCAACCGGTTTAGTTTTATTGGGCTATTGGCTTAATGCTAACCGGTTGCATTACCAAGCAATGGCAGTTTGGATTGTAGGGGATATTGGATGGATAACATATGATATCTTACGATGTATTTATCCGCACTTGACATTAAGCTCAGTTATTATACTATTAAACATATACGGAATATATAAAATCTTAAAAAACAAAAAATAGCATGTTTGGAAATAATGAACATACTCTGTGGGTAGAGCGTTATAGACCCGATACATTACAAGGGTATGTAGGTAATCAAAGTATTGTAGATAAAGTTAAACTTTATTTAGATAATGGGGACGTTCCTCATTTACTTTTATACGGCAATGCCGGTACTGGTAAAACTACATTAGCTAAAATTATTGCAAACAATATTGATTGTGATTTGTTATATATTAATGCTTCGGATGAAAACTCCGTAGATACCGTAAGAGAAAAGATTAAAAACTTTTCTTCTACAATCGGATTTAGAAAATGGAAATTGGTTATTTTGGATGAAGCTGATTATATGACTCCGAATGGTCAAGCAGCTTTGCGTAACTTAATGGAAACGTTTTCAAAGACGACTCGATTTATTTTAACATGTAATTATGTTGAAAAGATTATCGATCCAATTCAGTCACGTTGTCAAGTATTTGCTATTACACCTCCCACTAAAAAGGATGTAGCTGTACGTATAAGTCAAGTACTTAAAACGGAAAATGTAACGTTTGATATGAATGATTTGGCGGCAATTATTAATTCATCGTATCCAGATATACGTAGAATATTAAATACTTGTCAGCGCCAAAGCATTAATGGTGAATTAAAACTTGATAAGCAAAGTTTAATTGAAGCAAATTACATGAATAAAGTAATTGAAATACTTGCTTCAAATGATGATAAAAAGAATAAGTTTCAAAATGTAAGACAGCTATTAGCAGATAGTCAAGTAAAAGATTTTTCTTCGCTATATAGGTTCTTATATGATAATTTAGATAGTTTTGCTACTGGACATTTAGCGGGGGCAATACTTATTATAGCAGAGGCACAATATAAAGATTCTTTAGTAGTAGATAAAGAAATTAATGTAATGTCTATGTTCGTTCAATTACTAAATGAAATAAATTAAAAAAGGAGTTACAAAATGGATCAGGCACAAGAAATGGAAACTAATATTAACATTAGTTTGAAAGATACGCAAGAGTTTGCGTGTGAGTGTGGTAATGATGTATTTTTACCTGTATTTAAGTTTCGAGTGATCTCGGCTCTTATTTCACCTACGGGTAAGGAATCGATGATTCCGGTGCAACAATTCCAATGCACAAGCTGCGGAAATATTCCATCGAAATTTGCATTACCAAACGCTTAATGGAAAAAGATTTTACCATTTTCGATCATATCGGTAATATAACTGATAAGAAGTTATCTATCTCGAAATATTCTGAAAAGAACTTAAAAAGTTGGTCAAGCTACTTGATCAATAGATGGTTAAGTATGAATATGGAATTAATTGAGATAGTTAATGAATTTCAAAAGTATACAATAGGAATATTGTCGCCAAAAGAAACTTATCAGTTATATTACGATATTTTACCTAAAAGGAAATTTTATTCCAAATACGTAAAAGGTAAAAAACAAGACAAGTACAATTCCAAATTAGTAGAGTTATTTGCTAAGCACTATATGTGCAGTGAGACTGACGCTATTGAATATCTAGATATATTATCAGTTACTGGTAATACGGCGGATATAGAACGTATAATTAAGTTATACGGCAAAAATGATAAAGAGGTAAAACAATTATTAAAACCCTAATATGGAATATCAATTTAAAAATCCAGATGTAGTAAAAGAAATTGAAACTACGTATCCGGAAATGATGCAAGAATATAAACGCATCATGTGGGAGCAATACGAAATATTTTGCTCTAAACAAAAGAATTACGGCCCAGGTAATATTTCAGTTGGCACGGCATTACAAACAGAAGAAGATAAAAAATTAAGTTTAACTGGTTTATGGTTTCGTATAAACGATAAAATACAAAGGCTTAAGCAGTTGATTATCTTTAATCATAAAGATGTCGTTAATGAATCTATAACAGATACTTTTCAAGATTTATCTGTATATGGAGTAATCGCACAACTTGTAATAAACGGGAAATGGGCAAAGTAAGCAAGATAGGAAATTTTATTAGATTTACAGTACCGGAAAAGAAGCCTACTGATAAAGCTATTTCATATAGTCAATTTTCGATGTGGTCATCTTGTCCGCATCGTTGGAAGATAAATTATATAGACAAACAGCGTGTATATTCTCCTTCTATACATACAGTATTCGGTTCTGCAATGCACGAAGTAATTCAGCATTATCTTTATGTAATGTTTAATGAATCAGTTAAAAATGCAGATCGAATTAATTTAGGAGAAATGCTTCAAGAGCAAATGATTAATCATTACGGATTAGCAGTAATGGATAATGGCGGAGAGCATTTTTCTACCAAACAACAGCTTACAGAATTTTTAGAAGATGGAATAGCTATTCTAGATTGGCTTAAGAAAAAACGTTCGGGATATTTTTCTAATCAAGGTTATGAATTAATTGGAATTGAAATTCCTTTATATGTTCAAGCTACTGAAAGTAATCCTAATGTAATCATGTCCGGATTTATTGATTTAGTTATACGCGATATAGAGAATGATGAAATAATCATTTACGACATTAAAACTTCTACATCGGGATGGAATGAGCATGCTAAAAAAGATAAAACGAAAACGGCTCAATTAGTTTTGTATAAATCTTATTTTGCTAAGCAATTTGGATACGATGAAGATAAAATAAAAATTGAATATTTTATCGTTAAAAGAAAGTTAATTGAAGGATTCATGTATCCACAAAAACGGATACAGCAATTTATTCCTGCATCGGGTAAACCTACCCGTAATAAATTAGTTAAAGATATTGATGAATTTGTTAAGGCAGGATTTAAAGAAGACGGGAGTTATAATACAGAAGGACATTTCCCTGCAGTGTCTAATAACGGCAAAAATTGCAAGTGGTGCGAGTTTAATAAGATGTATAATGTATGTCCTAAAGAGAGTAGAATTTAACATATTTATTTAAGATTACATGTTTAATACTATGAGAGTAGCTATTATAGGATCAAGAACTTACGAAAATAAACTTAAGATTAAAGATATGATTTATAAACTTAAGTTGGCATTCGGAGAAGAACTAGAAATAGTATCGGGTGGTTCCCAAAACGGAGCAGATAAATACGCAAAAAAATATGCGTTAGAGTTAGGAGTAAGATATAAAGAATTTAATCCGGCACATACGGTTAAAAATCTTTATTCAGGTTGTTCAGATGAGTATTACGGAAAACCGTATCACGTATCTCAATTGTTTCATAGAAACGAATTGATAGCAAAATATTGTGATAAAATGGTTGCTTTTATTAATTTACAGACCAAGTCAAATGGAAGTAAACATGCCGTTGAAATGGCACATAAACATAATAAACCAGTCGTAATTGTATCAGAGAAAAACTAACATGGAAACAACCTTAACAGTTAACAAAACAAAAACTTACAAGTGTATGGATTGCGGTGGACAATTTAAAATTACTGTAAATAATTCTGCAGTAAAACCTAAATATTGTTCATATTGCAGTAGATCAAAAACAAAGAAATGATATTTATATTAAAATAGGTTATGTCAAAAAAGAAAAAAATACTTTTGTTATGTGACGACCTTCGTATGCATAGTGGTATCGCGACGATGGCTCGAGAGTTTGTAGTCGGCACTGCCCATATATTTGATTGGGTACAATTAGGCGCTGCAATTAATCATCCGGATAAAGGAAAAATATTTGATTTATCTGCAGAGGTAAATAAACAGCGTGGCATTACAGATGCATCTGTTAAAGTTTATCCATGGAATGGTTATGGTGATCCAGAAATATTAAGAGAACTTCTTAATGTAGAAAAACCTGACGCGATACTCCATTTTACGGATCCTAGATTCTGGGATTGGTTGTATAAAATGGAACATGAGATTCGTCAGATTATGCCAATCTTTTATTATAACATTTGGGACGATTTACCGACTCCAATGTACAATCAACCGTACTACGAGTCCTGCGATTTATTAATGTGTATTAGTAAACAAACATATGGTATCGTTAATGAAGTATTAGCTGATAAAGGATATAAAGATTGGCAAATTACATATGTACCTCATGGTATAAATCATAATACGTTTTTTCCTATAGACGAGACTCATCCTTCTTATCAAAACTATTTAGAATTTAAATCTAAAGAGTTGAATGGTAAGGAATACGATTTTATCGTATTTTATAATTCTCGTAATATTAGAAGAAAGCATACATCAGATTTAATGTTAGGATTTGAAGATTTTGTTAATACATTGACACCAGAACAAAGATCTAAAACATTATTATTAATGCATACAGATCCAGTAGATCCTAATGGTACTGATTTACCCGCAGTAATAGAAGCATGTTGTAAAAATTCAAATATTACATTTACAAAAACACGTCCAGCAACTCCTGAGCAATTAAACTTTTATTATAATATGGCTGATATAACAGTTAATATTGCTTCTAATGAAGGCTTTGGATTAGGAACAGCGGAATCTATAATGGCAGGAACTCCTATTATTGTTAATGTTACTGGAGGATTACAAGACCAATGCGGATTCGTCGACGATAAAGGAAATTTCTTAACTGAACGACATTATAAAGGATCTTGGAAATCTAATCATACCGGTAAATATTTAGTTCATGGTAAGTGGTGTACGCCTATTTGGCCGAAAGCATTAACATTGCAAGGTTCAATTCCTACCCCGTATATTTTTGATGATATTGTAGATTATAGAGATTTAGTTGATCCATTATCATTCTGGCATTCATTATCTAGAGAAACTAGAAAACAATTTGGTTTAGAAGGCCGAAAGCATTTTATGAATACAAGTACAGGATTAAGTGCAGAAAATATGTGTAACAGATTTATCCATGATATGGATACGGCATTTACAAATTGGGAACCAAGAAAACGTTTTGAATTAATTACAGCATAAATTTAAGTTATGAATAATAAACCAACATTATTGTTTCAAGCTCCCGTAGCTACGCGCAGCGGCTACGGTGAAAGGTCAAGAGATCTTTTAAGAGCATTAATAGAACTAGATAAATTTGATATAAAAGTCATTAGTACACGATGGGGATCAACTCCATTAAATGCTCTTAACGCTAATGATGCAAATGATCGAGAAATTATTAAGAGATTACATTTCGGACAATTACAACAGCAGCCCGATATTTTTATGCAAGTAACGATTCCAAATGAATTTATGCCTATTGGAAAATTTAATATTGGCGTTACTGCTGGAATTGAAACGGACAGGTGTTCTGCGGAATGGATTGAAGGATGTAATAAAATGAATCTAGTTTTAGTATCTTCAGATCATGCTGCTTCAGTAATTAAAACTACAGGTTATGAAGTAAGAAATCAACAAAATCAGCAAGTAGGTAATTTAGTATTTAATAAAAATCTTGAAGTTTTATTTGAAGGAATTGATACTAACGTATTTAAAAAACTAAATTCATCTTCAGAATTTACAAGTACTTTAATTAAAGAAACATTTGATTCGATTAAAGAAGATTTTTGTTTTTTATTCGTAGGGCATTGGTTACCTGGTGAGTTTAGCCAAGATCGAAAAAATGTTAGTGGAATGATACGTACATTTTTTGAAGCATTTAAAAATAAAAAGAATGCTCCTGCTCTAGTATTAAAAACTACGGGAGGAGCTCCTTCGGTAATGGACAGAAATGAACTTCTTAAAAAAGTCAATGCAATTAAAAAAAGCGTTGATGATGCAACTTCATTACCTAATGTATATTTTATATATGGCGATTTAACTGCTTCTGAAATGAACGAAGTATATAATCATCCTAAAGTAAAGGCTCATGTAACTTTTACTAGAGGTGAAGGATATGGAAGACCGATATTAGAAGCGTCTATATCAGGAAAACCGATTTTAGCTCCCTTATGGTCCGGTCAAAAAGATTTTTTGAAACCGGATGCAGTAGTAGAATTAAAAGGACAATTAGAACCTATTCATAAATCAGCCCAATGGGATAAAATTTTAGTTAAAGATTCTAAATGGTTTACTGTTGATTATGGTTATGCAATTGCAGTCATGCGCGACTTATTTAAAGATTATAAAAAATATGTAGAAAAATGTAGAAGTCATTCTCATTATTCTAAAACTACATTTAGCTTTGATAAAATGAAGGAACGGGTTGATCAAATATTAACAAAATACGTTCCTGAATTTCCTAAACAAGTGTCTTTACAATTACCTAAATTAAAAAAGGTAACTGATGTGACTCCTAATAATGAACCTACGAAAATTACATTACCGAAACTTAAAAAAATTGAAACGGTATGACAGAGCGGGAATTTATAACGTGGTTAAAGGGACATATGATGGAAGCGGATTATGCTCTTAAATTTAATTGGGAAATTATAGATAAATTACTTCAAATTAAATCTGAAGTACCCGTTAGCAAACAATTGGAAATACCATTTCCCGAAGAATTAGATTCTAAATTATCTAAAACGATTTGGGTATCCGATTCTACATCGGGTACGGGTACATACTCTACTACATACATAGATACATTTACGAACAATTATAAACATACAGACGATGGCACAATATATTAGTTATGCAATTTTAGCTTGTAATGAGCATGAAGAATTAAATAAATTATTAACTAAATTATACGATAAAATTCGTCCAGACGATGAAGTAATCGTTCTTTTAGATACGGACAATTCAACTAAAGAAGTTGAGGATATATGTAAAAAATATATGTCAATTAATAACTTTAAATATTATTTTAATCCATTAAATAAAGATTTTGCAAATCAAAAAAACGAGTTAAAGAATCTTTGTACAAAAGATTGGATTTTTAATATTGACGCAGATGAGTATCCTCCTGATTTATTAATTGATAATATCAATGATATTTTAGAATTAAATGTAGACGTAGATTTAATTGCAGTACCTAGAGTAAATAAAGTAATTGGCCTTACTCAAGATCATGTAAGTAAATGGGGATGGCGTGTAGATGATTTGGGCAGGGTAAATTATCCCGACTTTCAATTAAGATTATTCAAAAATGTTTCTTATATTAAGTGGGATGGTAAGGTACATGAAAAGCCAATTGGTTGGAAAACGGGTACGCATTTACCATACGAATCAGATGATTTTGCTTTAATTCATATTAAAGAAATTAATCGTCAGGAAAAACAAAATGAATTGTACGATACGATATGACAGATATTAAGTTATTAGATTGCACTTTAAGAGATGGGGGTTATTATACTAATTGGAATTTTGATACTTTATTGGTTCGATCATTAGTTAATAATTTAGATCACGCTGGCATAGATGTTATCGAATTAGGATATAAGTCTCCGGTGAAAGGAGGCAAGTACCGTAAATGTAATGACAAATTCATATGGGAAGTTTTAGATTATAAATTACCCGAATTCGCTAAATTAGCGTATATGATCGATGCTAAAGACTTTATTAAAAATAATAATATAAACTATTCTTTAATAGACGATGTTATACATGATAAAATTAATTCACCGTTTAGTATTTGTAGATTGGCAATTAAGTTAGACGAGCTAACATGTGCATTAGAAATAGCTCGTTATATCAAATCTAAAGGATATGATTTAATCGTTAATTTAATGGGAATATCTTTATTAACGGATGATCAAATTCAATTATTCGGACAGTTTTCTAAATTAAATCCATTAGCTCTATATTTTGCAGATTCATATGGTAATTTAGAGCCTAGCGATGTAATTCGTATAATTAATATATTTAAACAATTTAATTGTCCTATAGGAATTCATACTCATGATAATTTAGGACTTGCATTTGCAAATTGTATTACTGCATTAAATGAAAATGTCAATTGGATCGATGGAACATTAATGGGTATGGGAAGGGGCGTTGGAAACGTAAAAACGGAGCAGTTAGTTACATATTTTCAGTATAAGCATGGTAAGTATAAATCAAACCCCGTACAAGAAATAATTAGTAAGTATATTGACGATTTACATATAAAGTATAATTGGGGATTCACTCATAATTACATGATTAGCGGCATTAAACATATACATCCGTTATATTCTCAAGATTTGCAAGCTACATATTTAAGTTCTACAAAAATACAAGATATTTTATTAGACATTGATAATCCATCGAGTTATGATCCTAACAAAATACGTAAATTTTTACATCCGAAAGTAGCGGTAGTTATTCCTGCTAGATATAAATCTAGTAGATTTCCCGGAAAACCATTAGCAAAAATCAATAATAAAGAAATGATAATACATGTAGCCGAAATCGCAGAAAAGGCAGTCGGTAAAGATAATGTATTTATAGCTACTGAAAATGAAGAAATAGTAAGCATAGTTAAACAATATGGCTACCAAGTTATATTAACTTCGGACGACTGCCTAACGGGTACAGACCGCGTAGCAGAAGCTTCTAAAGAAATTGAAGCAGATATTTTTATTAATGTTCAGGGCGATGAGCCTATGATTGATTATAAAGATATTTTAAACGTAATCGAATTAAAAAAAGAATATCCCGAATACGTAATTAATTGTATGACAGATTTATGTTATGATGAATCTCCAGAGGACAAAAAAATTCCTAAAATTATTTGTGACTTAAATAATAATTTATTATATTCTAGTAGAAATGTTATACCGGGTAATAAACAAAAAAATAGTTCAAAAATTTTAAAACAAGTATGTATATATGCATTTAATCGAGACCATTTAGATAAATTTTATAGCAATAGTAAAACTCCTCTCGAATATCAAGAAGATATTGAAATTGTCAGATTTTTAGAAAAAGGAATTCCCGTTAAAATGTTAAAAGTAGAAAATCAATCTTATGCAGTAGATTATCCTAATGATATTAAAATTATAGAAAATAAAATAAATAAATGAGAATATATTTTGATGTAGGGGCTAATGATGGTCATGATGGTATAAAAGCTATAACCAGCGGTAATTACGATGTATGTTATGCTTTTGAAATTGATAAACGTATGACTGAGCATATTGAAAGGACTGTTAAACGTTTTGGTGATAGATATAAATTATATAATATAGCCGTTAGTTCATATAACGGCATTGCTACATATAAATCTTTAAGAAAAAATGATATAGGTACTATTAACGAATTAAATATAGACGTTATAACGTCAATAAATCGATTAAAAGATTTCGAAGTTATAGACCAATATGAAGTGCCCGTTATTACTTTAAAGCAGTTTTGTATAGAAAATAAAATAACAAAAATTGATCATTTACATATCGATACTGAAGGAAGTGATTTTGAAGTAATAAAAGGTTTAGATGATTTTATATATAATGTAGAAGAAGGGATGATGGAATGTTTTGAACATGAACAAAAAAATATATACGTTAATTCTACTAATAAATTACAAGATTGTATTGACTACTTACAATTTTACGGATTTAAATGTTCTTTTAGATCTGCAGCATCCGGTCTTAATGGAAACTTAACTTTTAAAAAGAAATGAAATTACAAACAATAGATTTACAAAAACAAATTCAATCATTACAATATGTAGATGATCGATTAGCTTTATTAAAAGATCAATATAAAAATGAAACGGCATATATTATAGCCGCGGGACCTTCATTAAACAATTATTCTATTAATCAGCTTAAAAATGCATTAAAAGATAAATTAGTATTTTGTATTAAACAGCCATATTATAATTTAAAAGATATATGTGACTTTTTATTTTTAAATTTTACAAATTTATCTCCGTATCAATATAACGAGCATACAGTCGTAACGTGGGCATATTGGTTTCGCGAGCATCCAGAAATAATACAAAATCAAAAATGGAAAGCAGATTTATTATTTCCTATTATACGTAATGATAATATTGATAATAAGATTAGCCAATCTATATCTTATAGAAATGATTTCGAAAATATTTTATTTTCTAAAACATTAGAACGGCCGTGGGGGCCTGGATTAATGTATGAATTGGCTATACCCATGGCTATACATTTAGGATGTAAAGAAATTGTTACAATAGGATGGGATATCGGAGATATTAGTGTATGGAAAAATCCAAAAGATGAAAGTGAGAGACATTTTATTGATCATTTTTACCCTTCAGAGACCGTTTTATTTGATAAATTTAACATTGATGCAGAAGAATTAGTATTGGTAACAAAATCCGTTACTGAACTTAATAACTATCTTAAAACTCTAGGTATAGAATTTAAAATAATTTCAGATAGAAATCCTGCCGATTCAAGTATTCCTAGAATTCAAATAACAGACATAAAATGAAAATAAAAAACTTAAACAATTATACGGATTATTTTACACAACAAATAATCGTATCAAAATATAATGCACCCGACCGTTTAGATTTAGTCAGCAATTATTTAATTAAAAAATATAATTTGTCATTTGATTCTTATATTTTAGATATAGGCTGTAGAAATGGCACGGGTATTAAAAATCTAATAGATAAAGGATATAAAAATTCGTACGGAATTGATATAGGCATGGAAATGATTAAAAATTATGGTACTGACAATTTTTATTCATGTGATATGCATGAATCTATAGGATTCGAGCATACATTTGATTTAATTACTATAATACATACATTAGAACATGCATACGATGTATCTAAAGTTTTAACTAATATTCAAAGTTCTCTTAAAAAAGATGGAATATTATACATTGTAATTCCTAAAGGTGAATACTCCAATCCGGCACATTACATCGATGTGCAAGAAATCGAAGAATTTTTTCCTATATTAAATCAATTAAATTATAATATTATAGAAACGGAAGTAGCAAGAAACGGCACAGAATTTATATATCACTGCAAATATAAAAATTAATATGATAGACTTTAACAGAGCTAACTCGTATACTTATCCATTTCCATATATGGTAATCGATGAGTGTTTTGAAGAGACATTATTTAATAATTTATATAATGAATTTCCAGACGTGTCTGCCGAAGGATCTGTAATGGGCGGCCGCAGAAAAATGAATACGAATACTCCGTCATTTAATTCATGGATAAAAGCATCTCCTACATGGAATATGTTTTATAATTGGTTAAATAGCGATAATATATTTCATACATTATTAGATTATTACGAAACTGATTTACGTAAATGGGATAGCGTTATAACTAAAAATAATTCGCTGTCTACAGATTGCTTTATTCATATAGATTGGTCTTCGTCTACAAACGGATATACCAGAGAAATTCATAGAGACTCTGATAAGCGCATTTGGAATTTTTTAATATTTTTTAATGATAAAGATTGGGAAGGAGGAGATTTTTGTATACATACTTCAGATACATTAACATCATTCCCCGATCAAATTTGGGACAAATCACTTCCGGTTTATAAAACTATAGAAGCAAAGAAAAATTTAGGTCTATTCTTTTTATCTACACCCAATTCATATCATTCAGTTACTATTCAACAAAATACAAACGTACCTAGACAATTTATTTATGGATCTTTTTCTTATCGTAACGGAGATGTATTTAAAAAAAGAAGTTTATGAATATAGAAAATTATAATATTCAACAAGAAGTTGAAAATGAACGCCAAATAGCAATTGATTTTGATGGAGTAATTCATGCTAATTCTAAAGGATTTTATGACGGTACGATATATGATGATCCAATTCCCGGTTCATTAGATGCATTGAAATATTTACATGGGTTAGGTTATAATATTATCATATTTACCGCGAAAGCAAAATCGGATAGACCGCTAATTAACAATATGACAGGAAAAGAATTAATTATACAATGGTTACAAAAACACGATATGATTAATTATATAACAGATATTACAGCGGAAAAACCTAGGGCTAAATTTTATATAGATGATAAAGCTATTACATTTACTAATTGGGTAGATGTGTTAAAAATTATTAATTAAATTTGGTTATATACCATATATTTTATATATTATTGTATTATGAATAAACAAGAATTTTTAAACCTAGGCAAGCAACCAATCGCAAATCGATTTTTACATGCGTCGGAAATAGATACTGAATTTTTTTATAATTTGCGTGTAGGATTTGATATTGAAACAAAATTAATAACTCATATGGAATATGTAGATCCGCCTATGATGTTTAATGAAACGTATTCGTATAGAGGATCAATGTCTAAAACAATGATTAATCATTTCGCAGAATTTAGTGAAATGATTAAAACTACATTATATCCTTCTAAAGTATTAGAGATAGGAAGTAATGACGGCGTATTTTTGAAAAATTGGAATATAAAACATACGTATGCTGTAGAGCCATGTAGGAATTTTGCTAATGAAACGAATAATTTAGGATATAAAACGTATCCAGAATTTTGGACATTAAAATTAGCAGATCAAATTAAATTTGAGCATGGAGAAATGGATTTAATTTTTTCTGCAAATTGCATTTGTCATATACCTGATTTAGATGAAACCTTTAAAGCCGTTCATACATTATTATCTGATAATGGAATGTTTATTTTCGAAGATCCTTCGTTAGCTCAAATGGTGAATACTAATTCATATGACCAAATATATGATGAACATCCTCATATATTTTCTATTATAGCATTAAAAAATATATTGAAACGTAATGGATTAACTATAGTTAAAGTAGATAATACTAATGTTCATGGAGGATCGAATAGAGTATATGTAAAAAAATCTACATATGCTACATCAATACATCCTAGCGTATATCATAATATTCAATTCGAACGTATATTAGGTCTGGATAATATTGAAACGTTTTATGCCTTTGCTAATAAAGTGAATCAATCTAAGTTAGATCTAATTAAATTATTAACGAGATGTAAAGAATTAGGTAAAAAAGTTATTAGCTATGGAGCTACATCAAAATCTACAACGGTGTTTAATTATTGCGGAATTACTCCCGAATTAATTGACTATGTAATTGATACGACTCCGGAAAAAATAGGTAAACTGACGCCTGGTTCTCATATACCAATTAAAGAAAGTAACGGTATAGATACGGATGTAGATGTAGCTTATTTAGGTGCATGGAATTTTTCTGCAGAGATAATGAATAAGGAAAAAGATTATATTGACCGAGGTGGAAAGTTTATAACGCATGTACCGATTGTAAAATTTATTTAAAATGAAATTTAACGAAGATGATAGAGCGCAAAGATTAATAGATTTATTTCCATCTATTAACGGGCAAATTAATATATCCTATGTTAATTCGACAGAACATATAGTAGCATGGCATAGGCATAAAATACAAACTGATCATTGGATCTGCTTAAAGGGATCTTTTAAAGTAGGTATTGCAGACGAAAATGGATTAGTTACATGGGAATATTTATCGGATAAAAATTTTAGGGTATTGACTATACCTCCTGGATTTTATCATGGATACAAGGCCCTAGAGCCTAATTCAATTTTAATGTATTATTTGACAGAAAAATATAATCCAGCCGACGAATTTCGTGCTTCCGTAGGATCGTTCGGAGAAACATGGCATACAGAAAATAAATAATTATGACTACATTAAATAACGTATTATTATTTAGAACAAAACAAGTTATTGAAGAAAATGGTATTTTAACTCCTATAGAATTTGATAATAGTTTAATGTTTAAACCAAAACGTACTTTTTTCGTATACGGAGTTCCGGATATACAGCCACGTGGCAAACATGCGCATTATAAAACAAAACAAATATTAGTATGCTTAAATGGACAAATTACTGCAATGTTACATGATGGTTCTTCGTCTAAAGAATATATATTGAATCCAGGCGATTCTTTATATGTTCCTAATATGATTTGGGACGAACAAATTTATCATTCAAAAGATACTATATTATTTTCTATTTGTAGTACACATTATAATACTACAGATTATATACATGATTTTAATGAATTTATACAATTAAAAGCTAATGAAAAACAAAAATAATATCATAGTAATTACTGGGGCATGCGGCCATATCGGATCGTCTTTAATAGAATTATTAGATGATAGTACATATGACATTATAGCAGTAGATAATATGCTAACGCAGCGATACTATTCATTGTTTAATTTAAAAAATAAAATTAAATTTTACGAAAAAAACTTTTTAGACATAGAATTACCGTCGGGATGTACAGTAATACATTTAGGAGCAATAACCGATGCGGCATCTAGTACAAAAAATTCTAAACAAGTAGAAGAAATTAATATTAATCAAACAAAAGAATTCATTGATAAATGTATATCTTCGAAAGTTAAACGTTTTATATTTCCGTCTTCTACTAGCGTTTATGGTGTCGCTGCTGAAGTAGTTAATGAAGATAATATTTTATATGAAAATCCGCAAAGTCCATATGCTCAATCAAAATTAGAAATTGAAAAATATTTAGAATCTAAAAAAGATAGTATTGAATATTTAATTTTAAGATTTGGAACGATATTCGGGATTAGTAAAGGAATGAGGTTTCATACAGCAATTAATAAATTTTGTTGGCAAGCATCCTTAGGATTACCGATAACGGTGTGGAAAGAAAATTTTAATCAGGTTAGGCCATATCTAGGATTATCAGATGCTATAAAATGTATTAAGCATTTTATAAATGCAGAATCTTTATATTATAAAACTAAGTATAATGTTCTGACCGGAAATTATAAACTAAGCGATATAGTTAATTTAATTAAAATACATATTCCTGATTTAACTATTAATATGGTTGATACGCCATTACTTAATCAGTATAGTTATAATGTAGATGATAGTAAAATTAAATCTACGGGATTTAATTGTAATGATAATCTATCTTATGAAATAGGATATACGTTAAATTTACTTAAAAATCTTCATTAAATGAAAATTTTAATATCAGGTGGAGGTGGACGCTTTGCTAGTGAATTGATTAAACAAAATAATAATCATGATCTAGAAGCGCTTACAAAAGATCAGATGAATATTTTAGACATTAATTCTATATATTCTTCTATAGAAAAATACCGACCTGATGTTTTTATTCATACTGCCGCATTATCTAGACCTATGAATATACATGATATTAGTCCGGATAAAAGTATACAATTAAATATCGTCGGTACATCAAATTGTGTTACTGCATGTATAAAATATAATATTAAATTAGTATATATTTCGACAGATTATGTATATCCCGGTACCTCAGGAAATTATCGAGAAACAGACGGCGTGTACCCTGTGAATAAATATGCATGGTCTAAGTTAGGGGGTGAATGTGCAGCTATGATGTATGATAATTCTTTAATACTTCGAATGGCAATGACTGAATATCCATTTCCGCATAAAAAAGCATTTACGGATTTATATAAAAGTAGCATATGGCATTCAGATGCAGCTAAAGTCGTATATGCATTAATTGACAAAGATGCAAAAGGAATTTATAATGTAGGAAAAGAAAGAAAAAGTGTATATGACTTTGTATTACAAGAAAATTTTAATATATTAAAGGAATCAAAAAATAGTGTCAGCGAAATAACTCCTAACGACATTAGTATGAATACTGATAAACTAAACAATATAATAGATGATACAATTATTTAATATTCCGAATTATACTATTAATACAGCAGATTTTTCTCATTATTTACATGGAAGTATCGTAGAAGAATTTGAAACTAATTTTTTAAATTATGTTGGAGCTAAATATGCATGCTCCGTTAATAGTGCTACGAATGCAATATTTTTAATGTTGCTTAATAAAAATACTATCGTAGATGTACCTTCATTGATTCCTCCCGTAGTATTGAATGCTATAATTACCTCTGGAAATACTCCTAGATTTACTGATAATATCGATTGGGTCGGCAGTTCATATATTTTACATGAATTTGATGATTATAAAATTATCGATTCGGCTCAAAGAGTAGATCGTAACCAATTTGCCAATGAAGCAAATGATAATGACTTAATGTTTTTTAGTTTTTATCCTACCAAGCCCGTCGGAAGTTCCGATGGGGGAATTATTGTTAGTAATGACAAATCTAAAATAGATTATCTTAAAACATTATCATTTAATGGAATGTCATTTTCTACTAACAATTGGGAACGTAAAGTAATAATGCCCGGCTATAAATTTTATATGAATAGTATTCAAGCATATATTGCAAATGAAAATCTAAAATTATTAGACGCTAAAAAAGAACGGCTATCTGAAATACGTAATATTTATAATAAAGAATTAGGTTACAATAATACAAGCGATCATTTGTATAGAATTAATGTAGATCACCGCGATCATTTTATTGATATTATGAAACAAGCTGGTATAGTATGCGGAATACATTACGATGCGCAGCATTTAAATCAAGTATATGCTTTTCATTCAGTTAATGAATACGGTCAGCGATCACATAAACGGTGCCCATTGTCTAAATTAGAATCGACTCGTACGGTTAGTATTCCGTTTCATGAAGAATTAACAGAATCAGATATTAATTATATTTTAAATACTATAAAAAGTTATGAACTACCAAAATCCTAGAATTCCATCATCTTATCAATATTTTGATTTGGGTAAAATTATTTATGATACTATATTAACATATAAGCCATTGAAAATTGTAGAATTCGGATGTTATAAAGGATATTCTACGGCTGTTATGGGAATGGCTTTAAAGAGCCTAGGCCGCGGCAAAATTACATGTTATGATTTATGGGATAAATATCAGTTTACACATACAACGTTAAATGATACTATTAGTAATATAGAACCGTATAATGTATTAGATTATATCGAATTTAAACAGCTTGATTTTTATCAATGGTTAGAATCTCCAGAACAATTTGATTTATTACATATCGATATTGGAAACACCGGAGATATTATTAAAAAGGTATATGATGCTACTAAATCGCAAATTGATACGGGGTCTATTATTTTATTTGAGGGCGGTAGTTTAGATAGAGATAATGTAGATTGGATGTTAAAATATAATTGCACTCCCATTAACGATATTAAATCGTATGTAAATTATAATATATTATCAAACTATTTTCCTTCCTTGTCTATTATTAAAAAGTAATCTATGCCTAACTTTTTTAGATTATACAATGATAATGTATATGATTTGGGGCATGTAGATCGCCTAGGATTTGATAGCGAAGATGCATATCAAATACCGGATGACTATTTAAATAATCGTACATTTGTATTAATGAGAATGTGTAATGGATTGGGGGATTGGGGTATAATTTCTGCGATGCCACGTTTATTAAAACAAAAATATCCTGATTGTAAAGTATATGTTCCCAGTATTACATTAATTAAAAAGTTATTCGGAGATTCACAGCCATGGAGACATTGGCCGAACCCTGAATTAAACTGCCAGAGAATTTTTGTAAATAATCCATATGTAGATGGTTATATAGATAATATTACTGGGGATGTATTTCACGACCATTATAGAATATATTCTAAAGATAATCCACGTATTCCATTAATAACTCAAATGCTACGTTTTTGGGGATTTAATATTGAAGAATGCCAGGATATATATCCGGAGTTATATTTCAGTGAAGAGGAAATAAAAATAGGAAATGAGTTAATCAATACCTATATAGGCACAGATGAATTTGGTGGATTTATATGTATTAACAGTTTATTGAAATCTGGTAACTTTTTCGATAATCGAGCTAATACACTATTAATCGATCAATTAAATAAAAATAAATTACCGTATGTATATTATGGAGGTACGTCCATTGAAAATACGCCTTTTAAAGATTATATTGACGTAAAACTAGATTTCAATGAAGTTAATGTTGATTTACGTGTGCAACTATATATTAGATCGCGTGCAAAGATTAACATTGGATATCAAAGCTCTATATTCGAAATAATTTGTAGATATTCTAAAATATGCTGTATCGAAATGGAATCGGGTGCTAGAGAAAATTATTTTAATACTATTACTTATTTATAAAACATATATTAATAAATGAAACTATCTTATACATATATTATCGGAACTCACGTAATGTTCTATGAAATCGAAATGTTTAAAGAGTATATTGATTCGTTAATACAATCTACAAGCGATGTAGAAAATCCCGAGCATGTTACGTTTGAATTTATGTTCAATGTAAGCCAGTATTTAGAATTAATTGACACTTCGAAAATTTCAAAACAAGAGCTAATCGATAAATTTCATACAGAAATACAACGATTACGAAATTCTAATATAGGATTAAACGTTAATGTTAAAATTTATGATAATGACAATGAATTATATTGCATAGCAGATTATCGTAGAGATTTTAATTATTATAACTGTACTAAGTATGATTATTTAATGTGGGGCGAAACGGATTCATTATTACCTAAGCAGTTATTTGATGCACTAGAAAATATTAAACAGTATGCTATAAGCCAAAATATACATAGATACACTGTTTGGTTCGCAGAAAGAAAAATGTGGGATGATAGTTGGACTCCACTCGAGCATGTAGATTTTGAAAAAGAAAAGTATATTTCTATTAAACATTTTGCTACGGAACAGGAATTTAAAGATAAAATATCTAAATCGCCACATAGTATCAGATATGTAATGAATATAGATGAAATGAATCAAATAAATGATAAAGCTGATACTTATGATATACGCATTCTTCAATACCCTAAATTTAATGGATGTGGATTAGTTATGAGTAATGATTTAATAAAAGCCGGCGTTAATATTCCTCCTGCAATGTTTGGTGTAGTAGCAGAAGACACTGCTATGATGATATCAGCCCACCAAATTATGGGACAATCATACATTCAATTCATTGTTAAAAATATCTTGTTAGTACATAATCGTGAACATTCAAAAAAACGTTTATATTGTTTAGATAAAAATACTAATCTTGAAAGCGGGCAGGGCGATTCATATAAACATGGAAAGGGTGATTGGTTTGATTCTATTAGCCGTATATGTAAAAGTAATTTAAATTTATTAGGCTCTATGCAACATAAATTTCAAACTTTAAAAGATTTTACTAATGAAAATTGAGTTAGAATATATTATCGATGAACCAGATCGTATTAAACCCGAGTTAATTAATTCATTAGATATTGAATTTAAAGACATTAATCAATTATACCTAAATTCTGTTATTGATAAAAGATATAACGAATTTTTAAAAAATAAATCTGTAGTAATTGTAGGACCTGCAGCATATCTAGAAGATTCTGAACGGGGTGGTTTTTTTGATAGCTTTGATGTTGTCATACGATTAAATCGCTCATATCCGGTAATAAATAAAAAATGTTATGGATCTAGATGTGATGTTAGATATCATAATATGTCATTAAATTTATCTCAAGGAGGTCCGTTAATGATTGAACAGATGATAGAAGATAACGTAAAATTCGTATGTTCACCATTTCCTAAACATTTATCATATTTTCATCATGATATTAAAAAGTGTGAATTATATTTAAAAAATTCTAATATTAATTTTCATTGTTGGGCTGATTTAGAACAGTTTTTAACATTACATATGTTATTACAGACACGGCCTAATATTGGTACATGCGCAATATTAGATTTACTTAATTATGATATTAAACAATTACATATATCGGGTATTACATTTTTTAATGACGGATATACATCATCATATAAAGACAGAGACGATGACTTAGTACCGATGTATCAAAGTAATAATGTAGCAAACCATGCTCAAAAACCGCAGAAAGAATTAATTGCATTGCTAGCTCGAAATGATAATCGCATTACATTAGATAAAGAAGTTCAAGATGTATTATGGAAATAGTATTTTTAAGTGAAATGGGATTTATAGGAAAAGTTCCTAGAACCCATAGAAATATGAGAGTAGAATTTGCTCAAATGTGTGCATTAAATGCAGACCATTATCCAATGTTATCTGTTAAGGATATTAAAAAAAAGTATGATATAGCAGTTCTATTAGTTGGTAAATCAACAAATTTTCGAGATCAAATTTTTAATATTGACGTAGTAAATGAAGCTCGAAAAATTGCTACTAAAGTATTATGGATGCAAGAAGGACCGCATTGGATATTTCAAGATATGCCAATTAATCATCAAATTTGGCATTATAATGTTTTAATTGAAAGCGATGGATTATTATGTGAAAATAAAACAGACATTCCATATTTTAGAGGATTAGTAGGTGACCAAAAGTGGATATCGGATATACCTAGTTTAATGATCATTGATAATATTAAACATGTAGAATATACCGACAAACATGATAAAATTATAATCGGTGGAAATTTTTGTAGATGGTACGGCGGATTTGATTCTTATATATGCGCCCAAGATCTTAAACTCCCAATATATGCTCCTTCGATGGGCAGAAAAATAGAAAATGAAGAATTAATCGAAGACATCCAGCATTTACCTTACATGGATTGGACAGATTGGATTATTGAATTATCGAAATTTAAATACGCTATACATTTGATGCCGACAGCCGGAGCAGGTACATTTTCTATGAATTGTGCATATTTAGGAATACCTTGTATAGCATATGATGATATCGACACTCAAAAAAATTTACATCCCGAACTATCAGTTAAACAAGGGGACGTATATACCGCACGTAAACTGTTAAATAAATTAAAAAGCGATAACGTATATTATAATGAAATGAGTAAATTATGTAGAGACTTATATAAAGAACATCATTCGGAAGAATCATTTAAAATTAATATGAATAAACTTTCCTTAATTTCTTAAATTACTAAGTATGAAAAAAGTTATAGTGACTGGGGGTGCTGGATTTATAGGGTCTCATCTCGTAGATGCATTAATACATGCCGATGTAGAAGTTATTATTATTGATAATTTATATACGGGTCGTAAAGAAAATATTAATATTAAGGCTAAATTTATATGCGAAGACTTATTAAATATTAATTATGATATATTTAAAGGCGTCGATGTTGTATTTCATTGCGCTGCATTGCCTTCGGTACAATTTTCTATAGAACATCCAGAAGAATCTAATAAAAATAATTTAACCTTAACATTACACGTATTAGAATGCTCGAGAAAGGCCGGAGTCAAAAAAGTTATCTTAAGTTCTACATGTGCGGTATACGGGGATAGTAAAACAATACCTACTTCAGAATCGGAATCCGTCAATCCTTTAAGTCCGTATGGTGCTCAAAAATATATGAGCGAAATATATTGTAAATTATATAGTGATATTTTTGAAGTAAATACAGTATGTCTACGTTATTTTAATGTATATGGTTACCGAATGCCTGATTCGGGGGCATATTGCTCAGTAATTAGTATATTTAAAAAACAATATCATCAGGATATACCGTTTACAATATATAATGATGGATTTCAACGTAGAGACTTTGTTCACGTGCAAGATGTTGTTAGGGCTAACATTAGTGCTGCATTAAAATCTATTAAACACGAAGTTTTAAATGTCGGTAGTGGTAAAAATTATTCAGTTAATGAAATTGCAAAAATGTTTGGAAAAGATACTCAGGTTATCGGTTCGAGGATAGAACCTCGAACAGTACTATCAGATATAAATAAAATTAAATCTGTATTAGAATGGGAACCTAAATATAATCTTGAAGAATTTATTAAAGAATTTAAAAATGCATAACTATTTATTTAATTACAATGACTATATATCCACTCCACGTAAAAATGGTATTAGTGGATTAATGCGTATACGAAATGAAGGAGAATATTTAGAATTATCGTTACGATCATATCTTCCATTTTTTGATGAAATAATTGCAGTATATAATAGATGTACGGATAATACGGTTGAAATTTTAAATAAACTTTCAAAAGAATTTAATCATTTAAAAGTATATCATTATGAGCCAAATGTATGGCCGCCCGGGTCAGAAAAGTTTGTAGAACTACCTCCAGACCACGAAGAAAGTTTAGTTAACTATTATAATTTTACATTAAGTAAAAGTACGTTTAATATTGCTGCTAAAATTGATGCGGACCAAGTAGCAATTCCATCTACATTTAAAGCCGTTACCGATTCTATTCGTGCGCAAGGCTTGCATCATTTTTTATCATTTAAAGGTATTAATTTATATAGGAAGAATAATAAAATATACGTTAAAGAAGATCAGCCATTTCAAGGTCTAGGAGATCATGGATTTTTCGAAGTTAATAAAAATAGTATATGGATAAAAGATCCCGAAGCTAAATATGAATTATTCAATTACCAATCGCAAGCATTTAGGCAAGATGTAGAATATCCATTACATTATCATTTAAAAGGAATTAAATTAGATAAAGGAATAGGAAATTGGGATTTAAATGATAATCCAAATTCTAGATATCATTCTATTGCAGAAAAACGTTGGATAGATGCACCGGTTATAAATTTCACAGAATTTATGAAACTTAATGATTTGGATTATATAGAAAATTTTAATATATTAGGAATAAAGTAAATATATGGATAAACATATTAGTCAGTTATATGAATATATAAAAGATATACCTAACGGAACATTTATAGATGGTGGATTTTTTAAAGGGGAAGTTACTAGTAATTTAATTAATAAATTATCTACATGGAAATTTTATGCCTTTGATATTAATAATGAAATATCCTTTCCGGTAGCTAAAACTCTATCGGAGCAGTATAATAATTTTTTATATCGAAATGTAGCATTATATACAAAAACGGATAATATTAAATGGTATAAAGATTCTAGACCGTCTAAACCTAATGGATCTAACATTATTGGTAAAGGATTCGGCTTAGCTCAATTAAATTTAAATAATCCTATGGATATCGAATGTATAGATTTTTCTGAATGGATATATAATAATTTAGATAAAGAAAATTATAATGTATTAAAATTAGACATTGAAGGTGCTGAATATGAGGTTTTAAATAAATTAATCACTACCGGTGCTATTCAATATATTAAATTGTTATGTATCGAATGGCATCCCCAATTAAATGTACATAATATATCTATAAAAAGTAATAATTTACCAACAACAATAACATGGGTTTAAAATGAAAATTTCTATAATTCAACCATCCAGGAACAATTTAAAATATCTTAAATGGTCCTATAACTCTATTAGAAAAAACCAAGGAGATCATACCGCAGAAATTTGTATTGCTGATGACTTTTCTAATGATGGCACTTGGGAATGGTGCCAAGAAATGATGCAAAACGATCCTAATTTTAAAGCTATTCGAAATGAAGGACCGATGCGATTAGGTCATACTATTTTATATGATAGATTAATTAATGAAGTAGCTACGGCAGATATTTGTATGATATATCATGCTGATATGTACTTATGCCCAAAGGCATTAGATGAAATTGAAAGGTATATAGGTCCGAAAAAAATCGTTTCTTTAACAAGAATAGAACCACCGCTTCATCCACCCGGTCCTGAAAAGATATTAATGGATTTCGGCATTGAACCAGAGCAATTCATCGAAGAAGATTTTTTAGAATGGTTTTATAGAGAAATACCAAAACATTATACGGATAAAATTACAGAAGGCATTTTCGCTCCATGGGCTTTCATGAAAGCAGATTTTCAAGAAATTGGTGGTCATGACCCTTTATACGCTCCGCAGTCAAAAGAAGACTCTGATATATTTAATAGATTCCAATTAAATAGCGTTGAATTTGTACAGACATGGGTAGGATGTCTATATCATATGACTTGCAGAGGTTCTAGATTCAATCCTACATTAACTACGCCGGGGCAAAATAGTCCCGAATGGGAAGCCCAAAATTATAAAAGTACGCGAAATTTTATTCGCAAGTGGGGACATTTCGTAAAACATGATAGTCTTATGAAACCTATTATACCCCATAAATACAATGTCTCAGCAGTTATACATAACTGCAATATACAATTATTAGAATTGTTAGAACCTTGGTTTACGAACGTCTATGTACGTAATACTTATGGTTTTAATTGGGCAGAGTATTGTGATATGGAACAGGCGAATACAAAATTTAATTTGCGCGAAAGAGTACATGAATTTATACCAGAAACATTTAGCATGGATACGATAGATATATTAGTAGAATTTGATGCTAAACGATTTAATCAACAATCATTCAATATTATTCAAAATTTATCGGATATTATAACTGATTCCGGTGAATTAGGAGAATTTGAATTAGATATATTTAAAATTAATATTACGTCTTTACAAACGTATGAAAAAAAATTAATTATACTTTAAAATGGAAAAATTAGGAATTATAGGACAAGGATTTGTAGGATCCGCCGTACGGGAAGGAATGAAAAATCATTTCAACTTAATCACATATGACAAGGATACTGAAAAAAGAAATGTTAAAACGATATATGAATTAGTTGAGCAAGTTAACGTTACGTTTTTATGCGTTCCAACTCCAATGAAAAAAACGGGGGAATGCGATTTATATATCGTTCGTGGAATATTGCAAGAAATAAATGGTATTGTAAGATCATTAGGCAGAGAAGATTTTATTGTAATTATTAAATCTACTATACCACCTGGTACAACTGATAGATTAAATAAAGAATTTGAAAATATTCAAATAGCATTTAATCCAGAGTTTTTAACTGAAGCAAATGCTATTGAAGATTATAAAAATCAAAATAGAATCGTTATAGGCGCAGAACGTCCCTGTTCAAGTAAAGTAAAACAAATATTTTCAAAAGCATTTCCTAAAATACCAATTATTAAAACATCTCCTACTATTGCAGAAACGATTAAGTATGTAACTAATACATTCTTGGCAATGAAAGTTTCATATGCAAATGAAATTTATCAAATGTGCCAGGCACTTAATATTGATTATGATAAAGTAATTGAATATGCTAGATATGATGATAGGTTAGGAAATTCGCATTGGAGCGTTCCAGGCCCGGATGGAGATTTTGGTTTCGGTGGGCATTGCTTTCCTAAAGATATTGCAGCACTTCAATTCTTGGCTAAAAATTTAAATGTAGACTCAACAATGCTTAATGCTACCGTTGCAAAGAATGATATGGTACGTACCGATTTAGATTGGACACGCCAGGTAGGTAGAGCAGTATCAGAAGAACAATAATATGATGTATTTTATTTTACTTCCAGGAGACTCAGAAGAAGATTCTGTATATGCAACTAATATATTAGGTGAAGATAATGGGTTCGGCACGTTTTGGGCCGAATCCGGCTTCTTTGCTTTAATTAAAATGGTAGAATTAGGACATGAACAGTTAGAACTAGTACGTATCAAAGATTCGTCAAATAATAGCTATACTATAGAACAATTTTTATCGATACTTAAGGATCTTAAAATTAAGTATAAATAACAAACTCGATATTTATTAAATATCAAAAGGAACCTTATGATACGTCTCAAATCGTTAGTAGAACAAAAATTAGATACGTCAAAGCTTGATCAAGCATTGCAACCATACGTTCAATGTTTAAATCAAACTTACAATAAAGCATATTCATTTACCTATGTTGGTAAAAGTAATGATAAGTTATATTTCGAAGCCGAACTTAATCCAGATTTTGGAGATTTAAATTTAATAATCGGCGAAGCATTTATGGAAGCACGATTACATATTAAAGAAAATAAATGTAATTTTGAAATATTTTATACATTAACTGGTCTTGAAGAATTTAGCGCATCTGTAGGCAAGGTAGTGAAAGAAGGCAACGAATATGAATTTATCGTATTTGATGAAGAACATTTCACTGACGATGATTTAGATGAAGATGATGAATTTGAAGAGGACGAAGAAGAGGAAAACTAAATGGGGCTATTCTCTAAAAAAGAATATACTTTAATAGATTACCCTTATTTATCAGAACCAATTAAAGACACAAGTGTCTTTGAAAGGTTGTACTATCCAGAGTTTTTTGACAGGATTGGTTATGAACTTACTTACATTGAAAGTTTATATCATAAAGCAAATGGAATAAATACATTAGTATTAGTTCCTGGTTCTACAACGGATGCATCGGCCAATATACAAGATTGGTTTGACCAAACGAAATTACATTCGAATATATTTTTAGATCATGCGCATATCGTGGTTAGATATTCTTATATCGGTCAAGCATATAATCAAATAAAAAAATATTCAGATAAATATCCTAGATTACGTAAGTTGTTAAACATAAAACCTAAGTTAGGATATGATTTCTGTATTGATTATATTGACAATAAAAAAGTATTTGAAATTTGTCACATTGAACATGACTTTGCCGATTGGAAAATATTTAAAAGAAATTTTGAATGGACGGAAAATTTTATATTGACCACCAATTGGGAAGAAAAGGCTAATTATTTAGAAAGCACATATAGTACTTGGTATACAAATGATGAGTATGCTCAAGCACAGTTTAAGGCAAAATATTTTGGTTTCGATTCAAACCCAGATTTAAATGAACCTAAAATGTTGTCGTATATTAAGGTATTATGAAAAAATTAAAAGAAATACTGCAAGAAGATTGCTGGCAGGGTTATAAGCAAGTAGGAATGAAAGAAAAAAACGGTAAGCAAGTACCGAATTGCGTTCCTATTAAAGAAGAAAAAGAAATTTCTTATAAACCTTACATGTATTCTCCTCAAGGGTTTGGATGTCATGTATGCTTATTTTATTACCAAAATGATCAAGGCAAACATTTATGTAATAACCCAGACTACGTAAAATACAATAATGGATCGGAAGAATTAGTAGATAACAATGGTAATCCAATTACGGACCCATCTAAATGGTGCTCGAATTGGTTTAAACCTAATGAGTAATATTTATATGGGAATAGAGAATCAAGAATTGTTGTTAATAACGATGGGGGCAATTGCCGGAGCTATTGTTGCACTTTCTAAATTAGGTGTAATATTAAAAAATAGTATGGTAAATGCTTTCAATTACATGAAAAACCGTAGAATGAAAAACGAAAAAATAGAAACAATGGTAAATAGTTTCGAGTGCATTCAGCAGAAGCTAGATTCGTTAGTAGCAGAACTACGTCCCAATGGTGGTAAATCTTTAAGAGATTTAGTTGAGAAAATTAATGAAAATACCACATATAATAGAGAATATGTACGTGCTACATTAGATAATGATATGCAAATGATATTTGAAACTAATTCTCTAGGAGAATATGTTTGGGTAAATGATACCTATGGACGTTATACAGGAAAACAAGAACATGATTTAATGGGTTATGGTTGGATTAATACTGTATGCAGTTCTGATAGAATGCGTATAAGAGATGAATGGGAATCATGTATAGAAGAGCATAGAGATTTTTCTGCAGAATATGAAATTAATACTATGGACGGTAATAAATTAAAAGTATCTGCCATGGCACGTCCTATTAAAGTAACTGGTAATATCAAAGGGTATTACGGAACAATTAAACTTATCCAATGATAAAACTTAAAAACATATTACTTGAAGCAGATGCTAAACCGATTCCTAAAAATAAATACGTGGAGTTGGATAAGAATCAACTTAAACAGCATGCGCAAACTATTTTCGATTTAATTACTGCATCATATAAAGCTAAAGGTGGAAATCCTGCAATTGGAAATACATCAGATATAGTTAGCGGTGATATTAGTATATGGTATGCAGCTGATGTAGATAAAGATCCTGATGTAGATACTGCAATTGGCGTTAAAAAGAAACCTGCAGGATTTAAATTAACTACGATGGGGCAAGACGGCAGTTCAATAGCTAAAAAATCTGTAGTAGATAAAGCGTCCCAGCTTTTACATAAACGAGGATTTTATGCAGAGATGTCACCGGATCTAGCTCAAAAATTTCATTTAGATCCTATTGAAGATGAAAATGTAATTAGATCAGTAGTAGCAAAAGAAGATATTAAATTTACTGGTAATGGATTATATACTCGATCAATTGATGGAGTAACTCGTACAAAAGTTCTTGTAGGACAACCATATGTAACTGAAGCATATAAGCCTATGAGTCGATCTAAAGTAATGAAATTGAAGCGGGCTAGACAAAAACCTAAAAGTGCAAAAAGGCGCGCTCAATTGAGAAAAGGTCGATTAAAATATAAAAAGAAAAAATCAGTCATAAGAAGAAAATCTCAACAAAGAAAAAGAAGGTTGGGTAAAAGAATAAAAGCGGCGGCAAAAAGAAGAAACCTTTGATAATACCAAAAGAAATCATTATATTTAACCTAAATCAAAGTAGAATATGAATTACTTCAATGAGATGATGACTGATGCGTTCGGTATAATGACAAAAAGAAAAGTAGCATGGCCTGAAGATATGACTTTTGAACAAAAAGTTACTTTACATGAAAAAGAGATTGAGTATTGGAGAAGTCAAGGCGATTACGAAAAGTGTTTAACATTACAAAAGAAACTAAGTAAATTATACTTAAATAAGAAAAAGGGGAAGTAATATTTATATATGTATTACATAATAGTAGATGACGATGAAATTATCGTACTAACAGATATAATAAGCGGAAATCAAATACATTGTAGTACATTGGAATATAGTATCGACTCTATGAATTGCGGGTTTGTATTAGCAGATAATAAAATAATATTTGAAGCAGGCGAAGTAAGTGATACAATAGAATTAGATACGTTATTTACAGATGCATTTACAATTCAAATAATAACAGAAAACAATTAATAAACAATTAAAACAAAGTAAAATTATGCAAGAGTTATTTACGACAATGAAAACGTTATGGGAAACTTTCGAAGCAAATCATAACGAGTATGCAGTGAAGAAGAATAAAGCCGCTGCAGGCCGCGCGAGAAAAGCTATTAACGAACTTAAGAAGCACGTTACAGCTTACAAGAAAGCTTCTATGGAAGAAGTGAAAAAAGGCTAAAATTAAAAATAATATGGGAGGGCTAGTCCCTCCCTTATTTTAAGGAATAAAATGAAACAACCGGAATTAAGAAAACTTATTAGCGAAGAAGTTAAAAATGTATTAATGGAATATCAAAATTTAGAAGATATTAAATTAAACGCAGCTCTTCAAAGAAAATTAGATCTTTTTGTTAAAGAAATTGAAGGTACTCCTAATCTTACTAAATTGAAGGTTGCCGCTATTCTTAATGATGTAATTGAAGCGTTAGGATTAAATAAAACGCAAATTACTTCTTATATGAATATGCTTAAGCAGTATAAAACGAAAGAAGAAGCTGCTGCAAAACAAAAGAAGTCGGACATACAGGACATGTAATATGGACGGTGATAGTGGAAACTTGGAACGACATTTTTCGCAAAAGACTACTAACAATCATGTTAATGGGCGCAACATTTTTCTGCCCATTTGGTTACGACCTTTTGTTCAAATCAATAATGAATTGGACAGGTTCTTATTGGACTACGGATTTAATATTTTACCTTATATCGGCATTATTATTTACATGCTATTTTTACTTTTCTAAAAAATGGTCCAAAAAATAACAAAAGAAAATTTGTTTATTACAATTGAAAATTATAATTTTAAGTAATTAATTTAAGTAACAAATGAAAATTAAAATTACCGGTGTGGGTTCTATTGTAGGATATACAGTACTGAAAGACGATGAACTAGATTGGCTATTTGATAATGTAGGCAGTTATCCTACCGACAATGAATTAATCGAATTTTGCTCTGATGAAAGAATTTGGGACGAATTCAAATTTAAATATAAAATAGTAGGACCTTCGTCAGACGCGAAGTTATTTATTGATGATAAACCTTTTTCGAAAGGTATTAGTGCAAATGAAATTAAATTACCAAAATTAACCAATATATCAGGTGATGATGGTATTTTAACGGTTATACGAGATTATAAAGGAACGTGGTTTAAAGGAAATATCGATATTCAATCATTCGATTCTAATAAACTAACGTATGAAGTAACAGTAGTTAATGGAGTAGAAATAATAACTAAAGTATTGTATAATGGAAAAGAAATTGTTAATGAAATTACAGAACCAGTAGTTAATAATTACAATACGTTTGCATCATTGGTATTTTAATGTATAATGATTATCTTAAAGTATTAAATTGTATAAATTCTAGCGAGACTGCAAATCATATACTTGTATGTGAAAAGCTTTGCGAACTATTTAAAATAAAATGGTTCAAAGAGCAAACTTCCATACTATATTATGATAAGTTAATTTTGAAACTATTATATAAAAATCGACAATATGGCAAGTAGTAAAAAACCAATCAAATCAAATAAGACAGTGTACTTGTTTGATGAGGTAGGAACTAATTCTACACTGAAATGTATTCAGCAACTTCAAAACATTATTGAAAGTAATGATGAATACGAAAATCCTAAAGATCCAATTAAATTAGTTATTAATTCGGGAGGAGGTGATGCATATGATGGGTTAGCCCTTATAGGATTTATGGAATCATCGCCAATTCAAATTAATACGTATTCATATGGAGGACGAGTAATGTCTATGGCTCTTCCTATTTTCTTGGCAGGTAAAGTTCGTAGTGCTACTAAATATACTACCTTTATGCATCATGCAGCTTCTTGGGGTATGGATTATGCTAAAATAGAAATTCATAAACAAGAGTTAGCGGAGGTAGAGCGTTTAGAAAACATGATTAATGAACTTATTATCAAAAATACTAAAATTGATAAAAAGACATTGGATAAGTATCAGGAAATTAATAGAGAATGGTATATTCCTGCCGCCCAAGCAAAGAAGCTAGGTATTATACATCATTTAATTTAAACTTCAGGATATTTATATATAAAAGGAAACTATGGCACTTGAAAATATGGTATCTCAATACGGTAATATCGTAAAGAAAAGTTTTACTTCTAAATTAGAAGCAATGGGTAAAGATAAAACCACTCCTACTAAAGAAGATGTATTTGCTAGTCCGCAAACGTTAGAAGCGTTAGGTAAATCTAAATTTACAACTCCTGACAAATACGATCCAAATAAATAATTTAAATAAAGGTTACATATGAATTTTATTCAGCAATTCTTTGCGTCTAAACGCAATATCTTAAACTTATTTGCAGTTCTTATTGGTATTTTCCAATATGTTACTGACACTCAATTAATTGATCCTAAAACCGGAGCTTTAATTGTATTTATTCTTAATATCGTATTAGGTACATTCTTCCCAAGCGAGCCTGCAAAGAAAAGTTAACTTTTAATATATGAACGAACCAAGTTCATCGTTATACTCATCTTTACATACGATATCTAATTACGGTGCGCCCTTTAAAATAAGGCATAGGCATCGGTCTAGAGGAGCCGCTCCATTAAATTTATTAGAATCGCAGATTCGATATGCAATGGAAAATACACGAACGTGTCAAGAGGCAGCTCGTTGGTTAAATATCGATTATAATACTTTTAAAAGATATGCAGTTCTTTATATAGATAAAGAAACTGGAAAGAATCTTTTTGATCTTCATAGAGATAATAACGCTAGTAAACGCAGGGCGAATTCCGAAAAAATTCGCAGAGAAAAAGCTGCACTTCGACCACCGTCATCTAGACCAGGAGGGCGGTTTGTAGCTTATCCTATGGCAGATATAATGCAAAATAAACATCCTAATTATAGTTATAAGGATTTTAAAAGGCGTTTAATAAAAGAAAATATATTACCTGAATGCTGCGAGAATTGCGGATATTCAATGCGACGAGAATTTGATTATCAAGTACCATTAGTTCTTCATTTTAAAGATGCCGACAGATCTAATTTTCAATTGGAGAATGTACGATTTCTTTGTTATAATTGTTATTTCTTATTAGTAGGAAATCCTTTAGGCGCAAATAAAAAGGTGGTTGAATTACCTGACGGTACATTGGTACCGATTACTCAGGCTAAACGGTATTTACGAAAACTAAAGATGTTAAATAAAGATAACAAATAAATCCTTTCGTATATTTATTAGAAAGGACTTATTTCGATGGCAAAAGCAAAAACAAAATTAACATCAGTTAAATCTTATTTTAAAAAACCAAAGGTTAAACGACCTGGCGTACATTCTAAAAAGAAAACATCGAAAAATAAAAAGTCAAAAAATTATAAAAAACTCTATAGAGGACAAGGTTAATAATGGCAGTATCAGCAGACTTCAGCAAATTAGTTTCTCATTTACTTCATTCGAGAACACAAGCACACGTTTTTCATTTACAAACTAAATCATTTGCTGAGCATATGGCGCTTCAGGGTTATTATGATGGTATTGTAGCTTTGGTAGATGGATTGGTAGAATCTTATCAAGGTAAAAATGGTCTTATTGAAAAATATACAAGCTTTGAATTAAATAACTATAAAAGCAACAAAGACACAATTAATTACTTTATGGCTCTTCAAAAGAACGTAGAATCATTAAGTAAAGATGTAGAAGATACATATATTCAAAATCAAATCGATACAATTACAGAACTTATTCAATCTACAATATATAAATTATCTTATCTTTCATAAGGAGGGATATGCTTCAATTCTTAATTAGTATGCTATCTTCAGCAGATGGAGAAGTATCATCAAAAAGAGTAATCGGTTTTGTAGGATTTTTAGTATTATCTGCTTTAACTATCATTAGTTCTTATCAGGCTATCGAACCTAATAAAGAATTATTAGAATGTGTAAAGTATATTACAATGACTGCTATATTCGGAAATACGATTGAAAAATTTGCAGGCAAATTTAATTTAGGTTCATTACTTAATAAACCAAAATCAAATGAAGAAGATTCTAAAGGTTAATTTATTATTTTTATTTCTTTTGATTAGCTCTTGCACAGTTACATCTGTCGAGCCTACTCCGTATGTATATAGGCCTCAGCCTCCTTTATATATGTACAATGGGTATTTTTTCCAATATTATAGTCCTGGAATATATCATACACCCAATTACGTTCCATTACCTATTCATCCACCAAGACATCATCATCACGGTCCTAGACGGCCTAGAAGATAATTCGAAAGGGATTTGGTTTTTCCAAGTCCTTTTTTTATATTTAAGGTATGCATAGAATTTATTTAGATGACGTACGTACACCATATGATGATGAATGGATTGTAGTTCGTTCGTACCAAGAATTTACTGAAACTGTATTGAAATTAGGTCTTCCTAATATACATGAGATTTCACTTGATCATGATTTAGGAAGAGAAGCTATGAGCGAATATTTCAATAACGTATCTCCTAATTATACATTAGATTACAATAATATTGTTAATGAAAAAACTGGATATGATTGTGCTAAATGGTTAGTCGATCATTATTATGATACGTATTATGATGAAGATATTCTAACGAAAGATAAACGTATTAACGGAATCATTTTCCCTAAAGTATATACCCATTCAGCTAATCCAATCGGTAGTGCAAATATAATGGGATATATTAATAACTTTTTTATGAATGAAGCTCAGCCACAAACTTGTATAAGAGTACAAATACCACATAAAGCATGAGCAAAAAAGTACCTGATATAATTGTTTGGTCTGAAGAACGTGGATATTATGCTAAAGAACTTACATATGGATCGGATTTAGGTGCTCCTGCAATTAAGACGGAAGATGTTGTCGGTTGGAGAAGTAGGGAAGTTACAAACGTAAATAACCAATTTAAAGCTAAATATGAAGAGTTAAAACAAGAAGTTGAAAAACTTGTTAATGAATATAATTGGAACGATTTAATTTATAGATTTGTTGAGTACAGTTT
>Ga0129333_10000151_pt1 | contig 46261 bp, 62 predicted proteins | sample CPB6_08_DNA_FD_94474 | JGI IMG/M metagenome (GOLD analysis project Ga0129333, IMG submission 94474) | Freshwater to marine salinity gradient microbial communities from Chesapeake Bay, USA - CPBay_Sum_0.6_0.8_DNA | ecosystem: Environmental > Aquatic > Marine > Coastal | place: USA: Chesapeake... | reverse complement strand
GGTCATTTATACTAAATATTGAGTTAAGAATTTTGTTATAATTCTTAATAGTTGTTCTATAGTACAAACAAAAATAAAATTTATGAATTTTCTTAAACAACTGATGCTTGCTCCAGTTGCTCTGGGTCTTGTTGCTCCCGCTGCAACTGCTGCAGAATTGAATCTTACTGATGTGAATCAGTATGCTTCTTCTGAACAAGTTACAAGTATCTCTCAATTCTCTGATGTTCAACCTACTGATTGGGCATATCAAGCTCTTTCCAATTTGATTGAGCGTTATGGTTGTGTCGCAGGATATCCTGATGGCACTTATCGTGGTGGTCGTGCTATGACCCGTTACGAGGCAGCAGCACTGCTGAATGCTTGCCTGGATCGCGTAACTGAAGTTACTGATGAACTTCGTAAACTTCAAGAAGAATTCAAAGCAGAACTGATTGTTCTTCGTGGTCGTGTTGATGGTCTAGAATCTAAAGTTGGTGTTCTGGAATCTCAGCAATTCTCTACTACTACCAAACTCAAGGGTGAAGCATCCTTCGTTCTTGGTGGAGTTCCTGGTCTTGATACGAATGATGGTGGAAACGTTGGCAACACCGCATTCAACTATGATCTCCGTCTGAACTTTGATACTTCGTTCACTGGTAGGGATCTGCTTCGCACTCGTCTTCGTGCTGGTAACTTCAGTGATCAACCTTTCGGTTCTAGTTCTTCTCTATTTAAACTTGACAAAGCAGAAACCACTGACAATAGTGTAGAGATTGATCGTCTTTACTATCAGTTCCCTGTCACTCTTGCTGGTTCCGAACTGACTGTCACTGCTGGTCCTCTGGTTCGTAATACTGAAATGGCATGGATTCCTTCTGCCTATAAGTCGGAAATTCTTGACTTCTTTACTACTGCTGGTGCTCCTGGTGTCTATAACAAGGCAGTTGGTGCTGGTGTGGGTCTTCAGTATGGTGGTAGGAAGGGTTTTGTTGCTGGTTTAAATTATGTTGCTCAAAATGGCGATGATTCTAGTTCTGGTGTGTTTGACTCTGATGGTGCTCTAAACTTTATGGCACAGGCAGGTTATCGTGATACCAACTGGGGTATTGGTGTTGGTTATCGTTATGGTTCTGAGGGCACTCGTCCTCGCACCTACAATGGTCTCCTGGGTGCCAATGGTGCTCTCGTAGATGGTCAAGAATCAAACAGCATTGCTGTGAATGCTTACTGGCAACCTTCTGAGAGTCGTTGGGTTCCTTCCATCTCTGCTGGTTATGGTTATAACTTCGTGAGTGGTTCTACTGGTGTCACTGATGCTACCGATTCAGATTCCTGGTTCGTTGGTCTTCAGTGGAATGATGCGTTCATCGCTGGTAACGCTGCTGGTGTTGCCATTGGTCAAGCACCTTCTGCCGAAACCCGTGGCGTAAGTGATGCTACAATGCTTGAGTTCTTCTACAAGTTCCAAGTAACTGACAACATCAGCATTACTCCTGCTCTCTTCTATGTTGATAACAATCAAGGTTATCAAGATTCTGATAGCTGGGGTGGTGTTGTTCAGACAAAGTTTACTTTCTGATAATCTGAAAGTATATTAAACTGGAGGGGATAAAACCCCTCTTTTTATATGGAGATTTATGAAATACGATATTAAAGATATTAACCTTGCTGAACTTGGTAAACAAAGAATTGAATGGGCAGGTAGAGAAATGCCTGTTCTTAAACAAATTCAAGAAAGGTTTGCCAAAGAAAAACCACTTGAAGGAGTTCGTTTGGTTTCTTGCAATCATGTCACAACAGAAACTGCACATCTTTGTATTGCTCTTAAAAATGCTGGGGCAGATTCAATGTTGATTGCGAGTAATCCTCTTTCAACTCAAGATGACGTTGCTGCTGCTCTTGTAAAATATTGGAATATTCCAGTTTTTGCGATGAAAGGCGAAAATAATGAAACCTATACTAAACATATTAATATTGCTCTCGATCATCGTCCCAATATTATTATTGATGATGGATCTGATGTAGTTGCAACTCTGATTAAAAAACGTCCAGAGCAAATTTCTGATCTGATTGGAACTACGGAGGAAACCACTACTGGTATTGTTCGTCTTCGTGCTATGATCAATGATGGCGTTCTAAAGCATCCTGCGATTAACGTAAATGACTCCCAAACCAAACATTTTTTTGATAATCGGTACGGCACTGGTCAATCTACTCTTGATGGCATTGTTCGTGCAACTAACATTCTTCTTGCTGGAAAAACTGTGGTCGTTGTTGGATTTGGTTGGTGCGGCAAAGGAGTGGCTCTTCGAGCCAAAGGGATGGGAGCAAACGTGGTCGTCACTGAGATTGATCCAGTAAAAGCAATTGAGGCAACTCTGGAAGGGTATCAAGTCACAACAATACAAGATGCTGCCTTTATTGGTGATATTTTTATTACTGTGACTGGAAATAAAAATGTAATTTCTAAAAATCATCTTCGTGCTATGAAGAGTGGTGCGATTGTTTGTAACTCTGGGCATTTTGACAATGAGATTGATCTAAAATCACTGGAAGAAATGTCAACAGAAGTTGTAGAAGTTCGCCCTTTCGTCAAAAAGTATGTAACTCCAGACAATGAAATTATTGTTCTTGCTGATGGGCGTCTCGTAAATCTTGGTGCTGCTGAAGGTCATCCTTCTGCTGTTATGGATATGAGTTTTGCGAACCAAGCACTTGCTGTTGAGTATCTGGTTCAGAATCAAGGTAAACTTGAAGCGGGAATTTATCCAATTCCTCCAGAAAAAGATAAAGAAATTGCAAAACTTAAACTTGCTGCAATGAATATTTTCATCGATTCTCTTACGGAAGATCAAGAAAAATATATCAATTCATGGTATGAAGAAACATAAAATTGGGAAATCCTGACAAAATAAGTATAAGTGACTACTAAAGGTGTTTGACATGGAATCAGTTTTACTATATAATAAAGTAACAATTCGTAATAAAACGAAAATGACTGTAACAACTAATGAGTTTGGGCAACAAAATATGTTTGCCAAAGAACCAGTAATGCATTATGATGAGAACTATGGTATCTACACCCCAAATGAAATTCGTGAAACGACTAACGGTCGTTGGGCAATGATGGGAATTATTGCTGGTTTCATTTCTTATGCCATTACTGGCAAATTTTTCTTCGGTATTTTCTGATAGGAGGTAACTAAAATGAATAAAATTTTTACTGAAGCAGCAGAACGTCTAAATGGTCGCGCTGCGATGATTGGGTTCGTCGCTGCCGTTGGTGCTTATCTTGTGACTGGTCAGGTAATTCCAGGAGTATGGTGAATGACTGAACTGTTTTTCACCGTAACAAGCATTGGATTTCTAGTGCTTCTTTTTCATTCGATTAATAAACTTAGTGAAACTTACTGATAAAACTATAAAATAATTTTTACTCTGCTCCTAAATAAGGGAGCAGAGTTTTTTTGTAATTAAAATGCAAATAGATCTTCTCAATTTCTTCATATATTTTGATAAAAACAATCCAAAGCATCTTGCTGCTGTTGAGCAACTTGAGGTAGATTTATTATCTAAAGAACCTGATTTAGTTCGGGACGAAGCAAATTGGGTAAGGATTTATAGAACAAAGCCAACTAATGCTGGTGTTCTAAATGTTCCATATTTTCCACAAACAGATAATTACAGAGATGCCCACAGAACTTGTAATTCTTCTGCTTGTGCGATGTGCTTAGAGTATTTTAAACCAGGCACATTAAAAGGGGCAAAAGGAGACGATGCCTACGTTCAGAAAGTTTTTGCTATCGGTGATACAACCGATCATTCAGTTCAAACAAAAGTACTTGACGGATATGGTGTCCGTTCTGAGTTTCGTTACAATCTTGGGTTTGCAGATCTTGATGCTGAGCTTGCTGCTAGAAGGCCAGTTGTTATTGGCATTTTACATAGAGGTAGCTTGTCTCATCCTACTGGGGGCCATATGTGCGTCGTAATTGGTAAAAAAGGTGATGATTATATTGTGAATGACCCTTATGGTTCTTTGAATGATGGATACACTGGACCTGCTACAAATGGTAAAGGTGCTGTATATAAGAAAAGTGATTTACAGTATCGTTGGTTAACAAAAGGTCGTGATAAAACTGGTTGGGGAAGAGTATTTAAATGACTATAAAATTTACAGATGCAGCAGAGTATTTTGTAGGTGAACCACAACAAATAGATGCCTTCGAATATCTTCAAGCAAATACTCCACCAGAAGTTGTGAAAGAATTTGCACGAAGATACAGAAACAAACCAACTACCACGGCAAAGAATACTCTTCCAGAAGAAGGTGTAAAACTTATTAAAGAGTTTGAGGGGTGTCATCTATTCGCATATTATGACCCTCTTACTGGAGGACTTCCAGTTACAATTGGGTGGGGTTCTACAAGAAATACAAATGGGGCACCTTTTAGCATCACTGAAAAAATATCTCAACATGAAGCAGATAATCTTTTATATGATCAACTTAAAAAGGAATATCTCCCACCACTTACAAAAATTCCTCACTGGAATGAGATGAATGAGAATCAACAAGGAGCACTTCTATCATTTGCTTATAATAATGGTGCTGATTTTTATGGTCATCCTAGATATACTACTATCACCAGAGTTCTTAAAGAGAAGAAGTGGGATGAGGTTCCAAAGGCACTAGAACTTTATCGTAATCCAGGTTCAACTGTTGAAGCAGGATTGTTGAGAAGAAGGAAAGCTGAGGGTGCCTTATGGAAGTCTGGGTTGGTTTAACTAAAAGGTTGATAATTTTAAGATTTTAAGGTATAATAAATATTCTTATAATAAAAAGTTGTTGTAATAGTGGCATTTAAAAAACCATCAGAGTTGTTGAATAGAAAAAAAATTTCTGGAGTTTTTGAAAATCCAGAAATATCTCTTCAGCTTACCGAAACATATGATAAGTTTCTTAATAACTTTGAGAAAATCAATTCTCTTTCTGAGAAAGTAAACCTAAAGACTTCTGCCGGTTGTCTTTTTGGCAGAGGTCTTCTGTTTTCTAAAAATAATCCATCATTTGTCATCAGTCGGAGAATGATGAGTAGTGGTAGAATTGTTTTCCTCATTATCCCAGATAAGAACTTTATAGATGACCCAGGCAACCCCGATAAGTCCAATACCTAATAATATATTTACACTCCATACTGCATTAGTCATTTATTTTTAATCTCCCTTAAAATCTGATATAGAAGTTGTCTATCTTCTTTTTGACTATCTTTAAGTTCTTTTACATCTTCTTTAACTTTTTCAACATCTTTAGTATTAACTAAAGTATTTTGAGATACCGTCCAAAATCCTGTGAAACCACCAATAATAGCAGCACCAAATACTGAAGTTATAATAGTTCCCATATTGATTTTAAATTCCATTTTTTAAATTATTTATTTTTTTTCTCTTCAAGGTGTATCCAAGTTTTTAATTCTGAAACATACTCTCGGAGTAGTTGTGCTTTTTGTAGATGCCAAGTATCACCACTCTTGAAGTATTCTTGAGTGTGATTATCAATTGCTTTTAGAATATTATGTATAGGTGCGTTCCAAGGTTCCCTTATAGGAGTGTTCCACTCTCTGGGCATTTTTGATATGATATTGATATTTATACAGATGCAATAAAATAAATGATCTTTTCTATATTTAATATTCTTTAAATAATTAAGTTATTTCTTTAAACCCAACAAAGGTATTATAATAATAATCTTATGGGTAAGTCAAGTCACTTGTCGCAGGGGGTGGGGGATTGACGGAGACGGGAAACCGTAGTATGATAAATACATCAACAAGTTAAGGAATGTAACAAATCCGAAACCTTTGTGCTCCCGATAACCAAGACCTATGGGAGGGTAAATACGTCTTTCATATCTTCTCTAGGGGTGAGAAGAAATAACGAACCTGTTCGTCCCCACGAACTTTTACCTAACCCTTTTTCAAAAATGACTGCTACAATTTCAACAAAACAATCAAATATTTCACTTTGGGAACAGTTTTGTTCTTGGATTACATCTACTAATAATCGTCTCTATGTGGGGTGGTTTGGTGTATTGATGGTTCCAACACTGCTTGCTGCAACTGTATGCTTCATCGTCGCCTTCATCGCTGCACCCCCAGTAGATATTGATGGTATTCGTGAACCCGTTGCTGGTTCTCTTCTCTACGGTAACAACATCATCTCTGGTGCTGTTGTTCCTAGTTCAAATGCTATCGGTCTACACTTCTATCCCATCTGGGAAGCTGCTTCCCTCGATGAATGGCTCTACAACGGTGGTCCTTTCCAACTTGTTGTATTTCACTTCCTCATTGGTATCTATTGCTATATGGGTCGTGAATGGGAACTCTCATACCGTCTAGGTATGCGTCCTTGGATTATGGTTGCCTACAGCGCACCTGTTGCTGCTGCTTCTGCTGTATTCCTGGTCTATCCTTTCGGTCAAGGTTCTTTCTCTGATGCAATGCCTCTTGGCATCTCTGGTACTTTCAACTACATGCTTGTATTCCAAGCAGAACACAACATCCTGATGCACCCCTTCCACATGCTTGGAGTTGCTGGTGTCTTCGGTGGTTCACTGTTCTCCGCAATGCACGGTTCTCTGGTTACTTCCTCACTGGTTCGTGAAACCACTGAGAATGAGTCACAGAACTATGGTTACAAGTTCGGTCAAGAAGAAGAGACCTACAACATCGTTGCTGCTCATGGTTATTTTGGTCGTCTTATTTTCCAATATGCGTCATTCAATAACTCACGTTCACTGCACTTCTTCCTTGCTGCCTGGCCTGTAGTTGGCATCTGGTTCACTTCTCTTGGTGTTAGCACTATGGCATTCAACCTGAACGGTTTCAACTTCAACCAGTCTATTCAAGATGGTCAGGGTCATGTGATTAACACTTGGGCAGATGTGCTCAACCGTGCTGGTCTTGGTATGGAAGTTATGCATGAACGAAATGCTCATAATTTCCCACTGGACCTGGCTGCTGCCGAAGCAACTCCCGTTGCTCTCACTGCACCATCCATCGGTTGAGTTTCCTGAAAACTGAATAATAAATAAGGGGGTTCTAAACCCTCTTTTTTATGCTTGGAACTATCACATTATTCATAGCATTCGGTATTTTTCTTTTTGTATTATCTCTGATATAATCTTATGAAACTGGTTGACCCACTTAAGACTGGATTTTATTGTGTAGATTACATTTATCTTGGTAAAAAGAAATCGGCAGTTTATTTTCAAATGGAATCTGCACAAGAAGCACTTGTTAAAATGATGAAGAATGGTGTAGAATGTACTGGTATGAGAGAGTTTAAATGAAGAAGGTAGCAATTTTTGGTTCAGCAAGGACAGACCCAGAATCAAACCTTTATAAGGCAGTAGAAAAACTTGGAAGAAATATTGCAGAGAATGGATGGGTTGTGGTCACTGGTGGTGGCCCAGGAGCAATGGAGGCAGCAAACAGAGGTGCTATGAGTGTCTGTAAAGGTGACGGACACCTGTGCTCTATTGCTCAAGCAATCTATCTTCCCTTTGAGGATGGTGTAAATTCTTATGTTCAAGAATACGAACAGCACGAAACTTTCTATTCACGACTTAAGACCTTCTCTGATTGTGATGCCTTTATCGTAACTCCAGGTGGTATTGGTACAGTTCTTGAGATGGCAATGATTTACCAACTCATTCAAGCAAAACATATGGATAAGAAACCTGTGATTTGTGTTGGAAGAATGTGGAGAACATTAAGAACTTGGATTGAGGAAGAGATGGTTGAGAATGGATTTCTCAATAATGAAGAAATGAAACTCATTCATTATGTGGATAGATTTTCCGAAGCAACACATCTACTCAAAGGTCTTTTGTCTTAATTTCCAAACAGATGCTTTGGATCTTATACTCATTATGCTAAACTAAATTAGTCAATAAGAAACTTATGGACCTACCCAATTTTAATTCTCCCGAAGACCAATCGGAATATGCTGAACTTTTTGAACAGCAAGTTGCCACTTATTGGAGATTGTTTCATCTAACAAAAGAGCAATTTTTTCCTGGTTATTCTTATGAGCATCTTGACGGAAGAATTCTACGAGTTCTTCGTGAGATTACTACAGAAGTAATGTATAATACAACTGAAGCATTTGAGAGGAAACATCCAGAGTACAAACCAGAAACTGATGTATTCATTCCTCGTAGCACGATTAAAGAAACTGTGAAGGAAGCATTTGATGAGTATATTGATAATGTTTCTGCTTCACTTCAAAATTTCACTCTAGGTGATTCCTAATTTTCATTTACACTTATTAAAACTATTATGACCTATTCTATTACTCTTCGTTCTCCCGATGATACCGAACAAGTTATTCAATGTCATGAAGACCAATATATTCTTGAAGCAGCAGACGAAGCTGGAATTGATCTTCCTTATTCTTGTCGTGCTGGTGCTTGCTCATCTTGTGCGGGCAAAGTAATTAGTGGAGAAGTTGATAATGATGAACAATCATTCCTTGATGATGAACAACTTGCTGCTGGTTTCACAATGCTTTGTGTAGCATATCCAAAATCCGATTGTGTAATTCTAACCGAACAGGAGGAAAACCTTTGAAAATTTTTCTTGATACTGCTGATATTGACCAGATTGTTCCAGCATATAAAAATGGAGTTATTGATGGTGTAACAACTAATCCCTCACTTATTCTCAAGAATGGAAAGGAACTGCTAGAAGTAGCAAACGAAATCTATACGCAGTGTTCAGAACTTGAAAGTATTTCTTGTGAAGTAGTTGCTGATACTGCCGAAGAAATGCTTTCTCAGGCACAGAAGTATTACTCCATTGCTCCATCAATTACGATTAAGGTTCCTTGTACCGTAGAGGGTCTTAAGGCATGTAAGCACCTATCTGAGATTGGAGTAAAGACAAACGTAACTCTTGTGTTCTCTGTTGCCCAAGCAATTCTTGCTGGTAAAGCAGGGGCAACATACATCTCACCATTCGTTGGACGATGGATTGATAATTCTGTAGATGGAATTGAACTCATCAAGAATATCCGAAAAGCATTTGATAATTCTTGTTGGTGGAAAAAAGTTACTCCGCAAATTCTTGCTGCTTCAATTCGTGAAGTAAGGCAAGTTGAGCAGTGTGCGATTGCTGGTGCTGATATTGTTACAATTCCACCACTCGTTTATTGGAAAATGTATAAGAACGTTATGACTGATAAAGGTCTTGAGATTTTCCAAAAGGATTGGGAAGAAGCACTTAAGTTTAAGAATGATTAGTTCTGATACACCATACAAGTTAGCAGAAATCATCAGAGATACTTGGCCCAACCTATATAAAGAATTACCCTCTAAGGAAAATGAAACTAAAGTATCTTCTGGGATTTCTACCAATTCTATTAATGTCTTGCGAAAGTCCGAAAGATGTTCCTTATGAGATTTATCAAATTAAAAAAGATGGTACAGTAATCAATTGTAGAAATGGTCTTTTCAATAATGGAAAGACCACTGAAATTAGAATCAAAGCATCAAATGTTAAAATTGAAAATTGCACTCTAAAAGGTTCTATTCGCACAGTTGGTCTAGGTATGAATGGTGAAGATGAGAATGTAAAAGAATCTTCTCATCTTCACGGGCATACGGAAAGATTGCAAAATGCAGCACCTTCTTATGTGACGATTTCAAATATGACTATTGAGGGTGTTACTAGAATTCCGATGTATTTTGGTCCTGGAACAACTCACACAACGGTAGAAAACAGTAAGTTTGTAGGAACTACTGATTCTACCGTTGTTTATTTGGATGCTGGTTGATTTTCTTTGCCTTTTAACAAAAAACTTATAAAATTCAATGAAATAAACTTTACACATTATCAAAACAATTATATAATAAAGACTCTATAAATATTCCACAAAACTCTGTAAGGAATTATGAAGTTCACAATTTATTCTAAAGATGGTTGCCCCTATTGCACAAAAGTTCGGGAGGTATTACAGTTAGCAAAACTACAATATGTTGTTTATAATTTGAATAAAGACTTTACACGGGAAGAATTCTACGCAGAATTTGGTCAAGGATCTACATTTCCCCAAGTCATTGTTGATGATAACCACATCGGTGGATGTATCGATACTGTTCAATACCTTAAGGAGCAAAATTTGGTTTAATGGAAACTACAATTCATGAAGTTTATGGTGATGTGGAAAAGGCAATTGACTATGCCTTTAAAGGTAAGTTTGTATTGAAATTTTATGATTATCTCAAAGTTCGCGGAACTAAAAAAATTGAAGTCGAACAATTTATTCAAAGTGCAACAGCAAATGAAATCAGTAATCTTGTAATGGATTTAAATGATTATCTTGAGGGAGGTTCTGATGAAATTCATAAACAACTTCGCGAAGGATATGGCCATATTTCAAAACCAGAAGCAAGAAAAATAAAAGATTACCTTTATGGTATTCTTGAAGATGCTTGGAGATATAGTTATGATAGAAGACCAGGAAGACGAAAAAAAACAACTAAATAAGTCAGATCCCCATATTAACAGGGGAATTGAACTATTACTTAGGAATAAACGGAGGAGAGAATTAAAACCAAAAGTTTTTCAATTGAAATTTGGTAAAATGATTTCTTTTTTAAAAAGAGAATTTCATTTTTTTATAGAATTTTATTTTGATATCAGAAAAAAGTAAATTCTCTGGAGAAAACAAATGGAACTATCTATTGTTCTTACATTCACAATTTTGTTTTGTGTGATGTTTCTTTTTATTGGTCTTGTTGGGGGATGGATTTTTAAGCAATACCAAGTTGAAAGAATATATGGAATTCATAATATTCATCCAGAATTTCTTGATAATAATGGAAATATAGTTCCAGATGAAGTTCTTGCTGTTCGTTTTGAAGAGGGATTTTTTGATAACGAAGATCTTGAAGAAGATGAAGATAATTGATAAATAAACAAAATAATATTATAATAACCTGAATTGTATAAAAGATTATGTCTGCAACAAAAATAAAGGCTGAAAAACCATTAGAAACTCTTCCAACAAATCCTTTTGTGTTTGAGATTTTGGAACTTGCTTCAAAACAAAGAAGTAATGCAAAAAAAGTAGAAGTTCTTAAAACATATGAGCATGACTCGTTAAAAACAATTTTTATTTGGAATTTTGATGAAACTGTAATTTCTCTTCTTCCCGAGGGAGAAGTTCCTTATGCTAATGCGGATGAGCAATCTGTTTATTCTGGAACTTTATCTGAGAATTTGAAAAGAGAAGCATATGGTGGAGAATCTGCCACTGGTCAAGATCTTGATGGGAGAGGTAAAACATCACTTCGTAGGGAGTATGCAAATCTTTATCATTATGTGAAAGGTGGTAATAATACTCTTACGACAATTCGTAGGGAAATGATGTTTATTAACCTTCTTCAAGGACTTCATCCAAAAGAATCCGAATTACTTATTCTAGTAAAGGACAAAAAACTAACAGATAAATATAAAATATCTTTTGAAAATGTGAAAGAAGCTTATTCTGACATTATTTGGGGCGGTCGTTCGTGACTATTATTTTAGAAAAAGAAAGAACAATGTCAGAAAATAAAAAAATCGATAATCAAGTTTTGCCTTCCGAATATGGATGTGAAATTCTTTTGGAAAAAACTACTCTTGAAAAAGCAAATGATAAATCTTTTCCAAATGATGCTTATTTAATTTGGTATATCCTAAATGGGGAAAATTTTATTGATCTTGTGAGGGGATCTAGAGTTAATATTTTTGATATGTATTATGATAGACTTGGGGCAAATTCGATTCAAAAAATTGATTTTGGATATGGGAGAACAAATCCCAAACTTTGGGGACAAAAACAACCAGAAAAAAAGAAAAAAAAATGAGTGAAGGTTTTAGTCAAGAAAAAATTGAAGTAAAAATTTATAAAGATGAAGTTAAAAAACTTTTAAAAAAATATAAAAAGATTAAAAAATATCAGAGGTCATCTATCTTTGAAGTTAAAACTATGGATGGAACTGAAAATTATGTGAGCAAATTAATTAGAGAGGTAGAGGAAGGATCTTGATAAATGGGTAAACACTATCTACTAAATTTGTATGGATGTTCGTTCGTTCTTTTAGATGATGAGCGTTGTCTTATAGACTTATTAGAAAACGCAGCAGCAGCAAGTGGAGCAACAGTCGTTCAAACAATCTCAAAAAAATTTGAACCTCAGGGAGTTACGGTTCTTTGCTTGTTATCGGAAAGTCATATCAGCATTCATACTTGGCCAGAAGAAGGTAAGGCAGCAGTAGATGTTTACACCTGTGGTGATTGCAATCCTAAAATTGGTTGTGATATTATTATCCATCAACTTTCTGCAGAAAATCACACATTAAGTTATATCGAAAGGTAGTCTTTTTTATAAAGAATCTTTTTCTACTCTGGTAGTAATAAAATTATTCAAGAGGGAGACTTGACTTACCCTCTTTTTTTGTCTATGATTATTTTATGTAAATTGATAAAAATGAATCAAGAAAAACTTAAGTTAATTGTGAAAAACCTTGAGTCTTTAGTAAATTGTCTAAAGTCGGAGTTGGAATTTGATGAAAAATCAAATCTTAACTATGAACAAATTACTCCTTATCTAGAAGATTACGACGAAGTATTTTATGAAGATGAAGATGCATACGCAAACTGAAGAGAAAAAAATGAAACCTATCAAATCAAAAGATCTATTGGAACTTGACAAAAGACTTCAAGTTGTAAAACTTCAATGTTATCCAATCCCAGAACAAGTTATTTGGCAAGCAGGAAAGGGTGATTATTCTGAGGTTCCTATTCATGAAGTTGAAGTTCCGTCTTCACAAAAATGTGGTGAGTGGATTGTAGATCAACTTCTTGCAAATGATCGTGGACATTGGGGACCACTGGAACATCCTGGCATTACTTTCTCGGTAGCAGGATTTGTTCATAATGTAATGGTTCAAGCAAGAACTCATCGTATTGGAACTTCTTGGGATGTTCAATCTCAACGTTATACTGGAAAGCGTGTAGTTAAAGTTGCCAAGCGTGAACTTGATGTTGAAGAGGTCTTCTACGTGCGCCCTGTGGGGTTCTACACTAACCGTAAAGGTAAAAAGTATGAATGGAACGAAGAGCATCGTCAACGTAAGTTGGATCGCATTTTGAGTGAGTGTGAGGAGTATGCTGATTACTATGAGCAGGGTATGTGCGAGGAACATATTCGTGATTATCTACCCCAGGCAATTCGTCAAAACTTTGTGGTTTCGTTTAACCTCCGTTCTGTTCTTCATTTTATGGATCTCCGTTCTAAACTTGATGCTCAGATTGAGATTCAAGCACTCTGCGATGCATTTATTCCAGAACTGAAACTATGGGCACCGAATGTTTGGAAATATTATGAAGAGAAAAGGTTACACCGAGCTCGACTAAGCCCATAACTACGAGTTTAAAATGTAGAGAATATGTATTAAAAAGGTAATTGGGAGGTCTTTATGAAAAACTGGTGTTTAAAGGATAATCTAACTGGAAATATTTTTAAAGTTTTTCTGACTAAGGAAGAACTTAGTAAGTATCTTGAAAAAAATCCAGATATTGAAGAGTGTATTAATTGCGTAGAATGTGACGATGCACCTTCTATTATTATTGAATAAATATCCTTATATACAATGGAGGAGTAACCTTGGCAATTTATCCAATCATTCATAAAGAAACTGGTGAAAAAAAAGTCATAGAAATGAGTGTTCATGAAATTCAACAATGGTATAAAGACAATCCAGAATGGAAACGTGATTGGTCTGAAGGATGTGCAACTCCCGGTGAAGTCGGAGACTGGCAAAATAAGCTTGTGTCTAAACATCCTGGTTGGAACGATGTTCTAAAATCCGCATCAAAAGCACCGGGATCAAAAGTAAAACCAATTTAATTATTCTATGGCAAGAAGAAAAAGATTAGAAGATCAACCAATTGGCGTTGGAATGACTGCAAAACAAATGAAACGCAGAAAACCAATCAATATCGATTTAATGAGGGAGATTGAACCTCTTACAGATAATCAAAAAAAACTTTTTAATGCTTATAAAGACAATAAAAATTTAGTTGCTTATGGTTGCTCTGGAACTGGAAAAACTTTTATTACCCTTTATAACGCTCTCCGAGATGTATTAGATGAAAGAACTCCATATGACAAAATATACATTGTAAGATCTCTTGTTGCTACTCGTGAAATTGGTTTTCTTCCTGGTGATCACGAGGATAAATCATCACTTTATCAAATTCCATATAAGAATATGGTAAAGTATATGTTTGAAATGCCAGATGATGCATCATTCGAAATGCTCTATGGAAACCTTAAAACTCAAGGAACTATTAGTTTTTGGTCTACTTCTTTTATTCGTGGAACTACTTTGGATAATGCCATTATTATTGTAGATGAATTTCAAAACCTAAATTTTCATGAGAGTGATTCTATTATTACTCGTGTTGGTGAAAATAGTAAAATTATGTTTTGTGGTGATGCAACTCAAACTGACTTGATTAAAACAAATGAAAAAAATGGTATTATAGATTTTATGAAAATTTTGCGCGTAATGCCGTCTTTTGATATTATTGAATTTAATATCGAAGACGTTTGCCGTAGCGGATTAGTCAAAGAATATCTTATTGCAAAACATGAATTAAACCTATGACATTTATTCATCATAATTATTTGGGTGATCTTGAATTAGAAAAAAAAGAAACTAACGGTATGCGTTTGTATCATCTTCCAGATGGTAAATGGGTTCCTTCAATTACTTCTGTGACTTCTTTCTATAATCGCCAGATCTTTATCGACTGGAGAAATCGTGTGGGTCTGGAAGAAGCAAATAGAATTACAAAAAAAGCAACAGCAAGAGGAACCGATTTTCACCAAGTCTGCCAAGATTATCTTGAAAACAAAAAACTTGTTTGGGAAAATTATCAACCCATAACAAAGATTATGTTTTATCATGCAAAACCATATCTTGATAAAATAAATAACATACATGCAATTGAAAGAACATTGTATTCAGAATATCTTGGTCTTGCAGGAAGAGTTGATTGTATTGCTGAATACGAAGGAGAATTGGCAGTTATTGATTTTAAGACATCTGAAAAAATTAAACCGGAGGAATGGATTCAAAATTATTTCGTTCAAGAAATGTTTTATGCTGCTGCATATTATGAACTTACTGATATTCCTCCGATTAAATTAATTACTTTAATGGTAACCCCTGGTGGAGAAGTAAAAGTATTTGACAAAAGAAACAAAAGCGATTATATTAAATTATTAGTTCGTTATATTAAAGAATTTGTACATCACAATACTAGGCCAGATGGAGAATGAATTAGAAAAAGTATTAGAAAGCAAGTTCTTTTGCCAATCACGATTTGCTCAAGAGATTGAAAATCTTGTTCAACTTAATGATGAAATGAGTTATATTGATGCCATTGTTCATTTCTGTGAACAAAACAACATTGATTTGGAATCTGTTCCAAAACTTATTTCAAAACCTTTGAAAGAAAAGATTAAGTATGAAGCAATGGAACTTAACTTTCTAAAAAAGACTTCCAGAGCAAAATTGATCTTTTAACTCATTTTTCGGGAAATTTTTTTCCCGGAAAAAAATTCCCATATTACTTTTTTTGAATGATGCCTTTCGATGTTTATAAATGTTATCTTTCGCTAAAAAATCATTTTACAAAAGATAACTACGATTACTTCAAGTACTGTGGTAAATCAAGAGCAACTGTTCAATCTTTTTATAAACGTAAAGATAGAATGTGGTTTGAAAAAATTTCAAGACAAAAATCAGATCAGGAAGTTATAAATTTTTTTGTCGCAAACTTTGTGTCTTGCTCAGATCCAGAAACACTTTGGATTGGTGAAATGATCAAAGAAGGAGAAGGAAGGTATCAACATTGGCAAAAGAAAATTCAATCTCTTTCCTATTTTTTTAAAGAAGAAAGTCAAACACTATTTGGCGAAAATAAGTTTCAAGATATATTTAAATGTTCAAAGGGACATCCTGTACTTTTGAAAAACCATTTGTGTGGTCAAGTATCTCTTGAAACAATGGTTCTTTTGGATAAAGTCTTTTCATATTCAAAAAACTTTGATAAAAAACTCCAAGATCCAGTCTGGGAAACCGTCAGTCGCAGAGTTAAAAAGTATAGTCCATTCCTAAATACTGACGTATTTCTTATTCGTAAAATTTTAAAAGAAATTATTTTGGAGGATCAATGAGTTTTTTTAATTCCGAAGTTGTTATTGCTGAAATAACAGAAATTTCAGAATTGCAAGAAAAAATTTACAGAAGTATATTTGAATTTTCTTCAATGACAAAAGAGGATAAAATTAAACACGTTGATCTGCTCGAAAAACTTTTAAATAAACAGCAGATTCTTTATACTCGTTTAAGTTTGTCTGATGATCCAGAAGCAAAGGAGATGAAGCAACGTATTGCTGATTCTGCTCAGTTAATGGGTCTTCCTGCGAATGTTGACATGAACATTATTTTCAATAATATGTCTAAAATGCTTGAGTCTATGAAACAGCAGATTGACAAAACGGGTTCCGACCTGTAGAATAAGAAAGCACACAAAAGCCAAATCCTAACAAATCCGAGGTATAAATGTCTAATTTTGCAAATCTAAAAAAACAATCTTCTCTTGGTTCACTTACTGAAAAATTGGTGAAGCAAGTAGAAAAAATGAATACCACTTCTGGTGGTGCCGATGAGCGTTTCTGGAAACCAGAAATGGATAAAACTGGAGTAGGTTCGGCAGTGATTCGCTTTCTACCCGCTCCTGATGGAGAAGAACTTCCATGGGCAAAAATGTATTCTCATGCATTTCAAGGCCCTGGTGGTTGGTATATTGAAAACTCTCTCACTACCGTAGGTCAAAAAGATCCCGTAACAGAACTTAATCGCGGTCTTTGGAATAGTGGTAGTGAAAAAGATAAAGAGACTGTTCGTAAGCAAAAGCGTAAACTGTCTTACTATTCAAACATCTATGTTGTAAAGGATCCTGCTAATCCTTCCAACGAGGGTAAAGTATTCCTCTTTAAGTATGGTAAGAAAATCTTTGATAAGATTCTGAATGCTATGCAACCTGAGTTTGATGATGAAGATCCAATCAATCCTTTTGATTTCTGGCAAGGTGCAAACTTCAAGATCAAGATCGTGAAAAAGGATGGTTATTGGAACTATGATAAGTCTGAGTTTGATCGTGTTGCTCCTCTTCTAGATGATGACGATGCTCTGGAAGCACTATGGAAGAAGGAGTATTCTCTAACTGCCATCAGTGCCCCAGACCAGTTTAAAACTTATGAAGAACTTGAGCGTCGTATGAACTACGTTCTTGGTCTAAATAAAACTTCTTCCCCTTCACGTTCTCGTGATGTAGTTGAACAAGAAGATGAGTATGAATCTTACAATATTCCAGTGAGTCGTGAAGAAAAAGTAATGGAAGAATTGGAAGAGTCTTACAATCGTAGTAAGTCTTCTTCTCTTCCGAAGACTACCTCTGGTGTTACCTCTGGTGATGAGGATGAAGATGATGCTCTAGCCTATTTTTCTAAGCTTGCCAACGATTGATAAATATTATTGCTTAGATTGAAAAAAATTATTCATAGAGTCTAATATTATCACCACGCTTAAGGTTCTTAGCAATGTATTGTTGAGAACCTTTTTTATAAGGCATAATTTCATCCATATCATTAAATACAATATTCAGATATTTTGGTTTTAGAATAAAAATATTTCTTTTTTTATTTTCTAACTCAATTTCATATTCGTAGTTTGTAACTGGAACTGTAATATTTCCTCTTATAGTCATTTTTGAATTTACTTCAAGAACGACTGATCTTGTTTGAGAGGTATTTCCTATAATAGTATCTCCGGCATAAAAGAAAGAACTATTAAGTGGTTCAAATATAATACTATTATTTTCTATATCTATTTCTATAACTTTTGCTAAAGATCCGGAATTAATTCCTTTAATTTCTTCTCCAATTTCATAATCAGTAACTTTATTATTTGCGTCGAAGTAACCAAGTGTGATTCTATTCGGAGATCTTGCGTCATAATATTCAATAGAAAAGTTTTCAGGAACAACAAGTTTTGCTGGAACGATTGTTATTCCTGAATTATCTTTTACCTCAATGGTTTCCCAATGGTGAATTTCTCTATATAAATTTTCGTAACTACCATACTTATCCAAAACATACTTGTCAAAAGAAACTTGACTTAATGGCCATTCTGTTTGAACATTTAACATATTATTAGATAAAAGAATTATCCAGTCTAGAGTTGAATCACCATAAATTTTAAATGCAACGTTATCCGGTCTTTCATCTCCAACAATTTGGTATTTTTCAAAAAATGCTAAATTTTGAAAAATATCATCACGCAATTTTGCTCTTTTAAAAAGATTTTTTACGGCAACATATTCCGAACTGTATTGCTCTCCCTGATTTCTGGAAACATATTCAAAGTTTGGAACTTGTCTAAAGTATGGTTTTGCCATTTTTTAATACCCTATTGGATGACCGTCTTCATAATCCACATCATAAATTGGTTCTAGTTCTTGAAATGTTAATGAAACAGTATATGAAACCATAGTTCCATCTTCAAAGGTCATATAAGTTTGATTTGGAGTATAATCAACACTACAACTGGTTAAAGCACACTCTTTGATTTGATTGATACCAGGATGTTTTTGATTTCCTTTAAATAGATACTCAATAAAAAATGTATTGGGGGATCTTAAAAAGAGTCTTGAACTATCTTGTTTTGCTGCCATATTCTTTTTAAAAAAGTTGATAATTTGTTTGATATTATTTGCTTCATCTTGTTCTCTGGCAGAAAGTCTAAACGTAAAACTAAAAGGTCTGAGTTGAGGTCCTGCAAAAAGAAGTTCTAAATTGGGATTTAGAACGGCACCGTATCTTCCAAGAAGATTTTGAACTCCAGCAGCCGCTCCGGCGGCTGCTATCTTTATTTCTTTATTGCTTTTTCCAAGATTTTCAAATGCTTTTCCAATTTCTTGGTCAACAGCGGCTGTAACATCTCCTCCTGAATTTATAACTCCAGAAGAAAGATTTACCACTTGCTGTTGCATAGGATTTAAAGTATCACTTTGCCAATCAACAGAATTAAAATCTTGTATTGATGCTTGAACTGGTAAAAACACTACAGGGCCAGTTGAAGATCTTGGAGTTTTTCTATTTTGTGGAGATAGACTTCCGCTGTTTAAATTTCCTGTTGCAGCGTAAGTTACTGCAGTAAATTTAATTCTGTCTTGATCTGATCTCATATTAATGGGATAGATCAAAGAACTTGGTGCTGGTTTTGATGTTTGCTGAGAGGGGGAAGAGGAAGAACTTCCTCCTTCTTGTTGAGGTATTGATTCTCCCGTGTTTGCAACATTTCCACTTCCACCTCCTGCAACTTGTTGGTTTGGTGTTGAATATGGATTTGATGACGTGACTTGTTGAGATCTAACTTGACTTAATTGAGAGTTTGGATCGGAAAGAAGTCTTCTTTCTTCTGCTGTTGCATTTGAATCAAATGATTTTACTGGAGAAGTTGAATCTGCAGATTTATCTACATCGTAAATGGGAACTCCTCCACTTCCATCAGCATTAACGCGATAAAAAGTAGTTCCTACACTTCCATCTGGATTATCTTGTGTAATTGACTGATAGTAATTATTTCCTACTTTATTAATTCCGCTTTTAACTGTTGCCATCAAAACTTCTCCTTACTTACAAGAGGAGTGAATATCTCAGTTGTTTGTGTGATAAGAGACATTGATAAGGAGTTTTTATTTATTTAGACGAAATTTTGCATAGGGTACGGAAAGCATTTCATCCAATTCTTCATACTTAATAACGTGAAGTTTTCCAGCAATCTCTCCCCAAGTGTATTGTCGTGATTCTCTCCAGTGAAAATTGATTGCCTTAAATCCCCATTTTTCTAAAGAAGTGCAAGCAATTAATGGATGTTGATCATATTCAATATCAGGAGTCTTTGGATTATAAACAAACGTATAAAACTTTCCGGGTTCTGGGTATAATACTTCTTCCTTTAAAACTTCCATAATAATCATCATCAAGTCTTCTGGATCATTTGCGTTTGTTGTATTAATTTTTTTTCTTAATTCTCTCATTCTTGGTGGAATATTAGAATATTGACCGAAACCTTCTGCCATTATTTTATACCTAGCTCCGATTCAGTGATTATACGAAACTTAATCATTCTGTCATCACACCATTCTTGAATGGAATTCCATTTAGATTGATTGATAGCATACGTATTTACTTCATTAATATATGTTTTTGTTTTCTTTTTTCCCTGAATAGGAGGAACAGTTTGTTTTTTTGGTTTTATTTCTATAACGTATTTTTGTATTTTTCCATTACTTTCTAATATTTCGATAATAAAATCCGGAAAATATCTACAAACTTTTTGTTTTACCGGATTATAATAAGGAATACAAAATTCTTCTGAACCATATTTTAAAATATTAGGAGACCTGTCACACCATTGCATGAACTTAAGTTCCCATCCACTACGATATACTATGTTTTTAGGATCTCCAATATATTTTTCTGGATTTCTTGGATGAAAATATCCTTGATGATATTTGTTTTCCTTCATACATAATATATAAGATTCAAGAAGTATTTATAGAAATGGCATCAGTAAATCCATTTACGACACCTGTATATGAACTTCCTACTGGACCAAATTCATTTGATACTGTGGGAACTTTTGATCAAACTCTAGCTCCAGGAGTTCCAAATCCATCAAAAATTTCTACATCTGGAACTGGAAAAAGTTCTGGTAATGGATCGCCAAACAGTTCTGGTGGAGGTGGTCCAGCACCAAGACGATATCAAAATTTTGAAATAAAACAAAAGTTACTAAGGCCAGCATTAACTTCACACTTTCAATGCTGGTTTAATCCTCCAGATGCAATAAGAAGCAGCCCTGCTGGTCAATATTATTTGGATGGTGGAGAATTAATTTCATTACTTTGCTCAGATGCTTCTCTTCCGGGATCATCAATTCTCACAACAGAAATGAACGATGATTATACTGGGGTTACTGAAAGACTTGGTTATCGAAGATCATATGACAATCAAATTGATTTTACTTTTTTTGTAGATCACGGAAGACAAAATGGAAGTTATAATGTAATTAGTTTTTTTGAAGAATGGATAAGATATGTTGCTGGAGATACTAGCACCGCACCCGATGGAAACTTTTTTTCGAGAGCAAAATTTGCAGATGGTCCTAGTGGATATAGAACTGAAATCTATGTTCAAAAATTTGAAAGAGATTTCCAATCAAATTATTTCGAATATACCTTCGTAAGAGCATATCCTATTAATATAGCATCAATACCAATATCATACGAATCTTCGCAATTACTAAGGTGTCAAGTATCTTTTACTTATAATCGTTACATTATTACTAGAAAAGGAAATGTTTCTCCACAAATTCCTGGACAACAACCATCAAAAGGAGTTCCAAATGTTGGAGATACATCAAGTTATTGGGATCCTAAAGGAAATAATTTTCCTCAAATTGATTTTGCAAAAGCAGCAAATTTGAATCTTGGTTTCTAACACTAACACGTTTAACACTGCTCCGAGGTAAGAAAAAAAAGAAACCAAATCTTTTCCACACAATCTTCGTGTAATATTAACACTGACATAGTGTAATAAATAAAGTAACTGAGTTGTATAGGAGATTATGCCTTTACCAAAGATTAGCACCCCAACATATGATCTTGAATTGCCTTCAAATGGGCAAACAATTAAGTATAGACCTTTTCTTGTGAGGGAAGAAAAACTTTTGGTTCTTGCATTGGAATCAGAAGACACAAAACAAATCACAACAGCAATCAAAACAGTAATCAAAAGTTGTATTGAAACAAAGGGAATTAAAGTAGAATTACTTCCTACTTTTGATATCGAGTACCTGTTTCTTAATATTCGTGGAAAGTCTGTTGGTGAAGAAATAGAAGTTAATATTATTTGTCCTGATGACGGAGAAACTATAGTTCCTATAAAACTTAATGTTGATGATATTAAAGTTCAAAAAAATGAAAATCATTCAACACAAATTAAAGTTGATGATTATATTATGATGGAAATGAAATATCCATCACTTGAACAATTTATTAAAAGTAATTTTGAATTCTCATCTGACAGTACAATTGATCAATCATTTGAATTAATTTCTTCATGTATTGATAAAATTTTTACTGAGGAAGAAGTTTGGGTTGCAGCAGACGTAACTAAAAAAGAATTAATAGAATTTTTAGAACAAATGAATACTTCTCAATTCAAAGAAATTGAAAGGTTTTTCGAAACAATGCCTAAACTTTCTCATAAAATTAAAGTTAAAAATCCTGAAACAAAAGTTGAGAGTGAAGTTGTTCTGGAAGGGTTATCAAGTTTTTTCGCGTAGTGATGTCATATATGAATCTTGAGAATTATTTTCGACTTAATTTTGCTCTCATACAGTTTCATAAATACTCATTAACAGAGATTGAAAATATGATTCCTTGGGAAAGAGACATTTATGTTGGTCTTCTCAAGCAACACCTAGAAGAAGAAGAACTTAAGCAAAAACAAAATCAACAGCGTTAAAGATGAACTCAGTATCCGAACAAATTGATGAAAGAATTTTAAGGCTACTGGGTCTTCAGCAAGTTTTTGATTTAGATTATGGAACTTATGAAACTCTACTTAGAGAGGTAATAGTTTCAAAAGCAAATAGTTTACCACAAGAAGAACTAGCACTCCTTTCAAACGAAAGAAAAAGAGTTAGAGGTAAAAAGGGTAGATTCAAACCAAGATCAAAACCAATTACTGCAAGTAGTTTAGCGACAACTAAATTCTTAAATCCCGTTGTTCAACCAATATCATCTCCTATAGTTCCTTCACAAATACAACAGCCGACAGTAAACCCTGTCGATTTGACTCCTCTGCAACAACCGCTTCAATCAATTCAAACCACTTTAGCATCTTTACTTTCTTTAAGAAAAAAAACAGAGGAACAAAATAGAAAAGATTATGAAAATGAAAATAGAAGAAAGCGTGAAGAGGGGTTAGAAAGTGTAAAAAAAGGATTTGGAACAGTACAAAACGCTATTAAAAAGTTTATAGATCCTTTTCAAAATATTATTGATAATATAATGAAGTTCATTTTCTTTACCTTGTTGGGTAAAGCATTTAATGATTTGGTGAGTTGGTTAAGTGATCCCCAAAACAAATCAAAGGTTCAAACTTTAACAAGATTCTTTAAAGACTGGTGGCCAACTTTTGTTGGTGCTGCTATCTTATTTTTAACTCCTTTTGGTGCTTTTGTAAGAGGCACTTTAAGAATGATTGGGGGATTGACTGGAAAGTTACTCTCTCAAATTCCAAGAATATTCAACGCAACAAAAAGTTTAAGTTTAGCATTTTTAAGAAATCCTTGGCTTGCTGCAGGTGCTGCTGCTGTAGCTGGAACAGCATATGCAATTAGTCAAATAAACAACAAAGAACCATCGCCTGAGGAACAAACTTCTATGCCCATTCAGGGGGCAGCTAAAGGAGGGTCAATTTTGCCATTAATGCCATACATTGTTCCTATGGCAAGTGGAGGAATGACTGGATATGGTGGAATTTTTAATAACACAGGTCAAAGAATTTCTGGATTTGGGGTTGATACTCAGTTAATTGCTGCCCGCCCTGGAGAAATTGTAATTAATAAAGAAACTGTAGATGCTGTGGGGGCAGAACCTTTTCTTTATTTAAATCGGCAATATGGAGGACCTGGAGCAAATAAACCCAAAATAAGTAAATTATTTAATAGTGGAGGTTTGATTACATTATCTCCTTTACTTAAGAATTCAATATTTAATAATACTTCAATAGAGTTATTTAACAGTGGAGGGCAGGTTGGTAAACAACCTTATGGATCAACATTAAAATTTAGAAGTCCAATTCAAGGATATCCAAATTATGCATCTCCAAAAGATTCATATGGGCAGTTTTTCTCTAAAATTTATAGACTTGCTAAAGCATTTGGCGATCCTTTCCCAGAAGTAACTGCAGCTCAGGCTGTAGAGGAAAGTGGATTTGGAAAATCTGAAGTTGCTAAAGCGGCAAATAATTTATTTGGACAAGATGCTCCTTCGGGAACGAAAGGATATGAATATTTTGATCCAATTGAAAAAAGAACTCACAATGCAATGGTGTTTAAATCAATTGAAGAATCTGTTAGATATAGAGTTCAAAAGTGGAGAAAATTTTATGGATCTGCCAAAACCCCAGAAGAGGCTATTAAAAATATTGCTGCTGCTGGATACAATCCTCACGCAGAATATCCAACAAAAATTGTCCAAAGATTGAGAGAATATGGTGTTGAACCAAATTTACCAAGTCCAATAAAAACAACCACCAAACCAAAACCAAAATCAAAAGAAAAAGAACAGGAGAAGGCGTGGTGGGATCCACTAGGATTATTTTCTGGAAAAAAAACAAAACCAGAAAAGAAACAGGGTGGGGGATCTCTTATTCCCATTACAAATGATTTTGGAATTTCAATTAAAGGAATGGGAGTTGATACTCAATATGACCCAACAACAAATACTGCACTTCAACCAGGAGAAAAAATATTTAATTATGTCTTAACAAAGGATTCGGCAAATAAAGGTTTGGGAAATGTTCTTCTTTCTGTTGCTGAATCTTTACAAGCTGGATTTGATGGTGACTCTAATGCAGCATTTGCAAAAAAAATTAAAACTCCTCCCAATATACCTCCACATCCATCAACAATGTCAAATAGTATAGAAATGCTTTCCCCGATTACTCAATCTACTTCATCTGGTGGGTCAATTGGAGGTGGAACTGGCGGTCCTCAAGTTCCTGTTTTTTTTGCCAGACACTCAAGTGCCAATAATGCAAGTCTATATGGGATTGGATAAAGATGGCAATTAATGTTCAAAAGTTCCTTCCTCAAGCAAAAACAACATCAGCAATTGTAAAGGCAAACGTTACTCCATCTCTCACAAATAAAGAGTATGATGGAAATAAACTTGTATCAATGTCAAAACAATACAATGAGCAAAATGTTAATCTTGTTAGAAAATCTTTACTTGATATTGATGCTTTAATAAAATCTCTTTTAACAAATGACCAACAATCCGAAAGAAGTGAAAGATTAAAAAAAGAAAGAAAGCAAAGAGATGAAGTAGAAACTAAATTAGAAGCACCTCAAGAAAGAAAAAAATTTAATTTACCTACAATTTCTATCCCAGGAACAAGTTTTCTTGATAGAATTAAAAAATTCTTATTTTTTACTTCTCTTGGATTTTTATTCAATACTTTCCAAAATCAACTTCCAAGACTAAAAAAAATTTTTGTAGCAATAGGAAAAGTTTATAATGTAGCAGAAACAATATTTAAATTTATTTTAGAATCTATAGTTGGTTTTATTGACAAAGCTTATGGGCTTTATGATAAGGTTAGAGAAACCGTTAAAATTATTGGAGGAGAAGGAGCTCAAAAAACATTTGACCAAGTATCATCAAATCTAAACAAATACATTAACTATGTTCTTATTGGGGGAATGGCACTTACTGGTGCCATTGAAGCTTTTGCTACAAACGTAAGAAATTATAAACCACCTACACCTACATCTAGACCCTCTTCCGGATCTGGTGGAAGACCAAGAGTTACAACTTCTGGAGGAAGACCTGCCCAAGGATTAGATGTTAGAAGTCCTTTAAGACAAAGACCAACTATTACAACTTCTGGCGGAGAAGTCTTATCAGGCGCAGCAAAAAAACAGGCTGGTAAAAATTTATTTCGAATCATCAAAGCACCTTTATCAAAATTACCTATTGTCGGATCATTAATTGAATTTGGCATTTCTTGGGCACTTGGAGATTCTGTTAGCAAAGCAGCGTTTAGGGGAGTTGGAAATTTATTAGTTGGTGCAGTTGGATTAGCCATTGGTGGACCTATTGGGGCGGCAGTTGGGGGGATTGTCGGCGGAGAGTTGGGTGGTAAATTGTATGAAATTTTATTTCAAAATAAAAAACCACCACAATCAGTTCAAAGGCAACAAAGTGGCGGAAAGGTTATCAATATTAGAAGGTATGCTTCTGGTGGACAAGTTATAGGTAGAGAAGGAAGAACTCTAAGATTACAAAAGAAAACTCCTTCCAATATTTTACCTCAACAAACTCAACCAGGTAAAGATGTTGGTGGGGAAAAGGAAATTCAAAGATTATATCCAGATTCTGTAAAGCCAGAAAAGGGAAATCCTTGGATTACAGCGATTCTTGGAAGAGAGAGACTTACAATTACTAACCCATTTAGAACTCTCGAAACAGTCGCTAATACTTTCAAAAGAATTCCATATGGAATTGGTGCCTTAATGGGAGGAGCGATTGATGCTGCTCTTGGGCAAAAGATAAGTGAAGGAACATTAAACAGTATAGCAACAGGTCTTGAGAGTCTTTTTGAAAATATTAATAGTGAAAATTATGGATATTATGAAAAAATGTTTAGTAAAAAAAATGAAATTCCTGCGATGGCTTCTGGTGGGGTTGTAGAAAGAACCGGAGGAATAGTAGCAACTCCAGAATTTAATCCCAAAAAATTAATTATTCCTTACATTGAATCTGCTGTTGGGCAAGTAATAGAAACTGTTAGAAGAGAACTTTCTTTGGGTAAAGAAACTCCTAAAGAAGAGAAAGAACTAAAAGATGATACTTCTACAGCAATACGCCAACCTTCACCATCAGCAGATATTGCTGCATCCGGAACTGATATTGGTGGGATGGTAGTTGGATATGTGGGAAGCACTGGTCGTAGCAGTGGTCCTCATATTCACATAGAAACTGGAGATGGGTATTCTGGTGCGGGAGGAACTGTGCCTGATTATGTTTTGAATAATATAATTGTTGATGGAAAACCCCTATCATCACATCCAAAGGGAGATGGTCTTGGCGCGGGAAGAGGTCATCGGGGATTTGATTATCCGATTAGAAGTGGAGCACCAATAACTCTTAAAGGTGGTCTTAAATTTGTTGAATATGCTGAAGGTTATAATGCTGGTTATGGAAACTCTCTTATTGTATCAGATTCATCTGGAAGAAAATATTTATTAGGACATTTATCTGGTGGTCCAAGTAACCCAGAAAAAATAAAAGAACTTGCCGAAAAACAGAAAACACAACAGCAACCACCATTAGATCAAACACAATCCGCAAGAATATCGCCAGATAAAGCAGAACAAACTTCTTCAATGGGTAAAAGTAGCGCCAATTCGGCACTTTTAGATTTTATTTCATCTGGTGAAGGTGGATATAACTCAATGAATCAAGGAACTAGTGGTGGAAGAATAGTGGGATCGACTCATAATGCATCAACTATTTTAGGAAAAAATTTAACTGATATGACAGTTGGTGAAATTATGGATTTACAAGCGTCAGGAAAACTTTTTGCCGCTGGAAGATATCAAATAATACCAGGAACAATGAAACTTGCTGTGAGTAGATCTGGAGTATCAAGAAGTGATAAATTTAGTTCCTCCGTTCAAGATAGATTGGGATTGGCACTAATTTACAACGGTCAAAGACCACGACTTTCTTCTTATTTACAAGGAAAAAGTGATGATCTACGTGGTGCTATGGTTGATTTAGCTGAAGAATGGGCATCTGTTCCACATCCAGATACTGGAAGATCTGCTTATCCTCCGGCAAATATAAGTTCTCATACCGTAGAAGAAGTTAAAAAAGCGTTAACTTCAGCAAGAGTAAAAAAAGCTAATAAAGGTGGATTGCTGACACCTTCAAGTGATTCATATATTCAAAAACAACCACCAAAAGATAAAGCATCATCACTTACCAAGTATCCATCTTATTCGGTAGAGGGTGGAAGAAAGATGGCAGTTCAACCAATAATTCAAGAAAAGATGGTTCCTGTTCCAATTCCAATGGGAGGAAATAAACTAACCTCATTTAGAGTCTCTGGTGGGGTAAATAATAATACCAATACAGGTTTAATGCGAGGATAAGATGCCAGCAGCAAACGTTGCCGCCAGAGCAGGTGAAGCCCAGATAACGGCATTTGATATTTTTTCAAACTACGGGGATCCAGTTAATGTTTCTAACGGTATCATAGAACTTGATTACTATGAAAGTTTATTAGACAGTACAGTAAGAGCTACAGCAACTTTTGCTGATACTGGATTTAGAGATTCTAAAGATGGATCAGCAGCTCTTGAAGAGAATGATTTGAAATTAACGGCGGGAGAAAAAGTTCATATCAAACTTACTGATGGTAATGGTTTTGTGCTTGATCTAACCGGATCCAAACACCTCAGGATTAAGGAAGTCAAAGATATACAAGAAAGTACTAATAATACAATATTTACAATAGATCTCTATTCAAAAGAATGTATTGATAATGAATTGGAAAAAACTAGAGTTAAGACAAGATTTGATGGAAAAGTATCGGATCACGTTGGAAAGATTCTATCTGAAAATTTACAAACCGTAAAAGAATCTGATATTGATTCGACACTAAATGAATTAAGTTTTGTTGGAAATACTACAAAACCTTTTTATCAAATCATTTGGTTGGCTTCCAGATCAGTTCCCGATATTCAAAACGCAAAAGGAATCTTAGCAGGATATTTCTTTTATGAAACTTATGATGGATATAAATTTAAATCAATAGATAAACTTTTTCAACAAGAACCTAAGAAAAAATTAATTTTTAATAATTTGATTGGCGAAGTTCCTGATGGATATGATGGAAAAATTTTAGAATATGCTTTTGATAGCACAATGGATTTGGAGCATATTCTTCCAACAGGATCTCAAACAGCATCTAAAGCAAAAGTAATTAATTCTTTTGACAGTTCATACAGAGAAAGTGATTTTGCAGCATCTCAACAAATGAGTGAAGAAAATATTGGAGGAACAGAACAACCAATAATTGCTTCCGACATAAATTTACAAGGAGAATCATGTAGAATATTTTATAGTTGGGATGATCAAGGATTTCTTTCGGAAGGAAATACATTAGAAGAACAACTTAAAAAATCAACATTTACTAATTATAATAATGATGAAATTTTAAGGCAGTCATCAATGAGATATAATAATCTTTTTAGCACAAAACTTTCAATTGCGATTGCTGGTGATATGAATTTAAGAGCTGGTGATTTGCTTCATTGCGATTTTCCCGAAATATCTTCAAATGAAACAAAATCTTATAGTCAGAAAAAAAGTGGCATATATATGATAATAGATGTATGTCATCGTATAACTAAAAATAATTGTTATACAAGACTCCATTTAGTCAGAGAATCCATCGGTAGAAAACCTGCTTAATATGGAAAGAACACTACAGCAACATATCAATGATGATCGGGATGAACTTGACAACCCCAATACAAGTGCCCAAAGGCGGCGGCACTTAGAAGATGAGTTAGACTCACTTGAACAATATCAATCTAAACATCCAGATGATGATCATGATCCAACTTCACTTGAGCTTTATTGCGATGCTAATCCAGATTCTTTAGAATGTAGAATTTATGAAGACTAATGAATGAATATTCTGGAAATTATGATTCCAATTTAGCGACATCTTTACCAATATGGTTTGGTAGAGTTGCAAGTAGCGATTCTTGGCATGGTAATATTGAGGCTTCTCATCTTGATCCTAAAGATCAGAAAGGATGGGGAGGACCTTGTCGCGTTCGTATTAGAATTTTTAATTATCACAGCGGAGATTCTGAAGAACTTCCAGATGATCAATTACCAATGGCATTTGTATCTTTGCCAACCACTGCTGGAAGTGGTCTTGGTGGATTTACAGATACCCCAACACTTTCGGCAGGAACTCTTGTTTGGGGATTTTATCGTGATGGAATGGCAGGACAAGAACCTTATATTATTGGAATCTTACCTAATACAAATAATGACGTTCCTAAACAACAACCCAAAGGGCCAATAGGAGCACATCAATTATTTAATGACACATATCAATCATGTTTTGTTCCAGATTATTTACAAACAATCAAACCAATTGAACGACCATCTAATGCTGCTCCAACAACTGTTCCTCAACAACAAACCCCATTAACAATAGATCAACTAAGACAAAGAACAGCAGAAAGAGAAGCAGCAGGTTCTCAACTTGGTAGCATAGCAGCAGATGCAGAAACTCAAGCATTGATTGCCCAAGAGAACTATATAGGATTAACTGGAGAACTTCCACCCGGATAAGGAGATAATACTATGACATCACCTGGAGCACCACCATCAATAGGAGTCAATCACTCATCAATTCCTGTAGCAAGAGCAGTTGATTTCCAAGAAATCACTAGAGCAGCTTGGGATCAAAAATTGGATCTTGAAAAAGTTATTCATATTCAAAGCCCCTGTAAAACTGATAATAGTGATATGAAGGGCATACAAAGAACGATTAAAAATCTTCAAAATGATATTGAAAGAATTAAAAGATTTTCAAGTGTCAATTCTGCTTTTGATGCTCTGACAAATGAAAATGAAGAACCTTGGAAATCTATTAAAAAAGTCATAAACTTTTCTGCAATTGACATTTCTGGTTATGTCAAAAACATAATGAGTCGTGTTCGTGGTTGGACTTTAAATTCTATTCAAAATGAAGCAAAGAAAAGATTGCCATTTTTATTTCCAGGAGAAATGCCATCTTTTATTGATAATCTTAATAAAGGATTAAATGCGGTTTCTTGTGCTTTTGCGAAAATCATAAGAGGTCTTGTTGGAATAGTTGGAGAATTGCTACTTCAAATGTTGGATAAATTTGTTAATGGTCCAATGTGCCTAGTGGAAAATTTTGTGAGTAATTTGTTGGATAATATTTTAGGTCCTATTACTGCAGCAGTAAATTTTGCTGCAGGAATTCTTGGAGGAGTTTTTTCTAGTGTTCAAGGAATTGCCAGTAGTATTTTTAGTGCTTTAGATTTTGCTACGGGAGTTCTTAATTTTTTTAAATGTGATGATGACAAAGCTTGCCCATCAGTTCAGGAGATTACACTTTCTGGAGCAGGACAAAATAACCCGCAAGGAGGAGATCCAGCGGCTCCTAACTCAGCAACTGAATATGCATCTCCATCAGATGAAGGTACTGCTCAATCTGGACAATACACTTCCGGTGTTAGTCAGGGAGAATCATCAGCGTCTCAGGATTCTAGAGTAGCATCTGCAGATAATACTGGAATTGATCAGGCTCTTGCTGATTCTAAAGCAAATATTCCACCTGGCAAAAATGATTTAACATTGTGGTAACTATGGAAGAACAACTTAGAGATCTTGGTGTAGATAGGCAAAATAAAAAAAGAAAGGAATTTAGGGGAAATTCAAATGATCCAATTCGTCTTTCTTTTTATGATCTGGATGGAGTAAAAGTTAACGATATTACTCGCAAAGAAGCAAATTCTATTGCTAATATTAAATCGGATCAGATATTTTATTTTCAGGATGGAAATGGATATCTAAGAGAATTGTTAATTTCGGATGTAAATAAATTAACAATTGTTGATACTCTTCCAAGTGCTCCTTCTGGCGGAAGTGGCGCCCCTAATTGCCCCACAGATCCTCAACCTCTTGGTCCCCCAAGAGTTCAAATATTCGGGGGAAGTGGATTGGGTGCAATGGCAAATGCTGTCATTAGTCCTGTTTCAAGTTCAGTGATAGGTTTTGATATAATAAATTCCGGTTTTAATTATGACACAGCACCAACAGCAAGTCTTGTAGACGAGGGTGGAGTTGGTTCTGGAAGTAAATTATTAGTTCAAATGGATCCATATCAGCAAACATCAACAGAAAGATCCTCAAGAGAACCAAAGAAAACTAAATTAAGAATTAAAAATATTGTTGTTTTGTCTCCCGGCAATGGATATTTGTCAGCGCCAGATGGATCTTTAGGTGGTAATGGAAGAATTTGGAAATATCCAAATGAATATTATGTAAAAAAAGCAGATGGAAGATATTATATTGTTCCTGATCCCGAGGGCAATACCATAAATTTACAACCAGGAGACATCCTTTTCCCACCAAAACCTCCCCCAAAACCAGTTACTTACCCAGTAGTAACTCAAATTGATGAGATATATATTCTTGATCCTGGGTTTGGATATGAACCAGGAGATACACTGGAAGTTGTTCCCAATAATGGTGCAATTTTGGAACCAGTGATTAATCAAAGAGGAGAAATAGCAAAAATTAACGTAGTTAATCCCGGTATTGGATTTATAGACCTCCCAAAAATTATTATAAATTCTCCTAGGGGATACAACGCTAAATTAATTCCTGTTCTTAAAATTATACCGATTGCTGATATCCCAAACCTAGCAGTCATTCCTTCAGGAACTCAACTTATTTCCGTTGTTGATTGCGTAGGAAAAATAACAACCCCCAGGCCTTTCTTTAGAGTACCACAATGAGTTTATCAGAAAATCGAAACACTAAAAGACTAGGAACACCGGATGGTCAATTATCATACGGTCACATTCACAATGACCAAGTTAAGTCTTCTATAATGATTCAGGGGCAAGAGTCTCTGGAGTATATTTCAATTGACCAAACAGAACCAAGAAAACGATGGATAACTTCAAGATGTAGAGGTCGGTATCAAGTCAAATGCGGTGACGATATTGAAAAAGATCAGATTGGAATGTGGTTAAATGCAGATCGAAGTGACATTTTAATCCAAACTAAGGGAAGACTAAGACTAGAAGCAGAAAATATTGATATTATTGCCCGAGGTCCAGATTCAACAACGGGAGTTGTTAATATTATTTCTAATGAAAGTGTAAATATTGAAACAAAAAAATTCACAGCAAACGCAAGTGAAACAATTGCGATGTTTTCTGATGGAGAAATGACTCAAAGTGCGATAAATATTATGAAGATTTTTGGCGGGAGTATCCAGAAGATGACTTCAACCAGTGCGATTAAACCACCAACTCTTCCAATTTTAGATAATTTAGCCCAACTGTCACAAAAATTCCCATTATAATCTTATGTCAAGTTCAAGTGATTTTGAATTAATTACTGGTCAGCTGCATGTAACGAAAGACCCTACAACGCCAGAAGCACTAGGTAGACAAAAAAATAGTATTAATGGTTCTGCTTATTTTCAGAGCCCAGTTCAATTTGGTGATGATAAAATATTTCATCCAGATATAGTTGAACCATTTACATCTCCCACTCCCAAACCAGAAGGAGCTGTGATGATTGGTCCTTTAAAAAATACAGACTCTCCACTTCCATTTATATGTGACGAAAGGATTAAATATATTCCAGAATGGGAAATTAGTCCTTGTGGTGTTACTGGAATAGGGGCGGAAAAATATGAAGAAGAACTAGCACACCCATATCCTTTCGTGGTAAGAGCTGGTGTTGAAGTTACTGATACCGGTTCTTACGGATATTGGACTACACAAAACAAAGCGTGTGGTGCGGGAACTACTGACGTTATTGTGACATATTCCGAATCTGCTGCTATTTTTATTGGAGATGTTGATGTTTATGGATATCATAGGATTAAAGATCGGTTATCTGTAGTTGGAAAAGCAGATTTTAACGATGATATTGTAATTAGACAAAATGTAATTGTAGGATCAGACGTTGTTGCTACTGGAAATATTACTGCTGAAGGAGAAGTAAAATCTCAGTGCGGAGCTCATATTCTTTCCGCAAAGAAAAACTTTGATATTCCCCATCCAACAAAAGAAAATTGGAGATTAACTCATGCCTGTGTAGAAGGTCCAGAGGCTTCAGTTTATATTCGCGGAAGAATTAAAAATAAAACCGAAATCCTTCTCCCCAATTATTGGAAAGGTCTAGTGGATATTGATACTATTACAGTTAATTTAACATCAATTGGTGCTCATCAAGATGTAATAGTTAAGAGATGGGATTACAACAAAGTATATCTTCAAGCAAAAGGAGGAATGCCAATTGACTGTTTTTACTACATAATGGCAGAAAGAAAAGATACGGAAAAATTAATTCCCGAATACGAGGGAACAATTGATGATTATCCCGGCAATAATTCCGAAAGATCAATCGCCGGATATCATTACGATGTAAAGGAGTAAATAAATGACAAAAGCAAAACTTTATTTTAGTGATTCCAATCCACAAGAAATTAATGACTTGGAAGCGTTAAATGTTAATGTTACTGGAATATTAACTGCACCACAAATTAATGGAACAAATGTTAATGTTACTGGAATATTAACTGCACCACAAATTAATGGAACAAATGTTAATGTTACTGGAATATTAACTGCACCACAAATTAATGGAACTTCAACAACTTCAGAAAATGTTATAGGTGGTATTTCATCAGTTACTCAATTAACGGTAACTGGAATCTCTACCCTTGGTATTACTAGTACAACAACTCTGATATCACAACAACTTAACGTTTCTGGTATTGTTACCGCATCTGCTTATGTTTCTACGGGAACTACTGCAGTTTATGCCGGGTCAAATACTTCAACTGTCGATTCAAACACAACTTCATTTCATTATATTACTTATGATACAAACTCAACTGCGGTGAATATATCAAATTTTACTCCTGGCAAAAAATTTGATATTGTTGCTAGAAACGTAGGGGGTGGGAGTAGATCGCTAATCATTAGAACAAGCACGACAACAACTGGTCACGCCGCAGTTCCAACAATAGTTCATTCGGCAGGAACAATTACGAATGGAACAATAACCATTACCACTGTCAGTGGATTACTGATAAGTATTTTTAATATGAACGGCACTATAGTTGGAAGTTACTAATGTTACTTGACACCCTCTCTAAAATCTGCTATGATACATGGGTAATCACGAAAAGATCTAAATGAACGATGAATATCTTACACGTTGCGTCGTAGATCCCATTAAACGAACAGTTTATCTTTATTCAGATGAAGGAGCAACTAAAGAAGTAGTATGCGAAACAGTGGAAGAATTTATGAATGTACTTTCCTTTGTTCGTGCTACTTTAGATGAAAATACTCTCTCATACGCAAATCCCCTCTAAATTTTATCATATTTCCAAAATTTACTTAAAAAAGTATGAATTCTTACAAAATTATATATTCTAAATTAAGAGATACTCCAGTCAAAACAACACCTCAAAATGTAAAAGAATCGAATGAAGGTTTATTTCATTCTAAAATGAACCTTCCTGAGGCAGCAAAACACTGTGGAATGTCACAAAAAGAAATGCGATTGACTTTTTTTGAGTATTTAAAGTATAATCCACCAATATACAAAAACCCTTAGTTTTTGCTGGTGTAGCCCAATTGGCAGGAGGCAGCAGACTCAAAATCTGAACAGTGTGAGTTCGAATCTCACCACCAGTATTAGAGAAATAAATACTCTCTAAATAAACAAAAGTAGGAAATTTCCTATGAAATACCGAATTGATGCCAAATATGTTTGGTATAATAAAGGATCTCAATTGGTCTTAATGTATTTCATTCAGAATATACCATTTACTTTTGATGACGTTCCAGATAGTCTTATGTATGATTTGGAACTCATAGAATTAGCAGACAAAGAAAAACGCTTTGAACCAGAACATCTATATCAGGCATCATATTATTTGATGTGTGAAGAATGCCATCCTCTTATGTTTGAAGTTGAACTGGAAAATCCAGAAATAATGCCTGCTGATTGATGCCCTTATAGCATAACGGTTACTGCATCCGCCTTGTAAGCGGAAGATTTTCGGTTCGATTCCGAATGGGGGCTTTAGTTCTCATAAAACTATAAATGAAAATTCAACTTTGGTATTGTGAATCTATGAAGCAGTGGCGTTGGATTCTTACCGACGATTCGAGACCTATTGTAAAACAAGAATCTGGGCAACAACCACTTCTTCATAATGCAATGAATGATGTGGCAAATACAGTAGAATATATGTTAAAATGCAAACAAAGTGAATAAAAATATTTAATGAAATCTGACTATTTTATAGATAAAGTAAGTAAAGAAGAAATCAAAAATCTCCTTTACAATTATCACTATCTCAAAAACGAGTCAAAGGATTTTAAAAGTGGTTACAACTACGGTTTATACCAATCCAGTGTTTCTGATTTTTTGCATATTGGCAACTGTCTCGCTGCTTGTGTCTTTACTAAGATCCCCGTTCCAGAAATAGCAGTTGGTGCTTTTGGATTAAAAAGACATGAACAAGACGGTCTTTATGAACTATCAAGACTTTGTGTTCATCCTGATTTGCAGAAAGAAGAATACAATATCACTTCTTGGTTCGTCAGTCGTTGTATAAAGAGGTTTCGAAAAGATGCACACGTTCGTTGTATTCTTAGTTACGCTGATGCTAATCACCACTCTGGAATTATATACAGAGCTTGTAATTTTACTTACTATGGGTTAACAGATCCTAAAAAAGATTTTTATTATGCTGATGGAACCAAACATTCACGAGGTAGTGTCAAAGGTATTAGTGGTGAGTGGAAAGATCGTAGTAGAAAGCATAGATACCTGATGGTATTTGACAAGGAACTCAAAAAACGCTTGACATGGAAAGAAGAGAAATGGTATAATAATAAATTGTGAAAGAAGTGCTGAAAGAGACCAGGGGAATCCTGGTCTCTTTTTTCGTTTGATAAATAACTTATAACGGAAACTATAAGTATTAATAAGATGGGTCTCTCACGTCTGGATAATTTTCTGAAGTCAGTAAGAGGAACAATTATATATGTTGATCCAAACGCACTGGATTCGACAGATAGTATTGAAAATCAAGGAAATTCTCTTACAAGACCATTTAAAACAATCCAAAGAGCTCTTGTAGAGGCAGCAAGATTTTCATATCAAAGAGGAAAAAATAACGATAGATTCGGCAAAACAACTATTTTGCTTTATCCAGGAGATCATATTGTAGATAATCGTCCTGGTTGGATCCCAATCGGTAGTGGAACTTTTCAATTAAGAAGTAGCGAAATATCCAATGATTATTCTGAATGGGATTTATCAACTACTTTTGATTTAGCGGCAGAAAATAATGCCTTATATAAACTAAACAGTGTTTATGGGGGAGTGATTGTTCCTAGGGGAACATCCATAATTGGTATGGATCTTCGTAAAACTAAAATTCGCCCCACATACGTTCCAAATCCAGAAAACGATGAAATAGAAAGATCTACTATTTTTCGTTTGACTGGAGGATGTTATCTAGAACAATTTTCAGTTTTTGATGCAGATCCAAACGGAATTTGTTACAAAGATTATACCCGCAATACTTTTGTTCCCAATTTTTCTCATCACAAACTTACTGCATTTGAATATGCAGATGGTGTGAATAACGTTACAATTGATGATGATTTTATTTCGAATTTAATTACAGATCGTACAGATCTAGAAATGTATTATGAAAAGGTAGGATTAGTTTATGGACAATCATCTGGTAGAGAAATTTCCAATGACTTTCCACTTTCAAGTGAAATTGATATAGAACCAACGATAGATGAATATCGTATTGTAGGATCAAGAGGTTCTCAAGTTGGAATTGCAACAATTATTGCTGGTGATGGGGTTGTTTCATCGAGCACGATTACTGTTTATTTGAATGACTCTCTGGAAGGAATTTCCATTGACACCCCAATTCAAATTCAAGGGGTGAGTGAAGTTGGTTATGATGGGCAATTTGTAATTAAATCTGTAATTAACGATAAACAATTTACTTACCAATCCTCAGTTACTCCTGCTAGTGCAACTGGATCAACTGCAGATGCTATAGTAAGTTTATCTGTCGATACTGTGTCTTCTGCTTCTCCTTACATTTCTAAAGTTTCTTTGAGATCTGTTTATGGAATGTGTGGGTTGCTTGCAGATGGCAATAAAGCAACTGGATTTAAGAGTATGCTTGTTTCCGAATTCACTGGAATTGGATTGCAAAAAGATGATAACGCTTTTGTTCGTTATGACAGCACTACAGGAACATATAAGGATTCCAATTCAAACTTCACTAATCTTTTTGCAGACTCTCAGTCTAGATACAAACCAGAGTATGAAAATTTCCACATTAAGGCATCTAATGATGCATATATCCAGATAGCATCTGTTTTCGCTATTGGATTTGCTAATCATTTTATTGCAGAAAGTGGTGGCGATATATCGATTCAAAGTTCTAATTCAACATTCGGAGCAAAATCATTAGTTTCTTCCGGATTTAAAAAGAATTCTTTTGAAAGAGATAATGTTGGATGTATTAGTCATATTATCACACCACAAGAAATCGAAGGCGAAGAAAAATCAATCGAATTCGTTGCAATTGATATTGAAAAAACAGTAGGAGTTGGAACTACAAATAAAATTTATTTGTATGGTTATGATGAAGAAAGTAATCCTCCTAGCAATGTAATAGATGGGTTTAGAATTGGAGCAAAAATTGAAGATGAATTATTCGTTCAAATTGTTTCAAGTGGAATTTCATCTGAATATTCGGCTCGTATCATTATGCCGAAAACTGAATTTACTGCAAAGGAAACTTCTCAGGAAAAGGCATTTTTAGTAGCAAAAAATATTTCAAACGAAAATAGTATCGCTGATAAAGTTGTCACTTTAACTGAACCACACTCAATTAAAACCGGTGAATCTATTCGCATTTTAAGTGATAATGGAAATCTACCAAGCTCTATTTTTCCATCCAAACTTTATTATGCAATTGCAAATGACCTCTCTGGAGTAGGTATTGGATCAACTCAAATTAAAGTTGCTCAAACATATTCCGATGCCTTCCAAGATATCGCGATTTCGCCAAACACAAAAGGTGGAAATTTAACTATAGTCAGTAGAGTATCTGATAAAAATTCTGGAGATATTGGACACCCAATTCAATGGGATTCATCTCAGAGTAGGTGGTATATCAATGTTGCTACGGCATCAACTGAAAACACAATCTACAATACTATAGTTGGTTTAGGAACCACTGCTTTAGGGTATGCTACACCAAGAACTTATATTAAGAGAAAATCTGATACAAGAAATATTTCTGACAAATTATACAAAGTTCGTTACGTCATTCCCAAGTCATCTTCGGTTACAGCAAGACCACCTTTAGAATCATTTGTAATTCAAGATTCAAGTTCTGGAATTGGAACCGGAGCAAATGAAATTGCAAAATATTTTGATATAACACAGACATTATCTCTTTCAAATGAAAATGAACTTCGTAATCCTAAATTTATATCAACCTGCACTTGGTCTAGTGGTATTGCTACTGTTCGAACAGAACTCCCGCATAATTTAAGAATTGGAAACACGGTAGAAATTTTAAATGTTCAAAGTTCTCCATATAATACTACTGGAATTGCAAACACTGGATTCAACGGAACATTTGTAGTATCCAATATCAATAATACCACAGAATTCACCTATCAATTAAATGGCGATCCTGGAACTTTTATAAACAATACTTCAACCAGAGATGGTAATTTACCAAGATTTTCAAGAAAAACTTTAAACGGAACATATCAAGTTTACAGAAGTCAAGAAATTCAAGAATATATTCAAAATGTTCAAGATGGGGTTTATCATCTTCTGTTAGTTAATTCATCAAATTCTCCTACAGTATCTCCATTTACAAATTTAAGATTCTCTCAACCTATTCAAAATCTTTATCCACAACTTAATCGTGATAATCCAAAATCAGATCCAGATTCAACGATTTCCTTTGCAGTTCCGGATGTAATTGGTAAAGTTGTTGTTAATGATCAACAAAAGAGTCTTACAAAAGAAACTTTAGAAGAATTTGTTTATGACATCAACGTTGGATTTGGTATTACTAATATTATTTCCGATTCAGTTGGAAGTGCCCATACTATTTTTACAACTTATAATCATGGATTTGCTGGTATTACTTCAGTAAGTATTACTGGAACTGGATCAACTTATGTAACAGGCACTTACTACAATGTTCCTCTTGTTGGATCTGCTGGGTCAACAACAGGAAACTATGCAACTGCTGCAGTTACTGTAAGTGCTGCTGGAACTATAAGTAAAGTTATAATTATGAATCCAGGCAGTGCATATGGAATTGGAAATACTTTATCTATTCCCGGAATTCCAAGAAATGCTGGTTCTATCACTGCATATGTAACTGTTAATAATATCCAAAATAACATTGGGGATAGTTTAATAGTTTCTGGTTCTACTTCTACAGAATACAACACTGCTTACAGAATTACTGAAATTCCAGTAGGATCCGTAAACGCAATTAAGGTTGGATCTGCAAATTCAATTTCAAATGCATCAACAACTGGAATTGGAGTCACTGCAACTTCTTCCGCAAGTGTCGTTGTAAGTGGCAAATCTCTTGGTATTTCTACTATTTCATATAATTCATCTACAGGAATTTCTACAATCACTTTTTCTTCCGCTCATGGGTTAAAAGTTAATGACAAAATCAAACTTGGTGGCGCGATAGATTCACTCTTCCAAAATGATTTTATTGTAAAAACCACTCCGGCAGTTGCAACAGCTTCAACGCAGATTACAATTGATACTGGAGTAAAAAATGCTTCTCCTACTTTTGCTGGATCATTAACTGTTTATCCATTGTTCCTGAGTTCTTATGGTGGCAATCTATCAGAAGAAAATGAAAAGAATTCATCTAGATTGATTACAAAGTATGCTGGTATTACTGCAGTTTCTACAACACTCATTGATATCACTTCTACAAATAATGATCCACTAACAATTCAGAATGCTGTTACTTCTGGATTAAAGATAGGTGACTATATTCAAATTGATAATGAAATCTTTAGAATTCGTTCTGCAGTAACAAGCGATCAGGTTTACGTTTTTAGAGCAGTTCTTGGAACTCAAAAACAAACTCATTTAGATAATTCAATTGTTAGGAAAGTTGAAACAATTCCAATTGAATTCCGCAAAAATTCATCTATTCGTGCTTCTTCCCACTCCTTTGAATTTGTTGGATTTGGAGCTGGAAATTACTCAACAACACTCCCAGAAAAACAAGATCGTATTGTCACTGAACAAGAAGAGATTCTTGCACAATGCACAAAAATTAATGGAGGAGTGAGTGTTTTTAGTGGAATGAATAATCATGGAGACTTTTACACTGCAAACAAGAAAGTTAGTTCTACTACTGGGGAAGAAGAAACTTTTGATACTCCAGTTCCTACAGTTACTGGAGAAGAACCCGATATAGGTTCAATCAACGTTGGTTTTGATGTTTTGTCACCTCTCGAAGTTTCCGTTAGTAGATCTATTCGAGTTGAAGGTGGACCAGAATCAACATTTATTTCTGAATTTGATGGACCAGTGGTCTTTAATAATAAGATCACGTCAAATTCAAATAAAGGTATTGAAGCAAACTCATTGTATCTTCAAGGCGATGCCACAGTTTCTAGAAATCTAACTGTTGGTATTTCTACTCCTATAGATGCAGGTAATCCCGGAGATGTTGTAACTTACACGATGCCGGAAAGTGGAAGATATCTTGGTTGGGTCTATACTACAAGTAATAGATGGGAAAAATTCGGTGTCATCGGTAAAAATGGATCAGAACCGGGCATTGGTGTTGGAATTGCTTCTAATAAAGAATATATTGGTTTCTCAACTCTAATTGACTATATTGGCATTGGAATTTCTATAAATGTAGAAACAAATAATACAATTAACGGTATCACAACAATTACAATTGACGGCAATCCAACTATTGCAATTTCTACTGGATCATTTAATACTCTTCTTGGATCTGCAAAACAATTAAACTTTGTTGGTGCTGGTATTACAGTTAGTGGAATTGATCCGACAGGAATTGTAACTATCAGTATGGAAAAAGTAAGTCTTGATGGATTGGGTCCTGATGGCAATTACAATACATTCCAATATCATGAAGATAATGATACTTTTGCGGGGTTAGATTACTTCATATATAACAGCACGGTTGATAACGTTCAAATTTCCGATATTAATTTCACTCGTTCCGGTCGAATGAGTATTGGATCAACAGATCCTTTATCCAAATTTGAAATTTATTCAACAACAGAAAGATCAATTTATGTTAATTCAACAACTGGTTCCGGAGAGATTGTAAGAATTGAAAATTCTTCCGGAGATACAACTCCATTTATTATTGATATTGATGGTAGTGTTGGTATTAATACCGCAACTATTTTATCTGGCATTTCTTTTGATAATGTAGGAAATGCTGGTTTTACTGGAGAAATTCGTTTTTATAACGCATCTAGAGCAAATTATGTTGCATTTAAGGCACCGGATTCTATTGCATCAAATGTTGTGTGGTCTCTTCCAAATGTAGTTGGCGCTGCAAATAGCATTCTTTATTCAATATCACCTGGAGTTCTTGGATGGTCTTCAATTAATAAGGCTCTTTCTTTAGCAACAACTGATGATCTTCCTGAGGGAACAACTAATCTTTATCATACTACATCAAGAGTTATAGATGTAGTAAAAAATATGATTGGTGATCAATGCGGAATTAACGTTACTTATAATATTGCAACTAACAAAATTGATTATGAAGTGATTGTTGGTCAAGACTATTCTCCTTTCCCATTCTCAACTCGGGGATTTGCCCTCCCAATCTGACAATAAAAAAATCCGATGGTTTTATCCATCGGATAAATTATTTTTTTATTAATTTATTAGCAACCACCCTCAGTCATAACTAAAACGTTATATGTAATTTGCTGAGGGGATAATGGCACTAATTGATTTTTTCTTTTTCCTCTTGCCTGTCTTTTTCTTCCAACAAAAACTAAAGATTGATTTGGTTTAAGATAATATTCGATTGGAAAAGGTATTTCCATAGTTCTTCCATACTTTTTCCACCAGTTCCTATCTTCACCAAAAAATTCAAAACCTCTCCCCCCAAGATCTTTTGATGAAGTTAAAAACATGTATCCATATTGATTATCACCACCCCAGTCTTTTCTTCTATCGAATTTCCAATATTGTCTGTAATACCAATCATAATTTAGAGAAGAAGAGCTGAGTTGCTTTCCAACGATTCCTTCTATCCAATCTCTATCAGTGTCTGGTAGGTTCGGTAATTGAACATAAGATGCAGGAACAACAGTTTCTAATAGAATAGCGTTTCCTTCATCATCAAACGAAGGAGTTTGATTTGTTTGAGCTGGTGTGGTAACTCTGACTTCATTTGTACCACTTCCTTCAATTGACAAATAGTTAAATATAAGTCTTACGTTTTGACCTGTATTATTTGAATATAGTGTAAAATCTTCTGCTTTTGCAAAGTATCCAGTAAGTACTTCAGTTGCCATTTTTATTTCATTATGGTTGTCTTTCTATTATTTAGAACACATAAATAATAGAAACAAATCGGTGGATAGGGAAACCGAATGGCAAACAAAAACTTCGTAGTCAAACACGGATTAGAAGTAAATAGTAATCTTATTTTTGCAGATCAAGATACAAATCTTGTGGGAATCGGAACCACTGTAGTAAGTGAAAAATTAACAGTTAATGGTGGTATAGGAGCAACCAGTATAATAATATCTGGTATCACGACTGTTAATAATATTGTTATAAATGGAACTTTAAGTATCGGATCTTCTGTAGGATCTGTAGATCAATATTTAGCTTCAATTGGAACCGGAGTTACTTGGAAAAATGTGGTATCACCAAGAACTTCAACAGTTTATTCTGCTGGTATTGGATCAACTGCTTTTTCTGCAACATATGAGACTGGATTAATTGACGTTTATATTAATGGTGTTCGTTTAGTTCCTCCGCCATCAGCATTTTCCGAATTTACTGCACCAGATGGTTCGAATGTTTATTTGAACGATCCTTGTTTCGGTGGTGAGATTGTAGAACTTGTTGTTTATAATCAATTATAAGAGGAAACTAAAATGGCACAGAAAAATAGAGAACTTTCCCAATTTGGTTCTTTCTTAGAAGTTGACAATATAACTAAGAATATAGGAATTGCAACAACGTCAACTCCATATGTTGGAATTGGAACAACAAATCCTGGATACAAATTGGAAGTTGTTGGTGATGCAAATTTTCAAGGTAATTTATATTTAAATGGATCTCCTTTAGTAGACGCTTCTACAGAAACTTGGTCAATTAGTGGTGGTGATATCTATAGATTAAGTGGAAATGTTGGAATTTCTACAAATACTCCAACAGAAAAATTAGATGTATCTGGAAATATAAAAGGATCCGGTAATTTAACTGTTTCTGGAAACATACAAGGATCAAGATTTATTTCAACAGTGGCATCAGGAACTGCACCCTTTCAAGTTTTATCAGACACTGTTGTTGCTAACTTAAATGCTGCTCGTTTAAATGGAAAAACAGCACCAACAGGTGACATTGTTGGAACATCAGATTCTCAAACACTTACTAATAAAACTTTAACATTACCTACTTTTGGCAATAGTGGAGTAAGATTTAATGGTTCAACTTCGGGTGTTTCAACTATAAGATCTGCTGCTATAGCATTTGGAATTGTTGAAATTCCGTCAGTTACTGGAATTCAAACCTTTGTGACTACAGGTGCTGTTGGTGTTATTACTTCCGGAATGATTGCCGATCTAAGTATCACTAACGCAGATGTTTCAACTTCCGCAGCAATTGCTTATAGTAAATTAAGTCTCACAAATTCTATTACAAATGCTGATATTGCTGTTGGTGCAGCAATTACAAATGGAAAATTAGCAAATTCTACAATTTCAGGTGTTTCTCTTGGTAGCACTTTAAGTAATTTAACTGCAGGATCTTTCATTAACTATAGTTCCGGAACAACTTATAATGGTTCTTCATCGGTTACTATTTCTATTGCGGGAACTTCTATAAACACTTCCGATACTGTTGTAGTTCGTGATTCTCTAGGAAATTTTAGTGCTGCTACAATTACAGCTACTGACTTTAATTCAACTTCTGATATTAATCTAAAAGAAAATATTGAAACTGTTGAAAATTCTTTGGAAATTGTAACCTCTCTTCGTGGTGTTAAATTTGATTGGAAAGAAAATCATAAAGCGTCTTATGGAGTTATAGCACAGGAACTGGAAGAAGTTTTACCGGATCTTGTAATCACAAAAGAACTTAAAACAGTTAATTATAATGGTTTAATCGGAGTTTTGATTGAAGCGGTAAAGGAACTTAAAAAGGAAATAGAAGAACTTAAGAAACAACTAAATAACTAAAAGCCGAGTGGAGACACGACGATGGCACAAATTCATTATCTTTATAAGATAAAAAATAAACTTAATGGAAAAATTTATATTGGAATCCATTCAACAGAAAACATAAATGATGGATATATGGGTTCCGGTAGTCTAATAGTAAAGGCGATTGAAAAATATAAAAAAAATAATTTTACAAAAACTATTCTCAAATACTGTGATAACAGAGAATTGTTAGTGGAAATGGATTCAAAAAGAAGAAGTTAAAATCTATTTAGAATCTGGTTGGAAACTTGGTAAAGTAAAATCAGTTAAGGAGATTTAAAAATGGCAATCAAAATTAGCGGAAATGACATTATAGATAATAATAGAAATATTATTGATACGGGAAATATAACAATCAATGCCGGCATTATAACTGCCTCTGCTGGAATTGTAACTTATTATGGAGATGGATCAAAACTAACTGGAATATCTGCTGGTTCTGAATCTATTGCCTATGGTATAATTTTTGGTCTTTAATAAAAATAAATAAGTCATAGGAGTTAATTAAAAAAATGACAGCACCAAATGTTCTTAATCTTACGTCAATTGTAGGCAAAAGTCTTTCTGTTAGTTTGACAGGAACAACGCAAGTTGGTATTCTTACAAACACTGATAGTTCCAATAAAGTTTTTAAGATCAATACAATTAGGGCAACCAATATTGATGGAACAAACGCTGCAGACATCAGTGTGGGCGTGAACGTTGTAGGAACAGCAACAACACAATGGATAGCAAGAACTATCACAGTTCCAGCAGATTCCTCACTAATTGTAGTAGATAAAACTTCAAGTTTTTATTTGGAAGAAAATGTTCGTATCATAGCACAAGCAAGTGCAGCAAATGATATTGACATGTTTGTTAGTTACGAAGATTTGAGTTGATATTTTATGAAACGTTCTTATACAACATTTAGACAATTAG
>Ga0129333_10000149_pt1 | contig 46422 bp, 67 predicted proteins | sample CPB6_08_DNA_FD_94474 | JGI IMG/M metagenome (GOLD analysis project Ga0129333, IMG submission 94474) | Freshwater to marine salinity gradient microbial communities from Chesapeake Bay, USA - CPBay_Sum_0.6_0.8_DNA | ecosystem: Environmental > Aquatic > Marine > Coastal | place: USA: Chesapeake... | reverse complement strand
AAGTCCAGGAACCTACACATATTCTTGGACAAACCCAAATAATGGTATTTCAGATAGTTTAACGGTAGAAGCAGTCCAACCACCAAACTTAACGATAAACATTCAACAAGTTCTTAATACTGTAAATGTTAGTGCTCAAGGTACAATTAACCAAAATCCTTTACAATATGTCGGAACATTTACTTACAATCCAGGATATTATATGGTTGGAAGCGGTGCTAAAACTATATTCATATTCCCTAATTCATCAAACATGGATGCGTTCATGTTCTCTACGCAACCGTCTCAAAATTTTGGAAACACTAGTGTTTTATTTGCAAGTGCTCCACCAACACAACAACCATGGTTTGGATTGACAGGAGGATACCTTTTATTGGATGCTAATAGAACATCAAATACATTTAACACATCAATGACATATTCTGGTGCTACTTTACAATCCTTAGGTCTAATACCAGGATCTTATACTTGGACAGCACCTGATAATGTTATACAATTAAACATAATACCTCCACCATCACCAACACCAACCCCTACAGTCACACCGACAATTACAAAAACACCAACACCTACAAAGACAGTAACACCGACTGTTACTATAACCCCTACGGTTTCACCTACAGTTACAAATACACCAACTCAAACGAAAACACCAACTGTTACACCAACACTTACACCTACAAACAGCCCAACGCCAACCACGACTCCTACGCTTACTGTCACACCAACAGTTACAAATACAGGTACACCAGCAGTTACACCAACAGTAACACAATCTGTAACGCCAACGGTAACAGTTACACCAACAGTTACACCAACAGTTACACCAACAATGACACCAACGGTAACAACTACACCAACATTAACTACGACCCCAACTGAAACTCCAACAAATACTCCAACAATAAGTATAACACCAAGCAACGCCGCTTCATCAACCCCAACCCCAACACCAACAGAAACCCCAACAGCAACACCAACAGTGACCCCAACTGTTACAGAAACACCTACAAGTACTCCTACAGTAACACCAACTAATACGGCGACTAATACTGTTACACCAACTGTAACACCAACAATAACGTCATCACCTACACCAACTGTAACCCCTACTGTAACTTATACATCAACACCAACTCTAACTGCACAACCTACATCAACACCAACGGTTACTCAGACACCTACCGTTACACCTACATTCACATCGACACCAAGTTTAACGCCAACCAACACACCAACTAATACAGCAAGTGTAACACCTACCATGTCTGTTACACCAACATTGACACCAACACCTACTAAATCAGGACCACCATCGTCAATTACCGCAACAATTAACAGTTTAATTGTGGAGGGATCGATCGAAGTATTGGTTACTGTAAATTATAGTCTCACTATTCCTGTGAACACTATTGCAAACTTCGATGTTGTGTTAGTTTATACTAATGGATCGACGTATACAGTTCCTTTCTCAATTAATATGCCGGCAGGAACCCTGTCAGGATTTGATTCATTTACTTTACCAGGAAATGCGGCACAAGTTTCCCAAGGATTGTCATATATAACAAATATTGTTATAACAAATTATTCTGGTACTGTAATACCAAATGTATCGTTAATTGTCAACCCAACACCAACACCTACACCAACATTAACTGCAACGCCACTACCGACAGTTACTCCTTCACCGGCAAATTGTTGTGACATTTAATAAAATATAAGTTTAAAAATTTATGACCCAATGGATATTCTGTTGGGTCATAATATTTATATATTAAAAGTAAAGACATGCCAGTTACATTAAAAATATCACAACAACCTAATGGAATTTTATTTTCAGGTTCAGGTTTTTTAAATACCGCTTCATTCGCAGGAAAAACAAGTTTAATAACGTCCTCTACAGACCCTTTTGTATATGTTGCTACCACGAGGTTTTTAGGGGCACCTTACGCCAACAATCCAATGAGATTTTACAACAATACGGTTGTTGGTATTCCTAATATTGCGGTTATTGCTGGTTTAGATTATACTTTAAGCTCCGTAATAAATTTAACAGGAACATGGAATTCGGTAAATACTTTTGCAATAGCGGGTACTCTGATCAGTAATGTTAATAATGCAATAGGTGTCCCTCAATCATATACGGGAGGCCAAATAGATTGGTCTTTTTTAATTCCCGGAGAGACTTACAATACTTTAGGTATTATACCTACAACTAAAACTTTTTCTTGGACAGGAAATACTGGTATTGTCGAATCCTTAACCTTGGATATAGTAAAACCACAACCAAACATTATTATACAAGTTTTAGAATTATACAATAATGTTTATATGGAAGTTACAGGAGTCTTTAACTTTGAGTTTTATGCATATCAGCAGGTCACATTTACTCCAGGAAACTCTTTCGTTGGTAGTCAAAAAAGAATAGTTTGGGGTCCATCCACTGAAATGTTTTCTAAATATACATTAAGTTCAGCACCAAATTCGTGGTCATTAGCGAACGGTAGTGGAACTTTAAATATGGCATACCCAAATTATTTTGCAATTGATCAGAATGGATTTTATTTTGGTGATAATAATGTTAGTAATGATTTGTATGCAACACTTTCGTTTACTGGAGCAACACTACAAAGTTTAGGTATTACCCCTGGTACATATGATTATGTTGGACCCGGAAACTATGCTAAACTAACCGCAAGTATTTATGGTGTAACACCAACCCCAACTAACACACCAACTCAAACTCTTACACCAACTCTAACTCCATCAAATACTAAAACACCAACTGTAACTCCTACCAATACCCCAACTGTAACTAAAACACCAACACCAACTGCCACTCCTACGGTAACAGAAACCCCAACACTTACTCCAACACAAACACCTACTTTAACATCTACAGTGACAGAAACGCCAACCGCAACACCAACCGAGACACCTGCTGTTTCCGTGACACCAACATTAACCGCAACCCCAACTGAAACTCCAACAAATACACCAACAATAAGCGTGTCACCTAGTGCTGCAACTTCACCTACACCAACCCCAACAATTACAGAGACACCAACAGCCACTGTTACTGTTACACCAACTGTTACAGAAACACCCACCAATACACCTACTGTCACGCCAACTGTAACACCAACTAATACTGTTACACCAACTGTAACACCAACAATAACTTCTTCACCAACTCCAACCATTACATCGACTCAAACATCTACTGTTACACCAACGGTAACTAATACAAGCACACCAAACTCAACCCCAACCGCAACGGTAACCCCGAGTAATTCACCAGCACCTGCTTCTATTAATGCTACCATTGACGCACAGATTAACGATGGTTCCATTGACATAGTGGTGACAATAACTTATAACCTCTCTATACCAATAGACACTGTTGTCAACTTCAATTTGAATGTCGTTCTTAATACTGGGGTAGTAATCACAGTTCCAATGTTTGTCAATGTGACAGCGGGATCACTAACAGGTACAGCAACAACAACATTACCGGGAACCGCATCACAAGTTTCTAATCTTACAAATATTTCAAATATTGTAATTACAAACTATGCAGGAACTGTAGTGCCGAACGTAATTATAAGTATAAATCCGTCACCTACACCAACAAACACACCAACCTTGACGCCACTACCAACAGTTACGCCTTCACCAGCTAATTGTTGTCCAATAAAGGCAATACCTGGATTTTAATTCATAACTGTGTTTACTATAATGTGAGCAATAGTAATTTTTTTAGTAAACTAAATTATGAAAAAAAGTAGAAGGTGGGTTTAAGTGTTGTAATACCAACTTATAACAACGTTGAGTATCTTAAAGAATTATTCGATTCAATAGAAAAAGTCAAATTTAATGATGAATATGAAATTTTAATTGGAATCGATTCTTGTAAGAGCACATTAAAATATGTTTACGAACACGATTTTACAAGTAATTTTAATTTTTTTTATTTTGAAGAAAACATTGGACCCTACATCATAAGAAACACTTTGTGTAATTTATCAAAATTTGATAAATTGTTGTTTTTTGACTCTGATGACATAGTATTACCTGATTTATTTACAGAAATAAATGATAAACTGAATTTTTTCGATTTAGTAAAACCCAAATATATAGACTTCAAAGATGTCGATAACGAGAGAAAATTTAGTGATAAAAAAAATACTTTTGGTGAAGGAGTTTTTGGAATAAAAAAAGATTTATTCTTATCGATTAATGGTTTTGAAGGATGGAGAGTCGCAGCAGACTCTGATTTAATGTCAAGGTTATATAAAATGAAAATCAAAATCTTACACACCAGTCACGTTTTATTTCATAGAAGAATTCACCCTAATTCCTTGACGGTTCATCCTGAAACAGGACTATCATCCCGAATGAGATCTTTATTTTTTACAAAAAGTAAAAATAAAAAAAAAGAAGAAATAAAGTTAGATACTTATGAAACTTCTGAATATAAAGTTGTAAACGTGACTAACAAAGAACTATTAAAATCTTTTGAAGAGTTACAAAAAGAACAAGAATTAACGGACTACGAAGAAAAAAAGTTAAAACATGAAAAAGTATCTGAAATATTTTCAAAGGGACCAAAAAACAATCCTTCAAGACAAAACAAAGTCATCAATTATGACTTAATAAATAAAAATATGAATCACACTATATCCTCCAAATTAGGAACCGCCCTCAAAAAAGCAAAACTTGAAGAAATTAGAAGGGGATCGCGTCGATAAGAACATTTTTTTCTTATATTTGTGATATGAATCACAGAGATAAAACAGGTAACATAGTCAAAGACGATCATATTAAAAGAGTAAAAAAACTTTTAAACAAAAAAAAAGTTATTTTCCAATCTAATATATGGGGAAAAGATATGGAGTTCGAGGTTACAAATATTAGAAAATATAAAGTAAGATGGTCTTTCTCAAAAAAAACTTATTGTTATGAAGTTGATATAAAATATAAATATAATAATACATACATCAACAAATATTTTATGGGTGAAAAAAGAAAGTTGAACAGAAGAATAAGGAATGGTCAAACCGAAAATGTTTTATTAGACGAATTGGTATTTTTTGGAATTGACAATGTTTGTGTCTCAAAGATTTCCTACGAATAGAGTTTTACTATATTTATAGATATGAAAATATCTCTTACCGAAGAACAAGTCGAAAGAATCCAATCCAAGTTAGTTTATGAAAAAGTCTTGGATGAAATGGTATTTAAAATTAATTTAATTACCGAAGATGGTAAGACAGAACCTGACATGGAATGGGATTTCACGGATGTGAAAAAAGACATTGATAAGTCATCTAAATGGGTTAAAACAAAAGAAGATCTCATAGAATACATCACAACCCTCAAAGAAAAAATAAAAAATTTATCTTCTGAAGTTAAAAAAAGAATAGTAAAATATATTATTATTTCTTTTATTGGTTTAGTCAGTATCAATCAGATGCAGAAGTATTTTGAAAAACCAATAGTTAAGGCAGTCGAAACTGAAAAAGAAGTATTAAAAAAAGTATTATCACAAAGTCAATCAAACAAAGAAAAAGACTTCAAAATAAGAAACTCTTCTTTGAATTTAAAAAACCACTTAAAAAAAGAAGAGAATTTATCTCTCACTGCATACAATATCGGAGACGGAGCTTTCACTATAGGATATGGACATGCAATTTTTCCAAAAGAAAAAGAAAACTATGATTTTTTACCAAGATATAACAAAATAGTTGCCCATAAAACAAAAATAACAGAAAAGGAGGCGGAACAATTATTAAATGATGATATAAAAGAAGCGGAAAAAACTATCAATCAAATCTTGGATAAATGGGAAGATGAAGGTATAAAACCTAAAATTACTCAGGGTATGTACGACGCAATGGTTTCCATGGCATTTAACATGGGGCCAGGTATAAAAAAAACAGAATTTATAAAAGCGATTAAAGACGGTGATTTACAGATGGCAAAAAAACTTATTTTGTCTACAAGTGAAAGAATGTTCGATGATTATCCTGGTTTAAAAAAACGAAGAGAAAACGAACATAATATGTTTGTATAATGGATAATAACAAAATATTAAAATTATTTAAAAAGTTTGCGGGGGATGAAATTAATCTTAACGGATTGAAATGTATTCCTTTTAGAGTTGGGAAAGAAAGCGTATCAAGAAGACATACCAAACCTTATTATCCAATCGAGTTCAAAATAGAAAATCCAAATGACGTTTCTTATTTCTATTCAATTGTGGAAGACGATCTTTTAGATATTGTATTGGAGTTTGAAGAATATGTTAATCTTAAATTGACCGCTAAAATATTATTGGACGAACAACCAAAATTTTATCTTAACGACAAAATAAGGGATCAAATTCAAAAAGTTTTTGACTCTGTAAGAGAAATTAAATTCACTACAGGAACTCCATTTGTAGGGTATAAAAGATGGACCATTCAAATAAAATCCTTTGGATTGAAAATCAATGGTTTTGATGATGACGCATATTATATTGATAATACCGTTGTCCCAGTATCTGCAACAAAAAATGATGAAAATATTGACGTTAATGATGCAATAAATACATATATTGATGAATTCTTACCACATGTCGAAACATATTACGAAAGTGAAGAATACTATGGAGGTGTTGATCAAGTTATTAATCAATATCCACTTCTTAGTGCTGATTATATTGCAACTTACTACGACACTAAGTTTATCCGATAATAGATTTACTTCGTTTTTTACGATGAAAAGTAATTACAAATCGGTGAACTTCATTCTGAATCTCGGCTAATAAAAATCCAAACTCACTTCTTGGAATATCAAAACTTGATCCATCAATTTTGTGGATCGTAGACGATCTGTGTTTGTCGTCTTTTGAAATTGAAATCAAATCAATTCGATTCAACAAACCAAGATCCTCAAATACTTTCTTAGCAACACCTAACTGACCTTTACCACCATCAATAATAACAAGTGAAGGTAACTCTTGTTTTTCATTCAAAAGTCGTTTGAATCGACGATTTAATACCTCATCAAAAGACGCATAGTCGTCAGGACCCTCAACAGATTTGATGTTGAACTTACGATAGTTTGACTTGTCAGTTTTACCATTTTTGTAACGAACAAGGGCAGAAACTTGACAGTCCCCTGCGGTATGAGAGTTGTCAAAAGCCTCAATAAGAGTTGGAACATTTAATAAACCAAATTGTTCTTTGAATAATCTTGAAATCTCATTATATTTTCTAACACGAAAAGGTTCAAGACGTTTCTGTAACAAATCAACAGAATCCATTTTATTTTTAAAAGACTGGGCAATCTCAAACTCCATTTGATCAGAGTGGTATTTCATACACCTTTTCAAACGATTTCGGAGTTTGTCAAACTGAAAAGAAAATACTTCCTTCATTTCACTCACAATTTTCAAATAAGAAAACTTCAAAATAGAAGAAACGCAAGGAGCATTACAACGACCAAGATGAAACTCCAAACAACTTTTGAACTTTCCATTTTGAATATTCTCTTCAGTCAAGTTATAAGAACAAGATCTAAGATTGAATATGTCGTGAACCATCTCGTAGATCTCATAACAAGAGTTGGAACTTGTAGATTCCAATAGGACTTGACCTGTCAAATTAGAAGGATTACAAACTAAAAGTCTTGGAAACTCATCACTACTCAAAGTGATAAACCAACGTCGGGAACGATCATCTTTCGCTTTGATGTTATATTTTGGTTTGTGTGATTTGATAAGTTCATCCTCCAATAACAAAGCCTGACTTTCGTCATTTGTGGTCATGAACTCAACATCAGTGATCTCATTCACCAAAGACAAGGTTTTCTGATCCTTGTGATTTTTTTGAAAGTAAGACTTCACTCGTTTTGGAAGATACTTTGATTTACCAACATAGATGATTTGACCCTTTTTGTTTTTGAAAAGGTAACAACCGCTAGATTGAGGTATATTTGAAAGTTTTTCTGTTATCACATCACAAATATAAAAAATTATTTTGTTAGGGCAAAGTTAAGATAGTTACGATTATGCTAAAGTTTATTTTGAAACGTAATTTTTGATTCATTATATACTATCTATTAAAAAAAAATTATGATAACTTTTATAATTTTATTGTTACCCTTAGTGATAACAATATTAAGAGACAGAAAAGAATATTTTGAACATCAACGTAAAACCAAACGCAATTCAACATTAAATTAGTTTAAAAATATCTTTGGATTAAATACCACAAGTTTTTAATTAGTAAAAGTATTTATTGTTAATGAGAAATCTAATAAAAACAATACTTTGCGAAGAAACTCAACCAAAAATTATTGGAGAATGTACAATTGCAGCAGTGAGATTGAATGATGGGGTTGTATTAGCAAAAAACAGGGATAGAGGTTATAAAGCAAAAGTTGAAATTATACATGAACTTATTGACGATGTGGAAGTTGTTTATTGGAGAGATATTGATACAGATTGGTGCGAAGGTATGAACGAATATGGTATTGGAATTGTTAACTCAAGCTTACTTGTAAACCAAGACGAAAAAGAAGGTAAAGAAGTTGAAAAAAAACGTAAAACAAATGACGCTAAAGGGAGAAAAATAAAATCGTATGATGGTAAAAAAATAAGAAACGCATTATCTAAGAAAACATTACCTCAAGTTATAAAATCGATCATTGGTTACAGTGCTGATGATAAAAAAAATGTTGGTTTGAAAGGAGAAACTTTTGTTTCAGACTCAAGTAACATATACGTTGTTGAGATGACATCAAAACATTCCCCGATTATTAAAAAACTGAAAAAAGAAAAAAAAGTTTTAGTAAGAACTAATCATGGTATTTACCACAAATCAGTAGGTTACACAAAAGGAGAAAAAAAGAAATCTTCACATATGAGGTTAGAACTTGCAAAAAAACATTTACAAAGTGTTAAAACAGACAATGAGGTTATAGATAGATTGAAACAAAAATATGATGAAGATCCATTTCTCAATCCGTATAGAACAAAAAATATTTATAACATGCAAACAACAGGACAAATAATGTTGAATCTTGACAAAAAAGAAGTTACTGTCCGTATGGATAACGAAATGGGAGAACTGGTTGGAATAAAAACCAAACTACCCAAAAATTACAAATCAAAGATAAAAATCAGAGTTGAATCCGAAAAAACTCATTTGAAAGGTAAAAAACTCCCAACATAATTTTGGTTACATGTTTTTAAGAATCATTTGTAAAGTATAAATAGAATCTTTATCCTGTTTAGTTGGACTCTTTTTGGATTTCAAGTAGTTTAAAGAATCAATTATCTCATCCTTTTTACTTTTTTGTTTAGTTGTGTTCATGTTGGACTTTACCGCAGGTTTAGTTGTATTCTTGATCTCAAAAGAATCTTTTAAGTTTTCATTGTTATACAACATATTATAAATTTTAGCCGCGGTAATTGCATCTTGAGCAAACCTGTAAATTATGTAGAATCTAAATAACTTCATCATAATAATCAAAATAAACCAATTGATTCTGCATCTTCAACCGTGAGGTCTTCCAAAATAGAAGACATAAGTCCAAAAAACTCTCCCGCTGTAATAGATAGTTCAACTTCTTCAATAACTTCTTCCTCTAAAACTTCAACTTCTTCAATTTGATCTTCATATTTCAAATCAAAAAACTCATAAATACGTTCGTTTATTTTTCTCATTTCCATAAAACAAAGATACAAATTTTTTCTTTACAAACTATCATAGGTTTAAATTATTTTTCAAAGTATTTATTGATTATGAGAGATTATATTATCAAAATTATCACTGAAGAATCTAAAAGATTGTTAAGTGAAAGTGGAATTAGAGATATTAAAAACATAGCAAAGAGATATCCGATGGCTAAAATATACTTTCACCAAGACCTGGATGGTGTGACAACCGCGTTAGCTATGAAAAATTATTTAGAACAAAACGGAATCAAAGTTGTTGATGCTGAAATAATACAGTATGGATCTAAAGAATTTGCAATTAAGAAAGTCGAAGGGGAAGGTGAAATAATGCCTGTTCTTGTTGATTTTGCACATGGAAAACCAATGTTTGTAATTCATACTGATCATCACGACACACAGGCAGGTGTTGAAAAGGGTACATCAACTAGTTTTAAACCATCAAGATCGAATGTTGAAACCATTTCTCAAACGATATCACCAAGTGACATTTTTACTCAAGACGATATTGAAACAATTTCTATGGTCGACTCAGCTGATTTTGCAAAACATAATATAACACCTGAACAAGTTGTCCAATATCTATTCAGAATAGATCGAACAAAGGGGATTAAAGAAAACAAAAAAATGATGGGTTTAGTTGCTAATAAATTGTTGTTGGCCTTTAAAAATAAACCAAACTTTTTAAGGAATATAGTTATGAATGCTAAACCATCATTACAAAGTATTCTTTTAAATATAAAAGATCAAATGACCAAGGAAGGTTATGCTCCTGTTGAAACACTCATACAAAATCAAGAAAAATACATACAATCAAGAAAAGAAAAAGGGGTAAATTTCGAAGACGGGATAATTTCTCAATATGGTTTAGGGCCTACAATGAAATCTGGAGGATACGACAGGTATACACCATTTTTAAACCATCCCGAAGCGGAATTTTTAGTTACAGGTTTACCCATGGGTATGGTTCAAGCCTCCTGTAATCCATATAAAAAAGATAGAGCACTTAAAGGTGTTGATTTAGGAGAAATAAAAGATGAGGTTTTAGAAAAGTTCAGACCTGAGTTAGAAAAACAAAGAATAAGTTTTGCAACTCTGAAAAGAATTTCAGAAATGGATGCAGAACAACAATCAGTTGGATTTACTTTCAGAGACTTTATGGCTATATACGGAAATTCACCATCATTAAAGATTAATGGAACAGAAAAACTACAAAGATACCTTGACTACAAATCAAAAGACTTATATAAAACAATACCTTTTGAAGATAGGAAAGTTTTCAACAAAGCTTCGGTAAATGGATATGATGTGATAATGGCTAATTCAGGTGGACACAAATGTATAACAAATATTTCAGGAATAAATTATCTCTATTCTAATGCTAAATTTGAAGATCCTGAAAAAAGATTAAGAAATTCATATGTTGAATTGTTAAAAGACATACAGAGTCAATTTGTAAAAACTTTGAAAGAAAAAATAAGTAAAAATAGTGAAACTGAGTTGAACGAAAATTTTTTGTATATAAAAAAAAAAGAAATCTTAACCAAACCAATAAAATCTTTTTTACTTAAAGAACAAAAAATTAGTCTTCCTATAATATTAAAGGATAGTTACACCGCACCCAAAGGGGATGCTGACGCTTTACACTCTTTCGAAAGAAGAAAATCAGACAAGTTTGGTGGAAGAATGACAACTAAAATTGATGAAAAACTAAAGGAAGTTTATGATGCAGGTATTAATCCTGATGTTGTGGATATACAAATCACAGTAGACTCAAAAAATTACAAAGTCGATTGGCAAGCAACAATTGATGAAAGTAAAGATGGGAAAGCATATATGGGAGTATCCACAAGAGGTTCGGCCGGTGGTACTGCAGATCAAAGGGCTTTAAGTCAAGTTGAACCATTGAAAAGGAAATTAGAAAAGGGAGGTGCTCAAGACATTACTCAAGTTTTAGATTTTAAAAACAGTAAGGGAGTTTATATAAGGCAATACTTTTTTAAATACACACTACCTAACAAATATCCCCCACATGGTTCAGGAAAAGATAAATACATTAGGGTTTCAGATCCTGTTATTACTTCAGCCTCTAATATCGTAGATGGTGGTAAATCAACAACTACATCTCAAGAAACTAAAAACAATTTTATGAACTTCACATCTCTTTTTTCTAATTTTGGTGCTATTGCAAAACAAAATTTAGGTATAGGTGGAGAAAGTGAAGGGGAAACTACACCACCTTCAACAACTAATGCAGACTCCTCAACAAGTTCAACCGACTCAGATGTAAATTTGTCAATGACATCTGGTTCAGATACTGATTTTGCTAATATAACAAAAAAAGTTATTGCAAATTTTGAAGGAGGTTATTGGAATCCTTTTTGTCCTGCACACCCTAAAGCTGGAATGGGAGTTTCTACTGAAACTATGTTTGGTTTAGACAGATATGCCGGTAATATAGAGAGTTCAGATGAAGGTAAAAAGTTCTTTAAAATAATTGATGATGAAAAATATGCTTTGGGTGCAAAATCATCAGGTTCGGGAAGAAGCATGAAGTGGACAAATATGGATGCTTTTTGTCAAAAATGGAAGTGGAATTCTAGAGGTGGAGATAAAGAAGAAGTCCTCAAAGATTTAGCAGTCCAAATCATGAAAAGGGCTTTTGATAGAAATATGTCTTCATTTGTCAAAGATCCTTCAGTAAAAGAAAAGATTATGAAAAATAAGGGATTATTAGTTCACATGTCTTATGCCACTTGGAACGGACCAGGGTTTTTCAAAAAGTTTGCAAAAAACTTAGAAGATGCGGTAAAATCTGGTAAATCTGACAAGGAATTATTAGATGTTGCCATATCATCAAGAGCAGGAACAAGACTTTTGAATAAAGGTAAAGTAGAGGCTGCAATCAAAAATCCTGATGGGATGAAGACCGCTTAGAGCAGATATCCAATGAAAAATCTTATCAGACATATTTTGAAAGAAAGCAGACTTCAACAAGAGTTAAAACAAGTTATTGAAAATAGTAATATTTTTGACGCCGCAGAAATGGTTGGGGGAGTAGGTAATCTTAAAGAAATATTTAAAGGTGACCCTGAAATTACTTCAATATTTAATGATTTAACAGGAACGGTAGATTTTACTTATTACAAAAAACTAAGAGACCCAAACCCAATTTCATTTCCTTTACAATATGAAATAATAGGAATAAAAAAAAACATATGGGATACTAATTCTTGGCCAGAAATAAATCTTATCTATGACGAAGATAAATTAAGTTCAGATGAAAATGAAACTTTTAAATCCATAATTGCTGCAATCCAAAACGACGGCACTAATGGAAAAATAAAAACAAAAATGATTAATTTCAAAGACTCCAATTATTTTTATGTTGCACAAATAAATGGAAAAGATGTTAATCTACATGACGCTGATGAAATTTATTTTACTGGAGATAATGTTAAGGAAATTAATGACAAACTTTACGGTGGAAATGAAAGTGTAAATGAGAGTATTAATAGTGAAACTGACAAAAATCTAAAAGCAATAAATGTATTGTTATCTTTAGTTAGTTGGGATGGACTTTGTGATATATGGGCAGTATATAATTCTCATGATAAGGAATATGAAATACGATCAAAAACCGCCTCAACAGATGATTTAGTGGCCTCGATTTCTGAAATCGAAGACGAACTTAATTCTTTGGAAGATTCATTAAGATCTATGGGAATCAGAGTTTATATTTATACACCATGGTATGTAGATAATTGTAAGGATGAGGTTGAGTTTATGAATGAAAGTAAATCTGAAAACAAAAAACTTGATTTAACTAAAATGATGATTTATGACCTTTTTGATGAGGTTGAATTTATTGAAGTTTATACGAATTATGAAGGAAAACCACTTATTAAAATATATCATGATGTGGAAGATACCGCGGCAAACTATGATAATTGGTTAGGAAGAAAAATACAAAATGAGATTGAGGAAATGACTGGCGGAACTATTATTTTAAGTCCTTATTGGGCACCCTCTTGGGACACTTACAAAAAGAATGCTACCTTTTATATTGATGTAGAAAAAATAGAATATGATAATATGGGAAATGTTATCAACTAAAAAAATTAATTATATACAGTTTTTTTATTAAAAAGTAGAATTTTAATAACTAATAATAAAATTATCGGCAGAAGAGAATTTCTGAATATATTTGAATCTGTTTTAGGTGTAACATAGTTAAAACAAGTAAAAAATAAAATTATTATCACTAAACAAACTATCGTAATATTTATTAAGAAAATAATCCTTTTTTAGGCGATACTATGCAAACAACAATCCAATTAACCGAAAGTGAATTAGTTCATGTGATAAGAAGAATTTCTGAAGAAATGAAAAGTTCTACCAACGGTAGATATTTGGGTAAAAGAAAAATATTTGAGCAGACCAAAACAGTGACCCCTCAACCAAAGGCTCAACCTACACAAACACCTGGTGCGACCCCAACACAAAACGTAGGGGCAAAAACACCAACTCCACAACAGTTAGCGGCGGCAAAACAAAAAATTGCCTCAATAGCCCAAAAAGAAGCAACCACAATTTACACTGAGTTGAAAAATGCCTTCGATATGGATAAAGATGGTGATTTGAAGGATTGGGATGGAACAAATGAAGGTGGTGCTTTGGCTGCAATCAGAAAAATCAAAAGTAAAGAAACTTTGAATTTACTAAATCAGATGATTGTAAGAGGAAAACAATTTGGTTCATTAAAAGCATGGGTAAACACAGAAATGAGTGATTTTGACTCTGAATATGGTGATATTTGGAAAAAACTTGAAAGTTTAGGATACTCAGGACAAAACAAAAATATTCTTTACAAAATTGCAGGTTATTCACCAATTGGTTTGGCCGTCAAAGGAGCTGACAAAGCTATTGATTACTTAAGATCTCTTACATTAGAACAAATAATGGAGGGATTTAGAGGAATTGTTGGAGGAACATTGGGAACTATTGCACAAGTTATCATAAGTTTAACAGGTCCAGTTGGTTCAGGAATTGTTTTAGCAATTAATGGAGTTTTAGTGGCGTGGGACATCTACCAATTGTCAACAGGTAGTAAAAATTTCAAATGGTTTAATCTTATTGCGGACATTTTGGGAACAACTTTCGCTGGGTTTGGATTGAAAGCGGCATTGCAACCTGCAAGAGGAGCTTTAGAAACAGCCGCCACATTACCACAGTTTTTTCAAAAAATGGCAAAAAATTATCCAGAAACTTACAGGTCGTTCCAAACAATTGGAAATACAATAGGTAAAATTGGACAAACGATTGTTAATGTTTTTAGAAGTGGAGTAGCATGGATGACAAAAGTTATGCCTTTTTTGAAACCAATGTTAGCACCTATTGGTTCAGGATTAACTAAATTAGGATCAATTATAACAGACATACTTAACTCAATCAAAGGTGGTGCTAAAAATGTGGTAGGAAAAGTGTCACCCACACTTACAGGGGCATCAACAAGAATTTTAAATACAAAAGTAAGTGTCGCATTAGGTGGAGTTCTTAAAAATTTACAAACAAAAGGATTGGCATACTTACAAAAACATCCTTTAGTAGGTCAAAAGGCCTTAGAAGGTACCGACCAATTTGCTTTGAGTCAAGTTCAAGATTTTCTCAAAAATAATGGTTCTACCGCTACGGTTAAAACCGCACAATATACGGTTTGTAAAATGGGTGCAAAACAATGTATTGCAATGAAAGCTATTGGTCAAGCCGCTGGGTAATTCATGAATTTTTATTACATATAAAAAATTAGTTAAAGAAGATACAAACACAGACAAAAATCTTTTAATTAAAAGATTAAGAAAAATACACGGGATTTCCTATCATCAAAATAGTTCATTAAAATTACAAATTCAAAAGGAACTAGTTGTTACTAAACAAAGTATTGTAATATTTATTAAGTAAATAATCTTTTTTGAACAATAGTATGCAAACTCTAATACAACTAACTGAAGGAGAATTAATTCATGTGGTGAGAAGAATTTCTGAAGAAATGATGAGTTCTCCAAGAGATGGGTATTTAGGTAAAAGAAAAATATTCGAACAAACCAAAGCTGTTGCACCTAAACCAAAGGTTCAACCTGTACAAACACCTGGTGCGACCCCAACACAAAAAGTAGTTACAAAATCACCAACCCCTCAACAGTTAGCGGCGGCAAAACAAAAAATCGCCTCAATAGCCCAAAAAGAGGCTAACGAAATCTATAAAGAATTAAAAAGTGCCTTCGACATGGATGGTGATGGTAATTTGAAAGATTGGGATGGAACGAACGAGAGTAAAGCCCTATCGGCTATCAGAAAGATAAGTAGTAAAGAAACTCTAAACCTTGTGAATCAACTTGTTGCTAAAGAAGGTTCCTATGGTTCATTAAGATCCTGGGTTAATGACGAAATGAGTGATATAGATTCGGAATATGGTGATATTTGGTCAAAACTTGAAAGTTTAGGATACTCAGGACAAAACAAAAATATCCTTTATAAAATTATTAGTTATACACCAGTCGGTATGGTAATCAGAGGTGTTGATAAGGGTATTGATTATTTAAGGTCCTTGACTTTAGAAGAAATAATGGAGGGTTTCAGAAGTATTGTTGGAGGAACATTGGGGACTATTGCACAAATTATCATAGGTTTTACAGGGCCAATTGGTTCGGGTATTATTTTAGCGATTAATGGTGTCTTACTTGCTTGGGACGTATACCAATTGTCAACTGGTAGTAAAAAATTTAGTTGGTTTAATTTAATTATGGATCTTTTGGGAACAACTTTAGCAGGTTTTGGTTTAAGAAGTGCATTGAAACCTGCTCAATCGGTTTTAGCAGCAGAAACTACCGCAAGTGGATTTTTTCAAAAAATGGCAAAAAACTTTCCAGAAACTTATAAAATGTTCAAAGGAGTTGGAAATACAATTGGTAGAATTGGACAATCCGTAGTTAATGTTTTCAAAAGCGGAGTGGCATGGATGACAAAATATTTACCATTTTTAAAACCAATGTTGGCACCTATAGAACGAGGATTAGGTAAATTAGGAGGAATTATAACAAACATTCTTGACTCAATCAAAGGTGCCGCTAAAAAGGTGGGAGGAAAAATAGCATCTTCACTTACAGGGGGATCAACAAAAATTCTAAATACAAAAGTAGGTATCGCCTTGGCTGGGGTTTTGAAAAAAGTTGAAACACAAGGCTTAAAATACTTAGAATCACAATTAGGAAAAAAGGCAATTGAAGGAACCGATCAATTTGCTCTTGCAAAAGTACAGGATTACTTAAAAGATAAAGGTTACCATGTTCCAATAAAAGCTGCACAAGTTACAATGTGTCAAATAGGTAAAAAAGAATGTGTTGCAATGAAAGCTATTGCACAAGCTGCAGGATAATATATGAATTTATATGAACACATAAAGAGCGTAGTAAAAGAAGAAACAACTACTGATAAAAATCTTTTGGGTAAAAGATTGAGATTGTGTTCAACTAATCCGATGACAGGATATTACAGAGATGGACTTTGTAAAACAGGTGACCAAGATAAAGGTAAACACACGGTTTGTGCCACCATGTCAAAAGAGTTTCTTAAATTCACAAAATCAAAAGGTAATAATCTAACAAAATCATCAAAAAACTTTGAAGGATTAAATCCTGGAGATAAATGGTGTGTATGTGCTGAAAGATGGAAAGAGGCATATGATGCAGGTGTCGCTCCCAAAGTTGATCAAAACGCTACTAATATTAAAACATTAGACATAATTGGGGATGTTATATATGACAAACCTCCAAATTCAAAGATGGAGATTCAAGAAAAATGTTGGAAAGGATACACTCAAAAAGGAATGAAAACTATGTTTGGAAAAAGATACCCAAACTGTGTTAAAAAAAAAGTTAATGAAAATATCTTGAAAACTAGCATAATAAAAATAATCAAGGAAGAAACCGAAGATTATGACAGAAAAGTCATGAATTTTTTACTGAGAAGGTATGAAACTAATGAAATTAATATCGATGAAAAAATCAAGTTTAAAGAAATATATTTCAAAATAGAAGATGAATATTATCGTTTATCAGAATGGGATAGTAAAAAAAGACAAATACAAAAAATATTAAATATGTTAGAAGAAAATAATGTTATCGAACCTGTTAATAATTTCTCAAACCAAAATGATCCTTACAGACAAAAAATAATTAAAACAATTAGAAAGTTTTTGAATGACGTAATGTAATGAAAGAGTTAATTAGAAACATATTGAAAGAAGAGGAAGTGACGGATCTTGAAAAAAGATTCAAAAACTCTATTATGAAATTACAATATATTATAGAAAGTCAAAAAACTAGTCATATTGATTCTGTAGAAATGATTGATATACAATATCTCCCGAAACACAATTACATAGAAGGAAAACTTATTGTTAAATCTTACTACGAAGAACATGATTTTAGTGCTATAGGAGGTTTAATGGACCAAATTGAAACTGAAATTTTCAAAATTATAAAAAAATATACTTTTACCGAAAATGGTGGTTTGATAAAAAAAGGATCTAATAATGATTGGTTTTTGAGTTGTATGCCAATAAGCGTGAAATGGAACACTAATTCAAATGATCCATTTATGTTAACTTTAGATTTTTTAATTTTCCAAGACGAATACGACGCGTGATGAAAGAGCTAATTAGAAACATATTAAAAGAAGAATTTGAAAACCCCAATTTGGAAAAAGAGGGTATAGATCTTGCAATCAAAATATTGAAAAAAACATACCCATTTGTAGTTGGGTGGAAATACAATAAACAAAGTGAAACTAATGCCTTCTATCATGTACTTGATTTGATTTGTGACATAGAAAAAACAGAAAAATTCTTTGAAAGTGATATAAAAAGTTATTACAAAAGAAATTTAGAAAAAATTAAAGAAGATGAATTTGCATACCCTTTCTCGATACTTCAGATTGCGGAAAATTTAGACTCTGATCAAAAATTTAAAATATTTAGTGAAATTAGAAAAGAACTTCAGGACATTTATGAAATGTTACCCGAAAAATTTTTTACTATGACTAGATTTAATCAACCAAAGGAACTTGATTTGGATAAATTTGTTTTTGTATGAGAAATTTAATTAAAAACATATTAAAAGAAGAAGTTAAAAAAAAATATTCTAAACCAACTGAGAAAGTTGAAAAGCTCATTTATGGTTGGTTGAATACCTTAACATCAGGTGCTGAAATGTATCACAACAAAATTTATGAAGATAGACACGATTTTGAATGGTGTAATGGTGGAAAAGAAATAATACATGTTATTTTATATTTTGACAACGATAGTAATGTTGGGGGTGATAAAATAAAAACAGAAAAAAGACGTTTTAAAGAAGGGTCATTATGGATTCCTAAAGATGTCGTAAGTGACTTAGCCGCTGATATCCCCGTAAGAAGAACATATTTGAGATACATTATTGAAGAATGGTTTGAAGACACATTATTAGAAAAAATTCAAACCAAGATGAGAAGAAACGATATTTCAATTGATGAGTTTGAAGAACACCCTGAAAAAACAAAAGTATGTGTACCACCGATGACAAGGGGTGAAGATGTTACAGAAGAAGAAATGATTGACCTTATTTTGAAAACCACTTTATATAATAGAAAGGATTTAGAAAAGAAAAGTGACGAAGAGATTGAAAAACTATATTTAGACAAACTTCGGGATGTTGAAATTAAAAGATTAAGAGGAAAGTAATGATCCTATGATAATGTATAAAGGAGGTTCTGAAGTAACAAACCAAACTAAAATAAACTGAAAATTTTTCATTTGTAAAAATGAAATATTTTTTTTATCATTCACGTTATGGAGGTTTTAGTTTTAGGATACGGCAAATTAGGAAAAGAAATAGTTTATCAAACAGGTTGGGATTGTTTATCAAGAAAAAAAGATAATATTGACCTCAACAACTTTAATGATTGGAGTTGGAAACTAAACGGTTATGACATAGTCATAAATTGTATTGCTAACACAGAAACCTATTCAAATGATTATGAATCAATTATAAACTCCAACTACAAATTTGTTACTCATTTAACTCAATATTGTAACGAAAATGAAATAAAGTTAACTCATATCTCAACCGATTATGTTTATGCAAACTCTGAAGAATTGGCAAATGAAAAAACAATTCCTATGATTGACGGAAGTTGGTATAGTCTATCAAAACTTTTGGCAGATGAACACATAAAATTATTTTCAGAAAATTACTTAATTTGTAGATTATCCCATAAACCAAAACCGTTCCCATATGATTCTGCGTGGACCAATGTAAAAACAAATGCTGACTATACAGACGTTATTTCCTCACTCGTTATAGAACTTGTTAAAAAAGATGCGAAAGGTCTATATAATGTAGGAACAGAAGAAAAAACAATATATGATTTGGCCAAACAAACAAATCAAAATGTCAAAAAAAGTCTTGCACCATCCCATGTCCCCAAAAATGTAACAATGGATCTTACAAAACTGAAAGTTTTTTTAAAAAAATAGTTTTTAATTTGTAACAATATAAATTTTTTATTATATTTGTTTTATAGTTACCCTCGAAAATAGTAAAAAGTAGGAAACTACAAATTCAAGTAGTTAAAAAAAAAGTCATGGAAGAAGTGGGTTTGTTCGTTATTGGTGAACCATCTAGTAATATGGTTAAACGAAAAGTTATGAGAAGAGTTCTTAATATTATTGAAGGTAATCTTAAAAAAATTGCATTTTGTGATGATAAAAATGGTAATGATATAATGTATGTATTTACCGACCAAACAAAACAAAATTTACTTAAAGAATTATTTATTGAAAATGAACTTTTAATTAGTCATAAAGATCTAACAAGAAACTATCTATATCAAATAGACATTGATCCTGTCTTCAAGCAGAAAGAATATGAAGAAATATTAAATGAATATCTTTCTCGAAATTTGAATACAGATACAGTATTGGACAAGATTTCAGACTTGGGAATAAAATCACTTAACGAAATAGATTACAAAGTCTTACGTAAATAAAAAAACCTTAGATTTCTCTAAGGTTTTTTTATTTTATTTTTTATTATTATTAATATCTTCTGTATCTACGTCTTGATTCCGTCATACTTGTTTTACTCATACCACTTCTAACAGAACCGCCAGCTGCTGATGCTATACCCTCAAGATCTGTTGAACCTGGGAAATAAACAACAAAGTATTTATCAGAGTTAGGAGATGTTCTTTTTCTTATGTTACCCAAATAATTATTTTCTTCAGCTTGACTTAACAATTCCTCACTCCATTCATCCCAATTTTCGCCCTTTTTAAACTCCTCAGGATTTCTCATAACCTCTTGAGTAATCTTATCAAGTTGATCCTCAACTCTTTTCTTGTTTTCCATATATTCCGCTTCATCACCATATCCTCGGGCAAATCTTTTTATACCTCTAAAAGTATCACCAAGCCAACCTTCTTCCATTTCTTGGTTATACTCGTTCTCAACGATTACTCTTTTGACGATACGAACTAAATCGGCTTCTGTTAATCTTATAACTTTTTTCATATTAAATTTCTTTAATTTCTTTTTATTTTAATTATAAATACTGCGATATTTGCAAATTTTCACTTTATAGACAGATATAAACAAAATTTTTATTTTTAAAGTTTTAGTATTAAATAAAAAATACCAAAAATCAACTCAAGACAGGTAAAAGGTAAATTGACTTATCCAAATAAACATTAACTTAAGTTTTCATGATATTTATTTTCATATGGACCTACAAGAAAACATAAGAAGAATATTAAAGGAAGAAACGGAGGGGATCTCAGATTTTATAAATGAACTATCAGATGTTTTTAATCTTTCAAACGAACTTAAAGATGAAGTTAAAAAATTTATAGAAGAGTCTAACTGCAAAAAAATAGAATTCTCAAATTTTAAGTTTGGAGTTTTAGGTTTGGCATTACATAATATTGTTTTGATAAATAAACTAGTATTGAATAGGAATTTAGAATATGTATTGTTTGTTATTTTCCACGAAGTGGCTCATCAATACCAATTTAAAAAATATGGCGAAGATGTAATGTATGATTGTTATATTGGAGAAATAACCAATGATGAAGCCGCCAACTTTATGAAACAAACAGAAGAAGTCGCCGATGAATTTGCCGCAAGAAAAATTAGACAACTACAAAAAAAAGATTTATTAAATAAGGGGTTTAAACCACCGCAAATGTATAAAAGTATGCCAATAGAACAAATATCTATGATGGTTCAAAGGAATAAAAATCAAATGAAAAGTATGAATATAAACTCACCTGAAAAAGTTAGTGAGTATTTTTATAATATGGTGAAAAGTGATTTATAATATGAACCTACAAAAACATATACGGAGAATATTGAGTGAGGAATATAATAAAAAAAAACAGTCCCTTTTAAAACTTATAAAACAAAACGGTTTATATGAGTTCACAGAAGACTCAAACTTATCATTAAAGGACGTGATTCAACGAGTGGGGGTTTTACCAAGAAATGTGATAGAACAATACATTATAGATTTTGTTTATGATAGAGGATATACTGTAAGTTGGGATGATAGAAAGAGAATGATAGTTGCCGATTTTTTTGAACCAAACAAAAGTGTTGATTTAATATCTTCAGATGGGAAGACTTTGTATGTCGAAATTAGTGAATATGAAGATGATATGGATGAACCTAAAGATGTTTATACAACAACATCAAAAAACCTTTCAGATGAGGTTATAATGGATATAGCATACGATATAAAAAAACACAGAATATGAACCTACAAGAACAAATATCAAGAATGAAATCAATGATGGGGGTTATTGATGAAAATGTCCCTATTAATGTCATACGAAGATTAAAAACAATTAAACAGTTATTGGATGTGACATTAGATAATTCACACCCATGTGATTTTGATGACGAAAATCATTTTAAGGAGGGGATTTTATACGATATTGATACATTTTTAATTGGATATGAGATGGAAGGTATGTCGTCAGGTGAAATTAAAGATTTTATTGATGAATATTTATCAGAAGAAATTAGACGGCATTACATAAATGCATCCGAAGATTGTTAACATGAACCTACAAGAACACATAAGAAAAATATTAAAGGAAGAAGATTTTATTCCATTGGAATCTTTGAACACAGTCATTAAAGATAATGAGGATGGGTTCGATGTGTTTATTATGGATAAAGATAAAAAGATTGGGGAAATATCTTTCGCTAAGGAATCCATACCAAATGTTTATACAATTGTGGATGCAACAATTGATGATGAATACAAAGGAAATAGAATATATCCAAAAACGATTATAAACTTATTTAAAGAAAGACCAAACATTATTATCAATTCGCTATTTAGAAGTCCTGAGGCTCATAAAGCATGGATATACATATTAAATAATCTACCCCCAAATATAGGAAAGAGTGTAAAATATTATAAGGAAGAAGACACCACATTATTCCAACTTAAATTAAAGAACCTACAAGAACACATAAGAAGAGTATTAAGGGAGGAAATTGATTTCACATCTGTAACTCAATTAAAAAGAAGGGGTTACCTAATTGATAAAGCGTTTAAGAACAATTTAAAACATTTATCTTCAGATAAGTTCTCAAGTAAAGAAAAATATTTTAATACATTAATAGAATATACTTTAAGAGATTTACACGGAGATTATTTTGTTTATAGTGAATTACCTGATGAAGAGTGGGAAGAATACAGAGACTACATAATAAAGTATATTAAATCAAATTACGATATATGAATCTACAAGAACACATAAGAAGAATACAATCAATGATGGGGGTTATATCTGAAAAGTTAGAAGATATACAAGGAACACCATTATATCATAAGACATCAACTGAAACAGGAATTAAAATAATAGATTCAGATTCTCTTATCGGAACCAAACCTTCAGATGAATATCTTAAAATTGATAAAAGTTTAGCCAACACAGACAAACAAAGTGCAATATCATTTACAAGAGATAAAAATTGGAAACCAGACCAATCAATAGGAAAGGGATCAGGTAAAGCCATTTCAAATAGTGATATTATATTTGTTGTTGATAAAGCAAAACTACAAACAAAATATGAAGTAGAACCATTTAATTATTATGGTTTAGATCCTAATGATATGGGAACAAGTAAAGGTGGTGAATTTGAGGAAAGAGTGCTAACCGATGAAATATACCCGCTACACAAATATCTTATTGGTATAATTTACACAGGAGACAATCCTGAAGTGCAAGAAATGATAGATAATTATTATAAAAAATGAACCTACAAGAACACATAAGAAGAGTAATCAAGGAAGAAACCAAAATTCCAATTAGATTAAGAAGAAGATTTAAACATCTTGATGATGAGGTTGATTTCAGAATGGGGCGAGTTTACACACCAAACAACATATGTAGATTTGAGAGTGGTGAAGAATTATTAGAAGTTATGTCAGATGCTGTTGCCGATTCAATGTATTATACGTATTTTAGTGATGTTGACGATTCTTCAAAAGAATGGGGAATGATGTATAGAACAATGGTGGAATATATAAACGATAAGTATGGTGATAAAATAAAAGAATACTATCATATAAACTGTGGGAATTAATATGAACCTACAAGAACACATAAGAAGAGTAATCAAGGAAGAAACAAACAGTATGAATATAATTCTTCGTAGAGTACCACCAAAAATATCAAAAAGAATTGACGATGAGTTTATATCAATATTAAACCACACATCAAGATCATTTCAGGATGGATTTAAGTATGGAACAAACCCAAAAAAATTAACACTATCTAATTTTAAAATAGTTATATTAAAATCCCTAATAACTGGGTTAAAACTTAATGACTACTTACCAGAGGATTTAAGTTGGTCTATTTTATATACACACTACGTAGATAGAATAGAATCAAGATATAGAGAAATATTAATATGAACCTACAAGGACAAATAGTAATGATGGTTCAGTATAAGATTAATTCATTCGGCTCATAGTCCTACACTTCGTTTCGGAATTCACCTCATAATTTAATCTTATCCTCTTATTGATTAAACACAAAAAATGATTATCTTTAAATAAAAAAACTATGAAAAATCTATTATTATCATTTATCTTCGGTCTTTTGTCTTTTATGACATTCTCACAAACTCCAGTTAATGTCTTTGTTCTTAATCAAGGGGGATGTCCTTACGCATTAACGGACACTTATGTTTCACCAGCAGGCGCAGGAAACATGACACTTAACTATATTGATAGCATGGGATTTCAAAATGTTCATCATTATGTTATTAATGATACAGTTTATCCTATTACTCTAACGGTATGTTTATATGTAGGAGCAACACAAGCACCATTTCCTCCACAAACCCCACAGTGTATTACACAAGTATTAAATTCAGGAGTAGCACTAACACTTGTTGCTGACTGTTCAATATTAGATATAAATGAAATTACACCTGTGAAGAAACAAGTTGTGAAAGTAGTAGATCTTATGGGAAGAGAAACAAGTATTGTATCTAAACAACCATTGATCTATGTGTATAGTGATGGATCAAAAGAGATAAGGTATATTAACGAGTAATAATTAAATTACAAAGTAATTGATCCTCTGTCATTTAAAGATGGGGGATTTTTTATTATAAGAGTATACGATCAATTCATTCGGTTCATAGTCCTACACTACGTTTCACTCCGTTCGGAATTCACCTCATAAATTTATCCTATACTCTTTACTGTCAAATTATTACCATACGGTAAAATTGATTCTTTATACCGTAATCATGTAAAGATACTATACTTGATACAGTTCTCATGTATAAATAATAACACTAAAATATAATAATGATACAACATCAAAATATAATATTGATTATAGATAATAATGGGTTCGAAAGTTCATAACACAAAATACTTTTTACAATTATACTTTAGTTTGTAAAAACTATTTTCAGTTATAGTATTGTAATAAACTTCATAGTAAATCGGAATCAATCCGATTATCTTCTTATAATTTAACATAACACAATTATTTAGTTTACAGTAAACTATCTACTGTAAACAAAATCCCCCCAATAATGATGGGGACCCCCATTTATGAGGTAGACATATTAGTAAACGTTTTAGTGATCAGTTTATTAAACCTTTCAGTTATGTGGTTCCCACATTCTACCACTCCACTATCGTGTCGGTCGATGACACAGGTTTATTATGGTTGATCAATATGGTAATCTATATATGGTTGTTCACTACAAAAGAATGTTCAGGTAAACCGAACACATAGATATAATGAACAGTAAAGAAGATTGTTTACATAGTTTATTTAGGTGTCTATTATTAGGGGGTCAGATGTTAAGTTGGACATAAGTGACACACTTATGGGTCGTTGAAGTTATCTATAATATACTACTCTAACGTCCTAAAGGACTGTCCACGGCTTTTATACCATAATGATATGTTTTTTGCTGGAAAACATAAGTAGTGAAAAAAGTGGTCTTCTTGGTATCAAGAGAGGGGATTTTTTATCACTGGTCATAGCAACAGGACCAATTGTGGTGGGAGAAAGTGGGTAGAATACTATGGGGTAAAAGTGGGAAATAGTGGTGAAAGGGATTGTGTTGTGTTTAACGCTCGACTGACATTTTGACAAAATCAAGTTTTTTAACATATATTTATTAACAAAATTCCCCACCATGATAGATTTAATCAATAAGTTCGAGACAACCATAAGTGAAATTAATGGTTCCATAATGGTCAATTATAGACATGACATATTAACAGGTTACTGTGAGTATAGGATAGTAGAGGTAAATAACGCCTCCCCAATGGTCGGGACTGTTAAAAGATTCAAACAAAAGGCATGGATACTTATCAACACAGATATGGGGGACATTATAGAATACATACATTCTAATTCCCCCCTTTCAAGTGAAGACATGACAGGTATAGATAAGTTAATCAGAGACCACTCACTAATGATCGTCTCAAGGATACAACAGATTACTCCTTAGTTTCAAGGTCCTCATCTGTAATTACATTACGACGTAACCACATACTTAGTTTACACATGGGGAATTTCTTAACAACCAACATTGACATGGTAAAGGTAACCAAAAAGAAAACCATCATGGTAAGAAGAATAATAGAACTGTAGTAGAAGATTGGGGATAGACACATAACTAAAATGTTTAAAGGTTTATACAAAGATAGTAATAACTTTTGACATGACCAACTGATCTCTCACAAAAGATGGGGGATCTTTTATTATATATAAAAGCAGGATGGAGTCTACCCTCTGCGACCCCCACTCTGTTGGTCGAACCCGACTTCGATATCATCACTGTCAATACAAAGGTCGTGATTATTTTTGACACCACCAAATAATTGATCATTTATTTTTAAAAAATAGTTATTAACACCTCCCTTCCTTTGGGGAGTATGGCATGGGGTCCTCAGGTGGGATAAACCCCTATATACCCCCTCCCCCCCTCCGTATCCCCCCCATATATGACAATTTGACAGGTCAGAAGGGGGGTCAATCCCTTATATAACATATTCACAAAAAAATTCTGGAAAAATTTTTGGGAAAAAATCAGTTTATCTCTGTTAGTTTTAAACCCAATATATTACAAAGTTCCTTAATGTGTTTGATTTTTCGATCAGTTGAGGAATAACCACTAACATAAAAACCATCTGTTATTTTGTGGGATTGTTTTATATTGACATTTGATTCGGAAATATAATTTTTCAGAGTTGTAGATTCAAACATTTGATAAGGATGTAGTTTGGAAACATCCTTTAGAAAGTTTACATAGTTTTTGGTGAAGATATTACTTTCATAGTTTATCCCCATTGTTTTAAATTTGTATACAGTCTTATCTCCTTTTTTGTGGGGGAACTTTTCTTTGTATAATTTGTTAATGATTTCATTGATTTCATTTGGGAATTGGTTTTGTAGGATTTCAAGTTTTTTCATAATTTTTATTTCAATAATGCAAAAAAATATTTTACTAGTCAAATTGCCAGTAAAATATTCACATCTATAACAGGTTGGGTTTTTATTATATTGATATATTTATAATTAAATTAGTATTATGAAAAGAATTATAAGATTGACTGAAGATGAACTGGTTAAGATTGTTAAACGTGTTATAAAAGAACAAGATAAGGGAGGTAAGGACCCTGTTGTAAAAGACGAAGGTGGTGCTGATAGAGATTGGTGGACATTAGACCTTACACCTAAATTAAAAGCCGCAGGATTTAAAACAGTTGTTGACCCACCACAACCAAATCGTCCATGTTACTATAAATGTTGTACGTATATGTATAAAGGAACTCATAATGGTGGTACTAATGTATTTTTAGATTGTGGTGAAGGAAGTATTGGTGATTGGGAAATTGTAGTTTATCGTGAAGGTGACCAAGATATGAAAAAATTCCCTACGGGTCAAGAAGGTGCAAAACAAGCAGTTAAATATGCACTTAGTTTAGGATAATAAATAAAATCAAATATTAAAACCCCATCTATAATAGGTGGGTTTTTTTGTTCTACATAAACACGACCCCCCATTTCTAAAGATCTCAAATTCCAAAAAAAATTTTTGGGAAAAATTTAAAAAATTCAAAGTATTTATATATAAATCAAAATAACATGAAAACAATTGTAAAATTAACTGAAAGGGATCTAACAAGACTCATTAAACGTTTGGTTAAAGAAACATATGAAGATGACTATACTGCAAGTGGGTTTGATAAAATGGGAGATGCCGCACATTCATCCTATAAGTCAAAAGGTTATAGTCACAGAGGAAAAGATGATGAAGGAGAATTTTTTATTATGTTCGATGGTGAAAAATTCTATGAAGGTGATTTCGAAGTTGCTGACTACAACGACATGGGAAGAATCCCAAGAGTTGAGAGAGGAAAATTAATTATTGCAAATCCTGCTTGGGGAAATTAATTTAAATTAAAATAATATTATGAGAAGAAATAAATTAACCGAAAGGGATTTTTCAAGAATTGTTAACCGTGTTATTAACGAATCTGACATTAGACATCTTGTTGGACGAGTTTTAGAAGAACAAAAAGAAATAAGAGAATTGAATAAATCTACATGGAGAAACATTGCCAAGAATGTTAAAGATAGAGGTTACGATGAATTTTCTTCCCGTATTGAAAAACACGGTAGAGATTTTGGAATTGGTGGAGACGAGTTTATTTTTGATTTTGTAACGGAAAGAGGTAATGAAATGTCAGGTGAATTTGATCATGAACCAAAATTTCATCATAACTGGAAAAACTATGATACCGAGGTAACCGATGATTTTATGATAAAAATCACACAACATGATGAAGGAATGAAATCTAAAACTATTGAGGGTATTGTTGTTTACCCAAGATCGGGAAATGACGTGAAACTTAGTTTATTTACAGACGGAGGTAATACACCAATTAAAGCTTCGAACAGAAAAAGTGCAATGAACTTAATTAATTACTTAACTGAAAACGGGATAAAAATACCAAACAAATTTAGAATTGATTGGAGAAGTTTTACCGAAGGATATTAATTTTTGAAACCCCTCCCCACAAAGAGGGGTTTTTTTGTTTTATGTGATATTTATTATTAAAATAAGTTATGAATAGAAGTTACAGTAAAATTAGACATATACAAGAGGCTAATTTAGAATTAGAAAGAAGACGTATTATTAGTAAATACCTTTCGGAACAACTTGTCACAGGATCAACCATTCCACAATCAGGATCTAGCGGTCGTTCAGGTACGTCTGGGTCAAGTGGAGTAAGTGGTACTTCAGGATCTAGCAGTCGTTCAGGATCTTCAGGTACGTCTGGGTCAAGTGGTACGTCTGGGTCAAGTGGTTCTGCGGGAACTAGTGGTAGTTCAGGTTCATCAGGAACTAGTGGAACAAGTGGTTCTGCAGGATCAACACAACAAGCAGGAGGTGGGGTAAAGAAAAATGCCAATAGACCAGCATGTGTTAGTGGACAATTAATTGAACTTGGATGTTGGTTGGACGAAATCGATAGAGTGCAAAGGGAGATTGGTAACCCATCGACTTGGACCATGGATAGTTATAACCGTTTACAAAAAACACTTAATGATTATAAAACGTGGAGGACAACCACACCTGAAGGACAAGCGGTTAAGGATAGCCATAACGAAAAAAATGAGTATGTTGTTCAGTTACCACCTCATTTACAAACCTCAGGACAAACCGTAGTAAATGAGTATTATATGAAAAGTATTATAAAACGTATTATGGAAGAACGAAAATAATCTCTAACCCCCTCCCTTAAAGAGGGGTTTTTTATTTCCTTTTTAAATTAATTAACTATATATCAATTATGAACAACGAACAAAAAGCTGAAACGTATAATCGACTAATGTTTGAGTATACAAAAATACAAAATAGAATTTCATCAATAAAGGGGGAGGACTTAAATCTAAATCAAAAACAACTTAATGAAATTAAAGAACTTGAACATAGATTAAGAATCCTTATGGACTCAGCATCAAGATTGTAAGATATTCCCCACCTCATCAGTGGGGTTTTTTATTTTAATGGTATATTTATAAATAAAAAAATATGAAAAGAGTCATAAGATTAACAGAATCAGATTTAACAAGAATTGTTAAACGAGTGATTAATGAAATGGAAGATGTTGATGTTCATTCCACATTTAAAAAGTTACAAAACTATTATGAACCAAAGGGATTTAAAAAACAAGATTTTCCAGGTTATATGGAATTGTCAAAAGGGGACGATATGAATGGTTCTTGGATACAGTTTTATTCTAGCTCAAACAAATTTAAATGGGGTAAAGATAAGAATGGTAAATCTTTGGTTGCGAAAGAAATGGTAGCAACTGCCGATAATGGAGATGAAATATACAAAAAAATAACAGATTCGATTTAATAAACATATTAAATTATAGTAACCCCACCTCATCAGTGGGGTTTTTTATTTTTCTTCCTTTTAAATGGGGGCCATATACCTCGGACCCCGACTTCGTCGGAAAAAATCGACCGACCGAACCCTTCGGGTATTTTTTGATTTATATTATAACTTACTTAATTGGTCATTCAGAAAAAGAGGTCGGTTCGTATATTTATCTTTATATGAAAATCATTATAACAGAATCACAACTTAAAACTACGGTATTTCAGAATGCCATTGATATGGCCCTTGAGGATGTGGACGAAAACTGTGGAAAAGGTTATTATGTTAGATCATATCTAATTGCCATTTGTGACCCTTTGGAAATGATTGAAGAAATAAAGGTGGTTGACGTTTCAAAATCAACGTCTACAGATAATTTTGGAGAAAATAAAATGGATATTATAAACATAAAAGTTAATTGTTATATTGACTCAAGATGGGAATATAACGATTTGGATACTTTTATTTATGAACTACAAGAAGAGGTTCGAAATATAATCGGAACTAAATTTGTTACTTTGGAAGTAGAAAAAATAATTAATAAAAGAAAAGACTTCAATTGGTAATGAAAATAATAATTACAGAAAGTCAACAAGAAGAACTAATAAACAATTATTTAGATAAATATATTGATTCAGGATGTGTTTCTATTAGAAAAACTTCTAAATATATTGGTGTAAATGTGGAAAGCCCAAGTTATTTTGAAGAATGTGGTTTTGATCGTAACGATGCAACCAAAATAAAAAATATGTTAAAGAAGCATTCATTTCAATATGCATTTGGTGAATACATAAAAAAAATATGAAAATAATAATTACGGAATCTCAAGCCGATACGATAAGGAAAGTAAAGGTCATGGAAAAATATATCGATGAGGTATTATCCGATTATGATTGGTATGAAGGAATAAATAAGGTTACAGTTGATAACTATCTTCACTATGATTCGCATGATGAAGAAATGTATGACGTTCCTCTTTATTCTTTTTATGTAATAACAAATGATCTTGCTCAGTCACGATTTGATTCTGATTCAGATAATGCTAGTATGACTGATGACATTGATGAAATGTTTACGTCTTTATTTCCCCGTGGAAAAAATAATAGATATTCAGCCGTTTGGGTATTAAGATATGTATCACCATGAAAATAATAATTACAGAATCCCAACTTAGATTACTTAAAGAATCCGACGAAATGGTTGATGGTTATAATTTATCTAAAATTAAAAAAGCCATAAAAATTATGACTAAATTGTCATCTTCTTTTGGTGAGTATATTCCTTTGGAATTTAAGTTGTATGGATATGAAATAAAAAGAGGTGGTGGTTTGAAGGCTATGGTTTTATATATTGATGTTAATAGTGAAGATGGTGTATATGATACCATGAGTGGAAATTGGTATGAAATAGGACAAGAATTAATGGATTTATTTAGAATGATGGGAATTAGAGACGAAAAATTTATGGATCCGTTATACGATTTCAAATTTAATAAAAGACCCTTATATAATATTGTAAAGGTATGATATTTATTTTATATGGACACAAGTAGATTTCGACAATTATTAGAATCATCGATGGGAAATGTAAAACCATTATTGACCGAACAAGATTGGTCAAAGTTCCCTTGTGTTACAAGTTTTGCTGGAGCTCAGCAAACAAAACTTGCCGACGGAACCATTGGTTATGTAATAAATGGAGAAACTTATTACAACAACGGAAGAAAATCATCTCCCTCTGGAAATGTTAATTATACCTGTAATGATCCCGAGTTTAAAACACAAGGAAAGGTGGGAAATTATGTCCAACAAGCCCAAGCTCTACTTGGAATGCCTCAAACAGATCAAGATGGAAAGTTTGGACCAAAAACTTTTCAAGCACTTAAAACAAAATTAGGAATTAAATAAAAACATAATATTTATAAAATAAAAAAAATGGAATTAAATAGATTTAAACAATTATTAGAATCATCGATGGGAAATGTAAAACCATTGATTTCAGAAGACAAAGAAATGATGGCAGGTGATAGTAACTGGTCAAAAATTCTTGCAGGACTAAAAACATATAGCAACCCAAAGGTTATAAATTTCAACTATGATGGAAAACCATATACCTCACTGAATTGGGGAACACATAGCGAGGCAGGAAAAAATAAGAATTGGGGATTCAGTTTGAGTAGTGACGGAAGCGTTTCCTTTCAAACAAAAGAAGAAGATCAAGCATCTGTTTTCGAATCAACGATGGGGGTTGAAACATACTATAATAACACTAGTGGTAGTTACACCTACTTTGAAGACATGGATTATTCAAACCCAACAGGTGTAATTACAAAAGTTAAATCATTAATTACTTCCCTTGGATAAAAATTTATTTTAGATGTTACAATATCCCCCTTTCATTTGATTGGGGGTTTTTTATTATATTTATAAAATATGGAAAACCTTAAAATAAAAAGATTGTTAAAGAAACTCTTCGAAAACAGGGATTTTGATTTGTCCTTTGAAGATGAGGTCTACAATTGGAATGGGGATCATGATGACGTTGAGTATGAAGAGTATTCTTTTAAATTTAGAATGTTTGTTGGAGACGTTTTAGGTAAAGGTTCGGGAACAGTTGCCACCATAAAAATCATAATTGATGACATTGAAAAGGATGGGGATGACTACTACTATAATTGGGTTGAAGATAATTATAATGATAATCTTTGGTATATTGACCATTTAAGAAATCTTGTTTATGATGAATATTTTTCAGAATTCCCATTTTCTATTCACGCTCTTTTCTACGGATATGATGAGAAAATGTAATTCAGTTTTAATTTAGAAGTTTTTTTCTATACGGATAATATTTATAATAAAATATTAATTATGAAACATTTATTAAATGATTTATCATCCGATGAAAGAAATAGAATCCTTGAACAACATAGAGGAGGAATGTCCGTTGACACCTCAAAATTTAAAAGACTTTTAGAATCTAAACAAGGTGATGTTAAACCTTTGGTCAATGAAAGTTTATTGTTGACTTTAGGTGGTATTGCTCTTGGTGCGGGTGTGATGAAAAGGGCTTATGATTATTTAAGTAATAGATCACTTAAAAACAAAATGGTTGAAACTGGTGAGGTTAAAAGATCTTCTTCTGGGAAATATGTTATGAAACAATATGAAGATAAAAATACAGGTGAACTTTTTTGGGGAATAGACGTTACCGATAAAACAAGAGACGAAGGGTTTCAAGACAGAAATGTTTTGTTGTTTGACGCTAAAGATCCAAAAAGGATTGAAGATATTTTAAATTATTATGAGAAAAATCCTGGTCATATGTCTCATTTTGATTCAGATGAAATGAGAATGAGTGATGATTACGAAAAAAGGTTTGGTCCGTATATTGCAGATAGATCTATTTCCATGGGTTCAGATGAGGAACTTGGAAAAAAAGGGGGATCAAAAGAAGAAAAAATTAGTGACATATCATTTGATGATGAAATAAAAGGACATGGGGGAATCAAAGGTGACCTTATGTTAGTTAAAAACCCAAGAACAGGTAAAACAGAATTACCTGGCATGGGACCCAAAGGTAGTTCAGATGTAAAACTTAAAACTAAAAAATATGTTGATGGTGTTTTAAAAACCTTCGACAGTGAGGGCAATGAAATTGAAGATTAATTAGAATGAAAAATCTTATCAGAAAAGTTTTAAAAGAAGAAACACTTGTAAATTCTTTACTTGATCAGATACAAAACGATGGTTGGAGGGAAACCGCCGAACTTGTAGGTGGACCAAAAAACCTACTCAAAATACTCGGAAACTCAAAAGAAAATGTAATTGAATTATTAATGAGTTATTTTGATAAACTAACTTTAGAAAAAAGAGGAGGAAAATTAATATTGATGGACAAAGGATATCCACTTATTGAAACGTCATCTTGGGGTTTAAGTTCAAGGGCATATAACTCTTATATTGAATCTCGTTTTGATGATAACATTATAGATTTATACCGTGAGTATAGAAGAGATTTTATTAGAGTATTAGTTTCTCTTTTTCCTGAACTGAATACAGATGAGATTGATGTTTATGAGGATTCAGGACTTTATAGAAAACTTGACAGTTTCCAATTATAAGAAAAGATATTAAATTTACTATTATTAGAATCCCACCACTTGATTGGTGGGGTTTTTTTTGATAGTTTTTTGATTATGGAAGAAACTAAATTAAAAGTTACTGTTGAAGTTACCGTTAAGGGAGACGATAATTTTATATTTAATATTTTGGCGGCTGAGACTTTAACGACCGAAATGATTAGATCTGTGTTGGCCGGAGGACTTGCATTATCAATTAGAGCCGAAGAAACACCCAAAAATCAAGCAACTGCGTTAAGAGATGTTATTGACTACTTAGAATCTGAATTTATTAATCCTGATTCTTTTTCTGATGCTAAATCTTTTAAATAATATTGTATGTCAGATTTTATAAGTCAAAGAAAGTTTAGTAATGATTTTTTGAACCAAAAGATGGGTGAAACATACAATTCATATTTGGAGTATAAAACAAGAATCGAAGAATCGAAGTTGATATCTATCATTAGAGAAAAGTATTTGAAGGTTTTGGGTGAGTTTATTGAAAATATGTATCCTGGTTTAAAGTTTAACATTCATATTAAACACCGAAGTTTCACAGAAAAAAAAATTGATTGGTTTGGTTATACATATATGGAATTGGTAATTTATGATGTTATTTCTTTACCAATGTATAACCAATCTAGTTTTGACCCTAGTTACAAAACTAAAGATTATAGTGAACTAATTTCATCATATGATTTTTATGAAACGATAGATTCTTTTATTCCTGAGATTAACAAACACCTTTTAATTTCTTTTTTTCCTGCAAGAGATCTACCAGTATCTCAAATGATGTATAATATGTTGGATATACCCTCATTTGAATGTTGGAGTGAGTATTATAAAAGACAAATAATCAAATCATCTCAAATCCGATAAAACGAGTTTAGATTTCACTAAACATTTATTAAGGTATTTATAAGTATATGAAATTTATACTTTCAGAAACCCAACTTGGACTTCTCAGGAGATTTAATGAAATTGATAGGTTAATAAAACCTACTATGGATCTGGCATATGAATACCTAAAAAGTTTACAACCATATCCTTTAAGAATTAAAGATTTTGACCTTTTTTTACATACGGTTAAAATAAAAATTTCCAATGAACTCGCAAATGAAAGCGGGTTTCAAGGGGATGAAAAAATTACACTAAGAAATCAGATCCAAAGATTTATAGAAAGTAATTATTATCCTGATATGAAATCTTATTTTTTGTCGCGTTTAAATAATAATATAAATGAATCCGAAGACAAAAAGAAAAAATTTCTTAAAGATAAATTTGGACTTGATCTTACGGATAAAATTAAAATTGTTACAAGTGTATACGACGTTCCAATGGAATTTGATGATGTTATTGGACCACAAGCAATTAAAAGATACTTGAATTTTTTTGGTCCTATGTATTTGATTCGATATGATGGGATAGATTATTTATACCAAGATAGAGGTGGTGAGTATGGTGAGGTTATTTTTGGTTCAGATGATAGTGAATATTATGATAATGAGTTTGCTGAAAAACTTGGAATCGATATTTTAGGATTTACTATTTCTGATTTAGTGGATATTTATTTTGGTAAAGAGTGACATTTTTAAAAAAATCTTATAAGGATGAAATACACAAATACAAGAAAACTTAAAAACATCCAAGAATCTAACATTAGACTTGAGAAAAGATATTTAACAGAACAAGCGCCTGCTCCTCCAGCACCTGGAGCACCTCCAGCACCTGGAGCACCTCCATCACCATCGACAGGAGGAGGCACAACTTCAACAGGATCAACTCCATCAAATAGAACGGTAATAAAACCAATGGTTAAAACTTCAGGTCCAAAATCTATTAAAGAGAAAAATGGAAATGTTATTGATTGGAAAAAACAAAATGATCAACAAAAATTAAGTGTTGCAAATAAATGCGGTCACAAGACGGTTGAAGATTACGAAAAGTCTGAATGGAAGTGCGTTGCGGAACAATCAAAATAAATAAAATCACTTTTTACTCAAAAAACCTTTAAAAACAAAAATATCTAAGTATTTATTATAAAAAACTTATTTTATGAAAAAGAATCTTTTTGTTATATCTGAAAGTGAAAGAGAAAGAATATTAGGTATGCACAAAACTGCAACTAAAAGAAATTACCTTTCAGAGGCAACCGCACCAGCTAAACCTGCAGACGTTAAGGGTTTCCAAGATTGGTTAGATAGAAAAAAAGTTCCATGGACCTCAACAGGTGGTCAATTAAATAAAGGTCGAGGATATGGTGTATTCGGGCCTCAAACAACAAAGGCATGGGCACAATATGGACAGGAATATACTGACGCTTATGGTGGTGTTTCACCAGGTCAAGTTTATCAAAATACCGCAACTGACAGACAAGGATGGTTAGACTATCCATGTTTTGGTGAACAAGGAACTGAAGTGGTAACAAAAAGTGGATATGTTATTTATAAATTGGCACCTGGTTCTGCAGTGGTTTGGGATAAAGACAACAAAAAACCGGCATTATTTTCAGGTTTACCTGCCGCTGCTAAATTTGAAAGATTTGTAGATTGTAATGATAGATCATTGGTTAATGTTAAAACGGATAGAACTGCCTCAGATGAACTCAATTGGTCGGCGTGGACATGTGTTACTTCCGTTGGGACTAAAAGAGTTACCGCTGACGGATGGATAGTATTTGATCTTCCAAACAACCAATACGCATATTTTGATGATGTCACGAAAAAACCAGCTTTGGCTGACGTTGCAAGTAAATCAAAACTAAGAGATTTAGAATGTACAGATCAGGTTCTCGTATCTGCAGCAAGTGCTGCCACCGCAAGTACAAGTGCTACCACGGCTACAACAACAACGGATTTAGTAGGATTAAGTAAGCTTCCTGCGGACATGCAAGACAGAGTGAAAAAATGGTCGGAAACTCCTGATGGTAAATATATTTTAGGTTTACCGGCAAATCAAAGAGAAGGTGGATTAGATTTACTCGAAAAGAAAAAAGGTGTGAACCCAGAAACAAGAGCTCTGAAAAAAGAAATTAGAACCGCATTAGGTATGAAAGCAGACACTCTTCTTGGAAGATTAGGTCAAGGTGTTTCAGGGGCAGTTGCGGGAGCTAAAGCAGGGTTTCAAGGAGGAAGTCAAACAACAGGATAAAATACCCTAACTATTATGAATAGAAGTTACAGTAAAATTAGACATATACAAAAATCTAATTTAATTTTAGAAAGTAGACTTTTACTTCAAGAGCAGTCACAGTTTGTAAAAGATATGGCAAGAACTATTGGTGCAACCGATGAAGACTTGTTGGCCCTAGATTGGTCTTTATATAAAGCCGAGGACCCAAACAGAGCAAGTTTAAGTGCTGATTTCGGTAAAGTTAAAACTGCCTTTGGTAACTTTACAAGAAATGCATACAATAAAAAATCCGACCTAACGGCAACTCTTAGATATCTACAGAATTATTCAAATACTAGTATGACCCCACAACAAAAACAATGGAAGGATGCTGTTGTTACAACCATACAAAAATTAATGACCGCAATTTCAAACGCGAAAAAACAAACTCAAACACAAGATCAAACTCAAACACAAGATCAAACTCAAACACAAGATCAAACTCAAACACAAGATCAAACTCAAACACAAGATCAAACTCAAACAAAATCACTAAGTTCACTTTTTTGATTATTGTAAACTAACTTTTATTATATAAAAAACCACCTAAACGGTGGTTTTTGTTTTATAAACTATTTATCTTATATGAAAATAATAATTTCTGAGTCACAATATAATAATATTTTCGAATCAAAATATAAAAAGAATTCAAACCTTGTTTACAAGATGTGGAATGAAGGTATGGATTTTTACGAAATTTCAGATTTAACGGGTTTAGAATTAGAACAAATTCTTTTTTTACTAAAAGACAAAAAAATAAAAATTGATTGTGGTTTAGCTTATAAATTAGTTGGAATGCTTTTCAGGTCAGATTTAGTTGATAAAAAACATAGTTTTGAGAACATGTCTGCAGATTTGGAGTTCTTATGGGATGGTTTTGGTGGTATTGTCAATTTTAGTTATAGTGACAATCATTATAAGTTGAGGGGATTTTCAACACCATATTGGGATGGAAATTGTGTAACACCTGTGGATGGTAGTGAATTTGAAGATATGGAAACTGGCAACTATGATGAATACTACGATAACCAAGGTATAAAGACTGAGTATACACCCAATAGATTTAACTCTATCCAAGAACTTATTGATTTTTTGAATAATGAGTATCCTAAATTGGTAATAAATCCAATTCAGAAATTGATTAAATATTATAGAGGTAAATAACATGATTTCAGAAAAACACATAGAGAGAGTTAATAAGGTAATTAAAGATATGGTATTTGATTATCATGGGCCAATTTTATCCGAAACTATGATGATAGATTTACAATATCAATTCGTAATAACAGGTCAAAAAAAAATGATATCGGTTGGTGAATATTATGATTATTTAATTGTGTCTGTTGAGATTATTGGGGGTGGTAGAATGGCAACTACGATTTTTGCAGTTTTTAACTCAATAAATGGTAATTTATTCAAAGAGTATCGATTTATAAATAAGTTACAAAGAGACATAAGTGATGAACTACAATATTTTTTTGGTTCTGATTACGTTAGAATTCATTTCACAGAAAATAGTCTTAGAATTAGTGATGAATACCAAAAAGAAATAGATGAGATTAAATTGTAAAGTAATATTTATATATTATGAAGATCAAAGAAATATCAAAAAAACAAATTAATTTAGAGGTAAAGAACCGAGTAAATGAAGGTTCTACTTGGAATTGGTTATTTGGGTCAAGTGATAGTTATGAAAACTACTCAAAAGAATTAGAATCTATAATTGACAGTATGGTTTCTACCACGTATTATGATAAAAATCTAAGTTCAAGAATTAGAACTTTATACAATGACATAAGAAATTCTAAAATCGATAGACGAGATAAACAAGAACTTCTAAGATTAATGTTTGATATGTATCAAACCATGGAATTCTCAAGACAGAAATTAGAGGGTATTACTAGAAAAATACAAAGACTAAGATAAGTGTATTATGAAACAATACGAAAAATATAACGATAAAGCCCTTAGACCAATTTTACAGGACATTGTAGATGTCTGTGAGCAAAATGATATAGATATTTTTAACCCAAGTTATGTTGATACTAACTTTGAGGAAGTTGTTGAAGCGGTCGATGGTGAGATCGAAAGTTATATTGGAACTCCTGACAATGAGGATACAACGTTTTTTATTGCGGTTTTACTAATGAACAAAAATTTTATGACAGAACCTATTAAAAGACCTACCTTGAAAACTTATAAAATAACTCACTCATTTGAAAAAGTTAACACAGTACGAGAAACCTTTTTGAATGAATATGACAGTTATTTACCATTCACAAGAAACATTTTAAATGGATTATACAGGTTGGGTTACTACGACCCAATAGAAGGTGAATTAATTGATGAAGAAACTATTGATTCAAATTGGAGTGATGATTGGGTAGATGATATTGAAGAAATCTAAAAGATTCCTATTTTTATATTGTGAAAAGGGCAAGCTGCAATTTATTTGATTTAGTTTATGGGGAACTAGTCCCCGTAGAGTCCAAAATTTTTGGTAAAATGTGTTTTATTTTTTATACAATAGATGATGAATTAAAATCGCAAATTTTATATTACCCATCAACCAGAGAAGTTAAAACTTTAAGATCTTTAGAAATTGAGTTTTCAGAGTTTATACCACTTAATAGAGACGAATTTATTAAACAATTTTCCGAATGGATAAGATCAAGATATTCCGATGAAATGGTTTTCAAAGGAGTCGATTACGTAGATTTTTTAGAAGAACTACTTGTGTGATATTTATTTATATGAGTGTTAGAGAAGAATTACAACAAATTAAATACCTTTTCGGTTATCAAAAAGGTAAAGTAATTTCGGAACAATCGGTATTTTCTAATTTACCTGGGGTGCAGCCAGATAAAATGGACTACAGACGACCAATTCCCGATCCAAATATTTTACCGGATTGCTTCAAGGCATTATTAGAGTCTGATATTAATATGGTTTCATTTGATAAAAACACTTTGAAAGATGAGACAAAAAAAAGAATCAATGATGTGGATATAATTTTTGACCCTAACTCACCCTCTGACGAATTAGGTCTTACCATTATGAAAAACGGTAAACCATTTTGTTTTGTCAAGAAATAACTATTTATAAATAAAAAAAATGGCAAAGGCAAAAAAAGAAGGGAAAAAGAAAAAAAGTCGTAAGAGTATTTTGAAAAAACTCAAAATGATGGAAAACAATAATAGAATTTTAGAACAATACAAAAACAATGAAAATAAGTCTACTAAGTGAGGTAATGGATATAAAAAAGATTATGGGACTTTTAAAAGAGGATACTGAAGTTTCCTCTCAATCTTCAGATCTAAGTAAAGTTCAAAACTTATTAAAACTAGAAGGTCTTGAAATAAACGCCGAACAAGTTTTAGACGACACTGAACCAATTTGTATTGCACCAAAAAAACTTAGTAATGAAGATAATCAAGTAGTTTCACAATTTTGGGACTGGGCTAACAGTATTGGTAATAAAAACAACTTGAGAAAAGTGTTCAATCAAATAAAAACTACTTTTTCAGAAAATCAAAACGGGGTTAACAGTATCGAGTTAGGTAACTTAAGTATTAACAACGATCAAATTAAACGTTTAGGAGAAACATTAATTACAATTACCGTTGTTGGAATGGTTCCAAAAACAAGTAATTGTAAAAAATCATAGATTATCGGTTTTTTTGTTTTTTTTTTGGAGGTAAATCTTTTTATAAATTTACCTCCTCTTTAATTTTTGACATAATATTTGTAATATAGAATCGGTCAATAATGTCATTATAAAATAATTATTGTATTGATACTACTTCTAAATCAAATATTAAATTTTTACCTGCTAATGGGTGATTGGCGTCAATAACAACATTACTTTCTTTAACCTCCTTTACTATTACATTCATTGGGCCTTGAGGTGTCATTGTTTGCAACATCTGACCCTCCTCAATGTTTTCAGGTACTCTATCTTTTGGAACCTCAGCAATTAACTCCTCTTTACGATCACCATATGCTTCGGTATATGGAATGTTTATTGTTTTTTTATCTCCTTCACTCATTTCCAATAAACCCTTTTCAAAACCAGGTATCAAACTACCTTGACCCAAAGTTGCGGTTAAAGGATCTCTCCCTTCAGATAAAGACGAATCAAAAACAGAACCATCTTCTAATTTACCCGTGTAATTTACAGTCACGGTGCTGTTTACATCTACTTTTTTCATACTAATTAAATATTTTCCAAAAAGGATAACGCTTAAACTCGACTATGTAAAATGATATTTATATAATATGAAGGATTTTTTAAAACATCTTTATTTAACTTTAATGAATAAATATGGTTCTTTTATGTGGTTTGGGGTTCACATGGGTGTTACTCAAGTAAATTGGCATTGGATTTTAGAATTGATGAGTTGTGTGTTGATTAATCTAATGGTTTTACATACTATTTACATCGAATGGAAAGATTCTAAGTCTAAAGATTAGCAAACACACTAAATAACTTTTCATTCTTTAACAACTTAACACGTTCAAAATCGTATTTATAGTATGAGACAATTATTATTTTTATTATTATTTCCGTTATTTGTGTATTCACAATATTGTCCATCATTAGGACCGGATCAATATTTACCTTGTGGAGTAAACTCAACAACTTTAACCGCGGACTTGAGTCAATGCAACACAAATGGAGTAAACCCAAATCAAACTACATCATATAACGTAACTTCTATACCTTATATTCCGCAAAATAATACAGGAACTCTTGTAAATCTCACTGATGATTCTCAGGCAGGTCCTTTTAATATTGGTTTTACTTTTTGTTTTTTTGGAAACACTTACAATCAATTTTACATAGGGTCTAATGGATGGATTTCCTTCACCGCTGGACAACCAACAACCTTCACCTCGACACCAATTCCTAGTGCAAATGTTAACATTCCTAAAAATTGTATAATGAGTCCATGGCAAGATTGGCATCCAGGGTTAGGGGGACAAATTAGATATCAAGTACAGGGAACCGCCCCCTGTAGAAAATTAGTTGTAAGTTGGATCAACGTTCCCATGTTTTCTTGCACGTCTAATTTTGGGACTTTCCATATAGTAATTTATGAATCCACTAATTACATAGAAAATTATATACAAAGTAAACCTAATTGTACTCAATGGGCAGGTGGAACCGCCGTACAGGGTATACATAATCTAGCAGGAACAACCGCAGTCACAGTACCAGGTAGAAACTCAACGGTTTGGACTGTGACAAATGACGCTCAAAGGTATACACCATCAGGTCCGATTGTTAGTCCAACTTTAACTTGGTATCAAGTAGGTAACCCGAACCCAATTGGTACAGGACCAAGTATTACTGTCACCCCACCTCAAGCTGGTGCAAACTATACATGTCAATTTGTTTACCCAACCTGTAATGCGGGATGGTCAAGTTGTATGGGTGGAGTAGGTAACTTAGGGCCCGACACAGTGTTTGTCCAACCTGGACCCCCAAGTTTACCACAACCAATTGTCACAATAACAAATCCAACTTGTAATCAATATTGTGATGGAAGTATAGATGTTGTGCCTGTTGGAGGTAACGGAATACAAACAATATCATGGAATGGGGGTTTACCAAATAGTTTCAATGTTAATACTTTATGTTCAGGTAATTATTTTTTCACTATTGTTGACGCTTTAGGATGCTCAGTCACTGGAAATGCAACGTTAGTGGATCCGCCTATCATTACAATAAATCAAATATTGGGTTCAGACACCGTATGTTACAACTCTACCGATAATTTATATGAAGTTCCCAATCCAAGTTCTAATCTTAGTTATTTATGGACATCAACGATTGGAAATATATCCTCAGGACAAGGAACAAGTCAAATAAATTTAGATGTTACAGGTGTAAATGGTGGTCTTTACAACAACACATTATCAGTTATTGGTGTAAATTCATTAGGTTGTGAATCACAACCGCAAACTTTTACAATATTTGATTTGGATATAATCCCTATCATTAATCAGATTGGACCATTTTGTGAATATGATGATTGTGTTACCTTAAATGCATCACCGATTGGAGGAAGTTTTTTTGGATCCAATGTTTTTAATACACAATACTGTCCTAATTCTGGTTTTATAGGTTCAGATCAAGTGACATATACTTATACGCAGTCTAATTGTGTGTTCGAAAGTTCTATTTCAGTCCAAGTTTATTCAAGACCCGTAATTACACCGATTATAAACGATATTGTAGGAGAATACGATCAATATCATGAAATATGTGAAGGGGATAGTGTTAGCGATGTGTTTGGTTTAAACTCATTAGGTAATGGGTCTAATGAATGGTATGTTTTTGGAGATACTATTACAAGTCAAACATTAAACTTAACTTGGGATACGGACGGAATATTCAATTTTCAAGCAGTCACATGGGATAATGGATGCGTATCAGATCCCCAAACATTTACTGTTAGTATAGGATTGTGTCCAAGTGAGATATTTTACATACCAAACGCATTTACACCAAATGGTGACGAAAAAAACAACACTTTTAAACCAATTATAACCTCAGGAGTAGATTTTTATAACTATAATTTGTTAGTTTACAACCGTTGGGGTCAGATAATATGGGAATCTAATAATCCATATTTTGGTTGGGATGGCACCTTTAACGGTTTTATGTGTCAAGATGGAATTTATACGTGGAAATTAACATTTAAAGTTCCACAAAACGACAATAGAAAAGAATACCACGGATTTCTGACACTAATCAAATAAAAGATATTTATTTGTATGAAAAGTAAAAAAAATCCTAAGTTAAAGGCGGGTGATAGAATAATATTAGTATATATGCCCGATGAAAATATAGATACAGGAACAAAAGGTAAAGTTAAATCTATTGGTCAGGCACCTCCATTCGGGGGTGGAGCTGATTATATGTATAATATGGAGTGGTATGACGATGATGATAACGTAATTAGCACATTATCTCTCATTCCTGACACAGATTCTTGGATTTTAGACCCAGGATTCTCGCAAAACCTACAAGAATCACGTTTTACAGAATTAGATGACATAATTAAACATCATGAATGGTCAAAATTGTTTAAAAAATCAGATCTGAAGTATGTTTTAGAGTTTTTAGAGGTAATTAGACAGCTTGGTGTTGTAAATATGTTTGAAGCGGGTCAATTTTTAGGTCAAACTAAAGAATATTTGACAAAATACTTTGATTTATACCGTATGAAACGGGATTTAGGCGATGAAGATGAAGAATTAATAGAAAAAATTAAAAATATGTCGGAAAATGTCCGAAATATCATGATTTCAGCTGCAATTACCGATTTAGAACAAAAAAATCGAGAAATTACAGTTACATCCGCAACAAATAGGTTTAATAGACTTGCAGGTGAACTTTTAAGATGGTTTATGAAGTCATATTCTTGATTTATACAAAAAAAACACCGATTTTTATCTAAAATCACATAAATTATGACACTTTTATCTATTTCTTTACTCGTTTTTAGTATATCTATACTGTTTTTAACAATTTTATTAGTAATTTGGTGGAAAAAATACGGAAAATCGTTATTTTTGATACTTAAAGAGTTAAAAAACATACAAAATCCACAAAATTTCATAGAAAACATGAAAAATTTGAATAATTTAGAGGATTTTTATAGAAATATAGGTAATTTTGGCGGTCAAATGGGTAATTTTGGTAATAAAATGATTAATTTGAACCAAAAAATGAGTAATTTTACTAAAAAAATAACAAATAAATAGGAAAAACATCCAAAAAAAACCTTTTTTAGGTTATTTTTTGTCTTTATATACACAAAAAACCCCCTATTTTGGGGGTTTTTACGTTAAAATATGGGGTAAATATGGGGTAAATATGGGGTAAATTAGTCGTTTTCAGAAGTATTTTCTTTAAAAAAGTTAGTCAAAAACTTACCGATAACACCAAAAATTATTGATGATACTATCATAACCTTTATTTCTGCGGGTGTAAATATTTCTTTAAGGTTGTCAAACTGCCATAAACCCCCAATTGCAAGAACAGAAGACACTGCTAATAAAGAATCTCCCCACTTTCTCCATTTTTTAGGAGTAGGTTTCCAATAATCACATACCCATTTGTTAACTTTCTTCTTCATATTATCTACCTTGACCTTTATATTTTTTAGGTTTTTCTTCTTTGGGACCAAATTTCTTTTTTAATTTACCAACAGTCTTTTTTCCGAAAGTTGTTTTTGTAGATGTAGAAGAAGAACCGATCTTTTTTGCCATTTTAAATACCTTTTATTAAATTTATTGATTGTTTTAAATATTCTTTAGCTCTTGGGGAGGGTGTAAACTCATCTT
>Ga0129333_10000148_pt1 | contig 46426 bp, 34 predicted proteins | sample CPB6_08_DNA_FD_94474 | JGI IMG/M metagenome (GOLD analysis project Ga0129333, IMG submission 94474) | Freshwater to marine salinity gradient microbial communities from Chesapeake Bay, USA - CPBay_Sum_0.6_0.8_DNA | ecosystem: Environmental > Aquatic > Marine > Coastal | place: USA: Chesapeake... | reverse complement strand
GAACAAAATGTCTCCTCCTTATAGACTGGCACACTTTGAGATTGTATATGGTGAGGGTATTGACAAACTTGGTGAGCTCATGGAGCTGATTAATGAATATGAGATTGGTAGGAAGTATGGCAAAACCATGACAATTGGTGAGACCAAGTATAATCTGGATGAGTTCAAGGCTATGCTTATGGACAACGAGGAATTCCTGGCCTCCATCAGAGAGCAAATTATTAACAAAATTAACCAAACAGAAATCCCAGTAGAAGATGCAAGTGAAATTTAAAAAGCTTCATCCTGCCAGCACATCCCCTTCCTATGCAAAGGAGGGGGATGCTGGTATGGATTTGGTGGCTACAGAAATCATCAGTGATGAGACATTTCAAATTGTGTATGACACAGGTATAGCTCTAGAGATTCCTGAGGGATTTGTAGGTCTTGTGTTTCCGAGAAGCTCTATAAGGAAATACGATGTTTCCTTGATCAACTCTGTGGGAGTTATTGACAGTGGTTATAGAGGCACTATACAGGTGACGTTCTATAAGAGAAGAGGAGTTGCTTCCAGAGTGTATGAGGTGGGAGATAGGATATGCCAGCTTATGATAATTCCCTATCCTAAGGTAGATCTTGTTCAGGTGGACTCTTTGTCTGAAACAACCAGGGGTGAGGGAGGTCATGGTTCAACTGGCAAATAATACATATGAAATGCATCACTTGTGGCAAGAACGCTGAAAGCGAATATTGCTTTAGGCACAAACCCAGAAAACCCTTAAGTGCCAAAAATGTGAGAAAATCACAAAATCATCGGAAAATATCCGATAGAAATGAGTTTTTCTTACAGATTTGGGGCAAAAAGAGACATTTTTCAGAGATAAGCAATTCTTATTTGGGCAAAGAACCGTTGTCCATATATTTCCATCACATCCTGCCTAAGGAGAAATATCCTGAAGCTGAATATGACGAAGAGAATATCATTCTCCTTACGCTGGATGAACATACGAATGTAGAGAGTGACATGTACAGATATGAGGAGATAAATAAGAGACGTGAAAACCTATTATTGAAGTATGAAAGAAGCTAACAGAGAACGTAAACAAGAGATTAAATACAAGATTACACTTAATGAGGAACAGAAGGAGGCTAAGAGGCTGATTCTGGATAATCAGGTGGTGATCATTACTGGCAGAGCTGGTTGTGGTAAGAGTCTTGTTAGTGCACAATGCGCTTTAGATTTCCTCTTTAAGAAGCAATGTGACGAGATTCTTATCACCAGAGCTGCTGTTGAGGTGGGGCATTCTTTAGGATTCCTACCTGGGTCTCTTAATGAGAAGTTCGATCCCTATCTGGAAGCATTTCTTGAAAACCTCACAAAGTGTTATGACAAGGTGAAAATAGACGAGCTCATTACAGCTAAGAAGGTGAAGGCCCTTCCTGTACAGTTCATCAGAGGAAAGACAATCGATGATGTGCTTATTGTAGAGGAGGCTCAAAACCTTACAAAAGCTGAGATGTTGGCTGTACTGACAAGGCTTGGGAAGGATGGTAAAATCATCATCAATGGTGATAATGAACAGAAAGACATACGAGATGAATATAACGGGCTCAGCTATGTTATAGAGCTGTCCAAGAAGATTAAGGAAATACAATGGATAAAACTCAAGCACAATCACAGAAGTGACCTTGTAGGTAAAATCCTGGACTTTGAATATCAAAAATAAAAACAAACCAATATGCAAAATCAATTTTTCTACACTCGTAAAGAGCTAGTGTCTGGAACCCCTGAGAATCCAGAATTTAAAGAATTCAGGGACAGTTTTAACATTAACAAGGTGGTGAGATCCATCACTATGGAAGATGGCAGAGTGCTCATCCTTCTAGATGACCTTCATGAGAGAGCACAACAAGTGCCTGATGTAGACCCCAAAACTAATAAGATGAGGGGATATAAGAGAGAGAGAAACACCTTCCAGAGTGAAATCTATCTTGATCCTGATGATGCTTTAAGATTTGTAAGCGCTACAGCTATTTAAAAGAAAAAGCCCCTGTAAAAAGGGGCTTTAACTTTTTCGTTTGACGAGGATTAAGCAACAGTACCTTCCAAATCAGACTTAGCAGCGTCGAGTTTCTCAACAACAGCTTGTCTAGCTTCGGGAGTACCACCATCAGCAACCAGAGCTTCCAGAGCAGCGATTGCTTCTTCAAGAGAGGCAATAGCAGCATCTTTAGCAGCAATCAGGTCAGCCACTTGAGCTTGTTCAGCGTCCAGAGCGGTTTGCAGTTCGTCAACTTTCGCAGAGATTTCTTCGAGAGTAGCCATGTTTATTGGGGTTTAAGGGTTAACGATATTGTTAATGTCTGTAATTGCAGCATTCAGCTTTGAGAGAATTTCATTCTTGACGCATGCGTTCTCAGGAGCCACATCAAGTTTCTGAGAGATTTCCTCTAGCTTTTTCTTAATTTCTTCATTGTCTACCACATTGATGGTGATGTTGAATAGTGCCATATATTTAATTTTTATTTTGACAACCTTTTCTGTTTCATTGGAAGAGCTTGAGACTTCTTCATTCCAACACCAGCCTCCTTCATGTAAGGTTTTTCTGGATGTCTATTTGGCACTTTAGGTGCTTTGCGTGGTTTTTCTTTTTTCATTTTCATTTCACCAGTTTTTCAATCATACCTATTACATTCTTCAAGAGAGTGGTGTAGCTGGGGTCTGTAGCATATCCTGCATTAGCCACCTCTTCACCAAACTTATATGGATCGTGCTTGAATTGCAGAGCATTTGCATACCTTCTGTTCTTCAAGAAGAACTGTCCATGGTCTGTAAAACACTCTTCAGGAGTGTTGTATTTCCTGAAATAATCTTTAATAGTGTATTTAAACATCTTTACACCGTTCCTCATTACAGGAACTACACTGATGATAACGGGAAACTTAAGGTCCATTCTCCTACTGTATTCTGTTGTTGTAAGAAGCTGTTCGTTCCCATTCACACCATCTGTATCCTTAACACCAAAGAATGCATTTCCTGGTGCAGCTTTGCCCCAACCACTTTCAATAGCAGCTTGAGCCAATATGAATATTGCACTTATACCTGTCTTCTTTTCTGTTTCTAGAGCGAAGGGTAGGAATTTTTCTACAAAATCTTTTGGTCTCATATTATTTTGTCCATTTTTTAATAATCTCTCTGATAAGTAAGGCAAGGAGTATTAATATGTATGGGATTAGTAAGTAGGTTCTCCACTTTTTGAGACCGTCCACTCTTTCTTTAAGATCTTTATTCTCAGCCTGGAGCTTGTTAATCTCTAGAGAAAGCAATTTGATCTTAGCGCTGTCCTCTATGTATTTTGTAATCACCTGACCAGGAAGTTGCACTTTGACAGGCACCTTCTTGATAATCACCTTCTGGTCCACCTTGTTAATAGTGTCTCTGATGAAAGTGGTGTCCACCAAATCAGGGCATTCAACTTCCACCTCTATAGTGGTGTCCTTAATCACAATCGTTGTGTCAGAACCAGTTTGAACACATGGATATTTTGTCCTGAATTTCTCAAGAGCAAGCTCAGGTTTCCTATCCATAGCCTTTTCTATCTGCTTAGTGGCCTTCTTATCTGTATAGCAAGAAGGCAGCACAGAAATAGCAAAAAGTGCGCCTATTACGTATTTCATGTCAGAATATTAAAGAGAAGCAATAACAAGATTGATGCAGCAGACAAAATCCAAGCAGAGTTGATTCCTGCAATTCTTCTTAAGAGAATATCTGTTTTAGCTGTATGCCCTACATACCAGAGGGGTTCGTCACACACATAGTTCCTTATGGGATTAAAGAGAGCCCCTCTAATCAGGGGAAGACAAACCAGGATTTTCCACCAGGGAATTGTGTATAACCATGGTGTTGCTGCTAGAACATAAAGACCACTCCCTGCCATGTGCCAAAGATCATTTCTACGTTTAATCTGTATAGCAGTTCCTGATGTGGAACTTCTTAATAGCTCAGCCAGTCCATCGTGACAGGCTGAAACTATTATGAAGATGGTGAGATGTAATTGGAATAAGATCAAGGCTCTTTCTTGAAAAGTTGATCGTCAGAGTTTGTCAGCAGGTTCTTCAGGATATATCCCAAAGCAGCACTGGCTGCAATAGTACCAATAGCTTTCCAGTCAAATACAAGACTACCTGCCTGAACGGTTTGGTAGACAATGGTGAGAACAGCAGACAGTACAGACACTACAAGTCCTCTAAGAAAATCTGTAGCATTAAGGCTTAAGAATTTGGATTTCATATGGGTGTGTTTTTGTTAATAACGCATTAAGTTGAGAATGGTGAGCACAAAAGAAAGCGCATAGAATACAAAAATCAAGTTTCTTGCAACTCCTGATGTATGCAATTCTGCTTCTTTCTTTATGAATACAAAATGTTGTATAAGTACAAATACACAAAGGCTGAATTGCCAGATGTAGAAGCTAGTATCCACCTTTACAGGTACATCGTTTACATCAGTTCCAAAGATTGGAAACAATATCAATACAGCTAGGAGTGCTGGAATCTGTGCCAGGATGCCTCCTTTTTCTAAAAAATTGTTCATTTCTTTTTTATTAGTTTATGTATCACAATTTCAAGAAGGACAAATCCAGCAATCACCGATATAAAGCTAAGGACCACTAATGCTGTATTACTCATTTGTTCAGTTTTCCAATTAGCAGATTGAGCGATTCACTCATTTTGTCAATCTTGTCATTCATTTTGTTAATCTCCATATGCAGTTGATCATATTTCGATTCAGCATTCTTTTGATTAAGTTCAAGGGCTGTGAGCCTAACGGATGTATTTATCCAGAAGGAGAATACACATCCAATTACAACAAATCCTGCTGCGATGAGTTCTCCTAGAGAAACTTCACGCTTGAAGTTAATTGCCATTTCTGAATGAAGAGTTTAGGATTAAAATTTGATTGGGTACTAGGGTGGGGTCGTTCAAAGAGATTGTAGCAATTGTGGAACATCCATTAGCATCTGTAACAGTGAATGCATAGAGTCCAGCATTTCTTGTAAAGCTTCCTACACCTGTGTAAGGAGATACACCACCTGTAGCAGATACCACCACATTCGTAGTTCCTCCTATAGAGGTGATGGACCCTGCTGCAATAGAGGGCACCACTTGTGTAGGTTGGGTGATTACAATAGATGCAGAAGCTGTGTTTCCAAGAGCGTCTGTAATAGTGTAGTTGTAACTACCTGCTGGTACAGTGAAAGTTCCTGTACCTGTATAGGGTGCTGTACCACCAGATGCACTCACTGTCACAACTGTGTTCTGTCCATTACAATTGATGAGTGGGCCAGTTCTGACAGCAGAAGCGCTGAATACAGCAGGCTGTGTAACAGTGATGGATCTAGTGATTGTACAACCATTAGCATCCCTGATGTTCACTGTATATGTACCAGCAGCCACATTTGTGAATACATTGCTGGATTGGAAAGCTCCTGTATTAAGTGAATAAGAATAAGGACTCACACCACCTGTAGGAGCGCCTTGTGTAATTGTAGTGGTTCCACCGTTTGCTGTAATAGTTCCAGATGTGGGATTGGGAGCTGTAAGAGCTGCAGGCTGTGTCAATGTAACAACAGTGCTGGCAGGACATGAATTAGCATCATTGATTGTGTATGTAGTGGTTCCTGCAGATTGTTGGAATGTACCAATTCCTGTATAGGGGGCTGTTCCTCCAGACGCTCCAACCACCACAGAGGATGATCCTCCATTACAAACAATTGTTGCAGGAGTGGGGGTGGCTGTGATTACAAGGGGTGTGGGTTGGTTCACAGTGGCAGATCTTGTCAATGTGCATCCGTTAGCGTCTGTAATGACAACAGAATATGTGCCTGCTGCAAGGGCAGACCTGTTCTGTGTGGTTTGTCCGCCATTCCACAAGTATGTATAAGCTCCTGTTCCACCAGTGGGAGCAAGGGTGATAGTTCCTGTAGAAGCTCCATTACAAACCACATTTGTAGAGGAGATTGTAGCAGCCAGAGCTGTGGGTTGTGTAATAGTTACATTGGCTGTAGCTGTAGCGCTAGAAGCATCAGTGACAGTGAACACATATGTACCAGCTGTTCTAGAGAAGGTACCAGTTCCTGTATAAGGAGGTGTGCCCCCTGTAGCACTCACTGTGACATTAGCGCTACCACCGTTACAGGCTATTGTACCAGCTGTAGCTGTAGCACTAAACACCGTAGGCTGTGTTATAGAGATTGTACTGGCTGTGGTACAGTTATTTGCATCCTTGATGGTTATGGTGTAGTTTCCTGCAGTGACACTATTAAAGATATTGCTGCTCTGAAACGTACCAGTATTCAATTGATACAAATAAGGGGTTGTCCCCCCAGTGGGTAAAGGTTGTGTTATTGTTGTTGACCCTCCATTCACTAAAATTGGAGGAGCTGTCGGACTGCCAGCTGATAAAGGTGCTGGTTGGTTGATGGTTTGTGATGTTGTCGTTGTGCATCCTCTTGAGTCTGTTATGGTACATGTATAAGTTCCTACAGGCAAGCCTGTTCTGTTTTGTGTTGTTACACCACCACCCCAGTTAAATGTATAATTGGGCGTACCACCAATAGGAGCTACAGTGATGGTTCCTGTGCTACCTCCACTACAGAGGACATTTGTCTTTGTAGAATTGGCTGTAAGAGCAGCAGGTTGTGGAATGTTTACAGTGGTGGTGATGGTGCTTGCAGCAGCATCTGTCACTGTATATGTGTATGTTCCAGCCAATACCCCTGTGAATGTCCCTGTACCAGTGTAGGGAGGAACACCTCCTGTAGCGCTTACAGTGACAGTGGATGTACCACCTGCGCAGTTAATCTGAGATGCACTTGAAAATACTGCAAGAGTTGTACCCGTGGCTGGACCATTATCGAAAAAGATGTTGCCATAGTATGGGGAAATTGTGGCCTGATTGTTATAGATGTTACCTCTAAAATCTTTCTTTTGCCTGCCAGAAAAGGCATATATAACTGGTGAGTTTGTTGCGTTATATTGAAATTCAGGAGTTCCTGTTTGAAAAGATTGTGAATTAAGGTCTTTGCCACTGTATGTTCTCCATGCAGCAAGTTTTGTTGCAGGAGCCATCCATGATTGATTTTTGTATGTAAATGGACTGATAGCATTATCATTTACATAATTACTGTCCATTACACCAAAAGCTTGTATTTGAGCTTGTACAGCAGCTTGTGAGCTACTTGCAAGTTCATGGTATTGGAACGATTGGTTCCATGTACAAGCGTCATTAGCATTCCCTACAGCATTTACATATAAAGCATTTCCTACAATCCTGTTACCAGATGCGTTAGGTATACTTGGCCATCTCCACATTTCCATAGCGTCAGGCCATCCAAATACTATATTACCTCTTAAGGTTATGTTTACAGGATTATTCATCATAATACCACCATCATCAGTGGTGTTGGTAGGGTTACTGCAGGTTGAGTTTTGGCTAAAATTAGATGGAGCAATTACATTAGAGTCACATAAGAGACCAGTGGCACCACCATTAGTTCCACCATCGAAATAGATACCATACCCCTGCGTGTTACTGCCAGGAGTGCTTGTACCATACAAAAACTTGTTAGAATTGACAATTATATTGTTCTTAATTCTACGGTTGGTTCTTGATATTGTACCATTAACATCCCAACAATAGATACCACCACCATCACTTTTGGTAAAACAAGGGAATTTGATGAAGTTTTTCTCAATAAGAATGTTGCTACCTGCGTGTTTAATTGCATTATATCCTATAGAGTCAAATTCATTAAATCTACAAGTGATACCATTTGATGATTGTAACAATAGCCCTTCATATTGGTCATCCTGATTACCTTGTGTGCCTGCTCCTGAATTGGTGAGACCAGCAAGACCTTCAACTGCACCCACACTTCTCAATGTATTACCTGTAACAGTTGCACTGCTACCAATCCAGATACCATTAGATCCAATATCACGAACAAGGTTATTTTGTACTTGCGCATTGCTTGCACGCACGTCAATACCCCATCCTTGGATGCACTTAACTACACAATTACTAATTGTAATATTAGAACCACCCGTGGATACAATGCCTTTTTCCGTAGCTCCTTGGATGTCTAAATTATCAATAGTGATATTGCTATTAGATCCTAATGTAATAAGCGTTTGAATTGTTGCAATTTTCACCACCCCAGAAGGACTGGTGGTTGAGAACATTGTTAACACTTTTGATGTGTTGTTAAAATGCCATTCGTTAGTTTGGTCTAGAGCATTAATGCTGTTTTGTACAAAAAATGACAAACCACCATAAGAAGCTCCACCAGCAGCAATACCATAAAGACCTGCAGGATTTGTACAGGTGATACTGGTTCCTGATATGGAATTGATGGGCATTACATCCAGATTCCAGTTAAACTTATACAGCACTAGTTCACCATCTGCAAGATTAGTGTTAATTGCACTTGCTGAAGTCACTGTAGCAGGAGAAGCTGCTGGAATTGAATTTGTATATCTAATCCATGCTGCAAATCCATCCACATAGTTTGGAAACCTACCAACACGTGTCACCCTATCGTTTATGATGAGCATCCTAATGTTGTTAAGAGTTGTGGGAATCGTGGCTGTCCACAGATTTGTACCTGCTGCAGTCCAGGAAGGAATAGTGTAAAACCCTGTAATAATAGGCCTGTTACCAGTTCCATATGCACCTAATGTAATACCAGACTTGGTGACATTAATACCTCCATAGAAAGTACCACCACGCTGGAAAAAGATTCTATCTCCAGAGTTGATGGATCCCCAAGAAGCATTCAATTTATTAATTGTAGCCCATGGGGTGGAAGTGCTTGTACCATTGTTTGCATCATTACCCAGATTGCTGATGTAATAATCAATAGCATAGCTCTTGATAGACAATAAAACCAGGAATAAAGCCAGTAGCTTTCTCATATGTTGTTTGTTTTGTTACTTATTTACAGCCGTATTTGCATTTGCCCATCTTACCACCCTTCTTCATACTAGTACGTGGGATGTAAATGGGAGTGGTAGATGCTCCTTTTCTCACTGGTTTAGACTGATATTCTATACCTGCTGCCTTGTCCTCAATTTTTAATTTTGTTCTTTTATCCTGACTAATTCCAGATTGAGCCTTCTTCATTACTTTTCCACCATGCTGAGCCTTACCTTTACCAGCTACAATGATGTCAGCTCTTGTAACGCCAGGGTTCTTATCAAACCCAGCCTTTACAGATTTCATGCCAAGAGATGTACCAGATTTAGCTCTCTTAACCATTATTCCTTTTTTTCCTTTTACTGCAGAAGCTCCTTTTCCAATTGCTTTTAGAAGTTCTTTACCCCCTTTCTTAACTTTTTCAAAAAGTCCTGGCTCTTGTTTTTTTGTACCAGGTGTTGTTTTGTTAATTGGAGCTTTTGTACCTACTTGTGCCTTTTTAATAGTTGCCATTGTTATTTCTTTTTAGAGGTGATGGTATCAATGTCTTCAACACAGCTTTTGGTTGTGTCTACGCATTTTACAGAATCTTGTTTAACGTCCCTAGTTGTTGTAGATGTACATGCTGTAAATGAGATTGCTACAGCTACAATGAATAACACTTTTTTCATTTGATTTTTATTTTTAATTGTTAACAGTTCCATTTTCTAAGAGCAAGAGCCTTTCTTGTAGGTTTACCATTAGGTTTCTTCATAGGACCCTTGACCCCTGACATCCTTGCACAAAAACTACGTCTTCTCTTAGCAGGTTTACTATCTGGATCTAGTTTAGAAGGCTTTGTTGTTACAGCCATCTTTAATTTACTTCCAGGATTAGCACGCCTATAACTAGCAACACCTTTCCTATTCAAACCGCCTTTTGGATCTTTTCCTTCAGAGCGAGTCCAGGCTGGCGTACTACCACCATTTTTCAATGTGGAGCCTTTAAACTCTCCCTTCTTTTTAACAAGAGGGCCCATAGGAACGGGTGTAACACCACGCATCCTAGGGGCATCTTTAAGGAGTTTCTTAATCGTAGCCATTATTTTTTCTTCATTTTCTTTAATGTCTGAGCAAGGCGAGCTCTCTGACCAAGTTTCCCAGGAGCTTTGGCAGCTTTGGCAAGCTTACCAGCAGGAATAGGTTGTCCAGGCTTAGCACCAAGTTGTGCACGAAGAGCTCCAGGTTTCTTAATGGCTTTCTGAATCCATTTACCATCTTTAGCTTTGGTTACTCCTCCATTCTTTTGAGCAAAATTTCCTTTTGCGTCTAATGGTGTTTTTCCTGCAGCTTTTGGTGCACCACCAAGAAATCCTTTCAAAGTTCTTTTTTCTTTTGAACTGGTTCTAATACCATCAGTGTACTTGTCTTTAATGACATAATTCTTATCTTCTGATGTGTACGTAACTTTTCTATTAGGATCTTTACTATACAAAGAACCATCCAGATTCCTAAACTTCTTTGCTGCAAATTCTTCTTTAGAGTACTTTGTAATTCCTTTTTGAGCTTTTTTAATTGTAGCCATGATTATTTCTTTTTAGACATCATCTTACCACCTTTTTTATAAACTTTAGGAAAAGTAAAATTAGCAGTTTTTCCACTTTTACGTGCAGAACTATCCGTTTTTGAAATAGGAGCAGAAGGTATTTTAAAAGATTCAAGTTTCTTTTTATCTAAAGCCATTTTAAAAAAGGGATTTGAAGCAGTAGATTTTTGATTATTATCATACCAATCTTGGGCTGCTTTAGAAGCTTTATATCCATCTTGAGCTTTTTTCAATTCACCACCTTTCTTCATGTTACCAAGAGTGCGCTGTTGCACCTTTGTGTAAGCACCTTTAGGATCCACCATAGGAGCTTTCTTAGTGGTTTTGGCTACACCTGCTGAGATGTTTTTAGCCTTACTAACCTTTGCCATTTTATTTCTTTTTAGACTGTGATTTAATTTTACGTTCCTGTTTCAGCATTGCAGCTGTGGGCTTTTTCCCAGATCCCTTAGCAGCGCGTAAATTATCCCAAAGTCCCCTTTGAGAATAGGAACCATCTGCTCTTTTAATCATTTCTTTGCCACTCTTGGCTTTAGTGATTTTTGCCATAATTATGAATTTTGTGCCTCTTCAGGGGCTTCTTTAACAATTCCTTCTTCTACAGCTTTAGCAAGCTTTCCTTCAACAACATTGTTTGCTTCGTTAGCAATGAGGATTTTTGCTGCCTCAGGGCTGTTCAAAATCCCTCTCAGGGCATTCAGAACAATTCCAAATTCTGCTCCAGACAATGTGAATGTGTCTTCAGGAGTCCATGTGTAACGCTTGTTGGGATTGTAAGCAACTGCTTCATTCTTAACTACTTCCATGTTATTTAATTTTTTGGTTTAACAATGTCGCAAATCTATGTAATTGGTTTGACATTTCCAAATCTTTTTAGGGATATATTCTTATTTCTATAGGGGTGTTCAACAAAATATCATTAGCCTGTGTACCTGTATTGTCAAGAGACCACAGTGTAATGTTGCTACTGCCCGCCACTGCAAAGTTGACTAGCTCACCTGAATTTATTGCCGATGTATTCCCTACAAGGACAAATGTCTTATTTGGATCAAATAGGCTGGATGCGCTGTTGATTACATACCTACCAGTTGATGAATATCCATATGTGAAATCTCCATTAAAGTCATCTGTAAGAACCACTGCTGTTGGGGCATCTGAGTTTTCTTGTGTCAACAGGGCTGTGTACACTTTATAACCCCTTGATTTTGAAATCAATAGCTCCAGATTGAGCCATTCTTTGGGGGCTTTTGCTTGTTGGGGATTGTTCCCAATAATCTTGTCCCAAAAGCCTGTTTTTATATATGTAGGCATGTTATTGTAAGTTTATACTGAAAGCTATTGTTGCTGATGTCTTCATACTCTTGCTCATGTCAAGTTTTATCTGTAAGAGATTGTGGAACTTCAACAGCTCTTCCAAAAGCGATTGGTTATACTTTGGAAGAGATGTTGCTATTCTGAATTGGTATGCTCCTGGTTTTCTTGTGATTTCCATGGAGCAAAGCTCATCTATAGATTCCACTATCCCGAACAAATGATTGAAATAGGCTTCATCATTATCTGACATCACCTCAGGGAAATACTTCTTAATTATCCGCATTAGGACAGCGTTAACAGGTATTTGGTCTTAGCAGCCTCTCCAGAGAGTGACTGGGCTATGTTCTCTATATCAGGCATTCCGTTAGAAGAAGCGTAGCTCTGGAGCTCTTTAGCAAAGGACATAAGGTCGCTCACTACAGAGGTGGCTATTCCAATAGAATAATCTCTGAGCATTTCGTGTTTCACAGCCTTGGGACGCTTTCCTGAATAACCCATCATCTTCTCAACAATCTCATCCTTGAGGTCAAACGCCTTGTCATACAGACCACCAAGGGCTTGGTGCTCCGCATAACTGGTTGTCTGCCAATGCAATAGATGCAATTGATCAACAAAATGTGTAAGCTTTGCAGCAACACTGTCCAGGGATAGGGAGGAACTTCCTCCCCCCATCATCCCTTCTGGAAAAATGGATAGCATGGTTTTTGGTTTTATATATTACGGGTTGTATGCAGATGTCACAGTGATATCGCATCCACTGAATGTTGTAGCCATTTCTTCAGAAAGGGAAACAATAATGTCTGTTCCATTAGGCGCTACAGAGAATGTGCCAATGAATCCGTATTGAAGATTCAGGGCTGCCACCACTTGTTCAATTGTAGTGAATTCTCCAATAGCTACAAATGTGATGCTTCTTTCTGTACCATCACACACCACAGTGGCAGAGAAATTTGTACTGGGAAGATCATCTGTAGGAGTGGTAGTAACAGAAGGTCCATTGCAACATTGATAGGTTTGTACTTGAACCCATCTGCCCACCTTGGGCTTTTGTTTTCTCAGAATGAGGCTACTTGAAACAACTCTCCCACTTCCATCGAAGCGGACAAAGGCTTTTAAGTCTCTCTTATTAGGTTTCATAACAGTTGTTGTTTTATTTGTTTAAAAATTAAGGTTGAGATGTGATTTGAATCAGCCTTTCCAGCTGCTTAGAAATTTGCCAGAGGAGCTTAGCTTCTACGCTCCATCCGATTTGTTGATTGGGAACACTCATGACTTTTAGTTTTAAATTGTTATTAATTATTTACCTTGTCCACGATAGGGTGAATTGTTTTTCTCTTTAGGACCTTTGGACTTTTGGGCTTTCCCACCCTTCCTTTTACCAAAGGAAATCTTGCGTGTACCGCTGATTGACGAAACTTTTGCCATTATTAATCAATTATGTTTGTGAAGAATGATTTGGATGTGAGGTCTTCCTGGTTCTTGGAGGCTCTTTCTTCAGCTCTCTTTATTTCAGCCTCTGTAAACAGAAGACATCTTTCGTTCTTTCCGTTAGCATCTTCCACCCATACAGAGACATACCAGGGCTTTGCATTTGAGAATTTCTTCTTCTCTGTGTTCCAGACCTTTACAAGCCTTCCAGCTTTAATCTTCACTTTGTCAATTAAACTTGCCATATATTTTAGTTTAGTTTTACCCATGTTGTTCCATCATATTTTCCTGATTTCCAGGCTTTTTTTCTTTTTAGTCTCATTTTTTCTATAGATTCTTCTGAATGTTTTCTTCCTTTTCCTACTTCTGAAAGCTTCTTTTTATGTTCATCTGTCAGTTTAATACCTTTTCTATTTTTATTTCTTTCAGTTACGTCAGGTCTTTTTTTACCAAACATTGGATTTTTATTTCCAATCATTCCTGTAAGCCCTTCTCCACCAATAGTACAATTGTAACCTTTAGAAGAATTTGTAGAATCATATTCACATATATACTGTATTTCTAATTTACTAAGTTCCTCTACAGTTTCTATGTTTGAATGAATAACAGTAAATTCAAAATTTTCCAATCCATATTTATTCATCGCTTTATATAAAGGAAGATGCATTTGTCTATTTTTATCCCTTCTATGATAAATCCATCTTCTACTTGGAGTTTTAGCTTTTGTAGCTCCTATATAAACTTTACCGTTTATTTTATTTTGTATCTTGTATATTAACATAATTAGTTGAGCTTTTCCCAAATTGTTCCATTATATCCCCACCATCCTTTAGATGTGATTGCACCAGTTCCAGCAGAAGTGGCATACACCATCAATCCTTCTGCAGGGCTAACAATAGCTTCAGCCTGTGCTCCTGTCATTCTGGGAGGAAGGAAACCTTTATCGGTGGAGGTGATGTCCACTACAGCTGATGCATCTGGAGATACCGCTCCTATCACCACCTGACCACTTGTAGCTCTCAGTGCAATGTGTGATGTTCCATTAAGGCTTGTTAATGTTGGTCTGTATTCTATTCCCACTGTTTCACCAGCGTATGTCCCTGTAAAGTTGTATGTTGGTCTAAAGGAAATCATTCCATTAGTAGCAGTTCCACTTGATCTTGTCACTGTTCCTGTTTGTAGAGTGATGGGGCACCATGGCTGAATATCATTTATAGGAGCATTTCCACTAAGATCAATTATATCTCCCTGTGTCCAACTTGTACTCCTTGTTAAATGTCCTTGAGAAATTCTGTTTTCTGTAGCATCAAATACATTGATGGCTGCATTTATCGTGTTTGTTCCAAGACCACCATTTGTAATGAACAAATTACCTGTCATATATTGTGCTATTGCACCAGCTGTTCCTGTTATATGCAGTTTATAAAGAGGATTGGGTTCATTGATTCCTGTATTACCAAGACTGTCAATTATAGCTCTCTGTACATTGTTGGTTCTAAATCTGAGCGACCTGTTTGTTATACCTCCGATGTAGTCTCTAAGCTCAAGAGCTCCGTAAATCTTCACCCTGGCTGTATCAAATTCCCCATATATGAGAGGGGTGGATGTAGAACTGTTTGATATATAAAGTCGGTTGTCTTCTGTATTGTTCCTACCTGCTTCATATCCCAAGAAAACAGAATTGCTTTTGTTATTGGCATATCCTGCTCTATATCCAAGAGCTGTATTATTATTTGCAAAACTATCTGCCCAGAGAGTTTCCCTACCTATTGCGGTGTTATTGTTTCCTGTTTTGTTAGCTCTAAGTGCGGTAACACCAACAGCCGTATTTTCAGATCCTGTAGTGTTGTTTAACATTGTCCAATATCCAACAGCCATGTTTCTTGTTCCTGTTGTGTTTCTAAACAATGCACCGTTTCCAAAAGCAGCATTAAAACTTCCTGTGTTTGCAGTGAGAGCGCTTGGACCAACTGCAGTGTTGTTCAAGCCAGTGACATTAGCAACAAGGGTGTTATATCCAATTGCCACATTCCCTGTCCCTGTAGTGTTGTTAGATAGGTTCAGATCGCCTATAGACGTATTGTTACCTCCAGTGGTTGTTGCAGAAAGAGAGTTTTGTCCTATTGAAATATTACCAGCAACTGTATTATTACCCCTACCTATCCTTAACGTAGTGACCAGAATATCCCTTCTACTACTTAAAGAGTCAGTTAGAAGTGACTTGTTGTTTTGATTCCAGGATAGGTAGGCACTATCTGTAGCTAGCTGTCCTGTGTTAGCATCTACATAGAGAACAGCTGTTCTTTGATAGACAGATGCAGCAGGTGCAACATTAACCACTGTGTCAAAGACATTTACATATGTAATCAATATACCATCCACTGGGAGGACAGGGGCAGAAGGATTCACCAAACTCTGCACACCCTGAATATATCCCAAAGTGTCTGCTCCTGTTATATAAATAAGATCTGTCCTGAAGTTATTAGAATCTGCCCTTGTAATTGGAAATGCTTCACCCACATTCTGTGTAAGCACTGTCCCATTTCTTTTCCATACAATAGGAGCTTGGACATTGACCACTGTGTCTGTTTGCAAGATCTGGGCAGATATTAGACCTGTTCCAAACCCAACTGTTCCATTATATACACTATCAAGGAAAGCTTGGGCCAAAAAGATGGTGTCTTTTACACCTGTTGTATCTATACGAATGGGATATTTGGCTACAATTGTGTCAGGAGTGAAGGGTCCTCCACCACCGCTTCCACCAGCCTTCACCCATGTAGCCCCTGTATAGACATAGATGCTGCTGTCAGAGGTGACATACCTAATCTGACCTGTATCCTTACCACCTGTGATGTTCCTGAGAGCAGGAATTCCAATAGGAATACTAAGTACAGAGTCAATTCTCATTCTCTTGACAGGACCATATCCTGGTTGGGGCATGGCTTGGTACACTTGTCCAAAGGAAGCTACACTCAAAAAAACAAATAGGATAGTTAATATGCGTTTCATAATCATCTGTATAAGAATATAAATAATTCATCATTGTCTACAACATCTCCTGTAGGGAGTGTCACCACCCCATTGTTCACTTGTAGATAGAGAGTGTTTGCTGTAGGAGATGTGGTGATACCTTTTGCAAGACCTGATCTGAACGCAAGAAGCAATGTGTTCCCAGCAAGTCCAGGCACTGTGAATGTTGTTTCTCCAGGTGTGGGAACAACATATACGGTTTGTGGAGGAGCAGGAGCTACAGACTCTTGAATTGACTTGAACGCAGCCTCTATCTTTATAAAAGATGTATATAAATTGTTATTTGTTGTAATCCCTGTTATAGGAAGATTTGGCCCTGTGTAGAACACACAAGTGTCATTCAGCCTAACAGGACAGGGATTTGGAGGGCATATTATATTCATTTTACTAATGTATTATGCGTTTTGTAATGTTGCACCAAACTGGCGGATGACATCATGTATCTTTATAGGTACATTTTCTCCAATATTATTAAAGAAGTCATATTGTCCAATTGAGGGCTCATTCGGATCTGTAACAGGAACTCCTGTAACAGGATTGACTAATACGTTGTTGTTGCCAAACTGTTCTCTTGTACCTCTTGGCACTATTGCGGAAAGGTCTTCTCCATATGTCCCATCAGGATTTGCAGAGTATGTTATAATAATCCAAGAAATTGATATTTCCTTCCTGTCCATATTATATAGCAAAGACTCCAGCTTGGCCTTTCTTTTCAATACCGTTGTGTCTACAACAATATCGGGAATCTCTATTATAATGTCTACTGCATTCATAGTTTAATTATTTCCTGTTATAATCCAATTTGCCCCATCACTCATCACCTGCACATATTTATACTGAGTTCCAAGAGAATATGTGGTTGAACCATCTATAGTTTGTGAGGACGTTGTAGCCACTGTAATTGCCCCTGCACCACTGTTCTTAATTATATAAATCTTTCCTCTGCATCCTACAGCAGTGGGGAGTGTTGCAGTGAATGTTCCTGATGTACAGTTAACAAGATAGTCAGATGTCTTAATAGCATATGTAGCAGATTGTCCTGTGTAAGGCAGTACAATACTACCATTTGTCACATCTATACCTCTGAAATCTGCTGCACTTGTAAGAGTTGGATTGACATATAGTCCTCTTGTTATCCCACTCGCTCCACCTGTTTGGTTAACTGTTGGTGATGATAAAATTGCAGTGAAAGGTGCAGAACCTGAACTTGGAACAAAATTAGGTTGAGCAGCAATTGCATTTACAAAAGCATTGCTTGCTGTTGCAGAATAGGAAGGTGAAACATTTATATTTGTAGCATTACCTGTATATCCACCACCCAAACTTAAAGTTGCTCCTCTATATGATGTAGTTGAAACAACACCAACAACTCCATTATAATCAACTGTAAACACAGGACTATTTCCAACTCTCAAATCCATCAACTGTGCACTTGTACCACTTGCTGTTCTTGTAACATTAAGGAGTATTGCTGATGGATTGCCTGAGGTATTCCATGTTTGAGATAGGTTCATTAAACTCCCTGCCAAACTTCCACTACCTGCTGAATATGTATCGGTCATTCTTAATTGACCATTTGTAGACTCTATGCTCCTATAATCAGCAGCAGCGGTGAGTGTGGGGTTTAAATATATACCTCTTGTTATACCGTTAGCACCACCTGTTTGATTTATTGTTGCTGCATAAGAATAAGCACTAAATGCTTCGGCTCCTGATGTTGGTGTAAAACCAACAGAATTATTAATTGCTACAGCAGGTCCTCCACTTGTTAAAGAAAAATTACCACTTATTGCTAAATGATTACCTGGATTTGCAGGATTTGTTTTTGCAATTGATAATGAAGCTAAACCAGCAATTGTTGTAAAAGTTCCTGTTGCAGCATTGATACCATAGTTTCCAAATCTATCTCTATAAAAATAGGGAGCACCTGCTGCATATGCTCCTCCGCCAACAGCATTTTCAAATGTTAGTCTTCCCTCTATTTCTGTAGAATCTGTAGCAGGGGTTGATATAACCCTCCAATTAGATTGTCTTGATGATGCTGTAGCCGTAGTTTTCCAAGCAGCACTTTGAAATACAATACCTGGAGAGTTCTGATTTAATACATTGGTTGCTGCCGTAGTATTAACCAACGCAATACCCATTGCATCAGTTTGAGAAACTCCTATTGAATTAGTTTGTATGTTAAGTTTTGAAATAGGAGAAGTTACTCCTATACCTAATCTATTATTTGTATTGTCCCAAAAGAAATTAGAATTGTTTTGGGCAATTGTAGTGCCGTCAGAAAACAATACAGACCCTGATGTTAATGATGGGAGTTGGAATGGTGTATATCCAAGAATAGTGGGTATAGAGGCAGTTTTCCATTGACCAGGAGTCACTCCACTATCATACCACAGCGTGTCCTTTAATGCAGGAGATTGGGCCTGTACATTATGTAGTTCGTCTAACTCATACCCATTCTGTATCTTGACATACATCCTTCCTGCATTGCCATTACTTGCTGTTGTAACTGTAGCTACATAAACCAAGTGGTTAGGAGCATAAGGCTTAACATTCGTAATACTACCTGCTGTTGCTCCAAGATAGATTGAATCTCCATCGTTATATGTAGACGTTGGTAGGATGTTAAGCCCACTAATCAACCCCTGCATTATTATAAAACCTTTTTGGTTAGCAGCAATGGAGGTGGACAGTACAACGCCTACAGTTTTTGCTGATGTAGCATCAGATGTATTGTTGGCAAGTTTGACAGTCATCCTGTCCCCTGTACCACCAAATGCATACACCACCTGACCTTTTGTTATTGTAACTGAGTCAGCATTTGTAACATATCCAAAAATATCATTAGGAGATGTCCCAATTGCTTGAAACCCATTAAGTGTTGAGTTGTAAACACAAAGCATTTCTGCTCCTGACCATATGTCTCCTCCTATCAATGCACCATCATTGTTCCTATATAGAGTTTTAGCACCAAGTCCATTTATATCAAGTGTACAACCTGTAGTGTTTCCGTTTGTAAACCTAATGAGGTAGGCATCACCATCTGTATATGCAGAAACACCTGATATAGTGGTGGTGTATGTGTCTGTACCAGCAGCTGTGCCTTTTAACACTCCGCCTGTAACTGTTGGGATTGCTTGTGTACCTAGATTACCTAAACTGTCAGCAACCACCATCCTTGTACCAACTCCAGATAAAGAAGTTATGGTTGTAGTTAAAGAATCTAAAAATATATATTGACCAACATCATCTACAAATAAAGTGGTGGAATTAACCGTACCACTATGATCACCTATAATTGAATATCTGTTAGGGATATCTATATATAAACCAAAAGGATTCACTTGAATCAATCCAGTTGGGCTATTTGAAATGTTGGAGTTTGCAAAGTTGGTTCCGTTATAAACAGGAACTGCACCAGATACACTATTATAATTAGCCTTGTTATTGAATGTAGTCCAATCTGTAGAAGAAAGATAACCAGCTTGTGATCCAGAGGCTTGCTGTATTGTAATGTTGGGAGTGGATCCTCCTGAGGAAGCTAAAGGCGTGGAAGCTGTTACACTTGTTACACCACCTGTGACAGTTGAAGCAATGGTGAAATTAGGATAGGTTCCTGTTACACTTATACCTGTTCCACTGTTCAGCACCACCACCTGATCAGGATTTGTATTAGTGATGGTGATGTTAGGAGTGGTGGTGGGGTTGGTTACCGTAGCTGAAATGCCTGTTCCAGAGGTTACGCTTACAGATGAAACTGTTCCTCCTGTTGGGAAGGTCCATGTCCTGTTAGCAGCCAGGTTTTGTGTAATCCCATTTATTGTAATGGTTCTGCTGGTTGGGACAGGTGTATATCCGTATATAGCATCAAGATCGAGGTTTGTCAGAGCAGAAGCTCCTGTCACAAGGCCCTTTCCATTTACAGAAAACTTCAGAGGGGTGATGGAAGGGAACACACCTGTATTCACCGTATTGAGAGTGAGGGTAATATTTGCTCCAGTTGATCCAGACCCTATTACATCTCCAGAGATGAAGATTAGTTGTGATGGGTAGTTGATGGCAGTGTTTGTTACACCTGTAATTCTTCCCTTGCTATCCACTGTAAAGACAGGAACCTGGGAATTAGACCCGTATGTATTAGCTATTACGGATGTGTTTGAGAGGGTGAACACTGCTGAACCTGGTCCAGAAGCTGTTCCATCTCCTGTTAATGCCGTTATGTAGTTACCTGCAGGTTGGTAGGATGTGTTGTCTAAAGACCCATCTCCTTTCACAAAATCTGAAGATGTCCCACCTGTAGTGATGTGTGCTCCAGCTATCAGATTACCTGTGATGGTTAGATCAAAACCCCCACTTGTTATAGTAGTGTTCTGTAAAAGCGGACCACCTAGTTCAACAGGAGCTCCTGGGGTGGTTTGCACCAATCCATTGTCAAATATATATCCAAGTCCAGCATCTTGAAACTTCTGATCTATTTTCTCAAGAGCTGTCTGTAAGTTGTCATTTGTAAGGATTCCTGTATATATGAGATTACCACCTTCGTAAAATACGCAGGTGCTATTCAATATTGTAGGGCAAGGGTTTGCTGTACAGGAAACATTCATTATGTCTCTATATTAAGGATATACTCTTATTTCTATCCAAGACAATGCTGCTATTCCATCTGAATTTGAATTTGTTGTTGCATTTTGAACAACAAATCCTCTAGAATCATCATTAGGGGCTCCAGCATAATTATACTCTGAAACTATTCTACCAGTAGAATCATTAGCATGGACTACGAGGGTACATACAGTTTTCCCTACAGGGAATGCTCCTGTTAATTGGATTGCGTAAGTTCCCGTTGTAGATCTGGTCCAAACTGGAACACCTCCCAACGTGTTTTCCAAAATAGTAGCAACAGGATCGCTTGTTCCCGATTGTGTCAAGAGAGCAACATATGATTGATAGGGACGAAGTCCGTCTCCAATATAGTCCTTCACAGCTTTCTGTGTGGGATAGAGGGTATCGCTAGGAGTGGCTCCACCAAGGGTGTTGTTTGGAGACTTGTTAGCTACGTTCTCTGGAGTGAATCCTAAAAGAGGCTGTAATGTGGAAAGGGAAGCATTAATCTTCCCTAAAGCTTCTTCTAAAGAATCCTTAGGTTCAACATCTATTGTTTTCAAATAGAGCCCATTATATATAATGCACGATGCATCTATGTACGTTGTACATATTGGGCAGGAATCAGCTGTTCTCATAATAAGTAAAATTAGTTTATTCTAATGTATTTTCAATGTGTTGTAATATGATTGTCAGCATAATATAGCTATCATCTAACACTTGTCTCCTTCTGGACAGTTATGTCAAACTCTTTTGCAAACTCTGAATCAATCATAGCTATCCATGTCATTATAGACTTTCCAGCAGGAACCATGTTCACTACACGTTTTATAGGCAGTGCTTTCTTCCTAATCTCTTCAGGAGTTTTTGTTGGATTTGTAAAGTCATATCCCGTAATTTCCATAAGGAAGTTACTCATCACTTTATAGAAATCTGCAATAAGACCTATTGATGGAAACGCACTACCGCTCAAAAGCTGTTCAAAGTTTGCAGGATTATAGAAGAATGAAAGCTCGCTTACAAACTTGTCAACTACTCTTTGTGTATATCTGAAAGCATTCTTAGTTGCTTTGTCTTCATCATCGTCTGGTTCAAAGAATCCTAGAGAGAACATGGTTCCAACCAAAGTGCCCAATATTATAAGTTCTTTTATCTGATTTCTTAGATTGGTTCTAATCATATCAGCAAACTCATCTCTATCCATAGTCATCTTCTGACCAGTTTGTTCTTCAAACTTTTTGGCAAATTCCTCATACATTTTATCAATCTCAGCAACTCCTTTCTCGTTCATTACCAATATGTTATAAACATTATTTGAAGCTGAAGATAAAGAGTTCATGAATACATGACCTAAAAGTCTAAGTCTACCAATGTCATATCTTTCTCCTTCAATCTCACCCTGATCGTTCACTGTTACAGAGAAATCATCACTCACCTTTCTGAACTCTGAGAAACGTGTATCTGCCAGTTTAGGTATCCAGTTCCTAAAGATCATCATACTTTTAGTCCATATGGACATAGACATCCTGTTGATGTCACCATCTGAAAGGCTACCTGTAGCATTTCTGGAAATAGTTCTAGTTAGATTGGTGAGACGCTGGAGTTCTTCCCTATTGTTAAGGTCTAATCCAGGAATAACCAACTTCCCATTCTCAAGCTTTCTTGTCTTAGCAATAGATTTTGTGTTCTTTAGCTCTTCTATTTCTTGCTCTATTTTGGATTTAGTTTCTCTGTACATTCCAGCCTCTTTCGTCCTACCTCTATATTTGTTTTTTACAAACTCATGTATGCTTATTATTCTACCGTTCTCTACCATCATGTTCTCCATAAGCGTTTCAAATACAGACTTTTCTACAAGCTGTTCTGGATATCTCATAAAGAACATGAGATCATCTGCAACACTCCTTCTTGTAGCTACGGACATGCCAGCTTTTTTATAAAGCTCATAGGAAGGATCATCCTTAAGAGGCATGAAAAGATCCACACTTTGTGCAAATATTTGTCTTTCTTCTTCACTGTTAAACCTCATGCCCATGAGCTTAATCTCATTCTTTAGGAATTCTCTAGACTTGAAATATCTTCCTGCTTGTGTGGACATCTGTATATTCGCACCAAAGGCATTCACTGCACCAGATATTGGATTGAGACCAAGGGTTTTCAATTGGAATGCCCTGTTTGCAGCGTCCATTGTCTTTATTAAAGATGTAGCAGAAGGATTCTCATTCTCACTCCAAATCTCTTTTCCTGCAACTTTGTTAAAAATCTTCTTTACGCCATTCAGCGCCTTACCAAAATTCAAAGGAGTGTCTGCATCAGATAGTGCGTATTTCTGCTCATAAAGAAGCGCTCTTAGGAACGTATCAAAGGTTTTTGTGTTCTCAACATTACTAGCTATGATTTCAGGACCAGTGTCTCCAAGAAGCACCTTTCCCACCCTGTTGGTGTTAATGTGCCCCTTAAACTCTTCTATTGTTTTAACAAGCTTAAGTTGACCTTCAATCTCGGACATATACTTGTACTTGTTAACATGTTGTACATACAATATTAAGTTTTTGAATAAGTCTTCGCTTACATCAGAATAGTCGTTTACACCATCGCCTTTCTTTGTAAAGTCTGTAGTGTAATACTTGGGGATGCTGTTCTCAAGCTCACCTGTAATTTCATTAAACTTTCCATACCCAACATCATCAGGGTTTATAGTGAGACTATTACCAAAGTTTTGTACAACAGACAATGTATTGTTCCAGACAAGCTGTTCTGCCATGGTTTTTCTTATAAACGGCAGAAATGTAGAGGCTATCTTGTTTTCTATATATCCGACATCCTTTGCTTTCTGATTAAACTTTGTAATGAAGTTGTATAAACTTAAAAGGTCAGAATCTTTCTGTATGCCTTTATACTCCTCGGACAACCATATGTCTTTAGGATGTCTTTTCAGAATGTAATTATCCCAGCCATTAAAGTCTTTTCTTGATATGTCCCAGCGTTTCTTTTCCTGAAGGATTAGGTCTTCCCTGGTTTCTCTTTCTTCCTCCTTTGTGCCTGGATATCTACGCTTACTGATTTTGTCAATATTTTCCTTAAGCTTAGCCTCAGCTTCTTTTTTATACTCTTCAACATCAATATTATCAAGAAGCCATTTCTTATCACCACCTTCTTCTTTCTTTTGCTTAACGAGATCAAAGAACTCTTTCTTATATTTATAAATGAGTTTATTTACAAACTTACCTTCGCTGTCTGATTGGTATAGTTGTTTAACCGTCTGTCTTAAGTTTCTACCACTACTTGCTATTTTTTCTCTAATCTTCATTAGTTCTTCCACCTCACCAAGCGCTTCTGCAGATGCCCTACCTTTAGCAAGGGTTACAAGTTTATACAGCACCTTTAAAGATGCCATTGGGAGCTCGCTGACACCTCTAAACCAAGAACTCAATCCCTGTATAACAGCCTCTGGTCTTGTAAGGCCAGTCACAAGATTCCTTTCACCAATATGCTTATCTGCAAAATTACTAGCAGCTGTTACTATTTTATTCTTAGTCTTTCGTATAAGCTTTTGTTCATTTTCAAGCTTTGACAAGACATCTTTCATCTGGTTTGCGTATTCCTTTTCCTCTTTTGTTTTTGCTTCAGCCAACATTTGTTCTGTGAATATAAGATCTCCTATATAATCACCTATTGAGGAAAAGATGTCAGAGAACTTAATGTAGTTATTCATCTCTTCTGAAAACTCAGAAAGCTCTTTATTTTTAAAGTCGTCTCTTGTAGCAGGTCTGTTTTTATATGTGGTTTCATAGTCTTCAAGAATCTTCTCACCATCCTTGCGCATCACCTCGATTACATCAATCAATGGAGCGATGTTTTGAGATCCCTGCACTATACGAATAGCTCTTCTGATTGTGTTAAGTCTTTCTATTTTGAACTCACGTTCTGTTTCATCTGTAACCTTCTCAGCGCTGTATTGCTTCAACAAGGCATTTAGTTTCTTTATCAAACCATCCAGTTCATCATATCCTGTAGATTCTGTTTGCTCAGCTACAGGCATCAGTTTAAGACTTTGAATCTTTGATTTATCAGCAGATCCTGTAGTGATTCCCTTAAGTATCATTGGAGACTTTGAGTCTTTAGGATTTTGCCTTTGGAATCTCATGAGGAATGGAATAGCCCTGAGCATTCCAAACTCCTTAACTCCGTAAGAATCTTTCAATATTTCCTTATATCTTCCCAGCTGAATATTGTATGCTCCTTGTTTGAACCAGGCAACATCATCTGTCTTTGTCTCATCAGATATGTACATGAACTTCCAGTCAAGGATGTGTGCTTTTCCGTTCTTATCTATAGCAAGAAGGTCAATCGTTCCAGCTTCTTTCTGTACAGGGTCAAATATCATCACCTCAGAAAGAATTGCTGCATCTTTCAATTCTGGTAGATTGATTAACTCTGTGAAATATTGTTCGAGTTTGTGGTAGACATCATCATCAACAGGGTCTGTTATTGAGGGTCTTGCCCCAGGGGTGGACCTTCTCGTACCATCACTATTGAAATACCTATCATAGATTTCTTCAAAGTATCCATGGTATTTTATACCGAATTCACGCTTCAGATTGTTGAATTTCTTTTCCGCTTCTGTAAACTCCTTGTCACCAAACCTACGTTTATACCAGGCTTTCACCCTATCTGTAACCCTTTTGATTTGGCTTTTCTCGATGTACGTACCATCTGGTAGTTTAATGCGATAGTAGTTGTTGGCTTCTTCAGAATCCAATAGAAGGGGATCAGACTCTTTCTTTTCTATAATCTTTTCAATATTGGCTTGTTGAGCCTTAATCTTATCAATTGTATTCTTCTGAGCATCAGACAGTTGGAAGAACACACCTTCACCTTCAATATCAGCAACTGTTCCACCAACCTCCCCTTCAGAGATGGTTGCAGCAGCTTCTTCAAATATAGAGATGTTAGACTTTTTATACATACCTCTTAAGAAGTCTGTAATAGTATTCCACCACCTTCTTATTATAGACCTATTAGCTTCCTCCATAAGTTCAGGAAATTCTGTAGACCCTTCGCTTTGGTTGATGATGAGTTCAGCAATAAGCTTGTCTACAGCCTCCTTCTTGATTTTACGAATGTCTGGTTTGCCATTTGGCAGTTGGTAGGCTTTATTGTTTTTATATGCTTCCAGAGTTTGTTGATACACCTTGAACCTGTCAATCTTGGAGACCATCTCTGTAACAAGCTTAGGATTGGTTTGCTCCAAAATAGCTGTAGCCAGGTGAACCATTTCCTCTGTAAGAGCAACATCTTCCCTGCCCTCAGCAACAGCAATCACCCCTCTTACAAGATCTGCCACACCAGTTGCAGACTTTGTGTCTATAGCAGGATTGGATTTTGCGTAGTCTGCAAGATCTTGAATGCTAATCCCCATCTTCTTAGCAGCTTCTTTCACTTTATTCAATGTCTCTTCAGAAGCTTTAGAAGCAGGCATTGATTCTATTTGAAAAGAGAGATTGCCTTGTTTTTCAAAATATACATATCTTCTTTTAGCCTCATTAGCAATAGATTCATATATATAACTAGCATCAAAATCTACAGCCTTTAAATAATTTAATACTGTATTAGCTTTTTCAAACTGAGCATTGAGTTTCACCTTATCCTTCATTAGTTCAGTTAGAGGCCTTCCAAAATTTATATTTAAATGTTTTATAATAACATTTATATTAGAATATGTTCGCTCAAGCATAAATACTGCCTGCTTATTAGATTTATATTTTGTTAATATATCTCTTGGTAAAAAGGTTCTCAGCTTATGTTGTTGTTTACTATCATATCTTGATAGCGCATTTTCAATACCTTCTGTTTTTGCAAGTTTAAAAAACCCATCCAACAGTCTTTTAAAACTAAATAGTTCATCCAGACTTTGATTCATTTTATCTAAATTTGATTTTGCAAAACTATACCTATCCCAAATATCAGATAAAAATTGATCAGATTCTGTATAGGTTTTAAACTTCTCAAGAGCAGCATCTATACTTTCTCTACTATAATCAAAATGTAATCCTGTTACAGACTTTATAATATTTCCTAATGTAAATGATGTTGATTTTGTAGGAAGATATTCTCTTACTTTGAGCTTTAGTTTATTCCTTAAAAAATTAATAACTTTATTCTCTTCTTTATCTGTAAGGGGTCTACTAAGTTTTACTTCTCTTTGTTTATCTTTTAATTCTTTTAGAGATTCTTCTTTTAATTTATATTCTTCCCTACTATCTAACATAACACCTTCTGAAGAAATTTGATCTTCAAGAGATTTTATATACTCCTCACTATTTTTTATATTCTTCTGTATGTATGATCTAAATGTAGGGTGTACATTAGTTGCTTGTCTATTTAAAACACTTCTAATAAATTTAGCAGCATCTTGTGAATTTAAATTATAATTTGCTTTTATAGAATCTATTGTTAATGGAATCAGTCTTGGTTTAAAAGCTGTTTTTAATGATACATTTCCCATTCCAAAATCCTTATCTGATATAAACTCATTTTGAGGCATATCATATATATAAATACTACCATTTATTGCACTAGCAGCTACATAATGTGTTATAAAAAAGTCTCCCAATGGTGATTTAACTGTTACAGGAAGACTGTCTCCACCATAGGAATATGGATTAGGGAAAGGATTTAGACCAGCTTTTTCCAAAATCTCAGTTGATTTAGCAGCAGTAAGATTACAAATTCCTCCAGCACATAACTTATCTCTATCTTCAAATAGTACAAAGTTATTTAGTTCTTGTATCTCAGGAACAAGATCAACTGAAACATCCTGATTATATTCTTCCTGAGGAACATTCCCACCATACTTATTCCATAAATAGTATGCTCTTTGTGTTCCTACAGAAGCTTCTAATTCTTTCCAACTTTCTAAACTTGTATTAGGACATTCCATATTAACATTTATTTTCTTGTATTTTACCTAGTTTTGTTTCTAATTCCATGAGAGTAGCTATTTCACTGGCTGTAATACCTGTAGTCTTCCTTTTCTCCTCAAGAGCAGCTATTTGTGATTTTAAAGTGGCTTCATCTGTTGTAGCAGCTTGTGTAGGTTGAGATAGAGCTTGTTTGATTGTGTTTTTAATCTCTTCAGCTTTTTCTTTAGATAGTTTACTTCCTCTATTACCAGCAACATTTAAAGTTTCTATGTTATTAAATGCTAACCAATTACGTAACTGTTCAACTGTAGGATTTAACAAGAATGGTTTGTTATGTTTTTTAGCAAATCTTTCTGTAGCTATTCTACCAGCACTATCTTCATCAGTAGAAAAATAAACAGTACCATCAGAATTTAATACATTTTGTTCAGTTCTAGGAAGATAAAATTCTTTTCCAGATTTACCTGCTTGAAGCTCTTTACTAATTTCTTGAACACCAAAATCTTTAAGACTTAAATCTTTACCACTTTCTGTAACAAATCCTGGAGTAGCTGTTCCACCAGTTTCAAGACCAACTTCTTTACCAGCTTCAAGTCCTATTCTATCTACACCTGTTTGACCACCTGATATGACTTTTCTAACTTTAACACTGCTTACAGGAGCTTGTGCTGGTTTAATATCGTAAAGATGAACACTACCTCCATCCATTAATGTTTTACCTGCATATTTAGCACCCTTCTTAAAGTTTTCCCATGTACCAAATCCTTCAGCTTTAGCAAACTCATCTTTTGTATAGGAAATATTATTTCCAACAACTTTATCTCCTTGAAGTTTTACAAGACCTCTATAGGTGATATTTACTAGATTACCTTTATCTGTAGTGTAAACACCATCTCCTTTATAAAAAGAATTATGATAACTACTATTTCTTACAGTGGTAGTTGCTTGACCAGATTGTACCCAATCTTCAATAATGTTTAATGCAATATTACCTTTAACTGCTTGACTTACAGCAGCTTGTGTAGGGGCTGTAGAAATTGTTCTTGTCACTGTAGAGCCTGTTTTTGTTTTGGGCTTTTTGGTTTCCTCTTGAACGAAAGCATTGATGATTGGGCCATCGCTTGTTTCTTTCACCTTCAGGAACTTATTGTCTATAACAGAGGGTCTTGCCACAGTGTAAAACTCATTAGCTCTGAACGAGTCTCCCCATGCATTAATCATCTTATATACATAGTATTCTCTCACCTCTCCTGCTTTGTTTGTATAAGTGTGAATTAAAGGATCAGAATTGGGATCATCGCTTTCTTTAACCCTTTGAAACAGTCCTTTCTGCATGTAGGAGAAATCACCTTTTTTCTTCATGGCTAACTTCTTCTCTTTCAACAGTTTATACTGCCTACCAGGAGAGAGCTTAAGTTCTTCTTTTGTCAACAGCTCCTCAAATCCCTTTTCCCAAGAATACACTATATATTCACTCTTACCTTCTGAGCTAAGGGCGGATAGTGTAACCACTTGTGGAATGGTTCCATTAGCAATAGCAGCTTTAACATTCTTAGGAAGAAACTCCATTGCAGGATTGTACTTCCAAGTTTTTCCATCATATCCTTGAACCTGTATCCACCTAGCCCTTGAATACTGGACAACATCGTCATTATTCCAGTTGTTTCTCTGGAACACACCAAGATTGTAAAAGTCTTCTAAGTTAGGAATACTATCCAACTTAGACAAAATTTTATTATATTCTTCTTTAAAGTCTTCATAAGGAAGAAGCTGGGTGAAGGATATTGGAGAACTGGAAAGTCCGCTTTGCAGCACAGACAATCCTACAAGCCTTTTATACAAATCCAACTGTCCCTTTCCTTCAAGATAGGTTTTAAGTTCAGCAAATCCGTATATCACCTGGTTCTGGTCATAAATCTTATTATCTCTATTCTTGAGCTTCATGTTATTCACTTCTCCAGTGATCTCATGAATCAGGTTTTGAACAATATAATTGTTTCTTAGAGGATGCTTTCTATTGCTCTTGATGGCATCAAATAGAGTTGCTAGTTCTTCTGCTGTACCTCCATCTTTAATCAAAATGTTTGCAATAGTGGTGTTGAGTTTTTTGGTGGGGTCTGTCTGTACAGCCCAGTCAAAAAGATCTACAACAGCCTTCTGAGCAAGTTTAACAAACTCTCTATCAGGCATTTCTACATAAGGACGAAGAACATTCTCAAGAACTGTCCTTACATTTCCCCTATCTGAGTGCAAATACTCAGCATAAGCATTTCTAATTCTGGAGATGGTGTCACCCAGTTTTTTAAGGAATGAGTTTTTAAGAATCTTGTCTACAGATGAAATAATTGTATTCTGTGCCTTCTTTAATTGTTCACTCTTCTTAAACACTAAGAATGGATCGTTGAAGTTGGCTGTATCAAAGTTGGATCCTTGCGTTACAAGGAACATGTGATTGGCCATCTTCGCATATCTAAGAAACTCTTTAAGTATAACTTGTTGTTGAGCAAGCTGTTGTTTTGTAAGATCTTTCTTGTTACCAATCATTTTCTTCAGAGCTGCCTCAGAAGGAATCTTATCTGATGCCTTTTCAGTGGTGGCATATTCCGATAGTGTTGCATTTACAAAAGAGTCAATAAACAACCATGAGTATCCTGCATTTTCCACACTGTTCAGATAATCACGAATGATGGGCTGGTTCATGAAATAAGCTACAGTGTTCATTGGTACACCAAGCTTAATTAAAAACAGCCATGTACTGGCAACATTTGGAGCAGCACCCAGTTCCATAATCCATGGACCTTTTGCAATATCCACATATCCATCAATAAACTGGCCTATCAAATCTGATATAAATTCCCCAGCCTGATTCTTCATCATTGAGAGAACAGGTACAGATTTCCCATTGATAATCATTGAGTTATACTTCTCAAACTTGATTTCATTACTTTCTCCCAACCAAAATTTATCATCTGCAGGAAGATTGTCAATCCTATCAAAGTCAATGTATATAGGCTGTCTTTGGTTGAGTGAATGGTTTGTTTGGTTTACAGCAGCAATACCAATGGCATACTTACCACTAACAAAGGCATGTCTGAGCCTTGTCATGAATGTTCTGCTAAGCATGTTCTTTGTAGAGCTGTAGTCAAATCCTTCAAACCCACGCAGTTTTGTAATCTCTTTAGAGATGTCCTTCAACTGTTCAGCAGAGTTTGGTTTAATAAGCTGACCAAAGTTTTTAGGGTGGGTGACAATACGCTCTAGAGATTCTACATATCCATTTTGAAGAGCCCTCTTAACATTCTGATTATAAATAGAAAGTGCTTTAAAATCATTAAATCCAATAAGTCCATCAATATTTGCTATTTCTTCAGCAGCCTCAAATCCTTGTTTTGTTTTTGCTTCTTCGTATATACTATTAAGGCTATCAAACTCAGGAGAAAATTCCAACTTTAAAGTAGCTTTTAAAGCGTCTTTATTTTTACGAAAATCAGAAAGCGCATTTTTCTTTACTTCATTTATTGTTTCCTCCATAATGCCCATCACTCTCAACTCCTCAGTGTATATCTTCTCCAGTCCTTCCAGTCTTACAATATCTTCTTGAAGTGTTGTAGGGTCTTGTAACATTCCAATTGTCAAAGAAAGATATCTTCTAATTTCGTCTGGACCTTTAATGCCTCTTCTTCTAATATCATCTCTTACAGCCCAGAAAGGTTCTCTGGTAACATCACTCATTCTCCAGAACACCTTCTTTCCCATATCAAATAGCTCAGTCATGTATGAGTCTTGAAAAGGCAGTTCTTTATTTAAATTAGATTTTATTTCATTTGACATTTCTTGAAATAAATCCTCTACTCGTTCTGCTCTAACTGTTTGATAGGCAGCTCTGATTTTAGACAGTTCTATTTCAAAATTACTTCTTAAGTTCTGTACGATGTTTCTTGTTAAAAATCTAACATACTTTCTTGTATCACGATTCGCATTTTCTTTTACCCAGTGCACATATCTTTCTTCTGCTGTAGAATTTTCATCTGTAAGGAAGTTTATCAATTTTGGTTTGCCATCCTTACCTATGAATAGATTCTTAAGATAGATGGAAAGTTTATCAATATCAAAGTCAGATCCTTGTTTCTGAACCAATGCAGCAGGAACAATCACTGTATCACCAAACTCTGCAGGAAGAAGTCTTTTTATTACAAATGCGTCAATTGAATTCTGTTTCTGTGTGGGGATACGGAAACCTATACCAGACAGGATTTTCCTACCTTCATCAGATTTAAAATACTCCATCAACTCATCATCAGTCATATCGCTTTTGAACCATCTTCCAATCATAATCTCACACACACGCTTGCCATCCTCATCTTTATAGAAAGAGAGCTCTTTGGAAGTGTAGACAGTTTTTGGACCCTTCTTTGTTTCTATCACCTTGGATTCAGCACGCACACTTTCAAGAAGTGTAGAAGGAATCTGTACCTTCATACCTCCTGTAAGCTTTGGAGAAATAACCTCCTTGTCAGCAATTGAATACAGGATGTTTCTAATTTGTTGGTATGCAGGAGTGGCTTCAAGAACAGCCCCACCATTCAAAAAGTCATCCAACGCCTCAGTTACATTATCATTCGTTTCTCTCTTTAAGATCTCATCACGAAGGGTTTTAGCAGCCTCGCTGAAGTCATCAATTTCATATTTCCATTCTTTCTCTGAAACCTTTGTTTCTTTGATGCCCATTCTCTTTAACAGTGAACGATATCCATCATCGATCATTGCTTCCAAGAGCATCTGATTATTCTTAATCTCTTTATATATGGGAGAAGCTTTTTCTTTCTCCTCTTCAGATGTAAGTTTTATCCAGCTTACATATCTTTCATTAAAAGATTTTCCTTCTTCAAAATCAATAGGAACACCAGCTTCCATGAAGTCCATTGTTGCAAGTTTTGTCACCTGGCTACCACGAGTTACAATCTCATCTTCCTTAGAAGGAACCTCAGCCTGGACACTCATTATAGCAAATGGAATGTTGGTTATTGAATCTGTATAAGGAGCAGGATTCAACTTACCATCTACATACAAAGGAACGGAGTTCTTTGCTCCCACCTTTCTACCACTATCAAACACTACATAATCAATGTCCTCTTTCTGCATTTTTTCATACAGCTTGAGGGCATTTGATGTAGGATTGAGCTGTTTAAGCATCCTGTACGATAGCGGATAGAGAGCGTATTTATCCAATACAACATCATTAAAATCATTACCATCAACCTTGCTTCCAGCTACAATAGGCTTTTCTGCTGTAAATGCGCTCCTAACCTGAGGGTTACCGTCAGCAAGAAGTTCTTTTTCGTAGTCACTGAGTTTCAACCCCTTATCATTCTTTTCCCAGGCTATTTCGTATTTATATTGGGTTTCCTCAGCAGCAGTCCATTTACCTGCTCTCATCCTAAAGTTGCGATAGGCTTTATAAATAATTATACCAGCACCATCGGTTTCCTTATACATGGCTTCTATATACCCAGGAAGATCATGCTCACCGAGCACATCTTTATAGGAAACTGTTCTGAAATAGTCTCTGTTAAAGTCTGTACGACCAATATCATCTTTTGCATAGCCCCTGTTATACACAATATTCATTGCCTCATTCATCTTTGAAGACCCGTAGAGAATAGCTTGTCTTGGAGACAAGAAGTTCTTTATACGCTTCAATTCGTCAGCATATTGATAAGGATCTGAATATATAAGTTTATGAAGCTCAATATTATTGATGATGTAATTTGCTGCTAGTGCATTAAGTTGTCTGTTCAGATTGGGTTCTGTAAGGCCATCAGCGTTATTGAATGCAATGTTCTGAACAACAAGATCACCTTCAGGATCCATTTTAAGGATGCCATATTCAAACATTTCAGCTTTTGTTTTTTCAGCCTCTCTCTTTATAAAGGCTTCTACAGCAGCATCAACTTGTTTTTTATACTTTCCTGGTTTTTCATTAGTGCCATATATTTCCTCAATCGGTGTCTTGGTGTCTTTAACAATCTTATTATGAAGCTCTTCACCAAGGATACCTTTGAAGAAACGGAGGTCTTTCAGATTTCTTGTGTTCTTCTCATCCTGAACAATTGTTCTATTTGGATTTCTAGACAGCTTTATTTCAGATTCAAGATAGCCTCCAAATATTTTAAATATGCCACCAAATCCAGACAGAAGAGATTGTTCTGAAACAGCATTACCCATAAACACTGTATGTTCCAAAGTGGAATCACCAGGAACCAGATTGGAATAATAACCATTCAGATTCATGTTAACCTCCTGTATGAACCTTTCCTTATAGGTGAGTTTTGATGACGGTTTCTTTTTTCCAGTTGCCAAGTTAACTGTACCATCAGCATATCCTGCTTTCATAAAGAGGGGGGAGTCTTTACGTTCCCCAGTTTCTACATCAAACATCTTGTTTATGATGACAGATCCTTCTACAAATTCATCTGTAAGGATGTATTCATATTGGGTTCCTACAAGATCATTTAGATTTTTTATCTGGGAAATAGCATCAAAAAAGTCACTAATAGCGTTTGTACCCATGAAGGATTGTGTACGTTCTCCTTTTACATTGAAGAATGTACTATCAAATTCAGGGTTGGAAATGCTTGCCCTAACAAGACCAAGTTGGAGAAGCCTTCCTTCTATATCCAGCACTTTACCACTAATGGAAGCAATATCTTCAGCATCTGCTATACTTTTTCTAATACCCCCAACAGCATCATTGAATGTTGTTTTCTTATCTATTGGGAGTTTATCTATTTCTTTTTCTGTAAAGTTTATACCAAGATCTTTTAAGAACTCCACCTTAGCAGCTGTAGAATCTAGTTTAACACTTCTAACTCCACTGGGTTTTCCTACAAACTTCTTTTCCTTTTCTGAATATTCAAAGTAAGGATTCTTCCCTCTTATTTTGGAGATGATGGCTGTTTCATATTCACTTTTGAGTTGTCTTGCTGCTGTAGCCAGGTTAGAATCACCCATGTTCACATCACCACTATCAAATATGAATATGGTTCTGGCATCTGGACTCTGTTTCTTGAATGTTTTCCACATAGCAATGAGTAAATCCAAATCATGAGTGTTCATCATTTCAGAAAAATCCACTGTATCTTTAGTGTAATCTGTACCAGTGAGTCTTCTATATAAGGTGCGGTAGTTCTCATCCTCAATAGCCATTTGTCTAACTCTCTCAATCATCTCATCAAGATTTCTTGATGTGTGGAGGTTATTCATCAAGGCCATGTACACTTGACTAAGGGGAAGAAGCCTAACTCCATTTATAGATGACTTTTGAGGTTTACCATCTTCCATAATAGGAAGTGTTGAGAGAAGAAGTTTTATTGCAGAATTTGCCTTTCTAAAATGGTCTATCTTATCAGCACTGTCATACTCACCCCTTCCTGTATTTTCATCAGCAGTGATGTTCATTTCATCGTTCTCATCAAACTCAATGCTGTAAGATTTTAAATATTCCTCATGTTTCTTTACAATATCTTCCCAGTTTTTCATTGTGGTTTTCCATAAAGCAATCCCTTTTTCTATAATTGGATTGACTTGTTCTGGAGTGAACATTCCTTCTTTTCTTGCTCTTCTTGCTTTTCTAGCATTGCTAAGAATAGTTCTTCCTAAATTATATCTGAGCATTCTATATAGCTCAGCTTTATTTTTTCCTTCAACATTAAACAAACTATCTTTTGTAGATATAATATCACGTAATGTTAGATATGTCATTTGTTGCATGATATCATGTACATTTTCTCCAGGCATCTTTAAGCGAAGTTCGCTGTCTCCAGTGATGACTGCATCCTCAATATCTATAATCCCCTGTTTTGCAAAGGATAGGTTGGTTTCAAATGGTATGTATGTTTTATAATATCCTGTTCCTATTTTGGCAAATAGTCTCTCTGTATTGTTCTTAGCACCAGGAGTGTTTGCAAAGAAGTTCTTAACTGCGTTAACAATATCAGCAAAAAGTTTAAGAATGAAAGGTCTACCATCTACAGGTTTTGGTGGAATCTTCTTATATTGGACGTAGTCCCTGAATTCCTCAGCAAGTTGTTCCTTAGCTTGTGCATTTGTAGCGTCTTTATATGCAACCACTTGCCCTGTAGGTCTATCTATAAATGTACCCTTCCTTGAGGTAAACTCTTTAATAACAGCTTTCCTTTCCTTTGGAGAACTCATCATCTTCCAGACACCCTCAAACACCTCATGGTAGATGGTTCCCACCTCAGCATTCTCATATACATACAAAGCTCCATTCTTAAGCATTCCCCATGCTTGAAGTCCATTTGTTCCTTTAAGAATATTCTTAACTCTATATACAGGGAGATTGGGGAAGTTTTCCTTAAGCCATTGTTCAATCTTTGGCCAGTTTTCTCTCTCGGTTACATCTTCATCAATAACTTTGCGTAAAGGCTCATCATCATCATCTTGATATTTTTCTTCTACTTGTTGCTCAATACTTGCATCACTAGTGTCTTCACCTATCGAAAAAGGCACATCATCAAAATATTCATCATCGCTAACCTCTTCTTCTTCTTTTTCAGTTTTTGAAGCAGGTTCGTTTGGATTAGATTCTGTGAATGTTTCTGCGTTATCATAATCATCCACATTAGCATCCGATATAGCATATGGAGTTTCATCAAAATCTTCAAGAGCACCAGCAGGGATTTGTTTACTAATTAATGTTTTTAATATCCCAACAGCTTTTTGTTTAAGTTCTTCATCAGTAAGAGTTTTACCTTTTGCAGCAGCTGCTTTTTTTAAACCTTCAGATATAATTTTAACTACTTCTTCTGTATCAGCTCCTTTCTGTGGAATAATTGCATCAAGTCCTGTTTTTGTAGGAACATATCCCCATGCAATTCTTTTACCAGGAAAATCAGGAAGCTCAGTGACATTCACCTTACCACTCAAGTCTATTTTTTCTATTGTAGCTGTTGGAGCAGTTTTAGCTCCAGGAATAATCTTGGCTGGTTTTGAAGGTGCTGCAGCAGGGGGTGCTTTGGGTTTGGGTTCCTTGTATTCAAGGTCTGTAAGGACAAAGTAGATACCTTGTCTATTGGGATCTTCTGGTCCTTTTGTGGGTCTTATATTAGTAAACAGTGGGATTTCCTCAGACTTTCTTGCACTACCGTCTGGGTTCTTTGCAGATAGAAGATAGGTTTGGTAGTTTTGCCACTCTCTGGTGACCAACTCACCGTTTGGCTTAATCTCTAAGATTTCCTCATAAGGCTCATTCCATTCATTCTTTTTACCACCATTAGCCCTTGTTGAGTTGACGTTATTATACAATTCCTTAAAGAGAGCAATCATTTCCGATTTATTGTCTCTCATATATGAGGGACTGAATGGAACATTTCCTCCCTTATTGGATATAAACAGACGCAGTTGTTTGCGTCCAGTTTCTGGTACAACAACAGATTTAAAGAATACACTGTTATGTCCACCTTTCTTTTCCTTACCATTAGGGTCTTTAGGAGTGCCCCAATAGATGACACTCTTTAACCATCTGAACAATCTCTGTGCCTCTTCAGACTTAATACCTTCTCCTTCCTCATCAAACATTATTTCAGATAGACGTAATACAGCCTGATAGACGGTGTTAGCTTCCCTATCTGTAAGTTGCCTGTTTTGAAGCTTTACATATCCATTACGCATTGTAAGGAACACCCTGCCAATTGCATTCTTGAACATTGTGGTGCCTCTGTCAATTATACCATTTGTTGTCGGTATTGTCAACACCCTATTATTTCCAAGATTTCTTTCTGTAACCAACCCAGCTTCTGATACAGGAACTACAGCATCCTCATTTACTACAGGCTTACCTTTATCAGTGATGACAACTCCATTTTGATCTTTTTGAGGAACACGTTCTGGGATACCAAATGATGCCTCTATTGAGAAAGTTCTTGTTGGAGGATCTGCAATCACACCATCCCTCCATTCTTTATATTGTTTTCTAAGACTTTCTTTAACTCCTTCATCAGTGCCTTTTCTGAACATTTCTCCACCACCATACTCCTCACTCCATCTAAGTTCTGCTCTAGGCATCACTTGATAGATGGCAAGATCAAGAACATTCACTTTAGTTTTCCTAGAAACTGTGACTGTTTTTTCAACTGGCTTTCCTCCTAAAGCAGCTAGTTCTGCATCATATTTAGCATCAATCCAATTTTTAGCAATTAACGCCAAAGTTTCACCTGTCCAATCCCATACTTTTTGACCAGTACCTCCCATATCAGTGGCTCTGCCTGGAGAATTATACTCTTTATTATTAGCTTGTATTCTAAATTGTTTTTTACTTCTGGTAAACGAAGTGGGCGTAAACCCAATAACATCAGATAACAAATCAGCTAAATAAGGAAGAAGTTCGTCTGAATCTTCATTAGGAGATATTTTCTTAGCTATGTCATTGTATATTATTAATAAAGATTCTAAAAGTGGATTTATTGTAGGAGATGAAAGTTGATCTAATTCTTCTTTTTTTCTTCTTTCTATATCAGCTTTCTTATCAGAAACAGCAGGTTTAGCTCCTTCCAAAGCATCTATTTTTTGTTGATATTCATCTCTTATTTCTTTTTGTGTGTCAAGCAAGTATTCTCCTAAAGAACGTGTAGTTTTACCAGCTAGTTTTAATTGAGCCCACCTTATAGCAGCAACGTAAGCCAAACCGCCATCTTCTGTCCAATCTTTAGGAAAGTTCTTGCTTAAATATTCAGCAGCGTCATTGTATTCTTTTGTATTTTTTGCAGGACTTTCAATAAGAGAACGTGACTGTCCTGGAACACCTGTATAAGTGAATATTGTACTTAAACCAATAGTTTCACTAGAAGTTAATGGTCTGCTTTTATTCATTCCCCACCCAGGGAGATCTGATGTTTTGTCAAGAGCTTCCTGTGGTTGGTTTCCTGAATAAATAGGAAGTATTCCAGCTTCAGCAAGCCTCATTGCATTTTCTTCTAATCTACCTAGAACATTGTCTTTATCAGATTTAACAAGATTAGAAACTCTTTGTGGACTACCAACAGCACCCGTCATAAGACTATCTACACGACTTATGGGATAGTCAAGTGTTTTGATGGGGGCTTCTTCTTCAATTCTTCTATCTCTTTCTTCTTCAAGCTTTTTTCTTTCAGTTGCTACATCTGTTGTGGGTGTAGAAGTTACAGTTGTTGTAGAAGTCTCTTCTATTTCTTCTTCAATCACTTTTGTATCCACGCCTACAAGCCTTAAAGACCCATCAGATTCTTCTTTAACCATTACCACAGCAATGGTATTGTCCATTTCCTCTTCTGAGATTTTACCTTCAGGATTGAGATGTTCTATTAGGCCATTCAGGGCTCCATTGAGAATTGTTCCCTGGTTCTTCCTAGTTACAAGAATAGCCTTTACAGCTTTTCTTTCATCCTCAGAAAGGGTGCTGAGATTATTACCAAAAGCAACTGACCTTGCATACCCTGGAATATTCTGAGAGGCAATTGTAGCTCTAGGAATATCCTTGTTTGATTTCTTACTATCCTCTTCAAAAGCTTCACCTGATTCAATGGTTCTTTGACTTCTGTCAGCAGTTCCAAAAATCATTCTAACAAAGGCCTCATCCTGTTGAAGTTTTTCTTCCTCAGCCATTTTCTGTTCTAACTTTGCTACAGACTCTTCAAATGCTTGTAGTAGTATAGCTTTTGCTTCTTGTTTATTCATGAGATCTTTCAATCCAGTTCTCAACTCATTAAGATTCTCTTGAAGATCTGCAACCTTTTTAGACAGGTTGGGAATATTCTTTTCTTCTGCGAACTCTGCCACCTGTTCTTGAAGATCAAGTACAGCTTGTGTATATCCAAGCTTTTGTTCAATAAAGTCTTTAGCTCCCTCCTCACCAAGGAACCTCTCTATACTTGCTCTAAAGTCATCAATAAATATAGGAATGCCTGGATTTTCTTCTTGAAGTTTTTGTACAAACTCATCAGCTAAAGAAAGTGCCTTTTTAAGAAGCGTGTCAATTTTGGATAGTAGAGACTCACCTGCTTTAATAGCAGCATCAGTGTTCTCAATCATCTCCTTCATATCATCGATGTCATCCTTCAAATCTTCAATAGCATCTTTATAGTTTTCGGGCATTGTTTCAGCATACTCCAATAAAGACTCCATGTAAGGCATCTGCATCTCAAGATCTTCCTTTTCCTCATTAAGAGTGTTGATTGCATTCTGTATTGCTTCTTTTTGCTTTGCCAGCTGGTCTATTGTCTTTTTATATGCTTTAAGATTTTTTCTTGGAAGTCCCTTTTTTGTATGTGTAGCATTTTTCAATGCTTCTTCTGTCTCAGCAAGAGCCTTCTCAGATTTCTCAAGTTCTTTATTAACCTCGTCAAGTCTTTCTTTTGAGGTGTTTACAAGGTCAATTACAACTTGTTTTCTCTTTTCAATGTTCTTTCTAATGTCATCTTTGTCCTTAGAGAAAGCCTCAAGAGAGGTTTGTTGTGCAGCGGTGAGTTGCCCAACAGCTTCAATCATAGGTTTAGCATACCCTTTCTGAGCAACAAATTGTGTATTTTTTACCTCAATTGTTCTTTCCTTACCCCACTTATTTATGAATTTAAAAAGAAGAGTGTCCTCTTTTTCAGAATATTCAAGTCTTCCTCGCACAGGTTTACCATTAGCATCTTTGATGCCCTTGTGCTCAAATATGGTGTTTCTATGATCTATAAAGTATTTGGCTTTTTTATTCTTACTAGTTGCCTCTACATATCCAACATAATAAGGGTCAAAGCTAGATTTTTTTATATTCTTGATTGCGCCGTTTTCTTCCTGCACTTTAATGGTTCCATCTCCATTATCTGCAAGAATTGTAAATATGGGAAATTCTAGAAAGTCTTCTCCAGTTGTAGCTTTTTTTGTAACCCTACCTAAATACAATTGCTTACCAATCTCAAGAGAAACTTCCCCTTTTTTTGTATTAATCTTAACGAACTGTTTAGGAACATTTTCATCCTCTGGAGGAACAGCGCCTTGTGAAGGTTGCTCTTTAAACTTTTTTGGATCTTTCTTTATCTCGTTATATTCCTCAAGAAGCTTTTTTCTACGAAGTGTTAGTTCTGCAACATCCTGCAAGCTTTGTTTATAATCCGAAATTTGATCATCTGTTAATTTATCCTTCATTGCATCAATAACTTCGACCGCTTTGTCATAGCTATCAAAATTACCCTTATTAACCTCATCCACTATTGATACAGTGTCAATTCCTGCAGGAATTAATGTGGCACTTATATTAGGTATGCGAACATCGTAATCAGCTATTTTTGTAGCTGCATAAATCATCTTATCTATTACATCTTGAGAATAAAGGGGGTTACCTTTATCATCTAATAGTCCTGCATATCTTAAAGTGAGCGATTGATAAAGAGAATTTACATTATCTATTGTGTTCTCTAAAGAAATTATTCTCTTAAGATAGGCTTCTTTTGTATCACCTTGCAGTGCCCTTCCTTCAGAAATAAGCTGGGCAAATCCCTCATCTGTAGAAGCTAATTGTTTTAGATCTCTAATATCACTCTCTATAAGATCCATTCTACCATACTTGATTCTAGGAGTTAGGTAGTTGATTATGTAGTCTGTTTCTTTATCCTTGCTTTCAAGGATGTCCCCACTTTTAAGACTAGCTTCTCTTTCCTGCTGTAGAACAACCCCTCTATTGATGGAGTCTACAGTTTCTTTTGTAAAATCAGAAATTTTAAATTTATTGAATTTTGCAATCGCATCTGCTGTATCTCTGGACATTCTTCTTTGCTCCCTAAATGTCCCTCTTGCTTGCATCAAAGAACCTGACAATCCTCCGATAAGGACATTTTCCATACCCTCATCCGTACTTAATGTTTTTCTAACTCCCTCAACAGCACTTTCCAAGAAGTTGGTAGTAACGTCCCCTCTATATTTTTTATCATAATAGTCCTCTGTTCCCATCGATATTGCATACTGGGCTCCCTCTTCAAATGCTTCAGATGTTGAAAAGGTGTAAGGTCTAATCTTATTTGCAGTGGAAAGAAGTTTGCCAAAAAAGGTTTTTGGTGTTTTTTGTATAATATTACCAGCAGCATCTGTGACAGTTTCTTTAATTTCTCTGCTGAGACCATTAATCATTCCTCTTTCTGACTTATAAGAACTACCCAGTATTTTAGGAAACTGAATATAGTTTGTAACAGAAAGAAGAGCTGTGTTCATTAGAAAAGACTTGTTTCCTACGTTCTCAGCTGCAGCGTTTATTGCTGCAAGATCAGCGCCTCTTGGCTCTTGACCACCATGTGTCTCTTTCCATTCCCTAATTTTTTCATCTCTAAATTGATGCATATTATGATATGCCTCAAACCCAGCTTCACCAGTTGTAGAAAGCCCAGCAACTACTGCTCTGCCAGCAGGATTTAAAAGTTTATATGATGAAAGAAATTTGTCAGAAAGACTTTTTACTTTTCCATATGTTTCAGCCACCTTATTTGCAGCAAGCAGTCCCTCTTCTGTAGCAGCTAAAGTTTCTGCAGCTTTTCCAACACTAAATAACCTGGATGTTAATGGTAGTGCTCTTAACGCACCTGCGAACAATCCTCCAGATATTGCTGCTCCTGCAGCAAACCCAAGATTTTTTATAATACCATCCCAAAAAAAGTTTGCTGTAAATAGCTTATCTGAAGAATACCAAGAAGCATTCTTTTCCACATTTGTGTAATAGTTTGGAAGAAGGTCTTCCATTCTTTTGTTTAACTCATCAAGTTCTCTGTTCATCTGGTTATCGTAGAACGAAGCTGCCCTACCATCACCAATCATATTTACAATACCATTTGCAAGACCTGCGGTGGATTGAATCAATGTCGTACCTGTAAGAACAAGTCCCTTTCCTACACCGCTTAGCATTTTAGAAACCCACCCTTGACCCTGAGCATACGCATCTTCGTTATCATAATCTCCAGGAACAAACATGTTGTATCTCTGAGAAACAGATTCGTAAGTGCTTCTTGGAATAGATCCCCCACGAAGCCTATCACTTGGCTTTATTGAAAACAGAGAGTTCTCTAGAGCACTTAACGGGGAAACATACTTTTGCCCATCACCTCCTCCTCCAGAATAAATCTGCGGAGAAGGCATCTGTAAATGCTTAAACGGTACATTCAAGATGTCTGGTGGAAGAGCTGGGGGATCGTAACTCATGGATTTCTCCAACTCCATTCTGTCTAATAATGGCGTATCTGGCATTACAGAGGTTTTTTAGATGCTGACTTAAGTTGGTTAATATCGTTTGCAGTGGCAGGTTTTTCATTCAAAAGCTCATATATAACTGCATCATTAAATCCTGCCATTGCAGGAGCCACTGCTTCTTCTGACAAAACTCCAGAACGTGGAAAAGATATATCGTTTTTCCATGTCTTAGAAATTGGATCAAATACGGCAAGTTTTATTGTATATAAACTTGAGCCTGGTTTTGTTGGGTCTGCTCCAAGGGTGATAAGATTTCCCTTAACCCCATAAACATCGATATTAGGAAAATCTATACTTGACAAATATGAGTTGTATTGAGTGGTTGGTTCTGTTGGACGTGGAGCAGTGGAATAACCGCCAGTTTTTCTGATTTGCTCTTGATAAGGTCTAATTGCCTGAACTGCTGGACTTGCTTCAAATGTTTGTCCAAAAACAGAAATTTTTTGTTCAGGAGTGAGTCTTGCAGAAACAGTTCCAGCTTTTCCAGAAACAGTTAGCTGATATGCAGCAGGCTGTCTCTCTGTACCTTCCACTACGGTTAGTGAATAGTTTGCGTCTTCTAATGCCAACTGCTTTGCGGTGGCAGGTTTAAAATTTGGAGAATTAGCAAGACCTCCTCCAGTTTTTTCAGCAAGATCAGCAAGTCTAAATAGAACATTTGCTATAGATGATTTTTGGGCAGCATTTGTTGTAGGAACTCCATACATTACACCTTGATTTGTTGTTAATTTCTGATTTAACAAAGTGTTCTCAGTAGCCGATATCTCACTTAGTTTTGAATTCCAAGGAATATTTACATTAGTGTTATACCAACGTGCATATTCCATTAACAGTTTGTCACCCTGAGGTGGTAAATTTTTATTTGTAGGATCTGCATATCTTGATTCAACCAAAAATAAATTGTACAATTTAGGACTAAGCTCTTTTTTTGCAGCAGCGAAGTCATAACTTACAGATACTCCTGCACCGCCTGTACCACCAGAGGAACGTACATTTATGTAATTCCTTGAAATTCTATTATATTCTACAAAGTCTCTTGGTGAATATGTAAATTTTTCTCTATTCGAAGAGGTGTAAATTACACTTTTAGACCCTTTTGGAATAAGATCTTCTATTGTTCCGTATTGTTGTTTAACTGCAGTGTTTACATCAATTAACACTTGTTGATCATTTTCAACTCTTCTTCTCAACTCTTCTGTTGATCTAAAATGTTGAGCTATTCTAGGATCTACCGATTTTGGATTTTTCTCCCAAGCATCTCTTTGATAAGTTATAAAATCTTCAATTGCTCCAGGACCCATAGCACCCCCAGGAGGCATTAATACATTTTTAACAAAATCGTAATCAATCTTTTGTATTTCAGAAAGACCTTTTTGCACCTCATCTGTAAACTTTGGTACGTTATACTGTGTAACCATAGAAGGGTCCACTGGTCCTGGCAGGCCTCCATATCCTTCAAGCTCTTGCTTTTTTAGTCGATTTGCTTCTCTGCTCTCTTCTAACTCCGAAAGTCTTATTCTCCTATCCAATCTTTTCTCCGCCAAATCCTGCTGTTGAAATCTCTCTCTTTGTTGGAATTCATTTAAGAATTTTCTCCATTCCATCTCTTTCACTTCTCTTCTCATTTGCATATCTGCAAATGGACTATTCTCATACGTTTGAGAAATCTCTGTATGAGAGAACGCTTTTGAAAATCCAGTGAGTTGGTCTATTGTAAATAATTTAGCTTTTGCAGACTCTGCATCTCCATTTTTAACCGTAGAGGTGACACTTTCATATTCATCAGTCATTTTTTTGATGGCTCTATCCATAGCGCTAATCTGCTCATCCAGTTTATCTTTCTCAATTACAGAGTTTGTAGATAGTTTTGCATTCTCTAATACAAACTTTTGCTTTTGAAAGAAGTTAATTCTGTCATTATAAGAATCATACACCTTACCGAGAAAGACATTATCATCTACATTGGAATAGTTGTATCTACCGTCTATTTCCATTTGCTTAAAGTCATTTGGACTAAGTGCAGATACAAGAGCCTGCTGTATTTTTTCAGGCGAAATTCCTGCCATCTTTTTTCTGACAATTGCATCAGCTATAACTAAATTACCGTTAGCGTCAGTGGTAAAAGCATTATCTGTAATAGTGGAATCCCCAGTGAGGTTCTTAATTACATCTAAAGCGTTCTTTTTCCAGTTTGTGTAAGGTTGGTATTTTACATTATATTTAGAAGCAACTTTACCATCATTTAACCATTCATTTGTCTCATAGTTAAATAACCAATCATTCGATGTTCCATTCTTACCCTCTTTTCTAAGACTTTCTTGAAGAGCAGTTTCTTTTTTATACATGGCAGTTGATGCAACTGCAGTTTGAACATTAGGATCTCTAACAATTTGTTTTGTCATTCCTGCAACAGAATTGACAAGCTGGAAATTGGAGAAATCCCCAGCAGCAAACATTGTCAAATTAGTTCCTAACTCGTTAAGTTTGGACTGAAGGTAATTCTTGTCTTCAGGCTTAATTATGTCAAGACCAGCAATTTGATCTATTTGTGACTGTATTTTTTGAACACCCTGTTCATACTGAGCTTGCTTGGCCATACCCACTTTCACCATAGCTTCAACTGGAAGCTGTGGGACATATGGGGTAAATTGCGGTACTTGGTCTAAAAATGATGCCATGACGTGTGGGTTATATCAAATTTAATTTAAAATATTAAAACCACCAAGAACCCTAACGATTCTTGGTAATTCACTATAATTGAATGGGTTATAGATTCTTGATTGCTTTTACAATTCTGCCATTTCTTCCTGTATCATCATCATCTTTCTTCTTCTTTTTAACTCTTGGCGTAGTGTCCCATTCCCATCCTTCTGGAAGATTAGGCATTCCAGAACCACTAGATCCTCCAACAGTGACATCAAATTGGGCAAGGGGATTCATGTTTATAGCCCTTCCTCTCCTGTCAAACCTGTAGTTATACATGTTTTCCATAATACCTAATGTCCTGTTTTCCAGTCTGTTCTTAGCAATCTTATCAGAAATTGAATTCAAAGCAGCTTGTGTTACAGCTTTTGTATTTGCCTTGGCTTGCTCTTGTCTTGCAAACTGCTGATCGAAGATTCCTAGATTTTGAAGCTGAGCTTGGTTGAGGGTGTTGATGTTCTGGTTGTACACTCCCATTCTTTGTGCTTGGTTGATACGCATTTGTTCTCCAAGGATTTGAGACCTTGCACGGTTTGCTTGTGCTGCTGCTGCTGGCATAGCTGCTGCAAGGGCTGGGTTTCTTTGGGCCATTCTTTCCAGTCCT
>Ga0129333_10000147_pt1 | contig 46534 bp, 40 predicted proteins | sample CPB6_08_DNA_FD_94474 | JGI IMG/M metagenome (GOLD analysis project Ga0129333, IMG submission 94474) | Freshwater to marine salinity gradient microbial communities from Chesapeake Bay, USA - CPBay_Sum_0.6_0.8_DNA | ecosystem: Environmental > Aquatic > Marine > Coastal | place: USA: Chesapeake... | reverse complement strand
TGCTTTGTGCCTACTTCCATTTCTTGTAAATCTCCACGAGACATTTGAACTCTCCGTTTAACCTTAGTTATAAACTATATTTATTTATAATTTAATAAATTACAATGAGTTTAAAAACTCATTAAAAAGAGATAACTTATATTCTTCAAGAACACCATTATCAACGAGAGTATTTATTCTACGTTTAGTGTTTTCTGCAACTTTTTCTCTTAACATACCACCATCCCAGATCCATTCCTTACCTTCCATAATTCCCTGAACAAAAGCATCAGGTGCAGAGGGATCAGCAACAATATCAGCAGCGGTTGCAAGCATAAAATCTTCACCAACTTCAGTATATCCTTCCCTGGTTGGTCTGACTGAACCAATACCACGAGAAGAAACTCCAAGAGTAACACCTTCTTTCAAAAGTGATTCGGCAATCTTACCCATTGGTGTGGAAAGAATTTGTGCTTTACCAATGAAATTATTTCCTTCTTTATGGAGAGAAACAATTTTATGAGAAACGCGATCCAGATTTACAGTAGGACCATCTGGGTGACCAAGTTCTCCAAGAGCACGACCTTTGTTTACATATTGCTCAGTATAACGCTTCACTTCTCTTTCCATTACAGGCATACGATACATTCTACCGTTCCTGTTTACAACTTCGGTTTGAAGGAAAGGACCTTGAATATAAAGAGTTTTTTTACCGTCTTTTTCTTCGGTAATAACTTCTACTGATTCAATTTCTTCTGTGATGAGTTTCATTATGCTTGCCCTGTGATTTGTACTTGTTGGTAGTAAAGAGTTCCTGAACCTGCACCATATGCAGAAACTTTATTTGAAATCGATACAGTTGCATCTCTTGAAGAAAATGCAGTTACAATCCCACTAGAATTATTAGCAACAGTCATTCTTGTTTGATAATATCCATCTACATTTGAAGAAGTATCAACTGATATGACTTCTTTATGAGTAAAATCATAATATGATTGCCCACTTGCAGTTAACGTTACATAATCACCAACACCAAATGGAACTTGAGTTCCTTCTGGAACAGTAACAATTGTTGTTGTTCCAGTGGTTATTCCAACAACACGATTCGATGCTTTAGTGAGCGCAAGAGTTTCTGACTTTCCTGCGGGAACATAATAATCTGCGTTTGTTGCAGAAGGAGTTCCAACTCCAATTTTTACATATGCACCTGCACCTTCAGCAACAACTCTCAGTACACTTGATTGAACTGAGAATGAATTAGCACCGGTAGTTGCAGCACCTGTAGAAAAAGTAAATGAGGAACCAACCCCAACTGGTCTATGAGCCATTATTTTAAATAGTACACTTTTAGTTATTTATTATTTAATAAAATTACCTTTGTTCAATCCAGTTTAACACCGCAAGTGCTGCTTTGTTAGTATTGGGAGATGCACAAGCAAGTGTAATCGTATCACTGATTGTTCCAATACCAGATCTTCCAATCTGCAAATCTGCAAGTCTATCAATCTCAATCAGAGTAGAACCACCAGATACTACAAATCCAGAAAGAATATCTCTACCACCAGAAAGTGCAGTTGCAGAAGTATCATATTGAATAAATGAATCTGGATCTGCATGATTTGTCCAGTTTGGATTGGTTAATGTTGTGTTCTGCAAAACTTTCCAGTAAATATTAGTATTATCATTTGTTACTGCTTGCAGTGATCTCATAAGCATTACTGAATTTAAAGCAGATGATTTGAGTCTTAAACTGATGATCGGATAGAATGTATTTGCAACCGCCATTGTGGTTCCAGTAATACCATTAGACTGACTCAAAAGAGTTCCAAGTTTATCTGCTCCACCTTCTTGAATTAGAGAATTTGAACCCTGATAAAGATAATGCGTTCCTGCAACACCAGTTACATTCTCAATCTCACAGCGAATTGGGAGAAAGGGACTAGAACACCAAACAAAATTATTTGTATTTGAGTTATCAAAAGTATGACTCTTGATAGTTTCTCCCTTCATCAACCAAGCAAAATCTACAGTTCCTGCACCATACCATTCGTAGTTGATAGAAATCATCTGTTGTTTTGTTGGATCTGCAGTTACACCAGTCCAACCATTACCATCAAACTTTTCGCCATTCCATTCATTTCTACCAACTCTTATTTCTGTAGTAATTCCAGATGTACTAGTGCGAATCACATAAGAATATGTTCCTCCATTATCCTCAAAGTATGCACCGTTATTATCATCAAATAAACCAAATCTTCTGCGAATACCGACCTGTGGAGTATCAAGACGAATTGCAAATGCAAGTGTTGCTGGTCTGCCTGGAATATATCTCATCACATGTTTGGTTTGTCTGGTAACTTTACTACCAGCGGTAGAACCAACTTGCATAATTATATTACTGGAATATTGGTTCCAAGTTGCAGTTCCAACTCCAACTATTCTCTCATCCCAAACATCAGTCTCTTTACCATATTGGAAAGTATTAAAGAAAACTGTTTGGAAAGGTGCAGTCTTAAGTCTGTTGTTATTAGAAAACTGAGGTCTCCAGTCTGTCTGGTTACCCCAGTGATCTGCGATATTAAAAACTTCAAATAAAGATCTTTCTTGATCTAAAAAATCTTGAGTCTTTTTATTCCACTGAGCCATTAATCAATCCATTCCAATTTTGATGGGTGATATCTTTGTGCGTTTTTGATGTTTAAATTCTTTTCTGTAACTGGATAAATTTGATGAACAACTGCTCCGGGATAATCGGATTGTAATTGTTCACCAAGATCTCTTACTGATGGAATTCCAGTCTTAGTAACTAATTCTAAACGATATAAACTTCCATTCCACATTACATCTGCAACATATTCTTCACCAACTTGTTGTGGTTGTTCTTGTTGCGAGTTAATGTAAAGATTTCCTGTGAAATCGCCAGCAATATTAACTGATTCTGAGATAAATTGCCTGAAAGATTTCATATCATTCCTCTTCTTGTTCCTCTTGTCCAAACATACTCATAGCTACAGCAGGACGAAATTCATCAATTTTTTCTGCTGATTTTGAAAAAAGTAATTCTTTAATTTTGTCGCTAATTTGAGAAGGTGCCTCATCAGCGGCGATCATATCAAGAAGGTCATCCATTTTCTAATACCTAAGTAATTTTCTTTATTTATATCTCGCCACCCTTGGGCATTTCCGCTATTTTCCCACTTGCTTCTGTTGCAGCACCTTGAGCATCAATGTTTGGTTCCATTACTAATTGACCCAAATCCATTCCTGCGGTTTCTGGACCTAAAGGCATACCGGTTGCAGGATCAACAGGTACATTGGGATCAGGGATAATTCCATCTTTAATTTCTTTCTTCATAATTTTATCCTGTTCCAGAATTTCTTCATCAGTCTGACGAAGAATTTTTCTTCTTAGATAATCCTGAGAAAAATATTTTCCAACATATGGTTCTGCAACCTGAACCATATTCAATCTTTCGTTAAGAAGTTCTGCATCTTTGAGTTCAGCAAAGTGATTATCATATAAGAAATCATACTGAATATGCTCCTCCATAATATCCCAGTCTTGAGGAGTAATGATATTTTTGAGGATTAATTGAGTTCTCAACATATCGTGGAACATATATGAGAATCTCTTTCTCAAACGAGCAACAAACTTACTGAACTTAACTTCATCACGAAGAATTTCTGAAGAACGTCCAAGATTAAATCCACCTTCTCCATCCATTCTCGATGGTGGAACATTTAGGGAACGATAAAGTTTTTTCTTAAAGTATTCAATATCAGTAATTTCTCCAAGATTCTGACCGCCAGGAAGGGTCGAAATTTCAGTTCCTCTACCACCTTCTCTTCTTGGAAGCCAAAAATCTTCAAGCATCGCCATGAATTTTTTATCATCACGAATTTCACCAGTATTTGCATCGTAAACAAGTTTGTTACGATAACGCATCATTACATCACGAAGATATTGTTCTGCCTTTACTTTGGGTAGATTACCAACGTCAATATAGAAAATTCTACGTTCTGGAGCACGGGACAATCTGTAAATAACTAGAGAGTCTTCAATCATTCTAAGTTGATTGAGAGACTTAATTGCTTTATGAAGATATGAAAGTGTTGATCCCTTGTTTCTATCTACAAGACCTGAAGTGCAATAAGTGATAGAATCCTTGGACATTTTAATTCCAGCAGTTCCACCCAATGATGATGGATTACTTGATGGATAAGTCATTTTTGGATTATAAATGAAATATTCCTCAATTTCGGGAAACTCAAAATCCATCGGATTATCCGCATTAATATTTGATAATCTATATTTGTCTTTCTCACTTTTCTTTTGCTGCCTTACATATCTCATTTTCATTGGATCTATGTAACGCAACTCTTGAATTCCTTCGTGAGGATTCTTAAAGTCGATCATTTTGTGATAGTAAAGTCTTCCATCAACATACCAGTTTCTATAAATCTCATGAGACTTTTTATCAAAATCTAAAAGTGATAAAATATATTTAAATTCTTGCCTGATTTTTTTCTTAATACCATCACTAGCATTAAGATTTGATAGCTCAATTTCTACTGGAGTATCATTTGTGTCTGATACAATTGCTTCATTTACAATATCTTCAATTGCACTATCACACTCTGGATGAAGTGCCATTTCACGATATCGCTTGATTAAATCAAATTCTGTTCTATAAACACCCTCAATGTCTACATATGATCCAAAAAAACCACTGCTCAGATAGTGGTCAGTTCCATCCTCATTATTAGGAGGTACTGGACTGACCGCATTCGGAGACAGTGGTTCTGTATCTTCAATTGAAAAACCAAACAATCTTGCCATAATTTATTTTGTTATTTTCCTTTAGACTATTTATTATGCTTCTTCATTGGTAGGAGTCCAGTACTGAACTTGGAACTCTACAGTAAATTCTTCAATTGCATCTGATGTATCATATGACAAATCAATTGCAGCAATGTTAGTTGGGAAAATATCATAAAACTTGTATGTTTGTGCAACTTCAAGACCGGATCCTGTTGGTGTGTCAAAACCAACATTACTTCTACCTCTCTTGAATTGTTTTACATAAGCATTTACCATGTAATCTGCTGGGTTTGTAAAACCGCTTCCATCAGCATATTGACCAATGGATTGCATCCAAGATTCCATTACATTTCTAATTGCAAAATCTTGATCATTAATAACATTAATTGTCCAAGTATCAAAAGTACGGTCACCTGCTACCTTAAAAATTCTTCCTCTAAAAGGTACATCAATAGAAGCAATATTGGAAGCAGGAAGTGCAGCTGATTTGCAAAGTAGAGAAAAGTTATTTGGTAATACACCAGATCCTGGAATATTTCCTGGAATAGTTACTTCAAATAAATTGGGGCGGGCGCCACCACCAATGAGTGCTGATTTAAAATCCTGAATAGAGTGTGCCATTTTTTAAGTTCCTCCTTGTGGTTTTTACCTTAATCAAACAGTACCAGCGACTTCTTCAAAACTTACTCCAGTTCTGGTAGCAACAAAAGTAAGTGTTACGTAATTAATTGATTTAGCAGGTTTCAGATAAATATCAGCTCTGAATTCATTGTTATCAATAACATCAGGTGTGTTATTTGATGCATCACAAACAACAAGGAATCCATAGAGACCTCTCTTTGCCTGAACATCACGGAGGTATGGTTCAACGATGTTTCTAAAGTTTGCTCTTGTGATTTCGTCGTTTAGTTCAAATAGTTGTGCTTGGGCACTTCTCTGAAGTGCTTGCTCAACAGTAAGGAACAAGCGACGAACATTAATTCTATCAAATGCAGATGCATATCCAAGAGCAGTTTTATCACCAAAGAGCAGAATTCCAATTCCGGGTTGATTTACAATTGAGTTAATTCTCAATGGATAAAGTTGATCTCTTTGTGCTTTATTTGGATTGTATGCAAGTTTAATTGCATTATTTAAAATGCCTCTTTGTTGACCTGCTGGTGAGAACCAAGGATAAGAAACAATATTTGTTCTTACCATCAAACCAGCAACATCAGCGTTACATGGGATGTAACGGAACTTATTATTAAATCTATCGTATGTGTACTTATAACCACTATCAAATACCGCATATGATGAAGAAGAAAGTGGTGAGAAGAACTGAATAACGTTATTGGTTTGAGTTGTTGTATTTGTTACATCAACAACGTCTGCGCGATGAGGTGAAGCAACCGCTACGCAATCTTTTCTAGATTCAGCAAGAGAAATTAGATAATTTGCCTTTGCTTGAGAATCTGCTTTATTAGCAAGTCCAGGACCATTTATTAAATAATCAACTTGAATTTCATCTTTGTTAGAGAAAAGTTCATATGAAGTAATTAAGTCACCAAGGGTAGCAGTCATTCCACCAGATGCTGAATAATCTACGCCACCAGTTAAATTATAAGTAGCGTTTCCAATTACGTTATAAGTAACTCCTTGAGCACTTTGATTCCAGAGTCCAGAAGCAGTTGTAATTCCAGCAAATCCAGAACTAAATCCAGATGCTGCTACAAATCCATCAGATCCATCGGAAGGATTATCGCCAGCATAAATGTATGCAGAATTTAATGCTAGATAATCTTTCCAGAATACTTTTTGTGGTGAATTTTCTGCAGAGATAGCATCAGATGCCTTAGAGAGGAATAAATGCTTCTCAAGAAGATTTCCCTGAATTCCAGTTACTGATCCAAGATCATCCACAATAACAACATGGAGACCATCATTTTTGCCTTGTCTAGAAAGTGAATAATTGCTTGATATTGGTTTAGGAGCAATTGATTTCCAATAAACTAGAGAATTTGTAAGACCAAGAGTTTGTTGATCATACCAATCAAGAACATCATTTTCTGATGATCCAAGAGTAGCAGTAGCAACACCAACACCAGATGAATTTATAACAGAAACGGTGTTTCCTGGTCTAAATGAATTTGCTTGATCTCTTGGTGAATATGTTGTTCCCGTTTCAACACCAGCAGAAGTTACTCTAGATACAATCTTAACATCAATTGTAGAAGCACCAACTCCAGTGATGATTCCTTTTAAATATCCAGTAAAAGTTGTTGTAGTGCCTAGTCCTGGAATGACTTGATTTGTAAGAGGAGTTGTTACTCCCATCCCAACAGAAACACCTGTTGTTGATGCAATCGACAGAGTTTGGTCTGCTTTATCATCAATTAAGCATACTTTGAGTTTATTTGCCCATGCTCCTGGATTTTTTGCTGCTACTCCCCATGTTACAGTGTCTGCAGAATAATTAGCGTTGTAATCATCATAATTTTTAATTCTTAAAGAGCTGCTGCTTACACCTGCTCTTGTGGAGTTGGCGTTATTTAATGTAGATCCGCTAGTTCTTACAACTTTAAGAACGCCACCATATGAAAGGAAAGAAGATGCACTCATCCAATATTCATATTGTGCATCTGTGGAAAGTGGTTTTCCGAAAGTATTGATTAATTGCTGTTCGGTTGTAATATCAATCGCTTGATCAACAGGACCAATTGCAAAAGGACCAGCAATTGCTCCAATATTATCTAAAACATTATCAGCTCTTCCTACAGTTAGATCAACCTCTCTGACGAGTACGCCTGGAGATAATTGAGGAGTCGCCATGTTTTTCTCCGTAAATCTCAGTTTAACTAAAAAATATTTATTAAAACCTCACTTTTCACAGGGGAAACGTGACGTGAATTACTTACCAGTCAGGATATTCCCATCTATCAAAAACTTTTGTAGTCATCTTACCAACAATTATCCTTTTAATTGTGCATTCTTTACACTCATATGAAAAAGATGATGCAACTGGTCCACGATCTTTACGTGTTCTATAAAATCCATCAATTAAATTTTTTTCTATTCCACACACTCTACATTGTCTATCTGTAAGTAATAAATGACCTAATTTAATTTGTTTGTCTAAATCCATTTACATGTACTCCCACATGTAAGCACGATCTCCATATTCATCAACAAACCATCTATCGCCATCAACATCAACAAAACTATTACTATCTAATCCATCTGAAATAAATCCAAAGGGAGACATATCTTGTTCAATTTGATTTTTTTGTTCTTCATATAATCTTTTTCTTACGTCTTGATCAGTGAGTTCTTTAAAATAATCTTGTGCAACCAACCAAGCATAAATTACCAGACACATTGCAAGATCATCATTACATCCTTCTTCTGCTTCAAATGAATTATGTTTTTGAATAAAGGTTGTTAATTCACTGATGATTTCATAATCATTTAAAAGAAGTTTATTTTCCTCAATCATTGTTTTAAGATTAAGGCATCCAACTTTTTTAACCGTTTTGGACATCTTCACCCCAAGTTGAGTTTTCTTTCCAGAAAATCCTTGTCCAACAATCTGTCCCGCTCTTCCTCTCATGGAGCACATGAGTAGATTATTATATTCCAAATCATATTGAAGAATACTTGCTACTTGATCTCCAACATCATTTACTTCACATAAAATGTAAGAGTTGTTATATGCGGTTGCTGCTTCATGAACTATACTTGGGAATAACATTGGTTTTATTTCATTGTTCCTATACTTTGCAACTACTTTATGTGGAAATTGAGTTATGTCCACTACAGTAAATGCAGAATAATCGTTTCCCACCCCTCTAGCAACGTCTACAGTGATTAGATAATCATGATTTTCAATAGGGTCTTCATATACATCTAAACCCGCGCTCCGGGTCTTAGGATGGTCGTATACGAGAGATCTGAGTTTGCTTGGTGCAATTAAAGTGTCAACAGATCCTAAAAATTCACATTCAAATTCAACTTTAAATTGTTGTTCTGAAGTGTTTGCAATAGTTTGTGCCTTCCATTCTTCATCACGACCAGGAACCTCACTCCAATGAACATCAGTAAAGACATATTCATTTTTACCTTTTTCAGCATCATGCCACATTCGGTAGAAATGGTTCATACCGTGTGGAGTTGAGACTATAATAACTTTAGTTTGTTTACCTGAAGTAATTGTTGGATAAACCGATGCAAAGAATGAGTCTGCTATATGATTTGGAACGAACGCAAATTCGTCCAAAAATAAAATATTAAAAGACATACCACGAACAGCAGATGCTGATGTAGATGCTGCTAAAATCTTTGAGCCGTTTTCAAGTTCTAGAGAACCTTTGTTCCAAGAAATAATTCCTTGTTGCATCCACTTTGGTAGATTCTCATAAGCAGTTTGTAATCTATCTAAAAGTTCTCTTGCTGTTGCTGCTTTGTTTGCGAGAATACCAATATTTACATTATCATTAAATACCGCATAATGTAAAAGAAAAGATACCACAGTTGTAGACTTTCCAGTCTGTCGTGGCATTTTGCAAATGTTAAATCTATTCTTATGGAAATTATTAATTAATTTCTCTTGGAAATGATATGGCTTGAATGTTTGCAGACCATGGTCTAGAGTTACAATTTTTACATAATTGTTAGCAAAATAAACAGGGTCATCCTGACATTTAAGAAACTCAAGAATTTGTTCTTGAGTAAACTCAATGGGAGTATTTGCTTTTTTTAATAATGGATTACCAAGATATACATCACTCATAATAAAAACCTAATTACTAATTACAATTCCAACGACGAAGTGCTTTATTAATTCTAGAATCCGGATCTCTAGCAGTTTTTGCTGATGTTAATTTTGATTTCATTCCTTTCATTCTACGACAAAATGAAGAGCGACGTTTTGCTCTTTTACCTGATGGATTTTTTTCAGTAACAGCAGTTTGGAGTTTCGAACCAGGGTTCTCACGACGATATGCATTAACTGCTGCTTGACTTAATCCATCTGTTTTGTCTTGACGATTGACTTTTTGCCAATCTTCATCAAATTCAACTTGCTCTCCATATGGCTTTACATATTTCTTAGATGGACCTGGAGATGCTAATGAACCACCTTGAAGTCCTGGTTGAATCAAAGGTTGTCCTGGTTGAAGTTCAGAAACTGAATGATATATTACATTAGAACCTGGATAAACCTTCTGAAGTTCATCATTTATTTCCTTTCTTGTTGGGAGTTTTACCTGCGGGAAAAACATTCTCAGTGAGTAATATTTTCCTCTCCAAGAAAGAGTAACTCCAACTATGTTACCGGTTTGTGCTTGAAGACGTGTTGCTTCTTCTACTTGAGACTTAAATCCTTTGATTGGTTCTGGTTTAATTAAATCCACAACCTCCGCAAATGTATTACCATCAGCATCTTCAATAGTTACATCTTCTGCTTTTACACAATTTGGATATCTCTTTCCAAACATTGTTTTCATGCCTTTCTTTTTATAACCAGGCCAACATTTTTCGTCTAACACTTCACTTTTAATTTTATCCACTAGTTTCTGTTCTTCCATCTCTCCACTATCAATATAATCTGCTGCGGTATCAATATAATCTGCTGCTTTAGTAATCTTTGATTGTACCCATGCTTCAAGATTACCTTCACCTTTACCTACTTTTGCATTAAGTCTTTTCGCAGCATTCATAATGGTTTGGATTTCTGATCTAACCATTGAATACTCTTCATCTTTTACAGAAACTTTATCCCATGCCTTTTCGCCGTAAGAACATTGAGATCTTGTTTCTCTCTTATCACATAATGGACAATATCTTTCCTCTTCTTGCATGGTTTCCTCCGATTTAGTTCCCCAGTTTGCAGCACCAACTTTACGACACTTAACCAGTGCTCCCGATGCATATGCACTTGGCCAAACACTATAACGTGACTTTACTTTATGATAGCAAGCGTCCTTTTTACCACTACTTTTTCCTGGTTTATCTTTGACTTCTTGTAGTTCCACTTCTTCTTTTTTCATTTTTTTTCTTGGACTATCAGTTGAAACGTATGTTGGTTTTGCCGCGCCAGTTTTTTGTTGTTGTCCTGGATCTGCTTCTTTTTTTCTTCTTGCTGCAGAAAGTCTTTCTGCTGGGGTCATACTCGCTCTCTTTGCCGAAGAGACACACTTTGGAACGCCTTCTCCTGGTTCGTCACTAGCACAAGTTCCGCCAGTCACAACATTTACCCATCCAGACTTTCCATCTTTTGATTTAGATTTTCCAAACCAATCTCTAAGACCTTCTTCAGTAACATCTTTAAATTTTTTATGATGCTTTTTAGCATCTGCTTCCATCTTTTTCAAACGAGTATAATAATCTGGAATTTCATCAAGATGTTGAAGAGCAATGTCCATTGCTAATTCGTGATCTTTGGTATGTTCGTGTTCAATAGGTTCTCCCATATCAAGTTGCTTTTGTATGAAAGAAACATCAAGACGATGCTTCTTTGCAATTTGCTCAACTGTTTTATGTGACTTGATTTTAGGCATTATTCAACTGGTTTTGATTTAGTCTCTTCACCTTTTGCTCTTTTTCTTCTCGCTGCACAATGAGCACGTTGAGAAAATCCTTTCGGATTGGAGCAATCAATACTCTTTTTATATTTATTAGTCCACTCTTCTTGAAACTGTTTAAATGTTTTCATCGTCTATTTGAGACTGTTGTTTTAATAATTTAGCTAACTCTGCAGTAGATCCAACGAAAAGTGCATTGTTTACTGTAGTAGGACCTTTTGTTTTTTCTTCTTCAACATCTTTTTTAACCTTATGCAGCGCCATCAGTTTTTCTGCAATTTCACTTGTGTTTTTAATCAATTGACCTGCAACTTCATAAGCTCTAGGCATTTCACTTTCTTGCGCTAATTCAAGAATACCGTTAATTGCCTCCTGCCCTTTTTCAACTAAAGAATACAAATTGCCTCTAGCGTATTCATAATCTTTTTTAATATCATCTGCTGCTGAAGCATACTTTTCTATTTCATTGGAAACTTGCTCTGATTTAACAGGAACAATATCACCATCTACGTTAAAAGTTTCATTGAGATTATCAAATTTTTTCGTCATTTTCATTTTTTATTAAAAGGTAGTACCACTAAATCCAAAATCATCACCATCTTCTATAAGAGTGTTATCTGTTGCGGTGATTGATTTAACCTGAGCACCTGTTAAGTGTGATGTTATCGTTGTACCATCTCTTCCCCTATCAACGGTAAGTACATTACCTGCTTTAGACTTAACGTACAATTCTTCTCCTTCCAGATCAATATATGTGTTAATTGAAATGGAACTTGCGTCATTTACTGTTACTAATGTGTCTTCCGTAGTAATATCTTTTGCTAAGTTTGTTATAACAGTTCCCGTATAGTTTTTGATTGCTCTTGGTTCTGCAGAATATACAACCTCTCTCGTTGGAGTATTGGTAGTATCTCCAGCAATATAACTGACGGTTGTTTTTTTGATAATATCCTTCGTTGCGGAAGAAATAGGACCAAAAAGATAAGTCTTTACGGTAAATCTTAATGTATAAATCAAAACTCTTCTAGTTGTAAAATCTCCTTCATAATCATCTTGCATGGTAATATTTTCGAGTACAACTGGAACATCTCTTTTTTCATTAATCAAATCAACTAACTCAACCGTCATTGTGTATGCAGGTTGAAAATAAGGTAAGATTTGCTCCACAATCTGAAGTGCATCATCATTCAGTTTAGACATGATGCTTAATTCAAATTGCATATTATAAGGGACTGGTAGAAAAACTTTTTTTGTTTCTGTGCCGTCAGTCGCTGATTTAGTTGTAAAAGTTTGAGTTGTTGTAGACTTTCTTGTTGGATCATATGTTAAACCAGTGAATTCAAAAGATATTCTGGGTAACGTAATTTGTACCGGTTTATTTAAATCTGGCGATTGATTTAATCTCGCTAGAAATTTTTGTGTTGGTCCATAAGCCAACGGAACTTTGATTGAGCTTACAACCTCGTCAGAATTATTTTTATGCTTAATGGTTATATTATTAAACAAAGAACCAAATGAAATTACAGTTCTTCGTAAAATTTCGTGATAAAAATATTCAAACATCTGAATTAACTATTAATAACTAATATTTATCTAAATTAAGGCATACCAAAAGGATTTGTCTCACTGAAGTCTATGATACTGTCTGCTTCATCTTCTATTTCTTTATTTGCTGCATATCCATCACTTATTGGATAAACATCAGCAACTCTTAAACTGTAAGATGCACTTGATGCTGCTCCAACGATTGTTTCTCCTGGAGTAAATTCACCATCAATCTGAGATACTTGAAGTACATTCGTGACCGAATTCCAAAGTTTAACTCTTGCTGTAGTTCCACTTTGAGACCCAGTAACAAGTTCATTAAAGACATAAGTTCCTATTCCACCGACATTTGGATTTCCTATAATGATCGTAGGCGCAACAGTATATCCCAATCCTGCATTGGTGAGATTGATGGAAGTAATTGTACCTGCAGAAGATACTGTTACCGTTGCTGCAGCTGATACTGATGAAATTCCACTGAAAGTAACCGATGGAGCAGCAGCATATCCAGAACCTGGATTAGTAATTGTAATTACTCCAACAACACCATTTCCGATAGATGAAATACCTGTTGCACCACTACCGCCGCCTCCAATGAACCTTACTCCAGGCGCAACGGTATATCCATATCCAGAATTTGTAAGAGCAACACTTTGAACTGATTTTGCATTTGGATTTGTATTATCATTGCAGACTACAATTCCACCTATCATTTGAGCAGTTGCCGTTGCGGTTTTACCTCCAGATGGTGCTGAAGAAATTCCAACTGTTGGTGTACTTGTATACCCACCACCTCTATTTGTAACAGTAATATACCTTACTCCACCATTAATAATAGAAGCGGTTGCTATCGCGGTAACAGCTGCTCCAACCATCGTAAGACTTACAACATTACCAATAGCAACTTGATTTTCATCTGCAGGATCATCTCCACTAATTGTATCATCAATTTCTTCTACGCCAGTATTAATAAGTTCATCTTCATATCTAAACAATTCACATCGTAATTCATACGTATATAATCCTTGAAGTTGATAAAATGGTTTTTCGTGCTCAACATATTTTATTTCAAAAATACGATCTCCCAAAGGAAAATAGACTAGATCGCCTTCTTTTGGTCTTGATGAAAGTTTAATATTAGATTGATTTTTAATCAAAGGTGAGATATAATTTTTAAATCTTTCTCTGGAAATAATTAAATTAATTTCATTTAGTGCCTGAATTCCAAACTTTGATAATATAGTTGGATTATTACCGTATCCTTCGTAAGTGTCCACATAAGCTTCTATTGGATAAGCAACATCAAACAAAGATTCAATAACTTCTCTAATTACAGTGTTTTCTGTAAGGTATTTTCTGGGAAGATAATAAACTTCAACTCCATACATTCGGAGTTGTTCGTTTATTAGATCTTGAATAAGACCTTGTTCTGTCTTAGATCCTTGAAGAAAAAACGGATTAAGCATTTTATTATCCGATCATGTCTAGTGGTGGAAGTTCATAAGTGCTAGACATTTTTTCCATTAAAATATCAATTTCTCTTTGAGCGTCATCGTACATTTGTCTTCCATTTAACTCAACTCCTCCTGGTAATTTAACTCCAGTAAATTTCATCATGTTTTGCCCCCACTGTCTTTTGATCAATGAGGTTAAATATGGTTTTAAGAAAGAATCGTTCCAAACTCTAGAATAATCACTTGGATCAAGAGTTGAGTAGCAATCAATTATGAAATATTGCCCTTCTCTTACAGATCCCCAATCAATATCTAAATACAATCTGTCTTGTCTTTTATTAAATCTTATTTGTTTCTGAGTATTGAGCAAAAAATCCAAGTCTTCAAGATAAGTTTTTACCATTGCATAACTTAAAAGTTCTGTTGTTCCCCAGTAGTAAATATCATTTAAAAATAATTGATATTTAACACTAAACATATTATGAGTAATTGTATTTGCTCCATCAAAAGTAAATATTTTATTTACTCCAATTATATTAGGTGGAACCTGCAAATAATTACTGTTTTCTTGATACGTGAAAGTTGTCGCCGTACCAACAATATTTGTAGTTGCAGATGTAGTCGCTATTCCTACACTTTCACCACTATAACCTGCTCTTCCTCTTTCAATATCAGATTGCGTTACTTTATACTTATAAAACGCGGGATAAACACCATCAAAATGTCTTTCCTGGAAAAATTGAACTGCATCATCCACTAAATCTTCAATTTGTTCATCGGCAACATTAATTTCTAAAACTGGAGCACCCAGTTTTCTTTTACAATAATCAATGAGTTCTTGTCTAGTAGATGGTTGCGCCATTAGAATTTAAGATTTGCTATTACTTCCTGTTGACTGAGATATAATTTAATGTACGACTTTGAATAATCCCTCAAAGTTTCAATATCATCTATACTATCTATATCTCTAGCAAGTTTTTCATATTCAAACATTTTAGATATATTTTCTAAAGTAATTTTATCTGGGTCCATTGATGATCCCTCTAAGTAAATCCTTAATTTCTGTTAAATCATCCTTCACGGATTTTATATCAGACTCTAAATTTTCTATTCTTTTTGTCTCATTTTCTTTAGATTTTTTTAAAGCAAGATAATTTTTATACTCGGTCATGTTAGTATTTAAAATTGCGTTTGTTGACTCATCTCTAATTAAATTAGCATGACCTTCTATTCTTGAATAGTTCATAATTAAGCAAGAGCAATAACTCTAAAATCTTTTATTCTAGGTGGAAATGCTTGATTAGTTGAAGTTCCAACTATTTTAATACTAAAGTATCTAAAAGAAGGAAGTGAATCTATTGTAAACTCGTAGTCTCTAAAAGGTATCTCATCACTCGCATACGCAAGAACATCAGTTTTAACAACTTTTTTATCGGAAGTTCCATCACTCAATGAATCCTCAATAACTTGTCCCGAAGAATCTAAATTAGAAAATCCAGGAAATGGGTAATAAACTGGTGTTTCGTTTGGATCATTTTGAATTGCATAAAGTGCTCTCAAATCGCTAAAAATATTAACATAAGCTGCTAACAAAAGTTTAATGGATGTTGCAGGTGCCTCTAAAGCAATACTATTGGTTGCATACACAAATGAAGATGGATCGTCCTCAAGTGTGTTCACTCTGTTATCTGTAATATAATTTTGAATTGGATTATTAACTCTATTTGTAATTAAAACCAATCCAATCCTATCCAAATCAATAACTGGAGAAATGAAAGCGTCCGTTGACGTTAAAGATAAATTAATATTCAAAGACTTATTCCCAGAAATATTATCCAGCCTTTCATCTTCATTTACTTTTGAACATACTAATCTTGGAGAATCAAAGTAATTATTTGAACTTAAGGAAATGTCTGAAAATCCTTTGTCTTCGAAGGAAATTTCATTTCCATCAACACTAGTTCCCCCAATAGTTCTCATCTTTGCTGAAATGCTAGTTCCATTTGGAGTTAACGTTTGAATATTAGGTCTTACAATTTCATATTGTATATTTTGTGTTGCATTAATTAAATTTCCTCCCGCAGATTTTGTTTCTTTTGCATAAAGTTTTGGAAAACTAATACCAACACTTCTATCAACTTGTCCTTGGGGAAGTGATGTAGTTTTTCCATCTTGAGAAGTATCAATTTTTATCGTATAATAATCAAGATCAATAGGATCATTAACAGTAGCATCTTGTAATGTATGATTCGTGTTAATTCTCCTTAAAGATATACCATTTAATTCATACTTATAAACCGATGTTCCTTCAGAATAACTAGATGATAGTGTTTGATCAATTTGTCTGGTAACACCAGTTAAAGAATTTGAGGTCACTCCCTCATAGGATAGTATCTCATCTCCTATTAAAATATAACCTGGATTTGTACTGCTTATCCCTACATTTTCAAAAGTTGAAAAGTTTATAGTTTCGCTTACTAAAATATCTGAAGAAGAATTTTTAGCATAACCTGCTGTAATTTTTATTGGTTTTACATCAGAAAGAACATTAGAAATTTTTACAATGTTTTCTCCAGCGTGCATACCATGGTTCTTATGATTTACTTTGATATTTAATCCATCGGTTTCAACTTGTATACCATCTGCAGGTATCACAATATTTCCACCAACGGAGTAATTTAAATCCGTAGTTATTCCAAGATTATTTGTATATCTTATTGTTTTTCCAACACCAGCTTCAAAATCACCCTGAACATTATCTAAGATTAATTCATTAATTCCACTTAAATTTTGGACAGATAATTGTAAATTTCTTCCTAAAGTTTGAGAACCTATTTGAGTAGCGGTAATAATATCACCAATAACATATCCAGTACCACCATCACTTATTGTCGCTGCAACCGCTACTCCATTAGTAATAGTGATATTTGCAGTAGCGTTTCTACCATTTCCTGTGATGCTAGTGAGAGCAATGCCGCTATAAACTTGCGATCCAGATGATGGTGTATAACCAACTCCAGCATTAACAATCCTCAAAGATCCAAATGCAGTGCCTGCAGATCCTACATAATTACCTGTTGCATTTGTATTTTGTTGGCTGATTGTATTTCCAAGAGTTAATCCGGAGTCTTGAACTGTGGTCCCCAAACCAACCCTTATTTTTTTTGAAGAAAACTCAAGTGCATTTGGTAATAAGGTTGCAATTTGAGCGTTTCCAGTATTTAATTCGGGATTATAGAAATTTATATCACCTCTTGGTCCGAGAAAAAATGCTGTGTATAAAGTAAACTTCAAATCCTCATATGGACTTTCATTCCAAGTTACTGCATTTTGTGATTTAAATAGTCCACCAGATAGTGGTTGTTTTGTAACTAAAATTTGCTTTGATTCTACTCCAGAACTAGAAGTAACATCAAATTCACCTAATTTAGAAACCCAAACATTATATTGATCTGAATTAGATAATAAAACAATCGAATGAAATTTTCTACCACTTAAGTAGATTGGAGATTCAAAAGTTACTTTTGTTGGAATTGTCGCATCATTAGAAATTTTAACATCTTTTGGATCCAAAACAACTTCACTAAAAGGATATACTTTTTGAGTTGGAAGACCCAATTCCATAGGTCTAAGTTGCACAGTCAGTGGTAAATTATCATCCTTTGACCAAAAATATAAGTCAACAGAAGTAACAAAAATTCCAGTTTCTGGATCAACGTAAAATGACTGTGCTAAAGGATCTACAATTTTCATTTTAATATCTGTTGACTTTTATTATTCTATGATACATTATTTAGATGAATATTGTGTTAAATTATTTTGTCCTAATTTTTCCATAACTGTTAGAACCCCATGTCCATAGAGTTTCACCAGTTTTTGTTTCTACTGTGGTGTTTGAACTATTTGTTTTGAGAGCATCAATTTCTTGCTTTAATTCTTTAATCGCTTCGATCATTACAGGAATTAACTGAATATAATCAACACACAAATAACCATCAGAACCTTTATAAACCATCTCAGGAAATTCTTTTTGAACTTCCTGAGCTATAACTCCATGATGAATTCCTCTTACACCTGTTAACTCAGCCATTTTTTCATTCCACTCATATTGTTTTCCATTTATTTTTAATAATTTTTTCAAAGTCATTTCAATTAATTAGTTTTAATATTTAGTAGTCTGATTAGCGCATTATCAATATTTTTAATATTTTTCTTCAAGTTTATATCAGATCTACCTGAACCTTGAGATACTATTGCTCCGCCAGGAGCACTATAATTTATTGTACCTCCTGCGTTAAAGGTAGGTGGATATACTTGCGGAACAAAAGGATTTGTTGACTGCCATTGTACGCCACCTTTGCCGATTACCCAAGAACCCGTTACCGCTGGTGGCGGTGGAGGTGGTGGTGGAGGTGGAGGTGGAGGTGGAGGAGGAACTCTTGGTGGTGCATTTATTGGTAATGGTGGCGGTGGAACAGGCGGCCTTGGTGGTGGCGGTTGTGGTGGAGGACCAGGCGGCCTTGGTGGTGGAGGTGGTGGTGGAGGTGGTGGAGGTGGCGGTGGTGGAATTGTTCTAATCAAAGTGCTACTAACAACAACTGGATCACCAGTCTCAGATACGACTTGACTTTCTGATGTATTTTGTGTTTCAACTCTAGCATTTCTTATTGCTATAATATTCTCTTGGACAGTATTGATTTTTCCTTCGGCAAAATATCTTTCTTCTGCTGCAGTTGTAAATGATCCTACAACTTGAGCATTTGAAGAACTACTTGTAAGTCTGAATAACTTAGTTCCACATTCAAACTTTGGATTCACGTTAATATTTCCATCCGGTATAAAGAAAGATCCAATAACAACACCAAGATTATCAGTTACTAATCTTAAATTACTAATTGTTGCTTCTGCACCACTTGTTTGACCTCTTAATTTCATACCGACAGCAACATATCCACTAAATTGTCCTTGTGGTTGATTGGATAAACTATAAGTATCGATATTTAAAATAGTTGAAGTTGCGGAATAATTTGAAGAAATTGTTGAATTTCTGGTATAAGGGTCTATAGTGTAAACATCTGAAGGACTGTTATAACTTCCATACTTATGATTTTGTTGTGCTACTCTAAATGTAATTTTTGGAGAAGTTGAATTTTTATCATCAAAAGATCCTACAACCGTTTCGCCAATATTAAATACACCACTAGACATCGTTATTTCCAAAAGTTTTGGAATAACAAATTTATTTACATTTACTCCATCAAAAAATGCATAAACTGCTGTGGATGGTTTTAATCTCTTTGCAATAAATTCTATATTTCTTGATCTTATATTTGGAATAACTTGAGAATTTAAAACTCTGTCTCCAAAAGAAGTATTTGCAAAATCTTCCTTTAATACTTTTCTTGTTCCTTGTCTGGTTGACGTTCCAGTTTTTGTTGTCGTATTAAGTTGTTCACTAAAGACTTGATAACCTCTTGTTACTTCTCTAGTGCTTGTAGAAACATTAGATCCAGTCCAAACTGTTTCCCACGATCCCCATGTTACTGGACCAAATCCAGTTTGTGCATCAAATCCTTGGGCAGTTAGTTGAGATTTTGTTTGATTATAATTTCCTTCCGCGTTAACTGTTTTTGCTTCAACTCTAACCTGATCAACCCACAAGTCTGATGATGGGAATAATTGGATAGTTCCTCCAAAATAATCTGCAACATATGGAGTTACATTTACAACTCTAGATGAATATGGTTGAGTTATATGTGCAACCTCGGTATAATCTAAAGTAATAAGTTGTCCAGTTCTTCTTACTCCACTTCCAATTAAGCTATTATCAGTTCGTAAATCTGCTAAAGGATTTCCTCCAGAAGTACTAATACCAGAAAGTGAATTTGTTCCAAGTAATAAATCAATAGAAGTAGAATAATGAGTTGGTCTTAACTCTGAATTTGATATATCAATACTATTTTTAACAATTGTTATTTTTTTCTGCGAAATTGTAGTTGAAAAATCATCTACAAAAAATCCAGATTTAAATCTATTCAATCCGTTGGCATCTTGTATTAAAAGATTTGACGTATCAATTTCAAGTAATGAAAGAGCGGTATAAAATTCTAAGTTTTTAATTCTGTCCTCAAGTTTACTGATATCGGACATTTTATAACGCTTATACTGATTCAAGTTAATACTAACATCGTTAATATTGCAAAGATAAGCTGGAAGTGCAATAGTTGCTATCTGTAGTGCATCATCGTTTGAAATCGGTTCTTGTGGAATTTCTGATGGAGTTCCATTACTTAATTGAAAAACTCCATCTTTTGTTAAGAAAATTTTATCAATTCTTGGTAAATAAAATGAGTAACTCAATAAAATTGATTCGTCGGATGCAAGAATATTTGCTGCACTGTTTCCAGATGAAGTAAATGATCTTGATAAAAATTCAAATGGAGATCTTGATCCCTCCGTAATAGTTGGAGTAGAAACTCTAGGTCTAATATCTAAGATATCTGAATTTCGAATACCATTTATTGTGTTTATATCGCAATAATCAAATTGCTCATAAGAATTAGTAGTAGTTAAGTCTCCAGTATCTGCAGACAAGAAACTTGCAGATTCAAAAAATATTTTGAGTTTTTTTGTGGGTTCTTTGAACGTAGAATTTCTAATAATTTTTGATTGATCATAAATTGTATCTTTTTGTCCAGATTCTAAAATAAACTGAGAAGTAATGTCTCTATCTCCAGCGTCCAACAAAGATATAAATCCAGTAATACCAGAGTCTTTAAAAGTTATTTTTTCTCCATTTATAAAAGTATTTGAATTTAAATAATTAAATCCTATTTTTAAATCATTAATTTTTTCGCTGTAAATACCAATAGACTGACTTGTTTCTCCAATAAATTCTTCTCCGATGAGAAGATCTCCAGTTTTATTAGTTGGGCCAGAAAGTGATGTTAGAATAATAGACGGCAAATCTGGATTATTCGTGTCATTAGATTCAAAAATTCCATATATTTTAGTTACATCAGGTTCAAGTAAGCAAATTTCTTCGTCTTGAACTCTAGTTCCATATGGATAATTTCCATAAGTAAGTCCATCATTTAAAGTTGTTGTTCCAGTACCAGAAGCAGAATATTTTGATTTATCTACAATAATAGATTTTATTCTATTTTTTACTTTAATTTTAGATTTGATATTAATCTTTCTGAGAGTTGTAATTAATTTAGCATTTCCGTTTGATCCAAGACCATTAATAGTTAAAGTTTGGGATCCATTTGTAAAAGAGAATTTATCAGAGCTTAACGGTTCTGTCGATCCATCTTCACGAATTAACACATATCTTTCTTCATCATATGGCAAAAACGTTTCATTTGTGGATGCTGTAATAGACCCTGTAGAATTGGAAGTAATTGTAACGTCAAATTGTTTTCTAATTGTTAAACTAGAATTAGTAAAATCTACTGAAGCAATATTTTGTTTTGGTAAAACTGTATAAAGCGTATTATCTACAGATGATTGAAGGGAGGTTGTTAAAATTTTAAAATCAGATGGATTAATAGTTACTGTCGGCAATCCGCCATCTGCAACGCCAATAACAGTTGTTAATCCACTAATTGTTAGTGAATTTGAAGAAACGCTTTCAATTTTTGCATAAGTATTTGTCGATAATCCGGGATTTGAAAAAGATACTAAATTACCAGTAGACGCAACTCCAACAAAATTTGCATTTGAAGAAGTGACTGTGCTAATTCCACCAGATTGTTGTGTAATTGATACTTGACCTATAATTGATAAAGTAGATTGAACTGTATCTGCCGTAAAAGTATAAGCACTTCCAACTATTCCATATAAAGACTTAACATCTCCAGTTCCATAATTTTTAACTTTAGTAGTAACTCGTGTGTTCTCAATTCCATTAAAAATTAATTTTTCTCCAAGAGAAAATTTGCCTTTAGTATCGTATACAGTTAGATTTCTATTGTTTGAAACATCATATCTAAGGTATCCAATTGCCCCACTCTCTTTTCCTTTAATGTGTGTAGGAACTGAAATAGTTATTGGTTCATTTAATTCAACAGCAGTGTATGTTTGGACATCATAAAGAGATATGTCCCATTGATTTGTGTCTAAATTTGATGTGTTATATGATCCAGACTCTAATGCAAAATCATAAACCCTTGCAAGACCAATTTCCGTTCCTGGTGCTGTAGTCTGTGATAATCCAACTCTTGAGTCCCTAAGACTTACTGTATAAGAGGTAGAAATACTAACTATAGGAGATCCATATACTCTATTCAGCGTATATGTTGGACCAGTAAAATAATTGATAGATTGATTTTCTAAAATTTTAGTAGTTCTTGGTTTTTTAAAATCTATAAATGTTGGGGAAATAGTTTCAACTTCAAATCCTCTAATATATGCTTTTAATGGAGAAATTGTATATGTTCCAATATCTTCGCTTGGGAAGTTATTATTATAAGTTAATTGATTTTCTAGAAATACCCCATTGTTTCCTTTTAAATCATTTAAAGTTTCTTGTGCTGTAATATTTGGTGGTTTAATATAATAATCCCCAGATTCATCAAATGTTCTTCTAGCAAACTCTTGAGAAAGTTTATTATACTCTGTAGTTCTATTAGCAGAGATTAGAATCCCATTTCTTATTTCTAAAAGTTGAACAAAATTTTCATTATCTGTAGAATCTAATCCAATTTTGTCTAAAACTGCGGTTATCTTAAATCTATCTGCTCCAGGAGCAGCATAATTTGAAAATCCTTGAGAATTATCATTTAAAGTAGAATCTTCGTATGAATTAATAAATTCTTCAAAAATACGCAAACCTACCTTATAACTTGGATTATTTGAATATTGATCCAAATACAAAGTATTCCTAGATATTTGTACAAAATATCCTCTGATGAAATAAACTCCATTATCAATGAAAACCGCAGATCCAATTGTAGTGCAATTTTGAGAGACAGTTATTGCAAATCCTTCCGATCTTTGGGGTAAAGAAGAAGAATTTTCATTCAAAAATAAAGATTCCGCTTCATCTTCAAATAAAAGAGTTTCTCCATCTAAAAATACTTTATTTTCATTATTTGAAGAACTAGAATCTAGATAATTTACATAAAGAGTAGTTCTACCAATTGAGGACAATGATGGTATAAGATATGAATTTACTACAGCGGTTATACCACTAGTTTGTCCTTTAATTTTTTTTCCTATTAAATAAGGTAAAATTAACTCTACTGATATTCCTTGATATTGATCTTCTATAACTACGACATTTAAGTCATTTCTATAAGTTATACTTCCATCAATTATAGGAGTTCCTTCTTTAAAAGTATGAGTTCCAAACTGCTCAATTTGATTTTGTAATATTGATTGTAAAGTTGTTAATTCTCTAGCCTGAACTGGATACCCTGGTTTAAATAAAATTTTATGATATCCTTTAGTAGGATCAAAGTCATCAAAATAAGGAGAGACGTTAAGATTCGTTTCTTGTGGCATGAGTCTTTAGAATTGCAAAATAACTTTGATATCTTCTTTTTGGTTTGTTGACCTAGTTATTGAAGGTCTATTATCAACGTAAATAATGTTTCCAGAATATTTTTTAACTTCTGGATTTGAAATCCCATTTATAAAGGATTGACCAAGGTAATATGTTCTACTATTTATTGTAGTAGATACGCCTGTAAAACTTGTGTCTATTCCTAGGGTAACACTACCCCCAATAATATTTACAGATCCTCCAGTTGATGGTGAAGATGTAAATCTATTTAAGTTAAATCCATAAGTTGGTGAAATATTTTGGGACCCATCACTATTAAACCCAACCAAAGATTTATCTTGCCAGTATTTAAGAACTCCAGTCGCTGAGTCGTATGAAACAACTCTCCCAACTGCAGTGGAACCAACACCAATTGTCTGAGTAATTCTTGAGTCCGCAGTAAAAGATGCTGTGCTATACCCAATTCCAGTTAGTTTAAGTGCATAAATCGCACTAACTTTACTTTCAGATAAAAGTGTAGAAGAACCATATGTTTCTGGATTTTCTACAATTCCAACTCTAGCAATTTGATTTCCTGTAATAAAATCTGGATTTTCTGTATCGTTTTCTATTCTAGAGTAAACTAAAACATTCGATGCACCAAGTTCTCTGTAAATATCAGAACCATGACCTCCTTGAGGTGGTATAATCACATTAAAAATCGGAGAAGTTGAACCTGTTGGAACCCCGCCAGAAATCAAATCAACAGTTCCGTAAGTATATCCAGAACCACCGCGAGAAACTGTAACCGAATCTACTTTTGAATCGTTATTGATAACTATTGTTACTTCAGCTCCAGATCCATCTCCTTTAATAGGAACTCTTGTATAAGTTCTATTTGCTGTTCCCAATCCAACTCCACGATTTGTAATGGTCACGATTTTTAACTGACCACTTGTTAAAGCATTATCTCTAACTGCTGCATTATCAGTGCTAGCTTCCCAATTTTTTGGGACAGGCATAAAATTAGTAGAATCAAATTTTACAATTTCACTTGGTTTAATTGTATAAAGATATTTCCAAATATATCCATCACCACTATCACCGGCAGTTCTTGGTTCTAGATCAGTAAAGGTTGGTTGATCAAGAGATGGTCTGCCTGTTGGATTTTCTGGATTTGTTCCGTTTTGAAGGCAGATATAAACTTTATAATCTTCATTAATTACAAAATAATTTGCAGAGTATAGGCTAGTTGCTCCAGATGGTTTTGATGTATTTGTTCTACTAATATCGTGACGGTACATATCATAAGTTGTACCGGATGTCCAAATATTTTTCTTTACAACTTGATTTACATCTCCAGCAGAAATTTTTTTCAAAGCAATCATAGTATCCCAATAATCATTCTCCTGCTCAAAACTATCTTTTGGTGCAGGGGGAGTTGCATCCCAGGTTGAGGAATAATCAGATGCGTTTGGTAGACCAATAAAAGAATAATAAGAATTTGTAGAAGAAGTTGCTGCTGCTACAAAATTCTTTGCATTTAAAATTCTGAGTTGGTCAGTTATAATTGCGGACATTTTGAAGTTTTTTATCTATTTATTAGTTATAATTTAGGTATTTGAGGGGATTATATCTTTCAACGATTGGTGAAGTAGAAACTCCAATCAATCCATTATTGTAATATTCAAATTCTCTTGGATTTATTCTGGTTGGAGTAGAAATTCTTCCCCAACTGTATTCACCAAAGAAATTACTATATCCAGTTCCAACAAGTCCATTATAATTTTTAACACTTACAGTTACTTTCGCAACATAAGTAACTCCAAATCCAACTGCATCTGTTTGTGCAATTGAGACAGAAGACACTTCATATACATTATCTAAGAATGAAGTACCAATACTCACAACAGATCCATCTTGTCTTAGTGAAGTAACTCCACTTCCAACATTTGAATTATAAACTACAAAATAATATCCAGTTTGAATTCCACTTACAGTTAATGAAGTACCAACAATGGAAGAATCTCTCAAGAAAGAATCTTTTGGTATTAGTAAATCAAATACAATTCCGGTTGATGCAACTCCAACTGATACTGTAGAAACACCGGATATAATTCCAAAGTCACCACTATAGGTAACTGAAGATATATCTTCAACATATCCAGATGATTTTGGTTCTTCAATTAAGACCACCGGTGGATTTGTAATTGTATAACCTACTCCAGGAGTAGTAACTGTAATTGAAGTAACAACTCCAGAGGTCACCGAAGAAGTTGCGGTTGCTCTTTGTGTCGATCCAAGTCCAACTGGATTTGCAAATGTAACAGAAGGTGCAAACGTATATCCAATACCACCAGAGGTAATAGAGACAGATGTAATCGTTCCTGCTGCAGAAACAATTGCAGTAGCAGAAGCACCAGCAACACTGTTTTGCGATATGATTCTGATTTTATTTTGTTTTGTTGAATTTTCTTTTGAACTATCAAAGAATGTTTTTACACTTTCAACAAAAATAACAGTAGAACCAACACCTACAGTTTGTATAATTCTGGTGCTTGGATAGATCAGTGGTTCGTACCAAGTTCTATCTTTTGTAATTGGCTTTTGATTGATAAACAAATCATTAGTTTGTTTACACCAAATTAGAGGACGAACATAACTTTCATTTGCAGTAATTCCAGGTCCAGCATATGGATTAGTGTTAATAGTATCAATAGAATTTACTGCAGTAACAAGTCTTTCATCTTCCTTGTATGCAATTTCATCATCATTCAATCTAACAGTATCTCCAACCTTTATTGTTTCAAGTATATCAACATCCAAAACATCGACAGAAGAAGTTCCTTGATAGAATAGAATTTTGGAAGTATCTCCGACTTTTGGTGGTTCAGTAAAAGTTATAAAACTTCCGCCATTAAAAACATATCCTTTTCCAGGAACTTGTAGTACATCATTTATAAAGATTAGAAGAGTTGCTTGAACATCAATATTAGAACCAGATTTGGCTCTGATAGATTTTGGAAGTCCATTAAGAGAAATTTGGAAAGAAGTCGTTGTACCATCAAATAAAGAATCAAATGGATCAAGAACTAAAAGATTTCCTAAAGACCAACCAGAGAAACTATCTGAATATGTTCTATCAATTGTAATTTGGAATTCTTTATAAGGTATTGATGTATTTGTTGGAATACCAACTGTTCCACCAATTCCAATTGTTAGTATATCTCCTTGCCCATATCCATATCCAGTATTTGTAATTTCAAAATCAATTATACTAGAACCTTGCCCAACAACAATGTTGGCCTTTGCTCCTGTTCCAAGACCAGGAACAGAAGAAGAACTATAAACTAACGGAATACTTGAATAACTTAATGGAGAATCAAAAATTACAATTGGAGGATTTGATGAAGTGTAACCAACTCCAGGATTAGTAATAGAGACACTTACAATATTACCGCTGCTAATTGAAGCAACTCCAATATAAGTAATATTTGTATCTACAAGATCTTCAGTCTGAATACCAACTCTAACAGTTTGAAGTCCAGAGCGATATCCAGATCCACTGTTACCAATACTAATTGAGGAAATAGTTCCCAATCCAGATATGATAGCAGTTCCTCCAGCAGAGACTAATGGTTGATATCCAAACCCTTCAGTTGAACCAACAGAAACAATAACCCCACCAAGAGGAACATTAGCAGTGTTTATATCATAAGATGTTGATGAAATTGAACCTGTAAATTGAATGCTGGTAATTCCTACATTTTCTTTAAGTGTACAATCACCAACAATACTTACTGACCCACCGAGTCTTTGTGGACCTTGGAATATTTGGTTGACTAATATAATTGAATTATCCGTGGAAATACCAGTTACATTTGTTTTATTCGATTTTAGAGTGAATGATGTTGAGTATCCAGTAAAGTTTGCCGAAATATCATCAAAAACATAATTTTTATTATAAGGTTCATCACTTGTATTTGGAATACCAGATCTAATGAAAGACCTTCCACTGAACGTTGAGAAGGTGCTAATTCCAACGTAGTCTACATTATCTGGACTTCCTGCAGTAGTTCCTATTGGGACCAATCCATAAGGAGCCGTCACAAAGTTTATTGTATTATCGACGATATTATAATCTCCAGTTACTTTTGTAATCAAATCTCCATTGGAATGTGAAGATATTCCTGTTCCCATCCAAGGTCTTCTTACCAAGAAAACATTTGTACTTCCAAACCCAACAGATTCTACCTTCATTATTTCATTATTAATTTTTATCAAATCTCCCCCAAAGAAAGAAGTAATACCAGATACTTTTATTTCATTGTCTATAATAGAAATTTGATTCGCAACAGTTGTTGTAACGGATGTTGCAACAATAGGAGATTGAATTACATTATCAATACTAACTAAAACTCTAGAATTTTGTTTTTTGGAAACGAAAGAATGAGAGGTTCCTATTCCAACTGAAGAGAGAACTAAAACATCAGGGATAGTTTTAAGAGCGTTTTCTGCAGAAGATGAAAGTTTAATATTAGAATTATCAACTTTAATTGCATATACAGTTGTTGGAAGTTTATCAGTTGTTCCAATACCTGTTATCATTGTTGTAGAAATTCCAATAGCTTGAGTTGTTCCTGCGCCAGCGTAATTATAAGTTAACTCTTCACCAGTAACAAAAAAGTGATTTGGAATTTTGATTAAATTATTAACTGTATCTACTACCGTCGAAGCACTTCCAACAAAATCTCTTCTAAAAATTGGAAGTTGTCGATGATTTAAAGCAAATGCTCGTTTTATATCTGAAAAAGTTCCTTCATAGGTTCCATATCCAGTTTCAATTGCGGCATTTGTTAAATCTATAGAAGAATCGGAACTAGTAGGATTAAGAGTTCTCAAAGCATTTTGAAATACTCTAACTTGAACTTCCGCATTAGATATTGGAGTGAATGTAAGTTGGGTTTTTCCTCCAGAAATGGTTACATCAAAATCCCCTATTGTAGAGTTAGTTTGTAAAATTCCAAACTCTGTTATGGATGGAGTAGTTCCATCATCTGCAACAATAATTTCTGATATTTGCTGTTGATTATTGGTAAGATCTTCCAAACATGCGATATAGTAAGCACAAGAGTACGTGCTTGAATATTCAGAAATAACGTTTGCAACAGGAGACGTACTTGAAGCAATTGATGTAATTCTTGACTCTAAATATCCAGTATTTAAAGTTTCCGTACCTACTCCAGATGAAGAAGTATTTGCAATAGAAACACGAAGAGTATTTACGTAATAAGTAACACCAAGACCGGCATTTGGAGTAAAATCAATATTTAAATTTGAACCAGATAAGTAAGCACTGTACGTTCCTATTCCAGAAGAACCTATTGGTGATAATGTATCAGTTGATAGTTGTCCATATTCTAGAAATTCTACATCAGATCCATCGTGAATAACAGTCAATTCATCATATTCGTAGTATGATTGGTTAGCAGCAGCATACTGAACTAAAATTTTAGATGCTCTATAAGTTGATGCAATTCCAACTAAAGTTGTCGTAGTGCTAAATCCAACAGGAATTGTTTTAGTGCTACTAGAAATTTTTACACTATCTCCCAAATTAACAGTTCCAATTCCTGCAATAGTGTCTCTTATATCATAAGAGAATAGACTTACATTATAATCATTGACTTGATACTTATTTGGATAAAACAAAAGTTGTCCTTCTGAACCAATAATATTAAAATCAAAAGATCCAAGATCACCTACCGTTTCAACTCTACCATATTGATTTAAAAATCCTTGAGAATCATTATGCAATAAAGTAACTAAAAGAATTTGTCTTTCTCCAGTATATCTTTTATCAATAACATATGTAATATATTTTTTAGATCTTGCTAAATTCAATGCAAATAAATCTACTGAACTGTATTCTGTTGGTCTTGGGTTACTATTAAATTGATTACTAATATCATCAATAATTAAAACTCTGTTCCCAATAGATTCAAAATAATCCTGCAAGGTTGCAGACTTAAATACGATCTCATCAGAAATTACATTAGAATCTATTATAAGGGTTTTTTCAGTAGCTAAATCAAAATCATTAATACAATTTAAATCAATTACACGAATTAAATCAGAAATTCCTATAAAATCTCCTGAATTTTGTTCTGTTGATATTCCTACAAAATTAACATCTTTAGATTCAACAACAAGATCAGAAAATTTCTTAAATCCTGCAGTATGATTCATGCTACTGACCGGATCTTTCCAGTCTTCATATTCTATTTTGGATTTTAAAGCATAAGAGAAATACTGATAATAATCGCTATCGTGAATTCTTTGGAAATCATTATTCAGGAATCCAGATTCTGTCTTCCATCCCTTTTTAACAATTGAAGATGAAGAAACTTCATATGACGAATCGTAATCTAAAATATATTCTATTACTGCTTGAGAATCTGAAGAAGATCCAATAATTAAACTATTTGGATTGAACTTATCTATTGTTAAAACTGTTAATATTTCATTATTAGAATCCCATTTTTCAACTATTCCATTTGCATTTAAAGATCTAATTTCTTCATTGATAAAAAATTGATTTTTCTTTAAAGTTACATCAAAAATTGGGAAAAACTTTTCTGGTGTTATTATCCCTGAAGAATACACAGCAGAAAAAGTTCCTGGACTTTCTCCGGGTTGCAAATAATTTTCTAGGCTATATGTTACTGTTCCATTTGCGCCACCAATATTAGGATCAATAGAAATTAATGTAAATAATGAATATCCATAAGAAGAAGAATTATATCCTTTAGAGGTAGTTCCAACACCAACACTAGTATTTTCAATAAGAACTTTATCTCCTACTGCAAACGGATAATCTGCAGAAGAACTATAACTTACTGCTAATCCTACAGTAACTTGCTTTGTACTACTATTAAATGATATTGAATTAATACCTATTCCATTTGAATTATTTGTCGGAATAATATTTGGTTTTGTATTATTAATACCTTTTGTATTTCTAAAAATAGTAACTTCATTATCCCCAATATTATATCTTAAATCAACATCATTAATAATATCATTCGTAATTCCGTCGAGAACAATTAAATTTGGAGCAATAGTATAATTTTTACCAACTGAAGAAATTCCTATTCTTTCAAAAGAAGATAGTGAAGTTATTTTAATAATTTGTGGAATTTTTGCTATAGGTCTTAATGTTTTATCTGCGGAATATTCAAATCCAATATCTTGAATTTCTGTGGAAACTATCTTTCCAATTGTGGAACTAGATGGTTCTAAAACTGATCCATTACCATAAAGAGATATGATTTTAGAAACTTGCGGGATAAATTTATATCCTCTTCCACTAGAAGTTACCCTAACGTTAGAAATTTCACCAAAAGCAGTTAAGGAATTCGTTGTATACGATAATTTTGCTTCAGAGGAAAGGTAAGATGCTTTTTCTGGATTTCTTACAACATTGTATGAAAAACTATTGGTAGTAATTCCAGAAATTGTATAACTTCCGCTATAAACACTATTATTGACTAACAATCTATTATTATCTAAAATATTTTCTGAATCGGTAATGATTTCTAATTTTGTTTCATCATTATTATCATAATCTATTGGAACTAGTTTATAGTAAAGAACTTCTGGTATGTTATCCGATAATGTTAAAGTTACTGTAGCCGTTGTGTCTATACCAACTCTACCTGTTCTAATTACATAAAATACATTTGTTTTAATTTGGGATTCAAAAATATTATTAAATTTTGAGTCAGTGTAGAGATTGAATTCAAAAGCAGAATAACTTGTAAAGTTTTTATTGTATGATAAAGAAGAATCTGATACATCAAAAATAACTTTTTGATTTTTCCTTGCAATAATCTGAGGATTTATTAAAGATATAGTGCCTGATGATGCACTTGTTAAATTAACACATATTGGGGTGTTTAATGTGGAATTATAAGATGTTTCAGATAACTTAAATTTATTATTATCAATTTTTACAATAAAATATATTCCATTATTTTTCAATCCTCCAGATGGAGTTGTTGCAGTATGAATAACTTTTTCTCCAGAGACAAATCCATGAGAATTTATATTGATAGTATCATTAGTTACATCAACATCTCCTGCAGTAAAATCTTTTGGATTAACTACTAGTCTTCTGTGATAATCATTATATTTAATTGTATAAGATGTTGAAACTCCCGTTAAACACTCTAAAAATATATTATCATTAACTTGTAATCCGTGAGTTGACGCAGTAGAAACTGTAACTAGATTTTTATTTACTTCACCAGTAATTACATTATTATAGTTTGTTGTAAAACTATGTATTTCCCCAGAACCTAACCCAGTAAAATATAAAATATCGGTATTAATAGAACTATTAATTCCAACAAAAGAACCAAATGATCCAAGACCAACTCTATATGTTGCAATTCCAATCAAGTTATCGTTTATCTTAGCAGTGTAAACAATTTGATTATCAGTAAGTTGGAATGAAGTAAATCCAGTTGTAGAAACTGATAATGGATTTCCACCATTTGAAGAGTAAATTAATTCATCGCCAGTATTTAAATTGTGATTTGGTAAGTATATTGATCTGGTGGGAATAAACAAAGATGTTAGCCCAGTTCCTGGATTTGAAAATAATAATGTTGTTCCAATACCAACTCCAGAAATTGTTCCTAATCCGACTGCATCTATTGGATTAAAATATAATTCTCTATTATATTTGTAGTTTGATATTACTGAACTTATTCCTGTATTAAGAATAAACTTTCTTGGATTTTCATATAAAAGAGTTGAAACTGTATGAGAAGTTCCTATAGATCCTTCTTGCTCTCTTAGAACTCTTATTCTACTTAGTTCTGGTTCAATATTTAATACTTTTATTTTTTCAGAATTGATTTGTAAAATATCATTTTCTCTTATCCAAGGATATTCTAATCTACCAATAACATCAAAATAAGTGACGATACCGGTTGCTCCAGTTGTACCAACACCAGTTAAAATAGAAAAAGTATCGGATCTTACTCCAATGGTATAAGTTTTTTCTAAATATGTGGAAAATGTGCTTACTCCTGTGATAGTGATAACATCCGAATTTAAAAGATTATGTGGAGATGGGGAAAATCCAATAAAAAATCCTTCGGAAGAAGTAGGAATGAATTCAACTTCATCAATTGATATATTATTAACACTAATTTGATTTATAGTTTTTCCTCTTATTAAGCTTACCTCAGCACTAGCTCCCTGACCACCTGTATTTGAATTATTAAAAATAACTTTGTCTTTTACTTGATAATTAAGACCACCAGTTTTAATTCCAACAGAATCTATAGTTCCAGAACTTGCATATGTAATGAATGAATTTTGTTTTTTAATTCTATTTGGATTTAAAATAAATTCATAATCAGTGTTTTTATTGAGGAGACCATATGGTATAGTGTTCCTAAAAACACCTATTTCATTTAAATCTAAGTCATCTTGATTTGAAGATGGTAGTACATTATACTCATTAAGAATTGACTTATATCTATTCCCAATAAAATAAGGAAATACTGGTTTTCTGTAATTTTGAAATGGTGGTGAAGATTCTAGATTTGATGGATTAATAGTTGCAAAGTATGCATAAACTCCATTTGGAAATTCTGGAGTTATGCAGAACCTTCCATTATATTCATCAAGATCTCCAGTTCCTTGGTAAGAATAATCTTCGACAAAAAATCCTAGAGGATATGTAGATGTAGATGGTCTATTATTTTTTAATACCCCAGAATATCCCGATTCTAATAGTTTAATTTTTCCACCTTTTGTAGTTTCATATCCATACGGACCATAAATTGGATTTCCATCGTATGCCCATCCAATTATTGGGGAATGTGAATTAGATAAAGTTTCTCTACCATTCAAATCAATGCTTAAGTCGGGAACATAAACATTTTGCCCATTAACAATTTTTTGAGAAAGAATTGTTTGTCTTAATTTTCTTGGTGCATATAAATGAGTGTATTGTAATCCATAATTTGAATTAATTCCGGTATAAAGAAATCCATCATCATCTGTTATTTGATTGCTCCTAATAGATCTTTCAACTAAATTAATTGTCCATTGTTGTGTAAGAGATTGAAACTCTGATCCAGAACCAGCAGAAACAACTTTAATAGTTGTTTTTTCTAATTCATACCCTTTACCACCATAAATTACTTTTACTTCAGATAAAGATCCATTAGAAATAACCGGTGTTAATGAAGCACCAGTTCCAGATCTAGAAATTATAAATGATGGGGGTGAGTTGTATCCATATCCAGGATTTGTAACAAGAACTTCGACAATTTTACCATTTGAAATAACTGGAACTACTTCAGCCCCTGTTCCACTTTGTAAAGTAAACGTAGGTTGTCTATTAAAGTTTATAATTTCTTCAGATCCGTAATTTTCTCCACCAGATTCTAAAAATACTGACTTAATCTCACCTCTTACTATAGGTTGTAAAATCGCGTTAAAGTTTTGATTTGTTCTAGTAGATACTCCAATTATACCATTTACTGATACATTAATTGGTAGATAATTAAACGTATGATAACCACTTCCAGAAGAAGTAAAATCAATGTATTGATTTGTATTAAAGTAAAAATTGGAAAGTGTAGAAACTCCAACAATAGCGGATCCAATTCCAATTGTTGTTGCAGATCCAACTAAAGATAATTTAAAAGAATCTTTATCTATAGAAGTAATGTAGTAAGATTGCCCAGAGGTTAATCCACCAATCTCAACTCCACTGGTTTCATACTTAATAATTTCTCCAGTAGAATATCCATGATTTTTTGCAGTAATAGAATTTGAATAGGTGTTAATTCCGGATGATGTTACCGAAATTTTTCTATTTTTATATCCAGATCCATTATCATAAACAGTAATTGAAGATATTTTTTTCTTCAAATTAAAAGATAAGATTCTTTGACTTCCTACTCCATAAGAGGTTAAATCTATTGTATTAATACCAGCAATCGCATCATTATAAGTGTTATGTAATTTTATGCTTAAAGAATCTTGAACTGAAGCATAATAAACAGAATCTGTTGTTAAACCACCAATTGCTTGTTGACCATCGGGTTTATAAACAATTTTTTCACCATCTCTAAATTTATGATAAGAAGAAAGTCCAATTGTATTGCTAGTTAAATTAACTTGCCCAGAATTTTGAATCGCACTAAAAGTTACAAAGTGCTCAAATTCAAAAAGATTTGCCTTTGCTTTTGCTCCAAACCCATTTCCACCAGTAATTGTGATAATTGGTTCCGATACATAATCAAATCCACCATCAATTACACGAATTTCTTCAAAATTACCTTCAACTTCACAATATCCAGTAGCTCCTGTTCCTACAGTATCACTTATTGATAGAACTGGTGGATTAATAACATCATAGTTTGATCCTGGAGATAATACATTAATTTCTTCTAGTGGACCATAAAAAATTGCATCTTTGGATTTGTAATTTAAAATTTCAACTCCATTGACCAAAATTCCAATTGGACCTGGAGATGTTAATTGTGGTTCATTAGGAATTTGTGGGTTTGAAATTTTTCTGACTATTTTTTGACTTTCTAAAGATTGATTAGCAAGATCATTTAAAACAATTTGGTTATTTGATACCGTTGCACTAAAACTTAAGTATTTTCCATTGTATAAATTTGATCTACTTCTTGCAAGTTTAATTGAGGTTGAACTAATTTTTTTTACGTAGTATAACCCATCACTAATACCTAGAGTATTTGTAGATGAAACCGAAGTATAGAAGATAGCATCTCCAGTATAAAAACCATGAACACCTATGGACAGTTCCTCTCCATTAAAAGTCCCTGAGAAAATTACAGATTTATTTTGTATTGTTAAAGGTTGATTTAAGTAACTTGGTAAAGATGATGATGCTACGTAAATTGACCCATCTTGATCCTGATAAGTATTTTGAATATCCGTACTGTAAATATTTGCTGATGGAAAATTTAACGCATCAGTTTTTTGAATTAATTTTTGAACTTTGTCTTTTCTAGAAACGTTTAACTGACCTTGACCAGTAACTACAAAAGATTTTGTGTTTAAAACTTCCGAGACGGATGAAAATATTTCAATTCCATCAGTAAAAATTAACTTTACTTCGTTTCCGACAAATAAACTATGATTATCAAATGTTGTTATTCTATAAGAAAAGTTTGAAGAATCAACAAGTTCTAATTTATTAATATTATAAGTTGTTGCAATATTAAAGATCCAATTATTTGCTTTAATATCATTTACATCTTTTCCAAGAGTTTTTACTTGAATTTTACTACCTTCAGTATGATACTTTGTATTCTGATCAATTTGAAGATCTGATAAAACTCCAGTAACTCTTACCTTTACAACATTCTCTGTTCCAATTCCAGAATAACCATAAGCATAAGAGTTAATTCTTAAATCTTGACCAGATTCTAAACTTTGATCTATTCCTGTGCAACCGTAAAATTGAGTATAAGATTTTGAAGTATAGTTAATGATAACAGAAGTTCCGTTATCAAGATCAGCGACTAGTGATCCGGATTTTGGAAATCCGATAGTAGAATCAACATCAAGAGTATTAGAGTTAATTACTGCAGGTGTAATTAACTTTGTTTGTGAGTGAATTGAAAAAGAACCAAAAATAGATCCTTCTACATTAATATCTTTATTATAATCATAATCTAAACTGATTACGTAATATTCTTCAGATCCTCTTACAATTCTTTCTATATTATTAATAGATCCATATGCTTTTGGAAAATTAGAATCTTGATCTTGATATAAAGTTCTGTTTTGTAAATCTAAAGGATCCCCATCAAGTGCTTTTACAACTAAGTCGCGGGTAACACGATATTGTGCATTAGATGGAATAAAAAGATAATCTCTTGGTTTAATTACTTCAACATCTTCACCATATAAAGCTCTAAAAAGAATTTCAAAAGACTGATCAGTTCCTTTAGATGAATAAAAATCTTTTGATTGCTTTATGAAAAGATTTTGATTTAAATCTGAGTCTAAATCTCTTTCACCAAACCCCGGAGCAAATTGCGTTTTTACTTTTCTAAAAAACTCTTTCAAAAAGAGAATACTTAAATTAGATACCGACGTTCCACTTAAATGCTCTTCAATTTCTGAGGAAGAGAAAACTAAATGATCTGGTTTTGTTGAATCATGATACGAGGTAACTCCACTAAATCCTCTTATACAACCACCAAATGTAGTATTTGTTTTGGATGTGTATGTAATAATTTCATTTCCAATTTTTAACAATCCATAAGATTCTGGAAATCCTGACGTTGATGAGACATTAATAACATCATCACTAAAAGTAATACTTGAAGTTGTGGTGGTGGAACTAACAAGATTTGTGAGTTGTTCTAATTTTATATAATGATCAATATTTTGAAGAATATCTGATATTCCACCTTGAGACTCTAAAGAAATGTAATACTGTGATAAAAATTCTTCTACTAAAGGAAATTCTTCCTTAACAAAGAGAGGAAGTTGATTTTCAACAATCGAACTAATCTTAACTCTTGATTCTACCATATTCTTATTTTCTTATACGGCTGCCGTTTGTGTAACTTGTGGTAACATCATATAAAGATGCTGAAATATCAGCACCAGAGGACATACTATCAATCTTCATATTCAAAATACTCTTATTAATATCTAGTTGTAAATAAAGATCCTGTTTTCCTAGAACATCATTCGAAACTGGAACTACTGCAATTTCAATAATTGCTTCACCAGCAGAATTTTTTTCAGTTGAAATAATATTAATTGAATTTAGCAAAATTTCACCTTTTTCATAATCAATCGTTCCTATAGACTTTTGGTTTACTTGTAGATTTGGGAAATCCGGGTTTGAGAACAAGAAAACTGTTCCCCTTTTTCCATCTGCATTTGGAATGTCTCCAAGATAAACCGTTTCAGGAATTCCACTAACTTTAAAACCAGAAGACTTTATGTTATAGCCACTCATATTTTTAATATGAAATGCATTTCCATAACAAATTTCATAACTAGCAAACTGATTTAAACTTGCTCTCAAGTCTCTTCTCATTTGTATTTTTGTAATATTTGAAGTGACTGATTCATGACTATCATCAACAATTTTTTGAAACTTACTATACTTAAATCTTGCTCCATACTTATTTAATTCTGTAGAAGCAGCATAAGCATTAATATTATCTAATATTAAAGTCTTTACATAATCTGAGGTTGGAGCAAGATTTGAATTATAATAAGCAGTTGTATCTACTTCGACATATAAGTACTTCAAATCTTCAATTTCTGCAACAATTCCAGCAACACTATATTTTCTTAACTCACTTTTTAAGTTATCTTTAATTGAATTGGGTACAAATTGTCCATTGAAAGGTTTGATTGTAATAAAAACCTTTCCATATTGAGGGGGGATTAAGTCTTCTCCACCAAAAACAGAAACCGATTGAGTTTCTGGATAAATTTTTGGAATCAATGCTTCATAATCGGCAGCAGTTACGGCTCGATTGTGTGTAGCATAAACTTGCGGTGCATATTTCTTAATTGAATCAATTGATTCAATTTCTTTTCCACCCTCAGAAACAATATTAGTGGTAATTAAAGAAATTCCAGTCGTAACGAGATTATTGTTATTATCTACAATTCTTCCATTGAAAGAAAATGCAGAAACACCATTTCCAGATTCTCCATTGGTAGCAATATAAGAAACATCAATATAATTTTGTGCCTGAAGTTTCTCTCCAAAAATTCCATCGCCAAAAATTAATTCATATCTTTGATCTTCAATTTCTTGTAAAAAGAATACTCTTGAAGTTGATGTAATTTCAAATAAATTATTGGATAGATTAAATTTTCTTGATGATGTGCTAGATTGACTATCTCTTACTGATACTTGAATCGTAGAAGTATCAATATTAGCATTCTCTAAGATATATCTTTGAGGCGGTGCTGGATTTTCTGCTTGAACTGTAAAATTTGAGGTTAAAAATGTCCCCTCATAAACTTTAATTTCATCAAAAGATGCTATTCCATTTACAATAGGGACTGTTATATCAGACGGAATAGCAAATGTGTAACTTTCAGATCCAAATGTGCTCGAAGAAGTGCAGACAACTCCTTTTTTAAGGGTTAATGTAAGTGGTTTCGTTGAAAATCCAGTTGTATCTACAAAAAATGAAACGGTAGCTCTTGACGCTGTTCTTGATCTAGGTACATATCCTATATTTCTTGCTAATGCAACAACATTTTCTCTTAAAGTTGCACTATCAATAAAAACCTCATTGCTAACCATATTAGCATTGTATGAGGAAATATAGGTATTATATGCTAATACATCAATTAGTGTTGAGAGGTTTGAACCCTCAAAATCATAGTCAGTAAAATTTGAATTCGATCTAAGATAATCCCTTATCGAAGTTTTAATTTGATCGAAGTCTAGATTGGTAAAATTAACTAATGCCATTTATCGTGTTGGCTGAAGTGCAAATGATAATTGCTGCGGAAGAGCATCAATTCCTATAATGTAGTAATTCACGGTAACATTGAAATTATTATTATCGTAATCAGGATCAACTACAACATCAATCAGATCAACTCTTGGCTCATAATTTTGAATCGTATTTTCAATTTCATCTTTTATAACAGATGCTGATATATCATCAATGTTATCAAAGAGAGAACGACTTACTTTTGATCCTAGATTTTCGTTAAAAAACTTCTCTCCGGGATATGTAAGCACTAGATTTCGGATAGAACGGGCAATCGCAGTCTCATTTTTAAGTGCAATCAAATCATAATTGATCGGATTGACTTGAAAGGACATGCTTAAGTCTTTAAAACCTTTACTTACCCGTTCTACAGGCATAAAAATGAATAAATCTAACTTATTTATTAACGATTTTTGGACTCATAGAGTGGTTCAGTTCCATATTCCCAATCATCATAGTCTTCATCATTACGAATTTTTGCATGAATTTCGTTTTGGTGGTAAAAATCATGCTTTTTTGGTGTTAAATCGTCATTTGCAATCTCACGAAGCATCTTTTGCTTCTCTATTTTTGCTTCCCAACCATATTCAGATGATAAAAATTGAGTTCCCCACTCATTTTTCATGAAATTTTCGTCTTTATCGACTTGTTTGGTCATTTTTTAGCTCCTGATTTGTTAAATCAGAACTTTTTACGGGGTTGCTATCCCGAATTTCTTTGATTTCGTACATAAAATCGTCTGATGTCTCTATTTTACGACGATTCTCAACGGAATATTCGGTCAAATCTATTTCATACCCTGGATTTTTGGTAATTCTATTCTTTGTCCATGCATCATCATACCATAATATCTTATTATTAGGGTATGCATAGAAGTTTCCATTATCCATTTTGAAAAAATGGGCACATTTGTGTTCTGGAGTCTCACTAAAATTAGTATTCAATGTAGATTTTGATTCCCATGACCAATCAAGAGTGAACATATAGGTTCCTTCATTTTTTTCTCCTCTATAATTGATTAGTTCAGCACGTAAGTTAGCCAATCTTGAACGTACTTGAACATCAATATAAGGGGAGAAGCAATCCCACCACATACACTCCTCTAGTTCTGGAACGGGTGCATTAGGTTTCCAACAAAAAGCATGAATTGGTCTTCGAGTCCAGTTTACCCCGTTCTCTAAAAACGCCTCAAAGAGGGGTACGTGCTTCTCTAAGGACGCTACGGAGTGTACGTCGCATAAAGTTACCTCTCCGTGCCCTTTTTTATGATTATACAAAAACTCATTACGAATATAACAGGTAATTGTTGGGAGATTGTGATTTAGATATGCCATAAAGTCTAATAAAAAAGCAGGAGTTTCCCCCTGCCTTATCTATACTATTTTCCTTGTCCGCGATATCTTTTCTTTTTACCATTACGAGAGGTTGCACTGAGTAATGTACGAGCTGAACGTCCTTGTCGAGTCTTCTTCGGTGCTCCTGGTTGAAAAACAATCTTACTACTTCCACCTTTAGCCATTTAAGTTTCCTCCAATTCTATAAATTCTAAATTAATATCTTCTCCCGAGAAAAAAGATTCTGAGAGGTCTTGAAGAACCTCAGTACATGAATCAGCACTGAGGTTTGTATAAATTTTCCTTCCTTTATAAAGAATATTATAAAGTTTTTCCATCAGATAATACGAGTTTTCTCATGACCCACACGAATACGAGGATCGCACCAGATCTCTAGTCCATTCTCTTTTGCATCAAGACAGAATGAAACATCTTCACCACACATATCCTGAACTGCACCAGACTCAAAGACTTGCATCTTCGGAGCAAACCAAGGATACTCAAGGTTCTCAAAGACACCCTTCTTAATGAGCACCCACCCAAAACCTGTGTAGTCTACAGTGAATGGCTTACGACGCTTGCTGATTGATTCCACAGTTTCATGATTCATCACTCCACCATTCTTACGGAAATCATCCTCCTCTAACCAGTGTGCGACAGAGGTTGTGTGACCATCTTCAGTTGCATACCATCCTGCGACAATTTCACGCTCCGTCCCATCTTCTGAAAGAGCAACATCACAGAGTTGCCAAAATTTGTTCGAATCAAAAACAATATCACTATCAATCCATAGTTGATAATCATACTGAAGTTTTCCATCCCAAGGAACTTGCTTTGGTCCACGGAGAACATTCGCACCTAATACTTTACAACGTGCAAAGTTCACCATGGAAGAATAATCTTGAGAAATCTGAATTGCCATTCCATTTTGTACAAGATCAAAACAAAGTTGTACAAATGCTTTTAGAAAGATAAAAGAGCATCCTCTTCCAGGAAGACAGAATACAATACTCTTACCTTTCATTCTTTCTTTAATTGCATCATAATCCCAATCATCAGTCTTGGGTTTTGGTGATGCTGCCTTAACAGTAAATCCTTTTGCCATAAGTTGAATAAACCTTCAAATTCAATTTTATCCGTTTATTTAGTATTTGTCAATAAGAAGATTCTCCGACCACCTTCTTATTCACTATCAGTTCTTCATAGGTTAAATCATTACCTGCATATTTCGTATCAAGTACTTCAACAAGATTATGCAATGTTTTCCAAGTGATATTAAATTCTTCTTCTTTCAGTGAATGAAATAAACACTTATCCTTTGCATATATGTGATATATTTTTTCAGTTAGAGGCATAAAAATATCTCCGGAATTTTTTCTTTCCATTTTATTTTGTAACCGCATTATATATCACAATCACACAAAATCCTAGTGCAATAAAAAAAGGGCGTGGATAACGAATCATCCACCCCGCTAATACAACCTTCCAGAAGTTCCAATAGGGCGCTCTTCTTCTCACTTCTTCTTTCTTTTCTTTGCTCCATTAGTCTTTGCTTGAGACTTGTAGCTCTTATAGCGTTTGTCTGGGCGGGACTTACCGTTTTTATGAATCCAACGGGTGAACATTTTAATACTCCGGAAAATTTTTATGATTGTGATATTTAGAGGTCGATTTGTCACCTCTGTAGGTTAGGGTAGTTTGCTTTTTTTAATTAGGGGGGGGGCGCTTATAACAACGCCGCCCCGCACGCCACAAGAACCCCGCAGAAACGCTGCCGAACCACTATAAGCACCATCCTAACATAAGTGCCCCTCACAGTCAACATCGCTCACGCTCTGTCTAACGACCAAGGGGCACACAGTTAGCATCAGAACTCAATAGGATCTGCAGTCGGTTCGTTATAAGAAATGGACTGCTGATTGTCCTCTGTAAGACTATCAAGAATCTGCAGAATCTCCGCGCCAGTGTTACCTTGTGCAAGCAGAGAAATGAGAACAGACTTGGACATAATCAAAAAGAAAAGTGTTAGAAACTGTGTGTGAACTGAGTGTCTTTATAAGGCGCATCTCATTCCCCTTTGTTATACCTTACAGGTCGAACACGTCGCTATTGATTTGGATCACATTTACCTTGGGGTCATTATAACGAACCCCATCACCAGTTACTGCATCAGAACCGACACAATCACAGAAGGATTGATAATCACCACACTCCATAGCAAGGTGATAAAGACCCTCATCATTGTTGATCCAGAGTGCAACATTCCAGGTCTCATAGTTCTCCCAACCGTTATAAGAAATGTCGAGAGCATTGTGCTGGTAGGTGGTGCTCACTGTTTGCGTTGCGTCCTTACACTATAGGGACACTTTCAGGGGCCCAGTAATACTCACCGACGTTCGTTGTTACCAACTCACCAACGATCAGGTGCATTAAGATCTTCCACATAAGCTTCACACTTCTCTGCAGGTTCTAGCTTGAATAACTTCTCCCAATCAATCTGGTGTGGGTCGAAGTCACCGAACACTGATAGATCCAGAGTGATTCTATAACGCTGCTTCTGTGCCTGGGAATAAGCAACCGACATAAGTACGCTCCGAATGTGTATAGAGGTATTGTAAGATGCTCTGGAATTATTGTCAAGTCCTGGGGAGTATTTATGAGCGGTTGGGGGATTTTGTGCGGGGATGTGTGGGGATTTGATAACTCGGGGGGTCTTGACTTTTTCGCGGAGTGCTGATACAATGACGCCAAAGATCACAAGCACCCGGCACATTTATAAGCACATAAATCACAAGGTCTCAGAGGATTAAAAGCACATAAATGCCCCATTCGTTTATGCTTTTAGACGCATAAAGACTTAACAAGCATAAACGAATAAAAACACTTAGCTATAATTAAAAAAGGCTTTTTTAATCGTTTTTAACGTTATTTTGTATAAAAAGCATAAAAAAAAGACCCTATGAGTAGGGTCTCTATGTATTAACGAACTTCTTGTATTGTCTCCACTATAGTGATAATTTCCTCACGTTCAGTTAGGTAATCAGTTTGCAAAAGATTTGGTCCGATGATAACCTGACCGACGACAAGTGATGCAAGGAGTGTTTCAATCATTGTTTTAATTTCAAGCGAGACGCATACCTGAGAAGAAAGGAATCGGTCCTCCATTGTATTGAACAAACCACTGACCTTTCTTCTGGAAGACATACTCATTGTCGCAACCATGAGCAGCAAGAATAGCATTAAGGCGACTCTTTGTGGTTGCTGACTGATAACCTCCATCGAACAATTCGATCCAGGTTTCGCCTATCCGAGCAATCAGATTACCATACAGAAACACATCAGAAACATTGGAATAATTGACGACCTCAGTGTTATCTTTCTTCCAATCCTTTTCTTGTTGGATTGCATCATTCATTTGGCGTTCGATGACTCGCATTGTGGTTTGTGTGTGTGACTTATACTATAGGGACACTTTCAGGGGCCCAGTTTAATCATCAACCTTACAGAACTCCATCAGAAAGTAATCAACAGAGACATTAAGTTTGTTTGCTTCAATGATAATCTCTGAGTGGATTTCTTCGGGGAGAATGTAATAATCAGTTTCAATCATGAGGAGAGATAATGTCTGCTACGGTGTGCAATGTTTGAGACGTTGTGTACCTTACTGGTGGTGAGAGGAATAAAACAATGGCGAAGATCAGGAGAATTGTTTTCATTTTGTCGGGGGACTTGAATGTTAAACTTTTACGACTCATTGTGCGAGATGTTCATACTATAGGGACACTTTAGAGGTGAGTAATTTTAATTGCCTCAACTTTCATCAACATTCACATCAAAATCAGCAGGATTGGCGCCCACAGATTCTAACAAATCAGCAGCAACTTCATCATCACAAATCCAACAAATCTCATCAATCAATTCTTCATCAAGTGAGCAATTCTGACGGAGATTAAGTTCCAACTGTTCGGATGCAAACTCCATCAAACTGCCGAGATCCATTCCACCAACAATCCGCTCAATGTATGCTGCGAGCAGTTTATCGTATTGTTCTTGAGTGAGTGACATTTTACTTGTAGGATTAGGAAGGGAGATCATTTCAGAATGTGGACAAAATCAAGACCAAAGACACACCAACCAGTGTAATCTGTGACTTCTTCAACCAGGCAATTTGCAATCGTTTCATCATCATCGTCCTCAACTTCTACCTCAAAGACATTACCAACAACAGAATTGATGACCTCTTGTTGTTCTTCTACAGTGAAATCTTCATCATCAAAATCAAACGAAACTTCTGTGACTTGGAGTGTTAATGTTTTCATCATCAATCAACAACAGAGTAACAAGCAACAGAGGAAGGAATACCAGCAAGTGCTAACGAACCATTGCGATCATCAGCATAATCTTGTGCTTCTTCTTCAGTGTAGAAAGGTCCAATGAACTCAGGAGAATCGAGAGCATTGGAATCGAAACGGACGGTGAAAGTCATTTGTTGAGTGCTCATACTATAGGGACACTTTCAGGGGCCCAGTTACTTGAAAGAAACATTGACGCCAACAACTTTTGCCTTGGGATTCCTAGCTAATGCTGTTTCTCTTGCATCTTTTGGGTTGGTTGCTTGCACTTCTTCCTTGAAGACTTTGCCGCCAACGTATAACTCAACAATGTACTTCATAGGATTAGTTTGGGAATGAAAGTTTGTATTTGGAGATTAACAAATCTCTTACACATTCACGGTCAACACTATCACCACAGAACTCATTTCCTTTCAGTTCAAGTATCTGAAGATGTGTGAGAGTTGCTTGTTCAATCAGGTCCAATGTTGCACTCATAGGATACAATCCACCATCACCATAGAAAGAGAGAACATAATCGTAGAACTCTTGCAGGTTAGTCATCATCAAACAGAGAGAGTAACGTCGATTTCTTTAATGTTCAATCCACAGAGTTGTTGATAGACACGATTGCAAATGAGTGTTGGTGCTTTCTTTGCTTTCGACTTTTCGTACCAAATAGTACGCAACCCATCAAATGTTTCAACGGTAATTTTGTAGTTTTTCATCATCATCATTCCTGAATGGTGTTCACATTAGGATCAAAAGTAACCTCACGGATTACATCAAACTCATCAGTCATTTTAACATAATTCCAGAGTCCTTCATCCTCACCTTCTTGGTAACAATGAATGAAACCTTCTGCATCTTGTTTTACATAACAACCATCGTAATTTTCATCATCAAAGACATAACCAGATGCGATCAATGCGTTAGTAAAAGTCATCATCAGTAGAGGAGAGAGAATGAACCACAGAAGCGACGAACCCATTGGAGAGTATCATAATGGGAACGCGGTTTGCTCATCACCATACTTTTATTGGTCTCAGGATTGAGAGCAATAGCAACATACTGGTGACCACATTCTTGCCATTCAGGTGTAACTTGCTGAATGAACATTTGGCAGACTTTGCCTTCTTTCCAGTTGGTCGTGTAGGAGTAGACTTGATCCATGATAGTGGTGCTCATACTATAGGGACACTTTCAGGGGCCCAGTTTTACTTACGTTCACCACGTTCCACGTTGAATGTGAATCTTGCGGATCTCCTGATAAAGAAACTGACGAAGTTTAGGTTCGGTAGTGTTATCAAAAGCATAATAAAGACGGTTCAGGTATTCATCTTGTGTTGCACCTATGTTACCATCACCACCAAGGTCATTGAGTGATGAACCTGCAGAAACTTTGTTCTTGCCGAAGTTACCAGAAATACGCCCAGTTGTACGAAGTTTAGGACGAATCTTTGATAGA
>Ga0129333_10000145_pt1 | contig 46768 bp, 37 predicted proteins | sample CPB6_08_DNA_FD_94474 | JGI IMG/M metagenome (GOLD analysis project Ga0129333, IMG submission 94474) | Freshwater to marine salinity gradient microbial communities from Chesapeake Bay, USA - CPBay_Sum_0.6_0.8_DNA | ecosystem: Environmental > Aquatic > Marine > Coastal | place: USA: Chesapeake... | reverse complement strand
TTTTAATCATTGTAATTTTTTAGGTGATCTTGAACTAGAAAAGAAAGAACAAAATGGCATCCGTCTCTATAACCTTCCTAATGGAGACTGGGTGCCTTCTATTACTTCTGTTACTTCTTTCTACAATCGTCAGATCTTTGTGAAGTGGAGAGAGCGTGTTGGTCTGGAAGAAGCAAATCGCATTACAAAAAAGGCAACTGCAAGGGGAACTGATTTTCACCAAATTTGCCAAGATTATCTTGAAAACAAGGAATTGAACTGGGAAGATTATCAACCCCTGACAAAGTTTATGTATATTCATGCAAAACCTTATCTTGATAAGATAAATAATATTCACGCAATCGAAAGAACTCTATACTCAGAATACTTGGGTCTTGCAGGGAGAGTTGACTGCATTGCTGAATATGATGGAGAACTCGCAGTCATTGACTTTAAAACCTCAGATAAAATAAAACCAGAAGAATGGATTGAAAATTACTTTGTCCAAGAAACATTCTATGCTGCAGCGTATTACGAACTGACAGGAAAGGTTGTTAAAAAACTTATCACTTTAATGGTAACTCCTGGTGGAGAGGTCAAAGTATTTGACAAAAGAAACAAAGGGGATTATATTAAACTATTAGTTCGTTATATTAAAGAATTTGTACATCACAATACTAGGTCAGATGGAGAATGAATTAGAAAAAGTTCTAGAAAGTAAATTCTTTTGCCCATCAAGATTTGCTCAAGAAATTGAAAAGTTGGTTCAGACTAACGTTGATATGAATTATATTGACGCAATTGTTTATTTTTGCGAACAAAATAATATTGATGTTGAGTCTGTTCCCAAACTTATTTCAAAACCATTGAAAGAAAAGATTAAGTATGAGGCAATGGAACTTAATTTTTTAAAGAAAACATCTCGAGCAAAATTGGTTTTCTAATTCATTTTTCGGGTAAAAATTTTCCCGGTAAAAAATTCCTATATTACTTTTTTGAATGATGCCATTTGATGCCTATAAATGTTATCTGTCTTTGAAAAATCATTTCACCAAAGACAGTTATGATTATCACAAGTATTGTGGTAAAAGTCGTGCAACCGTTCAATCATTTTACAAACGTAAAGATCGTTTTTGGTTTGAGAAAGTTGCTCGTCAAAAAACAGATAAAGAAGTAGAAGAATTTTTTGTATCAAATTTTATTGCTTGCACTGATCCAAGCAAACTTTGGATTGGTGAAATGATACGTGAAGGTGATGATAGATACACCTCCTGGAAAAAAAGAACACAGTCACTTTCTTATGTGTTTAGAGAAGAAGTAGAGTCTGTAATCCCAAATAAAAATATTGACCTAGTATTTCAAACCAGTAAAGGACATCCAATTATTCTTAAAAAGTATTTAAGTGGAGAAGTTTCCATAGAAACTATGGTAATTCTTGATAAAATTCTTGGATACGTGAATGATTTTAATAAAAATTTTGATGATCCAGTGTGGGAAACCGTAAGTATGAAAATAAAAAAATATAGCCCGTTCCTAAATATTGATGTATTTCGTTACCGTAAACTTTTAAAAGAAATTGTTTTAGGAGATTCATGAGTTTCTTCAAATCTGAAGTCGTCCGTGCTGAGATGGCTGAAATCAGTGAGTTACAAGAAGACATTTATAAAAATGTTTTTAAGTTTCCCACGATGACAAAAGAAGAGAAAATAGAACATGTTGAAATTTTAGAGAAACTTCTTGATAAACAGAAGGTTCTTTATACACGTTTGAGTTTATCTGATGATCCTGAAGCAGTTGAAATGAAAGAACGTATTGCTCAATCAGCATCAATGATGGGTCTACCACCAAATGTGGATATGAATATTATTTTTAATAATATGTCTCGTATGCTTGATGTCATGAAAGAGCAGATTGACAAAACGGGTTCCGACCTGTAGAATAACGAAGTACACAAAAGCCAAATCCGTACACATCCGAGGTAATCTAATGTCTTTTGCCGATCTTAAAAAACAATCTTCTCTTGGTTCTCTCACGCAGAAACTGGTCAAAGAAGTAGAGAAGATGAGTACAACTTCCAACGGCGCAGATGAGCGTCTGTGGAAACCAGAAATGGATAAAACTGGAAACGGTTTTGCTGTTATCCGTTTCCTTCCTGCCCCCGAAGGTGAAGAACTTCCCTGGGCAAAAATCTATAGTCATGCATTTCAAGGTCCTGGTGGTTGGTATATTGAGAACTCTCTGACTACGATTGGTCAGAAAGATCCCGTGTCTGAACATAACCGTGAACTGTGGAACAGTGGTAGTGATAAAGATAAAGAAACTGTGCGTAAACAGAAGCGCAAACTGTCTTACTACAGCAACATCTATGTTGTAAAGGATCCAGCAAATCCTGCAAACGAAGGCAAAGTCTTCCTATTCAAGTATGGTAAGAAGATCTTTGATAAGATCATGGAAGCAATGCAACCTGAATTTGAGGATGAAACTCCTATCAATCCTTTTGACTTCTGGCAAGGTGCTAACTTCAAACTGAAACTGGTGAAGAAGGATGGATACTGGAACTATGACAAGTCAGAGTTTGATCGTGTCGCTCCTCTCCTGGATGATGATGATGCTCTGGAAGCAGTCTGGAAAAAGCAATATTCTCTGACTGCTGTAACTGCTCCCGATCAATTCAAGTCTTATGAAGATCTTGAGAAGCGTCTGAAGTATGTTCTTGGACAAAAGAATGCTCCTCGTCCTCGTCTGGATGAAGAGGTTGATGATGAAGACAATGATCGTGGTTCTTATGCCCCTGATTTTACTTCCCGTCGTCCTGAACCAGCACTTCCTGTTGTAAATTCTTCTTCAACTGATGTTGAAGATGATGATGAAAATGATGCTCTGTCTTACTTCCAGCGTCTTGCTGAAGGGTGATCAATCATAAAGTCTGATATTATCAGCACGTTTTAAGGTTCCAGTCACGTATTGACTGGAACCTTTTTTATATTCCATAATATCTGTCATATCATTAAGAATAATCCCAAGATATTCTGGTTTTAAAATAAAAATATTTCTTTTGTTATTTTCTATGGTTTCTTCGTATTCATAATTTGTGATCGGGATAGTTACATCTCTACGATCTATTTGAACATCTTCCAAGTAATCATAATATGATATTGAATGATTTTGTGGTACTTTTAATCCAGCAGGAAGAACAGTAAATCCTTGACTGTTTTTTATTTCTATAGTTTCATAATGATGAACACCATTATATAATGTATCATAATCGCCATACTTACTTAACAAATAAGCATCAAACATGTTCTGTTCTATTGGCCACTCACTTTGAACATTAACAATATTGTTGCTTAGTAAAATAACCCAGTCTAAAGATGAGTCATTATAAACTTTATACGCAACGTTATCAGGTCTATCATCTCCAGAAATTTTATATTTCTCAAAGAAAGATAAGTTTTCAAAGATGTCATCTCTTATCTTTCCTTTTTTAAATAAATTTTTTACTTTAATATAGTCTGATATTTTAGCGTCTGGAAGTCTGCTAACATATTCAAATTCTGGAAGGTAGCGGAAATAGTTTGCCATTTTAGAATCCTATATGAGTATCTTTGTTTTTATCGATTTGATCATACTCATCATCAAAGATTGGTTCGAGTTCTTGGAATTGTAATGTCAATCTATATGCTGTCATTGATTTCTCATCACCACCATATGTCATATAAGTTCCATCTGGAGTATAATCAACACTACATGATGTTAATGCACATTCTTTAAAACTATTTAAGTAAGGATGCATTTTTCCTCCAGCAGTCATATAAGAAATTGCAAACGTGTGTGGAGCTTTTAATAATAGAGAAGTTTTACTTCTCTTTACTGACATTGATTGTTTAAATGCGCGAATGATTTGACGAACCATTTTTGCTTCATTTGGATCTCTTGGATAAAACAAAAATGTAAATCCAAAACTTCTTAGGTTTGGACCAGAAAACAGTAATTCTAAGTTGTTATTTACAACAGCACCGAATGCTCTTTGAGCTGCTGATTGACTTACTGCACTTGCTAAAAATACACCTTTAATTGCTGTTTGCAAATCTCCAGATTTTGCTCCAGCCTCTATATTTGAACCTGTATTTTCAACTGCACTTTTTGCTCCAGATACTCCACCGTTGAAGAATCCTTGTGCTATATTTGCTAGTTCTGTTTCTACCGCATTCATTTCACCATTTTGCCAGTTAGCAGTATTTCCATCACTAATATTTGCTGGAATTGGTAGCGTGATTACTCCAATTCTTTTAGATCCTTTTATTATTGGACTACTTCCTTCAAGAGATACAACTCTGTTTTTTGTAGTTCCAAATTGTCCACTTCCTTGTGCAGCTTGATTATCTTTTGCAAGTGATGGTGAATATTATAAAATTGAAAATTTAATTACATCTTGAACTTCCACTGCTAGATCTAGTGGATATTTCATGTTGAGACTATATGCATTGTCTCCAACTCTTGTACCTGTTTTGAAAGACCCCGCTTCTTCAGACGCTGCTGCTGTTTGTGCGGCATCGGGAGGTTGTTGTTCGCCACTTTGGGGTGAAGTTCCTGGTGGTGTTCCTGCATTTGCTGCTGCAGCAGATCCACTAGCACTCGCAAGTGCTTTTTTGTCTTGTTCCGTTGTTACTCCTAAGTCTTTTTGAACTTTAGGATCTGTAACTTGTTGGGATATTCCCTGTCTTAATTGACTTTTTGGATCTCCAAGGGATGCTTTTTCATCTGCACTAGCGTTTTCGCTTGGAGTTACTTTTCCACTGGCGTCTACAGATCCAATTACTGTTGTTTTTCCTGCGCTATCTACTCTTTGTACTTCGGTAGTAAATTTTCTATTTCCATTAGCATCTTTACCGGCATCTGTTACGACACTTTGTATATTGATATTGGCATTTCCAACCTTTACTGGTGATTGTTTGGATGTAGCGGTTGTAGCCATCAGGACAGAATGGTTTTTATTTATTTAGACGGAATTTTCCATATGGGATGGAAAGCATCTCATCTAACTCATCATACTTTACAACATGAAGTTTTCCTGCAACCTCTTCCCATGTGTATTGTCTACCTTCTCTCCAATGAAAATTGATTGCTTTGAATCCCCATTTTTCTAAAGAAGTACAAGCAATTAGTGGATGCTGATCATATTCAATCTCTGGTGTTTTGGGATTGTAAATGAAGGTATAAAATTTTCCTGGTTCTGGATATAGCACTTCTTCCTTCAAAACATCAAGAATGATAAGCATTAAATCTTCTGGGTCACTGGTCCCAGTTTCATCAATTCTTTTTCTAAGTTCTCTCATTCTTGGTGGGATTTTAGAGTATTTCCCAAAACCTTCTGCCATTACTTGATACCTAATTCTTCTTCGGTAATGATTTTGAATTCTATCATTCTATCCGCACAAAACTCTTTTGCTGCTTTCCATTTTGCTTGATTGACCTCATAAGTAACACATTCATGCAGATAAGATTTTGTTACTCTTGATTTCTTAACTGGAGGTCTGGTCTGTTTTTTGGGTTTAACTTCAATCACATATGTTTTGATTTGTCCAGTACTCTCTTTAACTTTAATAATAAAATCTGGATAGTAACGATGAACTCTTCTATCTACTGGTGATATGTAAGGAATGTAAAACTCTTCACTACCCCATTCCAAAATACTTTCATTCAGATCACACCAATGACAAAATTTTCTTTCCCAACTACTGCGGCAAATAATATTATTGGGATCCCCTTTATATTTTTTGGGGTATGACGGTTTATACTTACTTTTAATACTTTCTGCCATCATACATAATATATAAGGTCAAAAAGTATTTATAGATGGCTGTACCAAGAAGTAGATCTTTAGCTGAAATAAAGAACACTTTACTACATCCTGCAACCACAAATCATTTTGTTGTGTCCATACCCAAACCTCAGGGTTTAACACCACAGTATCTTTTTCAAAATGGACTTTCTTATGATATTGATAAGTTAGAACTTCTTTGTTCTGATGCATTACTCCCTGGTTCTACATTTGCGACACATGATATTACTGGCGATTATCATGGATCAACTCATCGTCATGCATATAGAAGACAGTATGATGATAGAATTGATTTGGGATTTTATGTTGATGCAACAAATTATCTGCCAATTCGATTTTTTGAAGTGTGGATGAAGTATATTGCTGGGGAGCAAATTGCATCTGCTGAAAGTGGTCGTCCAGGAGTTTCTGATGAACAATATTTTTATAGAATGAATTGGCCAAAAAATTATATTTGCAATCAAGGATTGGAAGTTATTAAATTTGAAAAAAGTAGTATGGGGCAGGCAATAGGAGCAAAAGGTACAAGATTATCCTATAATTTTGTTAATTGTTTCCCAATTGCAATGCAATCAATGCCAGTTTCTTATGATGGAACCGGTTTGTTAAAATGTAATGTATCACTATCTTATGTTAGATACTTTTTATCTCCAGCATCACCAAAAGCAGATGGGTCTGAAGCAGTTGCTCAGGGAGCATCAGATAATCCTATAAACCAAGCGCAAGCTAATGCCGCATTGAATGGTGGTAGAGATGATCTTGCAATTTGGGCACTATCAAACCGCCAAATGGTTGAATCTGTAGGGACTGCTGAGCAGAGGGCAATTCTTGCTGATGCAAATCTTAGGTTCCCTGTTGGTTCTGCTGCCAGAGAGGCGCTTAGAAATAGAGCTAGATCTGGAACTTATTCTGCTGGAACTGGTGGTGCATTTAAAGGAAGACCAATTAATGGTCCTCTTGGATTCTAAATAAGCATCTAAATAACTCTACCTGAAAAACATTCTATAGGACATTATGCCATTACCTAAGATTTCTACACCAACTTATGAACTTGAGTTGCCATCAACAGGAAAAACAATCAAGTATAGACCTTTCTTAGTAAAAGAAGAAAAGCTTTTAGTTATTGCATTGGAAAGTGAAGACAATAAACAAATTACAAATGCAATTAAATCTGTAATCAAAAATTGTATTCTTGCAAAAGATATTAAAGTAGAAAACTTACCAACGTTTGATATTGAATATCTCTTCTTAAACATTAGAGGAAAATCTGTTGGAGAAGAGGTTGAGGTTAATATTATCTGCCCTGATGACAATGAAACTAATGTTTTAGTCAAGATAGATCTTGATGATATTCAAGTTCAAAAGAACGAAGAGCACAGTAATAAAATTAAACTTGATGATAATATTATGATGGAAATGAAATATCCATCTCTTGAACAGTTTATTAAGAATAATTTTGATTTCAATAATAATAATGCAATGGATCAATCATTTGAATTGATTGCATCTTGTATTGATAAAATTTATACTGAAGATGAGGTTTGGTCTGCTGCAGATGTAACTAAAAAAGAATTGACAGAGTTCTTAGAATCAATGAATTCTTCTCAATTTAAGGATATTGTAAAATTCTTTGAAACAATGCCTAAACTTTCTCATAAAATTACTGTTAAGAATCCAAAAACATCAGTTGAAAGTGAAGTTGTTCTGGAAGGGTTAGCAAGTTTTTTCGCGTAGCCATGGTCCATATGGACCTTGAGAATTACTTTAGACTTAATTTTGCCTTGATACAGTACCATAAATATTCATTATGGGAAATTGAAAATATGATTCCTTGGGAAAGAGACATTTATGTTGGGTTATTACAACAGCATCTTGAAGAGGAAGAACTAAAACAGCAACAACAAAAGTCTAGTCTCTAAGTAAAGTAGAATGGCAGTAAATCAGCAGAAGCTTCTAGGTAAAACAACTACTGTTCAAACTGCTGCGGTTCAACCACAGACACAGTTGATTGCTGCTCCTGCTGATACTGCTGTTCTTCAGGACATATCAAAATCTTTAACCAGAATTATACAACTACTTACTTTACAAAACACTCAAGTAGTTAAGGAATCGGATCAGGAAAGAAGAACTCAAGAATCTGCTAGAAGAAGAAAAGTCGAACTTGGGTTAGAAAGTACGTTTGCTACGGTTAAAGCAACTGCACAGGCAGTTGTTGCCCCCGTAAAGGGAATTCTAGATCAAATAATACAATTCTTTGTCACTCTATTTTTAGGCAAAGCAGTATTAAATTTAGTAGATTGGTTTGCGAATAAAGATAATCAAGATAAAGTCCGATCTATTGCTAGATTTTTGCGAGATTGGTGGCCTTCTCTTGTTGCCGGATATATTTTATTTGGCACTGGATTTGGTAGGGTAGTAAGATCAATTGCTGCAACAAGTATTAGAGCAGTTGCTCTACTTGGTTCTGTAGCATTTAAACTTGCTGCTGCTATTGCAAATGCCTTTAGATTGAAAAAGGCAGGATCAATGCTATCCGCTCTTGGCAGCGGCGGTGGTGGATTAAAAGGAATACTTATAAAACTGGCGCAACTTGGTGCTGGCGCTGGTATTGCTTATGGTGGGTACAAATTATATCAAGGAATGGTAGGTGGTGAAACTGGAGGGGCACCACAACTTCAGATTCCACAACTTCCAGGAATACCGACAGCACAAGCTTTTGGTGGTGGTTTTATCGATTTCAAAACCATGCTTGCCGAAACTGGTGGGCAAGTTGATTCTAAGTTGGGGATATTTACGCAGTTCTTTAAATCTGGTGGATTTGCTGCTTTATTAAATGGATTCCCTGGAATTGTGTCCGGACCTAAGGGAATTGATAAAGTTCCTGCAATGCTCACTGACGGTGAGTTTGTCATGTCTCGTGGTGCAGTTAATAAATTTGGTGTAGGATTACTTGAGGCAATGAATGCCGCTGGTGGTGGAACTAATCGCCCCAAAGTAGTTTATGAAAGAATTCATGCTGCTGGTGGTGGATACATTGGTGAAGATTCTCCATCTGCAGAATTATCTTCAGAACAACCAGATGCTCTTTCTTCTATTATAGAAGGGGGAATGTCAGGTCCTGGCATGACAATGATGACTGCAAGACCAATGGCTCAAGCAGCTAGCCGTGGTCTTGGAAGATTTGCCACAAGAACTGGATTGCAATATGGTGGAAGAAGACTTGCAAAACCATTGGCAAAGATGGGATCCAATATGGCATTGAAATCAATTTCAAAAATTGGTGCTGGTTCATTAGGAAAAAGTTTACTGAAGAAAATTCCTCTACTTGGATTGGGTATGGGTGCAGTTTTTGCTGCACAAAGAGCAATGAAAGGTGATATCCTTGGAGCAAGTCTTGAATTGCTATCTGGTGCAGCATCATCTATTCCTGGACTGGGAACAGGTGCCTCTATTGCGATTGATGCAACACTTGCGGCAAGAGATGCTGGAGTATTTGGTACTGGACTATCTGGTGATAAAAAGACTGGTGGAATGTTTGGTGGACCTTCAATGAAGGCAAGAACTGATTATGCAGCATCAAAGGGTAAGTATTATTCATCTTCGGATCAAAAAACATATGGAAATTATAATGATGCACTTGCTGCTAGAAAATCTAGGATGATTTCTTTAGCTTCTCAGCAAAGATTAAATAAGTTGAGTTATGAAAGAACACCTGGGGCAAGGTATTCTCAAGGTAAAAGATTTGATGCAGAAAGTCTTGCTAGAACTAGAGAGGATATAAAACGTGGTGGGATGTTTGGTCAACTCGGAAGATCATTTACTGGATTATTTGGTAGCGAAAAAGACAAAGCAAAAATTGCTGCTGAAGATAAAGCATCTCAGGCAAGAGTGAAACAAGCTGGTGCCTCATCAATTGGTAGATATTACTCATCTTCCGATGGGAAATATTATAAAGATTACAATGCTGCTGTTCAAGCAAGAAAGGCAAGACTTGCTACAACTAAACCAAAACCAAAAGTAATTAAACCTACACCTAAACCCGCTCCAAAAGTTGTAAGAACAAAAGCAAATACCATTGGAACTGGTGGATACAGTGGAGGAAAGGGTGGAAAACCAACGGTTCCTAGATTCTCATCTTCTAAGCCTGGTAGTAATAGAAAAGTTGCTAACCAACTTGGTGTTAGATAATGGCAAAGTTAGTTTCTCCATTAACTGGTACTTTACAGTCCCTTAAGAGGCAGTTTATTGACAAGGAGAAACTGCTTAAGTCATCTCTTAATGTTCAACAAAAAAGAATTTCTGCAAAAAGAAGTAATGCTGAAAGGGAAAGATTTATTAATTATGAAAATCTTTTAGAAAGAACATTAAGTAGTGTAGGAAAACCAATCAAGAAAGTAACTAAAAAATTGGGATTTCTTGATTCTCTAAAAACTTTCATAACAAATGTTTTACTCGGATTTATTGCACTAAGGTTATCAAATTATCTCCCCCAACTTCTTCAGGTTGGGACATTTATTTTTAAAATAGGAAATTCTATTATTGAACTTGGTGGATCAATATTAAATGGATTAATCACATTTGTTGACTATGGTTATAAAGCATATAGTCATGCAAAAGACATAGTTGGAAAAATTGGTGGTGAAAAGGCAATACAATCTTTAGAGAAAGCGACTGGTGAAAGCACCAAAGTCATGAATCAAATTTTGATTGCTTCTATGATATTCAGTGACTTCAATATATTTGAGGGTCTGTTCAGCGGAAGTAAGGTTTATACTAACACTGCAAAAACAATTACACAGACTGTAGAAACTGAGGTAGCAGCAACTGCTGCTGAGAGAGTTCAGAATGTTGCTTCAGCACAGGCACTAGGTCCTCTTGCTTCTGGTGGAATTGTTGCTGGTGCTGGACTGCTTCTTTCTGCGGCTGGAGAAGGTATATTTCAAATTGCAAAATGGACAAAGGGACTAAAATCTTTTTCGGGTCCAGCGTCTTCACTTTTTAGCGTTCCGTTGGCATTCTTGGAGGGTGCTGGAACAGTCTTTGATATTTTAGGTGCTCCATTTAGGTATGGAATTGAATTGGTGCGTGGCGCATTTCTGAAGTTATCTGGTAATAAGAAAGGATTGGATGAGCAATTCACTAATCTTGGAAAGTTTGATGCAAGGGTTAGAGAAAACTTAAGAAGATTCTCTGGAATATTTTCCCCTTTATTTGATTTCTTTGGTAGAAAGGATATTGCTTCAAATTTACAAAGCCCAGGATCATTTGGAAGTTTTTATGGGAAAAAGGCAGTCAAAGATATGGGTTATTATGGTGGTGGAAAAGTTATTAAAGTAAGAAAGTATGCATCTGGTGGATTTCTTGGGATGTTGGGTGGAATAGGTAGTAGTCTTGGTGGTATATTTGGATTTGGTGGGGGTGATACAAAACAGCAGCAGAAAGAAAAAAAGAAAGTTGATATTCCCAGAAAGCAAATTTCCAAACCAAAAAATCCAAAAGTTGGCGGATCTACTGGAGGAGAAACTGGATTTGCAAAAGTTTTTCCTGGAGCATCTGATTTATTGACGATGAATAGAAGATCTTACATGACAAATTCTTACAATATTATTTCCGATATAAACTATCTTGGTCCTGTAATGTCTCTTACATCTAAAGCATTACTTGGTGATCAAGTTAGTAAGTTTGACTACGATAGTGCTGCAGAAAGTTTATCTGACTTTATGTTGACTGGATTAGCAAATAGAAATCCTACTGCGTATCAAAAACTTATATCTGTAATTCAATTGAATGATCTTTCTAGAAATGTATCAAGATTTTTAATGAATTCTATGAGTGGTCAATTTGGAACTATGCTTGGATTATTGAGAAATGAAATTGGATTGGACCCTGTTCCGATGGAAGGGGGACCAAATCCAGCTGCTGCTGATGATGAGTGTGCTTGTCCAGATCCAAATGAGCAATTTGTAACATCTGGTAATGCATTTGAAAAGGCTTTATTGGAAACAATATCTGCAGTTGAGGGGACTGCGGGACCTGATGGATATAGAACAATGTTTGGTGGTGGTAAATTTCAGGCACCACCTTGGAAACATCCAGATACTGTTGTTCGTTCTGGTGGATATGCATCAGCAGCTGCTGGTAAATATCAGTTCATGCCAGGAACGTGGGCAAATGCTGCAAAAGCACTAGGTCTCTCAGATTTTTCTCCTGCCAATCAAGATAAAGCTGCTTTATGGTTGGTAAAAAATCGTGGTGTTAATCCTTCAGCACAACTTACTGTATCTGATTTTGAAATTTTGGGAAAAGAGTGGGCGGGTCTATCACCATATTACGGGCAAACAAAAAGAACTGCTGGCGAAAGCTATAGGATTTATACAGAAAAACTTAAGCACTTGGGGGCATCTCCTTCTACTGCAAAAATTTCTCCAGGTTCTCCAGCATCTAATGTTGATCCTTGTGTTTGTGATCCAGAGACACCTGACGGAGATCCTGGTAGTGTTTCATTGGGTGGAGGAATAACAGGAGTTGGTAATGTTAGATTTGTAAGTCCTGGAACTTTTATTCAAGGAATGACTGGAAGATCAACTGGTCCTCACTTTCACATTGGACCATTAGAACTTTATGATCCAGAAGGTGATAGGTGGTTAAATGGGAAGACGAATCAAGGATTGGTTGAAGCACAAAATGCTGCATTTTTAGTATCTAAAGCATTGTTGAAAGCAAATACTCCACACTTATTTTCCAATGCTAATATTTGGGTAAATCCAAAATCACCACCTGATGATGCTACCTTAAAAAAATATGTCGCTCAAGAACAAAGAGCACACATGGGCAGATCTATGGGAAGTTCATTTGGTGGTCTTGATATTGCAGGATCAAATGGTATACGTTTACCTCTTGCTGTTGGTAATGTTGTTTCTAGTATTCATGGATTTGGAAATTCTGCAAGAATATTGGGAACTAAAGCATTTGTTGGACATGGAGCTCCTGGATCTACTGCAAGTAGAGAATCTGGTGGTCCAACTCTAATGGGTGGTATGAGATTATTGCACAAGGGAGAATACGTAATTGATAAAGATTCTGTTGATTTATATGGTGGAGATAACTTTTTTAGAATGATCAATGGTATTGAAAATGAAAATCAAAGAAAAGAAAAATCTTCATCCCTAATACAACATCTTAGTAAATACACCGGTAGAAAAATAGATCAAAGACCTGTTATGGTGGTTGATGATGAAGAGGATATTTTAATTCCATCACCACCAATTTATATTCCCATGAGCTCTTCTGCATTTGGTGGCGGGGGAAGCGATGTTAATGTTGAGCAAGACAGATTAGAACTGAGGGCATAAAATGGCATATCTCAAGTTAAAGAATCCTACTGCCTTTATTATTCAGAAACAAGTTGTTCGTGTAGAAAAACTTGTAGGGCAGAAGAACAAATATAAAGATATTGCTTTTAAAAGTAGAATAAAGTTACTAGAAAGAAATCGTAGAGACGAAGTAGAAAAAAGATATGAAGATCGCACAAATGAAAAAGAGAGGTCTGTAGCAAATAAAATACGTGTTCCAAGACTTGGTTTTCTGGATTCTGTAAAGAACTTTTTATTCTCAGTTTTATTTGGAGCATTAACTCTTAAATTAATACCACATCTTCCAAAATTAAAAGGTCTTGTAATTACTGGATTTAAGATTGGTAATTTTGCGGTTGAGTTTGCTGGAACAATTCTCAATGCAATGGTAACTTTTGTTGATAAGGTTTATGGAATTATTGATTTTGGAAAAGAACAATACAAACTTTTATATGGCGACAAAGGGATTGCTGCTTATGAATCTGCTTTGGGGATGACGAATAAGACATTAAACTTAATGCTTATTTCTGGTATGCTTTTTTCTGATTTAATATCATTGAAAGCACAGACTGATTTAAATCAAGATGCACTTGGAAAAGTCGGAGAAGAAGTTTCTAAACAAGTAACGAAAAGAAGAGGTGCTAGAGCGGCTCTTCAAGCAGCAGCAAGTAGACTTGGTAATGTTGCAAGAGTTGGCGCTCCGATTATGCTTGTTGGAACTGCTGCCTCACTGTTAGGAGAACTCACTTTTCAACAAAGAAAGTTTACTCAGAATCTCCAAAATGAACTTCAGAAGAAACTTGATGATGCGACGAATGATAAAAATTTTATTACTAGGGGATTAAAGTTACTTGCATATTATACTGCTATTCCTGGTCTTAGAATTTATAACTTTATTTCAAATGCTGTTGGTAGTTTACTTGATATAATTGGTGCTCCATTTAGGTACTTAGGTGAACTGATTAATTTTGGTATCATGTCCTTAAGTGGTGATGCTACTGGAATTAGATCTCAAAGAGAGAATCTTGCAAAGTTTGATGCAAGAGTTCGTGAACAAGTGCGCCAAATACTAAACACATTTAGTTTAGGATTACTTGCAAAAGAAAAGGGATCGTGGGGAAATATTTACGGTGATGCGTCTGCTCAAAGGCAGATGATGAATAGGATGTATGGGGGTGGTGAGGTTAAAGTTAAAAAATATGCACAAGGTGGAACAATTACCAGGGGTGGTGAAGTAGTTGGTGGTGCAATTGGTAGATCTCAGGTAAAGAAAACAGTTTCAAGAACTTTTGAAATACCAATTTCCCCACTATCTCCAGGTCAAGATTCGAATGGTCAAGTTCTATACACAAATCCTCTAACTGGACAACAAACCAAAAAGACAAATATACAAACATTTTTTCCAAATCCAGAGTCACCAAACTATGTAAATCCATATCGTTATTTGACTAAGGCATATACTATTGCATCATCTGGGGCGTTCTTAAAACCATTCTTGCAAATGCCAATTAAATTAATTATGGGTGATGGTCCTTCTGAGGCAGACTATAATTCTCTTGCTGCTGCAGTTAATAACTTATTCAACTCCATTTTGGGAAGTACATTTATTCCCAATAGTAAAAGATCTCTATCAGACTTAACTGGACCAGTTGATATTTTTGGGTGGGCAAGATCTTATATTAAAGAAGGTATGATCGGTTCTTCCAATTATCTTATGGATGAATTGCAAAGACAATTTTCTTTATTATCTGGAATGAGCAGTGGAGAGAAATCTAAACCAAGAGAAGGGCAAACTGGACAAGAAAATCCACTTACTGAAATAGGTGGAGAAGCACAATTTGTAATTGGTGATAGTATTGCTCGTGGATTTGCTGGGTTGGGTGCTACACCAGGAACTGATTCTGATGATAGTAAAGTTGGTAGATCTGCTCAGAAAGTTCTTGAGATTTTAAGAGCAAAGGGTGAATCTCTCCGGGGTGCATTAATTGATTTATCAACTGGCATTGCTAACTCTAAGGATGATTGGAAATCTGTGGAGGCACAGCTTTCATATTTAAAATCTCTTGGTGCAAGAGTTAGAGTTCTTGGAGTTGGTAATCAGTGGAGTGCTAAGAATGGAAACGTGAATCAAAAATTAGGGGAAATGGTTAAAAGATATGGATTTTATTTTTATGGAGGATATGATGCTAGTGGTGATACTCAACTTGGTCTTCATGCTGATAGTGGAACTTATCAAAAATTAAAAACAAAAAGAGATGCCGAAATGGCAGCCTCAGCATCTACTCAAATGTCAACAGAACCAACTGCAATTGGATCTGTAAAATTAACACCACTTCAAAGACAAGCATTAGCAATCCTTTCTAAATATGAGTCTGCTAGTGCTGGTGGATACAATGCTGTAAATCAGATAGGTATTGCTGGTGGATATGGAGTGCTTGGATACAGTGGAGATTTTCGTAAAATGAAACAGCATGGTGGAAGATCATTGACAGATATGACTATTGCTGAAATTATGAGTTTACAGAGAGATATTCCTGGAATGTCTAATGCTGAGTGGATAAGACTCGGAAGATTACATGCTGTTGGACGTTATCAATTTATTGGAAATACTTTACCTGGTGTTGTTGCTAGAGCAAATATATCAACAAATACAAAGTTTAGTCCAGAAGTTCAAGACATTCTTGCTGTTCAATATTTGAAAGAGGCAGGTATTGGTGCATGGAAAGGACCTGCTCGTTATGCAACTGCAGCAGAAAGAGATATTGTGCAAAGATCTAGGAAAGATCCAATTCCCGCAGCATTGCATGGTGGGTATGTTGATAAAACACAAATGGTGTTAACACATCCAGATGAATATGTTATTGATTCGGATTCTGTAAAATTATTTGGAATTAAGTTTTATGACATAATTAATCAAACTGAAAACGTGAGTCAGAGAAAAAATGCTTCTGAAAGCCTAATTTCTATTCTAAGTAAATATACAGAAGATGGTTTTCTAGAAACTGAAGATCTTTATACATATGAATTACCAGAATCTCAGCAAGTATCTCTAATTCCTCCACAGATTATTCCGATTGGTTCTGGTTTTGGTGGGGGTTTTTCTGATGGAGATCAAGATTATTCTCAAGATCCAACCGAACTCAGGTAAATAGTAATAAGGAAAAAACTAAGAAATGACTAATACACCAATTACTTCTGCTCAGGCTAAAGAATTTGACATCAAAAAATGTGTAGTGTTTTCTAATGATGAAAAAACCCAGGCAGATATAGCATCTCTGATTACTGATTTGTATTACTATGAAAGTGTATTGAGTCCTACTTTAAAAGTTGATATTATGTTTTCTGATACTGGGACTGTTAAAAAGGATGGTGACTTGAAGACAGTTTTGGATGCTTTACAATTAGTTGGCACTGAAAAGGTAGAATTGAAAATTTCAGATCCAAAAGATAAGGAAATATCAGTGACCTTATATTCTGATAATGTTGTTCCCGTATCAAGAGAAGCAAGAAAAACTTTGGTTTCAATTCCTTTAGTTTCAAAGGAAGGGATATTTAATTACAAAACAAGAGTAAACTATAGAATGGATGGAAAAATATCAGATCATATTAAAAGAGTCATGACTGAGACTTTAAAAGTTGGTTCTGATAAAAAGTTGGATATAGAAGATACTCTTAACAATCTAAATTATTCAGGTGTCAATAAAAGACCATTTCCAGTAATTCTTGAATTAGCAAAGAAGGCGGCTCCAGTAACAAGTTCTCCTGGAAACACTGCTGGATTTTTCTTTTTTGAAACTTCTGAAGGATATAAATTTAAATCTGTTGAATATCTACTATCTAAGAACGAACCTTCGGGTGGACCTAAAACATATAAAAGTTTAATTTATAATGATACTCCAGATGGAAGAGGATCTACCGTTCCTCCAGAGTACAGTGGAAAAATATTAAATTATAATATAGACACTTCTGCGGGGAGTGTTCAATCAAAGTTATCAATTGGAACTTATTCGACAAGAACAGTTCTTTTTGATCCTTTTAATTGTTATTATGAGGTTGTAAATCCAAACACTCAAGGTAATACGCAGGCTAAAGAAGAGAGTCTGCAAAAGGCAGCTAAAAATCTTCCCAAATATAATAAAGAATTTTCTTCTGGAGGAGATGCAAATGACTTTTCTAGAACTCAATATATGTTAATTGATACTGGAACTTTACCAACAGGAGATACCAAAGGGCAAATTAAACAATCAAAAGAAAAAAACTTTGACCCTAAAAATATTTTGAACCAATCTGTAATGAGATACAATCAGTTCTTCTCTTCTTCTGTTGAAGTAACCCTTACTGGTGACTTTAGTTTACATGCTGGAGATTATGTATTTGTCGACACTCCAGAAGTCTCTACAAAAGATACAAAACCAATGGACCAACAATTTGGAGGATTCTATGTAATTGCACACTTATGTCATTATATAAGTCCAAGAACAGGTGGTTATACAACATTAACGTTATGTAGAGATTCTCTTGGTAGACAAGGATCACCAATATCACGCTAAATAATTAGAACTATTATACGCAATGCTATGGAAAGCGTAGAAAAGCACATTGAGCAAGATAAAAAAATATTGGATGATCCAATGGTTTCTGCTCAAGCAAGAAGACATACTGAGCAAGAACTGGAATCACTTGAAAGGTGGGTTGAATCTCATCCAAATGATCATCATGATCCAAGTAGCCTTGAACTATATTGTAATGATAATCCAGACGCTCTTGAATGTAGGATGTATGACGACTGATGAGTGAAGGTACGTTATTTAATCCGGGATTTTTAGGAGAATCTTTTAACTGGTGGATTGGTCAGATTGCTGACGATTCAACCTGGAGGGACAATATTGTTCCTGGAAAGTATGCAAATAAAAATGACACTCCTGGATGGGGAAGACGTTATAAAGTAAGAATCATTGGTCTTCATGATCAGGGTGAAGAAACTATAGCATCCGACCAACTTCCATGGGCACAGGTAATGTATCCTGTGACTGCTGGTGGTGGTCAGACAAACTCTGCACAAACTCCAAATTTACGACAAGGTAATTTTGTATTTGGATTTTTTCTTGATGGGCAGGAGCAACAAGTTCCTGTTATCATGGGTGTGCTTGGAAACAATGCACAGACTGAACTTGAAAGAAAAACAGGATTTAGTGGGGGTAAAAATTTTACTCCTCAGAGTGGATATGCTAATTCCAAGGACCCAAAAACTGGAACTGCAAAAGAGAAAGCTCCTGATGAGGGATTAGTAACTGTTCAGGGGAAAACACCAACAAAAGAAAATCCAGATGCTGTTCATCAAACAAGTGCTGGTGATGTAAAAAGAGAAGATAAACTTCAAGAAAAAATACCTCTACTTAAACCAGATGATACTGTCGGATCTGCTATGAAAGCAATACAGACAGTTCTAGATAATGTTATTCAAAAAATTAACAAGTACTTGAATGCTATTACAAGTTATGTTGATAGGGTTTCAAATACTATTTCTGATTTGCAAAAATTAATTTCAGATGCTGCATGTGTAATTGCAAAGTATATGAAAATAATTTTTGATAAGATTATGGAATATGTACTTAAACTTTTAAATAAAACATTAACAAAAGTTGTATCGGCAATTCCATCTAGTTTTAGATATATGTTTGGTGATATGAAAGAAGTTATAACAGAACTAATATTATGTTTATACAATAAAATTACACAAAATCTTTGTGGTTTGATGCAGGGAATGCTCGATAAAATCTTTAAACCAAAGGAACTACAAAAAAGAGGAAGTGAACCTAATGTAAGTTCTTGCTCATCAGTACCAAAAGTACCTATGTGTTCTGCTGAGGATATAGTTGGTAGAGCAATATCTTATAATAAAACTCAAATAGATGATGCTAACAATGCAATTCTTAAAAATGTCAATGCATTTTTAGAAGATATTCAAAACCAAATTGCTGGAGTGAGTGGATCACTTTCCGATATTACTTCTTTAGTTGGAAACATTAGTGGAAGTTTAACATCTGCACTTTCTTTTTCAAACTTAACTTTGAATGTTTTTGGATGTGAATTAAAACCAAACGTCGCTGTTTCTGATTTTTATACTTTTGCTAGAGGTGGTGCTGCTGCTCCAGATTCGCAGCAACCAAGCAATAAGTCTATTGATGAGTCTGCGGCAAAACCTGCAGATGCTTCTCCATCTTCTGAGACTCCTTATGTTGAACCTTCGAAAGCAACAAAGGATTTAGATATTGGTGAATCTAATGCGGAAACTAGAGCAGCTGCTGCTCAAGAAAGGGATTTGCAAATTTTCTAATAAATATTACTATGAGAAAAGAGGTTAAAAAAATATAAAAGCATATGTCATTTAATCTTTTTGGTCCAGCATCTGTAGATGACATTCGAGTTGGTTACATATCAACTGATAGGGGATTTGTCGATGGTGTTACTGTATGTGAAGCTAATGACTATGCAAAAAGAAATCCTGGTGCTAGATTTATCTTTAGAACTAGAGATAAGATACGTTATCTAGGAATTAATGATGTAAATCGCCTTACTCCAGACATGATGTTGCCATCAAGTTCTGTTGGTGCTGATGGGTGTCCTGGAATTCAACTTCAAACAAATTGTGGACCAACAAAATTATATTTTTATGGTGGAGGTGGAGTTGGTGCTTCCGGAAATCCTATTATTGGTAAAGACGGTGCTCTTCTTGCAGTTGATTTAGTTACGGGTGGATTTGGATATCAGTATCCACCAGTGACTGAAGTTAGAGATAATTGCGGTATTGGTGCTGGTGCTGTTGTAAGATCAGTTCTTGGTGAGGTTTCAGAAACTGTAGAATACTATGATCAAGAAGATGATTTTGAGGAATATCAAATATGTCCTCCAACTGAAGCTGGTTATGGCAGACAGTATGCTCCTGATGGAACAGACATTGGTGAATGGGATCCAACTCTTTATGCAAATTTATCAAGTGATCCAATACGTAGAGAAATACGAGCATATCAAGAATTTCTTGCTTCTCTCAGGGGTGGAACTAGAGTAAGTGTAAATGACAATAGAATTTACAGATGGTGGAATACTAGAGACGAAAAACCACTTTCTGTAACATATTCAAATAAAACAACTAGAGTTAAACATAATGTTCGTCATCCTGGATGGGGTGGTGAATATGAGTCTGGATCTTTGTATAAAGATGTAACTTTTAAAGTATTCACGCAATTTGGAAGAAGAGAAAATCCTTTAGTCTTTAATTTTGTTGCCGAGGATAACTCCCATAAGTTTTCAATTAGAGCAGACAGTTTCCCAAACAATACAAGAGGGCAAAATGTTACTATTAAATTGAAGCCAAATATCTATTATAATATAACTGCCTCTGGACAATATAAGGGTAAGGGGACTGAAGTTGGGTTAATTGATAATATTGGAAGAAGAGCAGAAGAAGAAAATACGAAAAATACAAACAAAACTCTTACTGGAAAAAGTATATTTGCAGACTTTTTAGAAAGTCCAAATGACAATGATGACTTACAAGTTGAATGTACTCTTGGACAGTTCAGTGCAACAAGAATTGGATCCGGAAATAGGAAAGGTAGTGGTGCTTCTGGGGGAAGAACAACTTACAATCTTAAATATCAACTGAGAGATAACTCGGCATATACTCCAGCAAAAATTGAAGAGAGCTTTATGAATAATAATGCAATCTCTCCAATTCCTCCATCAAATGTTCCTGGAAGTGATTTTGCAGGAATTCCATTTACAATTGAGTGGGAAAAAGAATTCCCTCACGATGGTGATTATATTTTCAATGGAATGGCAGATAATATTGCGTCCATTTATGTTGATAATGAATTGTTATTTAAAACAACAGAATTTAGATCTGGACAACCACCTACTAAGGCATCTAAAAAGATAACAAAAGGTGTTCATAGAATCAGAGCTGATCTGCAAAACGTTCCAATTATGGAACCTGCCTTATTTCAACCACAACTACAGAAAGAAGAGCAAAAACCCGGATCTTTATTCATTAAAGAGGGTGGGAATTATTACATGCTTGCTGGTGGTAATGATTTGGTTGAGATTGACTTGCTGTTTAATTGGTCTGGAACTGGTAGACCAGGAGTAACTGCAATTACTGGGGTTACAATTGAGTCTGAAAGTGGTCCAATATCTTTTGAGAGAACAAAGAGTGGTGCTGTTTATACTAATAATGGAGAAGTCCGAAGAACAGGCGTGTTTAAAAATGGAAAAAGGTATCTGGTTACATTTAAAGATATTCCAAACGGTGCTCCGGCACCAGTAATTGTTGATACATGCCCATCTCCTGATTGTAAGCAAGCAGGAATCGTATTTCAAGATACTAATGATAGCAATCCAGATTATGATGCTTCTTTCCAGGCATATAATGCTAGACAACTTTCTCCACCTAGAAATATTCCAACTTCAACACCACCTACTGAGGTTGCAAAAGTTTTTAATACGATTGATTATATAAACAAATCTAACCGAAAACTTTGGAGAACAAATGTTTATGGTAGAGGTGGATTTATAAATGAATATGGAGTTTGTCCTTTTGATACAAGCATACAACTAAAAGACAATCCATATGCAGGAACACATCGTATTATATGGGACAATATAGAATTTCCTGTTGATGGAAATTATAGTATAGAAGTTGAAGTTGATGATAATGTTGTACTCACATTCCAAGGACCACAAGAAGATGTGGTCATCAATAAGAGAGGGTTCAGTTCCCCATCAAATGGTACTGGAAAAACAACAGAAACTAGATTCTTTAAAAAGGGAAGATACAAATTAGTTGCAGATTTGCAACAAATTCCTGGAGGTAGATTCGGATTTAAGGATTCTATTAAAGGAATTAATCCAATGGCACTTGCAGTGAATGTAACTACTGCTGTTGTTAGAACTGAGATTATTTCCCAAAAGTCTTGGAATGAAAATCCAACAGGTGTTGCACTTGTTATTGATGCACCTCTTCCACCAATCCCACAGGAACCCGTTGTATTACAAGAGGGGAGATGTCCAAGAAATCCAATTTGGACCACTAGATTTCCTGGAGCAACTCAAAAATGGTATCCTGTTAATTATTCTAGTCCTAAAAAAGTCACTGAGTTAATCTCTATTCCTCCACAAAAAAATGATGATGATACTGAGTTAGTTGAATTTACAATTTATGGACAAGGTGCTTTTAGAGATCTTGCATTTGTTTTCACTTCAGTGACAGGGAATCATACATTTACTTTGAATGGTGTAGATAGGAATAAAAAAACAAGAAAGGAAAGTATAAGAATAAGAAAAAATACAAATTATGTTGTATTTGCTAAGGAAAATTCATCAAAATATGTTTCTGTTGAGCAAGGATTGATTAAAGGTGGAACTAAAGCAAAGGAACAAGGTATTGGTGAGTCTAAGAAAATTTTCGCAGATTATCTCACTTCTGGGAATGATAATGATGATATCCAAGTAAGCACATCTTTAGGGGTTTTTAAAAGTTCAAATAGAAGAAAAGCGTCTGGAAGTAATAGAAATACATATGACTTAACGTATAAATTGGAAGGAGCGCCAGGTGCTGCTCAAGAAACTACAACAAGAACTAAAACATATGATGTTCCTGGTTGGAGTAAATTTATGAATCGTTATGCAATTTCTCCAGTTGCTCCTTTAGTTCAACCAGGATCTGATGGCGGTGGCGTTGTTTATAGGAATCAATGGAATCTGGATATTCCTTACTCTGGTTTCTATGCTTTAAGAGGAACGGTTGATAATGGTGGTAGAATATTGGTTGATGGTAGAGAAATTGTTAGGGGAGGTGGAGTAAGTTTTGGTGAGGGGGGAACAAGAGGTTTATATGGATTTAGTGAGGAGAATCCAAAATCAACTAAAGTATTTTTGACTGCAGGAAAACATACAATTGAAGTTGAAATTGAGAATCAAACAACGGAAACTTTTGTACAAGTAGATAAAACAATTTTTACCACATCTGATTGGGTTTCATCCGCACAACCAATTCAATCTCAAGAGCAACCAGCTGGAGGAAATTTCTTTAAAAAGGGAAATGATTACTATCTTAGAGTTGGTGGAAATGACTTAGTTGGATTGAAATTTGAACTTGCATATAATGATAGTCCGTTTATTGCAGGAACTGCAATAACTAGAGTTTCTATTCCTAGTAATAATGGGAGAGTTGTTTTAAACCGTGAAAGTTTTGGAACATTTTTTAAAGAAAAAGGATCTGTATCTGCAAAAGGAATATTTAAAGCTAATCAAGAGTATGGTCCTATTGTTTTTGAGGGGAGAGCGAGGGGTTCTATAGATCCTCGAGTTGCTAACACTGGAGATCCTCAAAAAAATCCAGGAACTTTTAACCAAAGAATTAACTTTTATGATAGTGATGGTAGTGATGTAAATGCATCTTTAACATTAATTCCACCACCAGAACAATTATCTGGAGCAAGAGTAGTTCAACAACCAACACAGCAACCAACCACAAAAAATGGTGTTACTTATAGTGGTCCCATACTTGCAACATATAGATCTGGTGCTCTTGGTCCGTTTTTAACACCAGCTTTTACTAGTGATGAAGATTATAGAGCAAATAATCTAGACAAACTCTGGACTCTTAAGTGGCAAAATGTTAACTTCCCAGAAGATGGTCAGTATACTATGAGAGCAGAAGCTGATGATTATGTAATTGTTAGAATTGATGGAGAAAGAATAGGTCAAGCAAGAGTTTTTGAGGGAGTAAGAACGTTTAATTTCAATACCACCAGAGGAAATAAAACTATTGAGATGGAAATATATAATATTCCAGGAAATAGTAACAGCACTTTTGAAAGTAATCCAATAGTTTTCAATGTTGTGATTACAAAAAAAGTTGAGGTTTCTAGTGGTGTGAGTAAAGCTTGGACTCAGAATCCAGTTGGTATATCTGCAATTCTTATACCCCCACCATGCCCAAAACCAATTAGGGGTAAGGGTGTAATAAAAGAAGTGATTGTAGATGATCCAGGAAATGGTAACCCATCAGCACCTCCATCATCTCCACCAGGAACACCAACCGTTCCAGTTGGTTTGAGACTACAGAGAGTTGAAATAACTAATCCTGGAATCAACTATAATTGTGGAGTTGATACGATCAGAATTATACCAGATAATGGTGCTGTTCTCGATTATAATTGTAATTCTTTTGGTAGTATTAATGAAGTAATTGTAAGGGAAGGCGGATTTGGATTTGTAACTTGGCCTGATATTGTAATTGAAACTGAAACTGGTATTAACTTTGAAGCAAAACCAGTATTTGAAATCGTAAGAGATCCACTCATTGATCCTGTTAGTGGTCTCTTAACTCCTCCAGAAAAGTTAATTCAAGTTACTGATTTAGTCGGTCTTAAGCAAACTGGTTATGTTTTTGGACGTGCGTACTATGGCGCAGTATTTTATAAAGATGGAATACGCTATGCTGGTTATTATGAAACCGCTGGAGAGTTAGTTCAAGTCTATGATACTCTACAAGAAAGTATTGATGCTCAAGTTACTACTCCTCCATCGGCTATCCTACGTCAGGGTACTGACACAAATAGTAATAATTCAAGACTCAATATTCCAGGAACTCCTGAGAACTTAATTTAAGACTATTAAATAGTTTATCAACAAAGGTAATTTGTTTTATGCCTATAGCAAGGAATTGTAATAATGATAGGGTTCGTAAAGGAGCTCTTTCAACTGATGATATTGCAAATACAGTTGGTGCCGCCGGCGGTGTTGTTGATGCTGCAGGAAATCTTATCGATTCCGCAGGAAATCTTATTAATTCAATTCCAAGACCACCAACAGACACTGCAAAACAAAACTACACTGCTATTAAGTATGGCAATGACCATGGATCATTGAGCTTTGGCAGCATTCATAAACAAGGTGATGTAACCGCTGGTGTAATGCTTCAGACATCTGATGCCAATCATTCATTCTTCATGGACAAAGATGGTCCAAGAAAGGGATGGACTACATTAACTTCTCCTGGAAATGTTCAGATTGAAGCTGGTAGTGCCAATCAAGAGGCACAAGATACCTTGATGATTAATGCAAAAAATGGTAATATATTAATAGTCGCATCAAATGGTAAAATTAGACTAGAAGCTACTGATATTGAACTTATTGCTACTGGTGAAGGTGGTAGTAAGGGAAATATCAGAATGTTTGCCTCAGAAAATATTGAAACGAATTCAAAAAAACTTTTGATGAATTCAAAAACTGCATATAAAATAGTGAGTGCTGGTACTGGTGAAGTTGTTGCCAATAGTATTTTAAAAATGTATGGATCAATATTCAAGGGAGTTGATGATTCTTGTTCAGTGAAGGATGCTAAAAATGGTGGTCAAAAAGACGTACAGAGAAACACAAAAGCATAATTTAGGAGTTTATTAAAATGGATTTACCCGATTTAAATGTTGGTGGTCAATTAAAAGTAGGTGTGGGGGTAGTTCCTGCAATCAAAGAAGGTGATACAAAAATTAATGGATCAATGTTCGCAGAAGGTCCTGTAGTTTTTGGATCTCCAACTCATTTTCCAACAGCATATGCTACGGTAATGATTGGACCACTTACGAATAGTGATAAAGATTCTGTGCCTCCTTTTGTTCCTGGAGCACTATGCTTACCAGTAAGTAACCCATATGCATTATGTGTTTCTGATAATGCTGCTGTAATGGGAAATCTTGATGTCAATTATAGAATTCAAACTGGTGGAGATATTATTGCTGGTGGAGATATTAAGTCAAATTGTGGTGGGCATATTCTTTCCGCAAAGAAAAATTTTGATATTCCACACCCAACTAAAGATGGGTGGAGACTTCGCCATACTTGCCCCGAAGGTCCATCAAATGATGTTTATTATAGGGGGAGGGTAACGAATAGGAAAGAGATTCTTTTACCAGCATATTGGAAAAAACTTGTTGATTGGACAACGATTACTGTAAATTTAACTCCTGTTGGATCACATCAAAATGTAATTGTAAAAAGAATTGATGAAGAAAAAATTCATCTACAGTCTCAAGGTGGTATGCCGATTGATTGCTTTTTTCACATTTATGGAACAAGAGCAGATGGTGAAAGATTGATACCAGAATATGAAGGTAAAAGTCCAGCAGATTATCCAGGAAACAATAATGAATATTCAGTTTCTGGATACCATTATGATATTAAAACGGAGGATTGAAGATGCCAGCACCAGGACAACCTAAAGATGCAAGTTTTCCAGGAGAATTTATCCCATCAACTGGAGAACCAGACTGTACTGATAGAATGGCATGGGGAATTCCATCAACTCTTTATTCTTATATTTTTAAGAATAATGCAGATGAAGCAAAATATCCACCAGATGCATGTCGTCCATATTATCACAGTAATGCACAGATAGATAATCTTCAAATTAACGGGACTGCATATGGAAATTTCCAGGGAACAATTAATGTTCAATCGTGGAAAGGGTTTGATATTAAGCATCCCAATAAACCAAATCATAGACTTAGACATATTTGTTTAGAGGGTCCTGAAGCTGGTGTTTACCTCAGAGGTAGACTCACAAACTCTAATACTATTGACTTACCCGATTATTGGGATGGTTTAGTTGATTTGGAAAGTATTACCGTAAATTTAACACAGATTGGAAGCTCTCAAGACTTAATTGTTGATAAAATTGAGTGGGGAAAGAGGATTGTTATACGTTCGGGTAATGCTTCGAATATTGATTGTTACTATGTTATTCAAGCGGCAAGAATTGATGGGGAACCATTAATTGTTGAGTATGAAGGTGAAACACCAGCAGATTATCCTGGTGATCCGTCACAATATTCTATTTCTGGACACGATTATGGGAGGAAAGGGTAATGCTTTGGAGAACATATATTGATGATACAACCCCAGAGGGTTTAGAAACTATCGCAGGTATTGACACACGCGGTAATGAATATGGTATAGAAATAAGTCCAGATGTTGTGTGCAGAAATTTATATGCTACTGGAATTGCAACAGCTACGATTGGGGTCACTACCATTGGATTTGCTACAGTTGGCGTATTAACTTCGAGTTCTCTCTATCAGACTTCTACTGGAAAAATTTCTATTCCTGGAAATCAACTAAACACTTGGGCAAATTTCAATATCAATCTCGATCTTTCTCAAAGTATGGTTGCTATTGGAACAATTGGTAGGGAACCTATTTGGAATTTTACTAATGTGAGTGTAGAGTCATCAAGAATGGCAACAGTAACCGTTGTTGCTACTTCATCATCCACAACACAAGTTTCCATGGGTAGAACATATACAATAAATGGTGGGTCAAGTAAGCAAATCACTTGGGCAACAACTTCAGTTCCAAACTTTGATATAACAAATTGGAATGTTCTTACGTTTAGAATTTTGAATGACTCTGTGGGAATCACATCCGTATTTGCAGCCAAAGAGTAATTGCCACACCACTTGACACCCGCCCCTGACTGTATTATGATACATGGGTAATCAACGGACGACCGAATGCAAGACGAGTATCTGACTAGTTGCGTGGTGGACCCAATCAAACGTACAGTGTATCTTTATTCTAATGAGGGGTCAGAGAAGGAAGTGGTTTGTGAGACTGTTGAAGAGTTTATGAATGTGCTAGACTATGTACGCAATACTCTTGATGAAAGCACTCTTTCATACGCAAATCCACTTTAAGTTCCATTTTTCGGGGAAAAAAATCCCGGCAAATTTTTCCACACGATACTTTTTTGAAAAAGTATGAATTTACACAAAATCTCATATAAAACCCTCAAAGAGGAACCAGTCAAAACAACTCCAGAAAACGTAAAAGAGTCAAATGAAGCACTCTTTATGGCAAGATGGAATCTTCCAAAAGCAGCAAAACACTGCGGAATGTCACAAAAAGAAATGAAGTTGACATTCTGGGAGTATCTCAAGTATAATCCTATCACCTACAAAGGGTGATTTTTATGGGAGCGTGGCGGAATAGGTAGACGCACCGGACTTAAAATCCGTTGGGAGTAGATCCCGTGAGAGTTCGATTCTCTCCGTTCCTATTAGAGGACTTAACCTCCTCTAAATAATCAAAAGTAAAGGACTATTCTATGAAATACAGAATAGACGCCAGATACGTTTGGTACAATAAAGGATCTCAATTGGTCCTGATGTACTTCATTCAGAATATTCCCTTTACCTTTGATGATGTTCCAGATAGTCTTATGTACGATATGGAACTCATAGAATTGGCAGATAATGAAAGAAGATTTGAACCAGAGGATTTATATCGTTCATCTTTTTATTTGATTGATGAACAATGCCATCCTCTTATGTTTGAAGTTGAACTGGAAAATCCAGAAATGTTACCTGCTGATTAATGCCTCTCTAGCTCAGTGGCAGAGCACTCGCCTTGTAAGCGAGCGGTCATCGGTTCAAATCCGATGGGGGGCTTCAGTTTCTATAATTTGGGAATGAAAATTAACCTGTGGTATTGTGACACTATGATGCAGTGGCGTTGGACTTTAACTGACGACTCACGTCCCATTGTAAAACAAGAATCAGGTCAGCAACCATTTCTTCGTGACGCCATGAACGATGTGGCAAATACGGTAGAATATATGTTAGAATCAAAACAAAGTAAGTAAAAATACTTAGATGAAATCCGATTTTTATATAGATAAGGTAAGTAAAGAAGAAATTAAAGAACTTCTTTACACTTACCATTATCTCAAAGACGAATCAAAGGATTTTAAATCTGGTTTCAACTATGGACTTTACCGTAGATCTTTCACAGATATACTTAGGGTTGGCAACTGTCTTGGTGCTTGCATTTTTACTGGTCTCCCAGTTCCAGAAATTGCCGTAGGAGCATTTGGTTTAGAGAGAAACCAGCAAGACGGAATATATGAGTTATCAAGACTCTGTATACATCCTGATATTCAAAAAGAAGAGTATAATATCACCTCTTGGTTCGTCAGTCGTTGTATAAGGAGATTTAGAAAAGATGCCACAGTTCGTGCTATTCTTAGTTACGCTGACTCTAATCACCACACTGGAACTATATACAGAGCTTGCAATTTTCAATACTATGGTTTAACTGATCCTAAAAAAGACTTTTACTATGCTGATGGAACTAAACACTCTAGAGGTAGTGTTAAAGGTATTGATGGTGAGTGGAGGGATAGGTCTCGTAAACATCGCTATCTTATGGTTTTTGAAAAAGAACTAAAAAAACGCTTGACATGGAAAGAAGAAAAGTGGTAAAATAATAATGTCCGTGTGAAGGAATGCCAATTAGTGCTCACAAAACCCCCTTTTGGGGGTTTTGTTGTATGATAAATAATCCATAACGGAAACTATAAGTACTAATAAGATGGGTCTCTCCAGATTAGATAATTTTCTGAAGTCAGCAAGAGGAACAATTCTCTACGTTAATCCGAACGACTTAGATGCAACGGATAGTATTGAAAATCAGGGTAACTCACTGACTCGTCCATTTAAGACGATTCAAAGAGCACTTATTGAAGCGTCAAGATTTTCATATCAAAAAGGTTTAAGTAACGATAGATTTAATAAAACAACAATTTTACTATATCCTGGTGATCATATTGTAGATAACCGTCCTGGATGGATTCCTGATGGGTTAAATAATTATCAACTGAGAGATGGCACTACATCAAATAATCTCCCAGCATTTGACCTATCTTCAAATTTTGATTTAACTACTCCATCCAATGAACTTTATAAGTTAAACAGTATCTATGGTGGAGTAATTGTACCAAGAGGTACATCAATTGTTGGTCTTGATTTACGTAAAACAAAAATACGTCCTAAGTATGTTCCAAATCCGTTAAACAATAATATTACACCTTCAACCATTTTTAGAATTACTGGTGGTTGTTATTTTTGGCAGTTTTCATTATTTGATGCTGATCCAAATGGTCAGTGTTACATGGATTATACGTCCAATCTTTTTGTTCCTAATTTTTCTCACCATAAATTAACTTGTTTTGAGTATGCAGATGGTGTGAATAATGTTTTCATCAATGATGAATTCATCACTAATCGTGACTTTGGTAGAACTGACCTTGACATGTATTATGAAAAGGTTGGTCTAGTATACGGACAATCTTCTGGACGCCCAATTGAACCAGATTATCCAAGTGCTGGTTTGGACATCGAATCAAAAATTGATGAATATCGCATTGTAGGGTCTACAGGACAAAGTATTGGTATTTCAAGTATCAAATCTGGAGATGGTGTAACACCATCAACAACTGTTACCGTTACAACACTTTCTGCAGTTCCTGGTCTTGACGTTGATACACCATTTAGAATTGAAGGAATTACCGCAACAGGATATAATGGACAGTTTGTTGTAACTGACAAAATATCTGATACTGAAATAAAATATCAAGTTCAAGATATTCCAACTCTAGCACTTCCTTCTAGTACTGGTGCTACACTTTCTTTACAATCTGATAGCGTTACTTCAGCATCACCATACATCTTTAACATATCTCTACGTTCTGTTTATGGTATGTGTGGTCTACTTGCCGATGGAGACAAAGCATCTGGATTTAAATCTGTTGTTATTGCACAATTTACTGGTATTGGTCTACAAAAGGACGATAGAGCTTTTGTAGTTTTTGATGAAACAACTGGATTATATCAGGACAATACTGTTGCTGGAAATGAAACAATAAGTAATAATTCAAGAGCAGTATTTAAACCGGAATGGAGAAACTTCCACATTAAGGCAACAAATAATGCCTTCATTCAGAACGTTTCTATTTTTGCTATTGGATTTGCTGAACAGTTTGCAACCGAAAGTGGTGGTGACATGTCTATCACCAACTCCAACTCAAACTTTGGTGCTCGAGCACTAGTTGCAAATGGATTTAGAAAAGATGCATTTCCTCAAGATGATCTTGGATACTTCACACATATTATTCCACCAAAAGAAATACCAATTGAAGAAGTAACAATTGAATATGATGCTTTGGATGTTGGTGGAGTTGTTGGTGTTGGATCTACCGGTCATCTACCACTGTATAATCAAACAAACGTTGATGTTCCACCTGATAGTGTCATTGAAGGATACAGAATTGGTGCAAGAGTAAATGATAGACTGAGTGTTTTAGTATCTTTTGCCGGTAGTGTAACTGAATATTCCTCAAGAATTGTTATGCCAAATTCTCAGACAAGTTCTGAGAAGTCATTTAATGTAATTTCTAATTCTGGATCTGGAATTCTTGGATTTAGTTCTACTGGACATACTCTCTTAACTGGAGAGACAATCAGATTTTTCAGTGACACTGGTAAAATTCCAGACGGTTTGCTCAATAATCAAGTTTATTATGCGATTACAAGTACAACAGATGTTGGTATTGGAACAACTCAAATTAAAGTTGCAAAAACTTTAGGAGACGCACTTACACATACTTCAACGAATACAAAGAATTTAACATTTAATACTAAAGGTGGAAATCTTAAAGTTGTAAGTAGAGTAACGGATAAGAAGGCTGGAGATATTGGGCACCCTGTCCAATATGATTCTAATAGAGGGCAATGGTATATTAAAGTTGCTTCTGCTAGCACTGAAAATGGTTTATATAATGCAATTGTTGGAATTGGATCTACTGCTCTTGGTGCTGCTACACCAAGAACATACTTTAGACGTAAGAAAGATACTAGAACTCCAATGGATACAACGTATCGTGTAAGATATGTTATTCCAAAAGAAAGTAATGGAATCAATGCAAGACCTCCAAGTGACGCTTACATTATTCAAGAATCTAATTCATCTATTGGATCCACAACTGGTGAAATTCAAACATATTTCGGAAATGGTTCTATTGGAAATGTAAATCAGCAAAGAAACTTTAGATTTATTGCAGATGCTATTTGGTATAGTGGATCCAACACTGCTAACTTTGCAACTGAACTTCCACAAAATCTTTCTGTTGGGTCTGAAGTAGAAGTATTAAATATCAAATCAACTATTAATACTGCTGGTGTTGGGAATTCCGGATTTAACAGAACTTATGTTGTCACTGGAATTGGTAGTGCTAAGAATTTTACTGTTGGGTTGAATACTGATCCAGGATCTTTTTCAAGTGATACTACTGCTAGAAATACATCTCTCCCATATTTCAAGAGAAAGAAATATAAAAATACATACTACATTTATAGAAATGAAGAAGCACAGAGATATATTTCTGGAAAGCAAGATGGCATATACTACTTAACTCTGGTTAACTCATCGAATTCTCCTACATCAAATTATTTTTCAAATGAAAAATTCTCCCAACCAGTTAAGGAATTATATCCCCAAATAAGTAGAGACAATCCAGTTTCAGATCCTGAAGAAGCAAAATCATTTGCACAAACATCATTAATTGGTGAGGTATTACTTGATGATGTTCGCAAGAGTCTTACAAAGGAAACTATTCTAAAGAAATTGTCTGATACTGATGTTGGTGTAGGTATTACCAATATTGTATCTGCAGCATCTACTCTCCATAGTGTTTACACATCAATTGAACACGGATTGAATAGAATTGTTAAAGTTTCAATTGCTAATAGTGGTGCTGGTTATGGAAGTGGATCTGCGGGAGATCTTTATAATGCACGCCTTGTTGGATTGGGTGGATCAATAACTGGAAATCACGCCACAGCAAAAGTATCTGTTAACTCTTTTGGTAATTTAACAAGCGTTACCATCATGGATGGTGGTAGTGCTTATGGTATTGGAAATAGTCTTGCTGTTGTTGGAATTGCAACAACCACTGGATATACTCAAGCAATTGTAACGGTAACTAAAGTTTATAATAATGTTGGAGATGTTGTAAGAGTTTCTGGTGTAAGTTCAGAAATATATTCCACATTCAATGGTCTTTATCGTATTACTGATGTACCTGTTGGTGCTGCCAATAGTTTTAGAGCAGAATCTGCAGTTGGTGTATCTACTTGGAGCACTGGTGGTGGAATTGGATTGACATTTACTTCAGATGCTTTTGTATACTTAACTGGTGAATCTTTAAGAATAAATTCACTTGTTTACAATAAAGATGTTGGTATTGCAACTATTACAACACAAAATCGTCATGGATTAAAAGTTGATGCAAAAGTAAAAATCAGTGGTGCTAATGAGTCTTTATACAATGGAGACTTTGTTGTTACTGAAAACGTTGGACTGACTACTTTCTCAGTTAAAATTGGTGTTGGAACAACTGCTCCATCTGCTACAGGTACTCTTTATGCATACCGTGAAGGTGTAACATCGAATGATGGTATTATTACTGTTGATAATGAGAATCTAAATGGTAGAATGATTCCATCATATGCTGGAATTACAACAACATTGTTTGCATTAGTTTCTGATACTGCGACGGATCAAATCTATATTCAAGGTATAGAAAATCTTGATATTAGAATTGGTGACTACTTATCAATTGACGATGAAATTGTTAGAGTTAAAACTACTGTACCAAGTGCAATTACAACTGGAACTGCTATATCAGTTTTTAGAGGTGTTCTTGGTACAAAATCTGCAAGTCATGAAAACGGTGCAGTTGTTAGAAGAATACGTCCAACTCCTGTTGAATTGAGAAGACATTCTATTTCTCGTGCATCTGGTCATACATTTGAATATGTTGGATTTGGTCCTGGAAATTATTCAACAGCATTACCAGAAAAACAAGATCGTCAAATTTCTGCTCAGGAAGAGTTAGTAGCACAATCAACAAGAAGAGATGGTGGAATTAACTTCTACACTGGTATGAATGATAAGGGTATTTCATATTCTGGTAATAAGAAGTTAAGCACAGTTACTGGTCTTGAAGAAATTTTTGATACCCCAGTTCAAACTATAACTGGTGAAGATATTGGTAATCTGCCAAGTATTAATATTGTTAATCCAGTTGAAGGTCTTTTCTCTCGTTCTATTCGTGTTGATGGTGGTACTGATGGAAAAGCAATATCACAATTTAATGGTCCAGTAATCTTTACAGATAAAATCACTTCGACATCGCCAAAAGGAATTGAAGCAACTTCATTATACATTCAGGGTGATGCTACTGTTTCTAGAAAGCATACTGTTGGTATTTCAACTCCAACGTCTGCAGGAAATCCAGGTGATATTGTTTACTATGAAAACCCATCCAAGAGTGGATACATGGGATGGATTTATACTACAGAGAATGCTTGGTATCGCTTTGGAAATGTCAGTATTTCTAGAGATTCTAATCTTGCTATCTTTGATCAGGTTGGAATTGGTACGACAACTCCACTTGATTCTAGATTGAGAGTTGGTCTTGGAACTATTACAAATGATGTTTTTGTTGTTGATGCAGGACCACTCGGATCCGGAACTACTGGTGGTGGAGTTGGAATTGGAACAACTGCAAATGGATTTAAGTTAAGAGTACAGGGTAGTGTAAGTATTAGTGGAACTTGTTATGCTGGTTCATTCTCTGGCGATGGATCTGGGCTTACTGCATTGAATGCAAGTGCAACAGGATGGACACAAGTTACTGGTGCGTATTATAATACTGCATTTGCAAATATTGGTATTGGTACTTCTGTTCCTGCTTATAATTTGCATCTTGGATCTCCTGGAACTGGAAACGTTGATCTTTATGTAGAAAATGTTGCTAAATTTGTTGGATTTATCACATCAAATAATATGTTTGTTAGTGGAATCCTCACAGCAACTTCATTTGACTTACAAAGTTCAACTGGCGAAATTACCGCAGGAATTATTACATCAACCAATATTAGAATTGGCACTGCTGGAACTGCAATAATGTCAATTAATGACGATATTGGAATTGGAACAGCATCTCCAAGAGCCAAGCTTGACATTGAAGGTCTTGCGAGACTTAAGACTTATTCTGAAGCGGTAGGATTCCCAACCATAACTTCTAATGTTGTTACATTAGATCTTTCTGATACACAAACCTTTGAACTGACATTGTTTGAAAATGTCAATTACTTTACAATTGCAAATGTACCATCAGATGCATCTTCATTTACAATCAAAATTCTTCAAAATCCAACTGGAGGTTACACTGCAAATCTAGATGACTTTAGAACTGTTGGTTTGAATACAATTCCAGTTCGTTGGCCAGGTGGAGGTGTAAAACCGGGAGTGACAACCACTGCAAATAGAAGTGATATCTATTCATTTAGAATCTTTAATGGTAATAATTTAATAAGTTATTCTCCGGGGTCAGGAATATATGGTATTGTTGTCGGTCAAAACTTTGCAGATTGAGGTAAAAAGTAATGCCTAGTTTCATCAATAAGCAGACTACTCTTGACCTTAATGGTCCTGTTCTATCTTTCACAACTCACCCATCCTCTGTTTCTGCTTGTACAAGCGGTATAGTAACTTTTGTTGGTATTGCAACTGCAACTTTTCCATCTCAAGATCCCCCAAACCCTGCTACAGGAACTGGGTACATTTCATACAGATGGCACTGGGAAGGATATGGAGAATTAAGTGATGGAGATTTGCAAGGAACAACTATTGTTGGTTCCGCAACAACAACATTAACACTTTCCGGTATTTCAAGCACTGTTCTTTTTAATAACTCTAAGTTTTTTTTAAGAGCTGATTACATTCCATCTGCATATGTTGTTTCGGGATCAGATGTTACTGCTGGAACTGCTAGATCTACTGGTAATGCTGTAAATGATCCTAAAGATTCTGATGTTGCAACATTAAATGTTTTTCCCGATATTGAGATTAAGACTCAACCGGGAATGGCGGTTAGCACAACACCATTGACACAATATGCATCTTTAAGAATAACGGATAATCTTGGAAATTCTTCTATAGTTGATACTTTTCAACTTTCTTCATATTCTAATTTTATTAGTGGAAGAGAATATACTATTGTTTCGAATATAGATTTAAGGGCAAAAATATATGCAGTTGGTGGTGGCGGAGGAACATCAACTAGTTTCGGGAGAATTGTTGTTGGAGGATCGGGTGGAGCCGCACAGGGAGAAGTTAATATTTTAGCGAATAAAGATTATAAAATTATTGTTGGAGGTGGATCTAATAGTGGAACTGCTGGATATGGTGGAGGTGGTAATGGTAATGGTGGCGGTGGTGGTGGTGGATATACGGGATTATTCATATCTTCAATATCTCAAGAAAATGCTATTTTAATTGCCGGTGGGGGTGGAGGAGGTGCTAACGATCCGGCTACTGGTGGTGATGGCGGTGATTTAATTGGAAAAAATGCTGGAAATGCTCCTGGAAGGGGAGGAACTGGAGGAACTCAGACAGCAGGAGGATCTGGTTATGGACCTGGATCAGCACTTCAAGGTGGATCTGGGGCAGGTGGTGGTGGTGGTGGATATTTTGGTGGAGCTGGAGGAACTCCTTTTAGTGGATGCTGTGCTGATGGAGCAGGTGGAGGGGGATCTGGATATTTACATCCATACTTAGTTACTGAAGGATCTTTTAGTTCATCTGGAAGTGCTGGAGGTGGGTCTCCGGAAAAAAATGGATCATTTAAGATTGAATTTTTAGAGACGATAATACAATCATCAGCAGACAAAATTGCTGCTCAAGGATCTACTGCATATTTTCACGTAGAAGCATCAACAAGTGATATAACTCAGGGGGATGTTTCTTATCAATGGCAGTTAAATGAAGTTGATCTTGTTGATGGTATTAACACATTATCTATTCCTAAAAATAATAACGAATACACAAGTGATGCTTTATTAAGAATTCCTTTATGGGATAAAAATTCTGGATCTCTTGTTCTTGAAGACCTTACTAATTTTGCAAATACAGTAACTGCAAGCAATCTTTCTTGGGTATCGGGAACTGGAAAGTTTTATAATGGGTATGCAAATTTTTCTTCAAACTCTTTTATTGATTTAAGACCATTATCAGACTTTAACTTTGGATATGGAGATTTCACAGTAGAAACTTGGGTTTATTTTACTCAAACTGGATATAATGATATTTTTTCTACAGGAACTTATGGGCAAAATCAGTTTTCGATTAGAAAAAATAAAGATTCTCAATTAGTAGATTCTCCGGGTTCAGAGCAACTTGAAGTTTATTATGGGTCAACTATCATTGCATCTGGTGGACAATTTAATTTGAATACTTGGCATCATATTGCTGTAACTAGACAAGCTCCTTTCACGGCAAATAATGGTAGGGGGGAATCTAGGATTAGACTGTTTATTGATGGAATTCAAGTTGCCAGTGCAGTTTTTGATGGTAATATCAGAGCAACAGATGTTAAGATTGGAAGAACTCCAGGAAACACCTATAATATGGTTGGAAGAATGCAAGACTTTCAAGTATATGCTAGTGCTAGATATACTTCAAACTTTATACCATCAAATATTGCATTAGTTGATAAAAGATTGGTATTGTCTCTTCCTTTGTGGGATAATGGAACCGGAACATTAAATCTAACAGATCTATCAAACAATCCAAAATCAATAACTCCAGGATCTACATGGGGAAGATCTCCTTCATGGATAAAAAATGTAGGAAAGTTTTATGGTGGATCTGCATTTTTTGATGGATATTCTTATTTAAACCTGCCAATTAGTAATGATTTTGATTTTGGAACAGGAGATTTTACTATAGAATTATGGTTTAATCCCCAAAAGGGATTAAGAACAGATTCTGGAAGTTTTGGTGGAGTTGGTGGATGGGAAGTTTTAGTTAATGCTGGTGGTGGAGTTTATTTTCAAGAAAATAATAGGGGTGGTGGAACTTGGTTTGCTCTTTCCAGAAGTACTCCATTAAATGATTCATCTGCAGCAACGTTTTATCTTGCTGATCATGCAAGTTATACATCTATAGGACAAACTACTTTAGAAGTTAATAAATGGTATCATCTTGCACTTTCAAGAAATTCTTCTGATGTTAAATTTTTTGTAAATGGCAGGTTAGTTCAATCAACTCCAATTAGTAATTGGAGTAATCAAAAATTTGGTGGATTAAACGTTGGTTATATTGGGGTTGAACATTGGGGCGGTTATCATGAAAGGGGGTATTATTTCCCATTCTGCTATATGCAGGATTTAAGAATTTATAAAGGTGTTGCAAAATACACTAATCCATTTACACCCGATGAAACTTCTATGGTTACTGGATTTTCTGAAACAGTAACTGTTGAAACCGAAGTTTCTGGATCTCAAACACCAGATCTTTCCATTTCTTTACCAAATGTTTCTAAAAACTTAGTAAGAGCAAAAATTTCTCATCCAACTGCATGTAATTCGCCAGTATATTCGAATACTATTCAATTTGATGTTGTTTCCTCTATTAATCGTGCAGTTGTTGAAGTTGAATATTATCAACCCAATTCAACAATTGCTGTTTTAAAAGAATTCGATTTAAAAAATATTAATTATACCGTTACATCAGACATAATAGATTCTGATACTATTTGTTTTTACGCAAAGGACAGAGATTTGTACGTTGAGATGGATATGTACGCAGCTAAGGGATCTGATTCTGGCAAATATGTTGGTGGGGAAGGTGGATACTCAAAGATAAGATTTACTATGAAAAAAAATGAAGAGTTCATTCTTAAGGGGATAAAAACAAAAACTGCACTTTATCTTTATAGAAAGGGTCAATTAATTGCTTGTGTGGGACAAGGTGGTAGTTCTGGTAGTGGTGGTAATGGTGGACGAGGTGGTGGAGTTGGAGTTTCCGGTGAAAATGGATTTGGAAAATTGCCAGGAAATGGTGGCGTTAGTATTTCTTCAGGACAACTTTCTGGTAATGGAATTTTTGGATCATCTTCAACGGCAACACTAATATACCCAGAAGATTCAAAAGCTTCTATTAGAAATGGTGGAAGAACTATTTCTTGCACTAAAGGTGTATATTGGAGGCAACAAGGAAAAGCGTCTTGTCAGGATCTTGGAAATGTTAAATTCAAATTATCTGATGGAACTGAAGTTACAAACAGTGCATCCATTCAACGTGGATTTAAGGATGGTTATGGAATAAATCAAACTGCTGGAAAAGGAGATTTTTATGGTGGAAACGGTGGAAATGGCGCTACTGGTGGTTCTGGTGGTTCTGATGGTTCTGGTGGTGGCGGTGGATCAGGATATACTGATACATCTGTTACTGTAATTAATTCTACACTTGGTGGTAATAATTCATCACTAACTAAGGTAGTTTTAAAATTATACGAAGTTCTTCAGGATTTTTATATTGATGATAAAGGAAGAATTTTAGTTTTATCAGTAGCAACTCCCGGAAAAGATCCTAGAACTCTCACTAAAACAACAGGAAGAGTTCTTCCAGGGACAGATAGTTGTATTGATGATATCAGATGGCAGAGATTCCTCGATCTTGCTTTAACACAAGATTATCGTTTGACTGCTACCATTGATGGTGGAAAAGCTTCTACAAAAGCTCTTCCATTTAATATTAGAAGAATGATTAATGCGAATAGTATTCCCTTGAAGAGGAGCCTAACGGACTGGGAAAATACAAATTATGGATATCTTCTTTTAGCTTTAGCGTGGGATGAAACTAATATTGGTGGTGCTAGAGGGTATGGTGGTGATTATTCTATTTTATCATATGCTCCTGGATCCTATTATTTTGGATACTATGGAGAATCTAGCAATGCATTTTTTGATGAAAGTCGGGGTATATATGGATATACTACAGCAAATTATTGGATACTACCACCAGGAGTTCCAGATTTCCCATAGACTATAAATAGTAAAAAGTAGGGGTGGAGAGTGAAACCCAATGTCCATCAATAAGAACTTTGTAGTAAAGAACGGGTTTGAAGTTAATACCGATCTTGTACTAGCAGACGCATCAACAAAGCGAGTTGGTATTGCAACTACACAACCAAGACATACTCTTGATGTTGCTGGTGGAATTGGAGTTACGAATCTTTATACATCTGGCATTGCTACCTTTGCAAATCAATTTTATGTAAGAAGCAATTCAAACACTGTTCTATCTGCTTTGGGTGTTGGTGGTTCTGTTGGTATCGGAACTGCTCTTCCAGCATATTTGTTGGATATTCGTTCTCCAGTTTCAACAGGTCAAACAGCACTTTATGTTAAAGGCGATGTTAGATTGACTGGTGATTTATTGGTTGATGACCTTACTATTGATATTGGTAATTTTAATAACTTAACTATTGATGATACACTATATGTAACTGGAATCACCACTCTTAGAAATAATGTAAATGTTGGTGGCGTTACAACAACAAGACATCTTCAGGTTATTGGTGTTTCTACAGTAGCATCTTTATTTGCTTCTGGTATTACTACTATTACTAACAATCTTAATGTTGCTGGTGTAACTACATCACAACATTTGAGAGTCACGGGAGTTTCTACAGTAGCATCTTTATTTGCTTCTGGTATTACTACTATTACTAATAATCTTAATGTTGCTGGTGTAACTACATCACAGCATTTGCAAGTCATTGGTGTTTCTACAGTAGCATCTTTATTTGCTTCTGGTATTACTACTATTACTAACAATCTTAATGTTGCTGGTGTAACTACATCACAACATTTAAGGGTCACCGGTGTTTCTACCATTGGCACTGGAGTTACAATTACTTCAGGTGGTAACATTAATGCAATTTCTGGTGTTATTACTGCAACTTCTTTTGTTGGATCTGGTGCAAGTTTAACTGGTAATGCAAGAAATTTAACTGCAACTATTGGTGTTGGGACAACTGGTGGTGTTGTTGGGTATGCAGTTTCATTTATTAATTTTATTGGACCATCAATATCTACCGCATATTATAACAGTAATGCTGGTATTGCAACGATCTTCTTTATTGGAGAAAGAGGCAATGTTAGTATGTCTGTTACTAGCGTTGCTCCAAGTGTAGGTGTTCAAGCCGGCGATCTTTGGTTCAATATTGATGATGGACGCACTTACCTATATTATGATGAAGCATTAGTTGGGGCAGGTGCAGATGCATATTGGGTTGATGCGTCTCCATTTAATGTTGGCATTCTAACAGAAGTTTCCTTGTCATTTGTTCCTGGAAGTGCAGCAAGTCCAAGTTGGTATTTTGATAACAGCGCAACAACTGGAGTATTCTCTCCAACAGCAGGTCAAATTACTTTTGTTTCTGCTGGATCTTCAGTTCTTAATATCAATTCTGGTGTTTCTACGTTTAATTCAAATTTAGTTGTTGCTGGGGTAACAACTTCAAGACATCTTCAGATTGTTGGATTTACTACAATTGTTAATGAAAGTGTAACTGGAGTTTCTACAATTGCAACTCTTGCGGTTTCTGGTGTTACAACTACACAGCATCTTCAAGTTACTGGAGTTACAACAGCGGTTAACGTAAGTGCGTCTGGCATTACTACATCAGCAACTCTTGTAGTTTCTGGTGTTGCAACAGCACAACATCTTCGGATTATTGGAGTCACAACCGTATCCAATATTGCTATTTCTGGTATTGCTACTGTTGGGTCTTCTGTAACAATAAATGCATCTGGTATTAATGCACCAACAGGTATTATTACTGCAACTGAATTTGATGTTTCTGGATCTACTAATACATTTAATTCTTCTGGTGTAAATATTACTGGCATTATTACAGCATCTTCTGATATTAAAATTGGAACGAAATCGGTTTCTACTGTGGGTAGATCTGTTGCAATGTCAATTATTTTTGGTGCATAAATCTTTATAAATATTACAAAGAGGTATTGTAAGAAATGGCTGCTCCAAATATTGTTAATGTTTCAACTATTACAGGTGTTACAACATTTGTAAGTGGAATCAGTACTTTAACTCCTACTATAATTATTTCTAATGCTGCTGCTAGTAATAGTGTATTAAAACTTAACACCGTAATGGCAGCAAACAGAACAGCATCCACTGCAATTATTACTCTTAAGATTTTTGATGGAGCGGCTGGAGCTGGATCATCAGTTTCAATTGGATCTTCAATTTCAGTTCCATCTGGATCAACATTAATACTTATTGGAAAAGATAGTCCAATTTACATAGAAGAAAATCGTTCTATTGGAATTATTGGCATAACAACTTCAGCATTTGACGTTACTGCTTCATATGAAGCTATTAGTTGAAAATAGCGGGATAAAAAAATGACAAAACATATAGGTAATCGTGTTGGGTACGCAGTTAGTTTTTATTCTGCAGGTGGTGTCTTTAATTTGTTTTCCCAAAACTATTTTGCCACCCTATCTACTCTTACTGCTACTGGTGGGACTTTGCTTACTCCTGGGAACGGACAAGCATATCATGTTTTCACGTCACCTGGAACTTTTGATGTAATATCTGGAAGTACAGGTGCTGATTATCTTGTTGTTGGTGGTGGAGGAGCTGGTGGAATTTTTCCAAGTGGTAACAGCAGTGGTGGTGGAGGATCTGGTGGATTTAGAACAGGTTCAATATCAATAGTTCCTGGACCATATTCAGTTACGATTGGTGCTGGTGGATTATCCAACTCAGCCAGTGGAAATACATCAACTTTTCATACAATAACCTCGGCTGGAGGTGGAGGAGGATCTCCAACGTATACTAGTGCAGGAAATCCGGGAGGTTCCGGAGGCGGTGGTGGTGGTGCTGGAATTATGCTGGAGGAACAGGAAACACTCCACCGGTAACACCACCACAAGGAAATCCCGGAGGAGCTGGAAATCCAGCCGGCGGAAATAGTGGAAATTCTGGTGGAGGGGGTGGAGCTGGCGCAGCGGGATCTAATGGAGATTTTCCAGGAAGTGGTCCAGGTGGTGTTGGACTGCCAGCATTTTCTGGAGATCCTGGTGTTCCTCCTGCTTATGGAACACCGGGACCAACAGCAGGTAGATGGTTTGCAGGTGGCGGCGGTGGTGGTCATTATGGTGCAACTCCAACCACATATCCTCGTGGAGGTGCTGGAGGTGGAGGAGATGGCATACCCGGAGTAGGAGCTGTACCCAATGGTACTGCAAACACCGGTGGTGGAGGAGGAGGGGCTCAAGGTCCGACTGCAGGAACTGGGGGTTCAGGTATTGTTATTATTCGTTATCCATTATAAAATATAATATAGGAAGACTGCATATGGCACATTACGCAAGAGTTAATAAAGACAGTGTAGTTATTTACGTAACTCCAATTCCAAATGAAATGATCACTGATGTAAATGGAGTAGAACATGAAGAGTGGGCTTTTAAACACCTATATGAAACTATTCCAGATTCTTTAGGTGACAAATGGATTCAAACTTCATATCATGGAAATTTTAGAGTTCGTGGTGCATCTCTTGGAATGATCTATAATAAAGAACTTGATGCGTTTATGTTCCCCAAACCTTATCCTTCATGGATTCTCAATCAAGAAACTGTGGATTGGGAATCTCCCATAGGTCCCGCACCAGAACTTACTCAAGAACAAATTAAGTCCAGAAGTTATTATGAATGGAATGAAGAAAATCAAGAGTGGGTTTTAAAAACTGCATAAACAATAGACAGTTTTTAGAAGATCATATATAATGAAACTGAGTATATTATTCCCATATGGCATTTCAATCAATTTGGTATTTTTCAGATCTACCAGAAGATGTGGTAGGTATTATTGAGCGAGACCTCACAGAAAAATTTGATCAACAAATGGCAGACTCCAGACTTCATGGAGATGCACTAAACAAAGAAAAAAGAAACTCACAAAATGCCTGGATTCCCACTACACATTGGGTAGGTGGATTTGTTTGGCATTACATTGAAAGAGCAAATAGAGAAAACTTCCTTTATGATCTTCGTTGTATTGACGGAGAATCAATGCAGTTCACAAAATATAGTGAAGGTCAATTCTATGGTTGGCACAACGATGCTGGACTTGCAACACAATATAAACCAGTAAGTGTTGGCAATCGTCAAGATGGTCTTGCCCAAGATTTTCTCAATGAAAAAATTGAGATGGTAAGAAAGCTTTCTTTTGTGGTTCAGCTCTCTGACCCCGATGACTATGAAGGTGGCAATCTTCAATTACTTGATGAAGCAGGTAAATCATATTTTGCCCCAAGAAAGCGAGGTACAGTTATTCTTTTTGATTCCCGAACACAACACAGAGTTCTTAAAGTAACCAAAGGAGTTCGTAAGAGTCTTGTTGGTTGGACGGTTGGACCTCGTTGGAAGTGATGGAGGTATAGTAAAATGAATGTAGGATGTGATTTTAATCCAAATAGACCAGTTGGTGCTACCAAAGAAATGGTAGAATCTAGACCAATTATGGAACAATTTAATAAGTATCATCAGCAAGGTCTTCAATGTTCAATTGATCCTGGTGCTCCTGCTGTTCCTCAAGGAGCAAGAGAGTATTTTGATAAACATGGATATATGATTATTAAAAATCTATACGATCCAAAAGAATTATTTCATGAGGTTCCTAAAGAAAGGGGACAAATTAATTATTATGGATCTTTAGATATATTCAACCATAATCCAGATGAAACGCAAGTTCCAGGATCTCTTGCACGTTATACTCACCCACAGTACAAACAAGCACACACAAAGATTCGTCTGATTCTTGAAGATATTCTTGGGGAAAAACTTTATAATACTTATTATTACGATCGTTTTTACTTTGCTGGACAAAGACTAGTAAGGCATTCTGATCGTGATGCTTGTGAGATTTCCGTGAGTGTTCAGATCAGTACTAATGCAGTCAATCCTTGGCATTTCTGTATTGAAACTCCAAGTGGTGAAGAGCGTTTTGCAAATCTTCAAGATGGATGGGGACTTCTTTATAAGGGATGTGAAAGAGATCATTGGAGAGATCCCTTAGAATCTAGATATAATAAATTTGGTAAATTCTTAAATAAAGTTTTCAAAAAAACAGATGATACATATCATCATCAAATTTTCTTTCATTATGTAAGAGCAAATGGTCCAAGAGCACATTGTGCAAATGATGCTGCGCGATGAAAATACCACTTTTTGAATATCCCACATATCAATACCAACTAACTGACTGGGACTTTAAAAAGAAAGCAATTTTGGGAAAAATTAAAGATAAAAATTTTATAAGAACTCCACTCCAAACATTTGAAACTGATCGCCAAAAAGATAATTACTCATACATTCATTATATTCAGGACTTACTAAAACCCGAATTAAATGAATTTTGTCGAGAATCTAAAGTTACTTGTAGAATGACAGATGCTTGGTGTGTGAGATATTACAAAGGTGATCAACAAACAATTCATAATCATAGATCATGGGGATTTAGTGGAATTATATACTTGGAATATGACCCAGTAGTGCATAGTCCCACTTGTTTTGTTGCTCCTTGGCAAGATCCAAGAACAGATACAACATCTTTAGTTTTTCCTCAAAATGTTAAAGAGGGAACAATGTTATTATTCCCTAGCTATACTTTACACTTTGTTCATCCGAATCAAACAAAAAAAAGACGTTCTATATTGTCTTTCGACTTATTACCAGAACTTCCAGATCACCAGAAGGTATAAATATTCAAAAGAGTACGTAGAAAGAAGTGGCATTAAATTTTCCTAGTTCTCCAACGGTAGGGCAAGTATTCACTGATTCTACGTCTGGAAACACCTATCGATGGACTGGTACATATTGGAAAAGTTATTCAACTGTAAATCCAGCAACTGATTTTGATGTAGTAAACTTAAATGTATCTGGTGTTACCTCTACAAGAAATTTGAGAGTAACTGGAATTACTACTTTAGGTATTGCAACAGTTGGTATTATCACTGCTTTTGAAGTTGATGTTTCTGGTGTTACAACTACACAGCATCTTCAAGTTACTGGAGTTACAACAGCAGTTAATATTAGTGCCTCTGGTATTAGTACTATAGGCACTCTTAATGTATCTGGAGTTACTACAACTCAGCATTTAAGAGTTACTGGAGTTACTACTGCGGTCAATATCAGTGCCTCCGGCATCAGTACTGTAGGCACTCTTAATGTATCTGGAGTTACTACTTCTCAGCACTTGAGAATTACTGGAGTTACTACATTTTCAGATGGTGTGCAAATATCTGGAATAGCATCCGTTGGAACTGCAATTACAATGTATCCATCAACAGGTATTATAAGTGCAACTAGATATTATGGAGATGGATCTAGTTTAACAGGTGTTATTGGAATTGGGTTCAATGAATTGGACGGTATGCTATTCCTTTGATTACCTAAATAAATAAAAAAAAGCAGTAATAAAATGGCACTCAGAAGAACTAAATTATTAAGTGTAACTGCAGTAACTGGGATTAGTACTGTGGGAATTTTCACCGTAGGAGTGACGAATACTGGTGGTCCAGTTGGTGTTGCGTCTACAACTTATATTAGAAGCGTGGTTCTTCATAATACTGGACTTGCTACAGCAAGAACTTCTCTGTATTTGTATCCAAATACATCTCCAGTAACTGGTTTGGGAGTTACCGCAAATAGAATTCTCAGAATTGACTTGGCATCAAATGAAACAACTTTCTTTGAAACTAATTATCCAATTGTAATGACAAACAGAGATACTTTAGCGGTTGAAGTTA
>Ga0129333_10000144_pt1 | contig 46885 bp, 49 predicted proteins | sample CPB6_08_DNA_FD_94474 | JGI IMG/M metagenome (GOLD analysis project Ga0129333, IMG submission 94474) | Freshwater to marine salinity gradient microbial communities from Chesapeake Bay, USA - CPBay_Sum_0.6_0.8_DNA | ecosystem: Environmental > Aquatic > Marine > Coastal | place: USA: Chesapeake... | reverse complement strand
GATTAATATTTTCATGCATTGATGCAGCATTTTGTGCTAAAATCTGCTCATCTGTTGACTTGAATTCATCAAGGACATTTTGTATAATTGGATCTTCTAATATGCTTGTTTCTGTAACATCGTGTTTCATTGGAAGTTTAGTGAGTGGTGTGCTCATATTCATTGCACTACTTTGATTCATTGTATTTGGAAACATTGGCATTGATGCCATTATATAATCTAATATATAAAAATAACAAAAATAAAAAAAGGTAAACGCGTAAAGTAGTAAATGATTTAGTTTTCGTTAATATTTGATTTTATAGCTACTTTATTCATAGGTTGTTCATCCATATTATATGGCAGTAACACTTTTTTTTCATCATTACAATCGACCATAACAGGTAAGTATTTGTAGCATGTTTCTTCTAATTTGAATGTTGCGTCATTAATTTCATTGATATAAGGAGCTCTATATATTGTACAGTCATCTACACATACTCTCTTAAACAAAAAAGCAACTCCAAATCCAATTATACAACTAGTTATAATTTGACCCTTTTCCGTATATAAAAGTTTATCAAAAATATATTTCATTTACTGATCTATATCTAAAAAATAATGATATTATTTATATAAAAAAAGTGAAATATTATACTATTGGTTGATCAATCGCTTCTTTGTTACATTCTACCTGTTTTGATTTAAACTTATAACATTCGCCGGAAAGACTTTTATATGTATATTTGCCAGAATTATATGGTGTTGGATATTTAATAATAAGTCTTGGTTTAGGAGAGTTAATATATACATAAAAAATCCCTGCTATGAAGGACAGAATAAGCGGTATGATATGTATCTTTATTTGTTTATTTTGCATATTCTATTTAATACATTTTTTATTTAATTTAAAAAATTGTATTACTTAATTGTCAACATCTTCAAGTTCATCTACTTCATCTACTTCGTCATCGTATTCAACCTCATTTACTACGTCACTATCACTCGCCGAATCCTGATTATTTTTATGATTTTCAAACATAGTTGTCGATAAATTTACATTGTCAAAAGGCATATATGTGAATATGTCCGGAATATTAATTGATTGAAATTGCATTTTTGCCAATTTTTTGATATTCTCATAGTTTCGCTTTTCATCATATAGTTTACCTCTTTCTTCTATATAACGGTCATAATTATCATTTTGAACAACGCGTTTTGATTCGTACGTTTCATAATATTCCATCTGTTTACTTCTCGTATATTCTTTTAAATTGTTTTGTTGCTCATCATATTTTGCAAGTATAAGTTTTAATTTTTCCACACTATATTGATTATCATTTTCAATATGATTAAAAAATAGTTCTGATATTTCACGTATTGATATCAAAGAATCGGTTGTTGTCATTTAATGAATTTGTTATCTAATAATAATCCAATAATAAAAATAATATTATTTTGATGATTTTGTCTTTTCGAAAATTCCTTTATAATAATCATCTAAATTGCTTTCTTCATTTATCTTTTCATTATATACAGTACTGGGCACATATTTTATGATTGTTTTTGGTTTTTGAGTACTGGAAAAGTTACTATAGTAACCTTGAATTATTAATACAGTTCCTATAAATAATAGAAATATTGCAATACTTTTCATCTTTTAATATTACAAAAGTGAAAAAAAAACAACAAATTAACTCATACTAATAGAATTTTCTTCCTCTTTTCTTTCTGTCCAAGGATCTACTTTTTCAAGTTCAGAAGCTAGTTCTGTTACCTCCGTATCATCGGTTCTTTTGGAAATATTAATTGCTTCTTGTTTTCTTTTTTCAAAAACTTCATCTTTATGTTCCATATTTTCCTTATATTTTTTCATGAGTGTGTTAAGTTGTGTTTCAGAATATTCTTGTTCTTGAATATCATTTGGATTAGGAGACCATGGACACCAGCAACCAACTTGTCCGATATAGATATAAAATTTATCGTCCATCTTCTTTAAGAATTCTGATCGAATTTTGGCTTCTTCTAGGGTATCAAAAACTCCTCTAATTTTAATACCCCGTGTAGTTGTTTGAAAGTTATTTTCTCTGTGAAAATCCGATTCAATACTTGCAGAATTTACTGATTTAAAAAAGTTAAATTGATCATTCATTTCTTTTGCATCGGATAAGTATAAATGATTATTTTTGATATTGGTAATAATATCTTTTGAATCTGGGTATTTGTTTTGTATCCCGTCAAACAATGTGTTCATGTCTTTTCCAAATTGTTCAATGAATTTAGAAAAATAGTACGCTTCTTTGTTGCACAAAACATCTTCAGGGCTTATGAATGATACTAAGTAATAATTTTGTCCTCTAATTGGCTTATCTTCGTCTAAATAATCTACTTCTTTTGTGCTTACTAACTCTTTTTTTTCTTCCACAGACATTCAATCTATCAAATATATTTTGATATCTATTTTAAATCTTATATACTTTAAGTGAAAAGTTTGAATAAAAAAAATTTCTTATTCATTATTAGTATATAGATATGGATTATTCTCTTGATGTATGGGAAGCCTTAATACGTTTAATCAAATACATGTTTGAAGGATTAGCAGTTGCAACTGTTGCTTATGTCCTTCCTAAAAAATCAAAATTATCCTTTGATGAAATCTTCATGATCGGTTTAACGGCCGCGTGTGTATTTTCTATACTTGATTTACTCGCTCCTGCCGTTTCAGCCAGTGCCAGACAAGGTGTAGGCATGGGTGCTGGTTTCAGAATGATTGGATTTGGTTCTCCAATGATGTGATAAATTATTTTTAATACAATGTATATTTATATAATATGTTTATTATTATAATGACGGCGACGGTATGAATTCATAATTGAGTTCCTCGCAGATTTTTTTCCATATTTGATCTTGAACATACAATTTTTCTCTGCTTTTCAATAATGGAAAATATTTCAAATATTCATTTAATCCCAATATTTGAAAGAATTTATACAAAACATAGCTGTATGAAAGAAAATTCTTTCTATCTTTAGGACAATGTTTAAGAAATGGTCCTTGAATGTCTCGAAACATCTTATATAATTTTTCTTCCAATTCCGGAGAAAATTGTGGTGTATTCACTCCATTTATTCGATTAATTATATAATTAATATGTTCGTAATATTTATTTATCCGGAGACGTTTCAGGATTTCTCGCATTTTGTTGTATGAAATATTTTTGGTATCTGTTATTTTTTCTTTTTTGATTTCATTCAAAATCTTTTCAAAAATTTCGTTGGCAATATCGGTGCTTTCTTTTCCTTGTACTTGATTACACCATTCTCTAAAATGATTTATTCTTTTATAACTGAAATGAGAAGTATCTTTTGTATTTTGTTTTAATAAAGGTCTGTTTTGCTCTATTAATAGTAGTTCCTGATACCCACATTCTTCACATATAATAATAGCATCGTGTTGAATACAAACCATTGGTTTTTTACAACATTTGCATAATTCACTGTCTTCTGAGTTATTTTTCCGGATATGATTTTTATTAGTAATTATTAAATATTCATCTACAAGATCTGTTTTTTCGGTAGATATGTCATTTATCACTTGACTATTATTCGAAGTATTTGTTTGCTTTTGCACAGTAGGACTATTGATTATATTCAGTGCTTCCAAAATAGATTTTCCTCCTTTGTTTGAATTTATCGTTGGAATTTGAATTTTTGTAGAAATACATTGATTGGAATTTTTAGATTGATTCTCTAATAAATTATAATAATCAAATAGTATATCACTAGTCTGTTTGTAATATTCTGTCTCATTATAATCATTTTCAATATTATGAATCTTGTTTTTTAAATCAATGATTTCTTCTGTTAATTTTATATTTGAATGCCATAATGTATCATATTCAGCTATATCATATTCATCTTTGTTTGATAATTCTTTAATATTATTCCGTATAATATCATGAGTTATGTTTAATTTCTCTAATGACAATTTCATATTACTTACTTCTTTAGATTTAGCAGTAAATGTTTTTATCATCTTGTTATGCATCACGTCTAACGTGGAAACATCTTTAACACTTGTAGTTGTCCCTATTCTTTTTTTTGAAGATTTTTCTTTGAACATAAAATTTTAGCATATATCAAATATAATATTTACTTTCTTAAGTAATAATTTATTAAAAAAATTTTCTTACATTATAGTATAAAAGAATTAAAATATGGGAGGTGGTCTTCTTCAACTCGTTGCTTATGGTGCTCAAGATGTTTATTTAACCGGTAATCCTCAAATTACCTTCTTCAAAGTCGTATACAGACGTCATACTAACTTTGCTTTAGAATCAATCCAACAAACTTTCAGTGGCAATCCTCAATTAGGAAATACTGTCAGTGCTACTATCTCTAGAAACGGTGATCTTATAAACCGTGTCTATTTACAAGTGTCTTGCCCCACTTTAGATGGTTCTGCTAAATATTGCCCATACTTCGGTCTTAAAATGATCAAAAATGTAAATGTTGAAATTGGTGGACAACAAATTGATAAACATTACTCCGATTGGATGTATATTTGGAACGAACTTTCTCTCCCTGAAGGAAAGAAATATGGATATGATCAAATGGTTGGCAAAGATGCAACCAACGCCGCTAGAACATTATATGTCCCTCTTGAATTCTGGTTCTGTCGCAATGTTGGCCTCGCCCTTCCTCTTATTGCTCTCCAATATCACGAAGTTAAAATCAAAATAGAATTTGATAAAGAATCTATTTATTCTACTACCAATACATCTTCTGATGTTGACTCTGCTGTTACTAAATTCAACAGTGGTTCTTCTGTAAACCTATGGGTTGATTATGTTTTCCTTGATACCGATGAACGCAGACGCTTTGCCCAACTTTCTCACGAATACCTCATTGAACAACTTCAATTCACCGGAACTGAAACTGTATCATCTGGAACTGGAAACAAATTCAGACTTAATTTCAACCACCCCTGCAAAGAACTTGTTTGGGTTGTTGCCAAAGATTCTGTTTCTACTTGGAACGATTATACCAATAACAATGAGAATCCAGTTAAAACTGCTAAACTTCAACTCAATGGCAATGACCGTTTTGCTGAACGTGATGGCAAATATTTTGACATGGTTCAACCTTATCAACACCACACCAATATCCCTACCGTTCGTGGTATCAACGTCTACTCATTTGCTCTCAAACCCGAAGAACACCAACCTTCTGGCACTCTCAATATGTCTCGCATAGATACTGCTGTTCTCTCTATGGATTCTGCTGCTGCCGGTACTGGTCACATATATGCTGTAAATTACAATGTTCTCCGCATAATGTCTGGTATGGGTGGTCTCGCATACAGCAATTAAGTATTTTATAAAAATATTTTACATCTTTTTTTTTCTCGTATTATAGTATAAAGTATATAGTATTATGGGAGGAGGTCTTCTTCAACTCGTTGCATATGGTGCCCAAGATGTTTATTTAACTGGTAATCCTCAAATTACCTTTTTCAAAGCTGTTTACCGCCGTCATACCAACTTTGCTATTGAAGCTATCCAGCAAACCTTCAACGGTACCCCTGGTTTTGGTCAACGCGTAACTACCACAATTGCACGCAATGGAGATCTTATTAATCGCGTGTATCTTTCTGTAGACGTAACCCCAGGTGGTGATGATTTATGCAAATTTTTTGGTCTTCGCCTTTTAAATTATGTTGAAGTTGAAATTGGTGGCCAAAAGATTGACAAACACTATTCTCACTGGATGTACATATGGAATGAACTTTCTCTTCCCAAGTCCAAACAAGATGGATATTACAAAATGGTTGGTGCTGAAGGTGGCAGTGCCTTATCTAAATTATATGTTCCTCTCGAATTCTGGTTCTGTCGCAATGTTGGTCTAGCTCTTCCTCTTATTGCTCTTCAATATCATGAAGTTAAGATCAATATTAACTTTGAATCAAAGGCTAATTGTGGTGCTTCTTCTGCTTCAATGAATGCATCTCTTTGGGTTGATTATATTTTCCTCGATACTGATGAACGCAGACGCTTTGCTCAACTATCACACGAATACCTCATTGAACAACTTCAATTCACTGGAGCTGAAGCTGTAAATGGCAAAAATATAAAATCAAAACTTAGTTTCAACCATCCCTGCAAAGAACTTGTATGGTTTACCACAAAAACTGGTGCTGATTGGATGAATTATACTACACACACACCAACTGGTGCTTCTGCAAGTGAACAACTTAACGAACTCAAACCCGACACTCGTGGTGCTACTAAAAATCCCATTGCTTCTGCTAAACTTCAACTCAATGGCAATGATCGTTTCTCTGAAAGAGGTGGTGTATATTTTAATATGGTTCAACCATTCCAACATCATGAAAATGTTCCTTCAAACGCAGGCATCAATGTTTATTCATTTGCTCTTAAGCCTGAAGAACACCAACCATCAGGAACCCTTAACATGTCTCGCATAGATAGTGCTATCCTTCATGTAACAATGAACGATAGTATTACAAATACCAGTGATTACTCTCTTAATGTCTACGCCGTCAACTACAATGTTCTTCGCATCATGTCTGGTATGGGTGGTATTGCTTACAGCAATTAAAGGTAATAATTCAATGATGTGATGAGTTTTACCTCTTTTTTTTTCTTATAATATAGTATAAAGATATTACAATATGGGAGGTGGTCTTCTTCAACTCGTTGCTTATGGTGCACAAGACGTTTATTTAACAGGTAATCCCCAAATTACCTTCTTCAAAGTTGTCTACAGACGTCATACTAACTTTGCCATGGAATCAATCCAACAAACTTTTAACGGTACTAATAACTTTGGTTCTTCTGTTAGCGTTCTTATAACACGCAATGGTGATCTTATCAATCGTGTTTATTTCAATGCTAAATTGTTAAATAATCAAAATGTATCTCCAAAACCCGAAGCAGCCGACGCACTAACAGATGGTCTAGCTCTTGTTCCTTATTTCGGCCAACGATTATTAAAAACGATTGAATTAGAAATTGGCGGTCAAAAGATTGACAAACATTACTCTGAATGGCTTTACATATGGAATGAACTTTCTATGTCAGCTGGTAAAAAAGAAGGATATCGTGCAATGGTTGGTGGAGACATGAAAAATAGATCAGTATATCTTGGACCCCAAGAATCTTATGAGGTATATGTTCCTCTTGAATTCTGGTTCTGCCGCAATGTCGGTCTAGCCCTTCCTCTAATTGCCCTTCAATATCACGAAGTTAAAATAAATATTACTTATGCAAATGCTAGTGATATGGTCGATAAATCAGCGACTGTAGTTAGCAATAGAGTTGCTGATGGCTTGGTTATGAACACTGGAACTGGTTCATATATTCCCGAAGGTGGAACAGAAGATGACAGAGTTGATCCCGTTGATGCATCAGTTTCATCAGCTGATAATGCTACATTAACAGGAAAAGATTCTAATCTTAAATTAAGTGACGTTTCTTTATGGGTTGATTATATATTCCTTGACACTGATGAACGTAGAAGATTTGCTCAACTCTCCCACGAGTACCTTATCGAACAACTTCAATTCACCGGAACTGAAAATGTTTCATCTTCTACAAGCATGAAGAGCCTTCGTATGACTTTCAATCACCCTTGCAAAGAACTTGTATGGGTTGTCCACAATGATGAATCTAAATGTTTCTGGAATAACTTTTCATCAAAAGATAATACTGCAGGAAATATTGATTCTGCTGTCAATCCTGTTAAACTTGCTAAACTTCAACTTAATGGCAACGACCGTTTTGCGGAACGCGATGGCACATACTTCTCAGTTGTTCAACCTTATCAACATCACGAATGCACCCCTGACCAATATCGCAGTGGAATCAATGTATATTCATTTGCCCTCAAACCCGAAGAACACCAACCTTCCGGAACCCTTAACATGTCTCGCATAGATACAGCAGTTCTATCCATGTCATCCACAATAAATGGAACCGTGTCTATATTTGCTGTAAATTACAACGTTCTCCGTATAATGTCCGGCATGGGTGGTCTCGCATACAGAATTAAATTATCATCTTTTTTTTATAAAATGCAAAAAATATTTCCCCTTATATTGCAGATATAAACTGGATTTTTTATAACACCTAAAATGAATCATATTATTATTAAAGATATATATAAGATATCGTTATTAACAAAATTAAATCAATATCCACAACAAGAACTAAATGGTGTCATAAAAGATAATGAAATTTTTGGCGAAATTCAAAAAATATTTTCAAATAACGATTTATATTTTATTAATTATGACAAAGAAAAATGTTATATGTGTAAATATCTGAATACTATATATATCATTTTTCATTCTGAATTAGAATTTCAAAATGAAAAATCAAAACAATGGAAAGATAAAATGTATCTTCATAGAACTATACTTAATACAATACTTTCTGTAAAAGACCAAATAATAAATTATATAACTATTCTTGATTATGATAATAAGATTAAGAAAATATATATATCTGGATTTGGAACAGGTGGTGCATTTGCAACATTATTAGCAGCAATGCTATCAGAAAACTATGTAAATATGTATTTGATATCTTGTTTTACATTTGGTTCTCCTGGCATTGGAAATAAAAAATTTAAAAAACATTTCAATAAATATGTTAATACAAGTTATAGAATAATATTAGATGACGAGTGTGATAAAAAATATTATAAATATAATGTTACAGATAAATTAATATTATGTAGCGATAACATATATATCCATAATAGGTGTAAAAAAAATATAATAAAAAAATTTCAGCAACTAATTGGACTAACACCAAAGTACGATTATGATAACTTAAATAATATGGATAAATATATAAATAACTTGAAAAATATCATAACGTTGTATAAGATAAATAGCAGTAGACATAATAAAGACAAACGAGAAACATATAGATTTGATAAAGCCACCCCTCCAATAAATTATAGCGATAACTCAAATTCTATATCATCTCGCGATTCTTCAAAAAGTCCTGACGCAAAAATAAACGCACCTGATAATAGTCCTTCTTCAATGGGTCTTTCGACAACAACTGAAAAAATATTAAACGAAATAAATGTCAAAATGAACAGTATTCACATTTTGATATTGAATTACTTGAACAATATTGAAAGTGATGATAATAAAAGCTCAAATGATTTATTATTTTCAATACGCGATACTAGAAGATAATAGAAATATACTTCTAACATGCTAAAACTAGTATCAAGATCAAAATCATGAACAATAAATTATTTTTGATAATAGTAAATATCATATGTGATCTATCAAGTTGATAATTAAGATATTCATATTTGTATGGTTGGCATTTTTTCTCTACATTTTTATCAAAATCATTGTTCTCAAAATATCTTATACATCTATATTTTTGTTGTATCAGCATTTTCCTTGAAAAATGTTCAACATCATATTTTCCACGATTAATAATGTATTGTTGGTAGTTAAATACTATAAATATATATAACACTATAATTATCATATTGGTCTTTAAGAACATTATCATTATAACGGATATATATTTCAAATATATGATTTCATCATTTTTTTAAATTTTGATATAAACATATACATTTATAACATTATTATTAAATATGTATTATATATGGTCAATGGTAATAACATTTATTCTATTTTCAGTAATACAATATAATGAATATAACAGAAATAAAAAAAATAGGTTACCACACAATATGTTTTCATTGAAAAATATTAGCACATTTATATTGTTATATATTTTATCCACTATAATAATGTATATGACATTTTCACAACCAAACATAGCTAATATTGCAAACACTGTATCGCAGCGTGGTGGAGATAATATATCAAAGTCATATATTTCAGCAGATCCTCATATGTTAAGAAAAATCACAGATGACGTTGAAATTGGATTCAGTCCAGTATGATTATTGCTAAAGAGTTTGTAAAAAAATCATACTTAAAAAATAGATAGATATACAAAAATATAACATTACTATCTTTATATATAATGAAATTAGAATTAGAAAAATTTGATCCTAGAAAAATTGCATCTGATTCTGTTGTTGTTTTTATTGGAAAACGCAATACTGGTAAATCTTATTGTATGAAAGATATTTTACATTATCATAAAAATATTCCTGTGGGAGTTGTGATAAGTCCTACTGAAACAGCAAATGGTTATTTTGAAAAATTTATTCCAAAAATGCTGATATATGATGAGTGTGAAGAAGTGGTTCTTCAAAAGTTTTTGGATAGACAGAAGAAAATATCAACTGAGAAAAAAAAAGATATAAAACAATACGGTTCATCGCAAATAGATCCTCGATCGTTTCTAATATTAGACGATTGTCTATATGACAAAAGATGGATTAATAATATAAATATTCGGTCTATATTTATGAATGGAAGGCATTATCATATTTTCTTTTTAATTACAATGCAGCATGCTCTTGGATTACCACCTGTTCTTAGAAACAATATAGATTATATATTTATCTTTAGAAATAATATATTAAAAGAAAGACAAAAAATATATGACAATTATGCTGGAATGTTTCCAACATTTGAAGCATTTAATCAAGTAATGAATCAAACTACTGAAAATTATGAATGTTTAGTAATAGATAATAAAATCCAAAGCAATAGATTAGAAGATCAAGTGTTTTGGTATAAAGCAAATCCTGCAGAATTTAAAATGTGTAATCAAGATTTATGGGATTTGCAGAATCTTGACGAACAACGAAGAAATACTCAGCAAGAAGACGAATATGATACAGAGGAACCATATGATAGCGGTGTATTTACAAAGAAAAAAAATCCTAATATTATAAAAGTTAAAAAAACATCAAGTCGAAGGTATTAGGAAATATGAATGCGATATGAATCTTTTTCATAATATTCATCTGTTTTATCACAATCATATTGAAAATTATTAGATTCTATGTCAAATATTTCATATTCTATAAAAGTATCATTCTTTTGATTGTTATCATCAAAAGAATAACAAGTATCTAGTCTATTAAGCGTCGATTTGCGCACATCATTTTCTTTATTTTTCTGTTGAATATACATATTATAAATATTTTTTAATGATTCGAACATTATTTGATATAATATATCAAATTTCTTAAATATTTTTAAGTTTTTTAGAAAAACTTCTTTGTTTTCAAAATATTATTATTGTATATACTAACTATTTTTACATTTTTAGTGTTTTCATCCTTGTTAAAAGTATTATTTATTTTGGTGTCGTCTATATCAACATCATCTCTTTCATCATCATTGGATGAAAATGAATAAGAATCGGTATCACTATCTGTTACAGAATCTGCAAAATCATGTTTTAATACATTTGATTCCTCAACAGTATTGCTTTCTACAATAATATTATCATCATTATCATCATTATCATCATTATCATCATTATCATCATTCACATCATTATCATCATTCACATCATTCACATCATTCACATCATTCACATCGTTATCATCGTTATCATCATTATCATCATTATCATCATTATCATCATTATCATCATTCACATCATTCACATCATTCACATCATTATCATCATTATCATCATTATCATCATTCACATCATTCACATCATTCACATCATTTTCGGTATTATTGATTTCGTCGTCATCTTTACTTTCATTATCTTCTACTGATTCTACACTATCACTTGTTGTATTATCATCTGTTATTTTATCTTTGCGTGTATTATTTGATTTATTCTTGGATTTCTTTTTAATAGAAAGATCAATATATTCATTCAGTTGCAATACAATATCTTTTATATTTACAAATTCTGTTATTGTTTTCGAAATATTTTTTCTAACATTATGTTCGAATATGTTCATATTGTTTTGTATTTCAACAGATCTTAAGTTTTTTTGAACAAATAGGTAGGAATTTTTCCATGAGAAACTCGCAACATTAACTAGAATCTTATGTATAAAATCATATACTGTTGGTATAATTATATTTATATTTTTCAATGATTTTTTATATTCAATAAATTTCAATTTAATACTTGTAAATATTGTTATTTTGATGAGTTTTGATAAATAATCACAATTACTTTTTTGAATTATATTATCTACTTCTATCTTAAGTTTATTATTATTCCACTCTGGTATTTGATTTAATTCACTTTGAAAATACTTTAATCCTTTTGTATAAGTTTCACTATAAATTGAATAAAAAAGTTGAGATATTGGTACAGATAATTTATCTTGTAAAATAAGTATGCAGTCTTGTTTTGTATCTGCCAATGATTGCATTTTGATATATTAACACATATATATTTGATGATAAAATACGCATTATTACACGACTTGAACGATTGGATTAATGTTTATATTGTAATCGTTCGTAGTTAATGACGATAATGTTGTAGCATCTAATCTACCATCGAATGCATTTTGTTGATTAACTTCTCTAGTAATACTACATTCATTAATTTCAGGTGATTGTTGGTATATTACATTTACATTTCCCGCATCACGAGCAGAATAACTGTCTTCTATTAATTTATTAGTTTTAACATTTACATCATCTTTATCTATTGGTATATTCATTCTGCCTGCATTTGGAGTATGTCCTGCTGATATTAGCAGAGATTCTCTTGCTCCATTTGTTAAAGCATTTTCTTCTGCTTCTCTACTTGTTTGTCTATGATCATTTATAGACATAGCAATACCAATATTTTCGTTATCAACAGTGAATTGTTTATGAGAGTTCTTCAAATCAATTTCATTTGAAATATACCCACCAATTATACCATTTAATATACCTCCTATGAAACCTAGTTCGGAACTTCCTTTGATAGTAGTTTCTTTAACAGTCTTTTTAACATTTACATTGTCAGAATCATATACATATGTTTTATAATTCTTCCCTCCTATGTTTCGCATAGTATCAACAATTGGAAGTGTTTCTTTTATTGTTTTTTTAGCAACATCATCGCCTTTTGTGTAAGCATAATTTACTGACGTTTTGATATTTAAATTATCAGCATCGTGAATCAAAGTTTCCTTCACTGTTGTTTTGGCAATATCTTGTGCTGCTGAATATGTACCGTCATGTCCTGTAAGATTGAGTATAGTATCATCTTCTACGACAGTTTCTTTTACAGTTGTTTTCATAACATCACTGGGGTCATGTGTAGTTAGTTTATTTGGAATTTGTGCATTGGGATTTCCAACATTTCTCACAGCATCTACTGTATATTCCTTTAATGAATATTTCAAAGCATCTAATATTGGACTAATCATTGATTTTACAATACTTGTTGCATTTGTAACAGATGTTTTTGTTTCTGTTTCTTGACGCTCATTATCATATATCACAATATTATTTTTACCATAATCATCTTTAATAGACATACCTTTTCTATCTTGCATAACGGGTGTCCCAGAATATTCATGATGTGTATCAGGGCGATATGTTTTTTTAATGGCAATTTCAGATCTCGATGCGTCTTTTAAATAAGCTCCTGTTGTTCTGAAAAAGTTATCTTCTGTTGTATTATATATCCGCTCTGGTCTATTTTTTTTTGATGGCGCAACGATCCCTCTTTGTTCGGTTGCTTTAGGGGGCGCTTTAATAGGAATTTCATATGTACTATTTTTCTGATTAACCTTTGAACGTAATTCATCTAATGTCTTCGGTCTAGCGTAATCTAGAGTGTCATATTGCTGAAATCCACCGACTCCTTGGCTACTATACCCTTGATTTAGTCCGGGTCCTACATATGTTTTTTGAATAGGAGATATATTATTGTGCACATTTGACATTTCTGATTGTAATCTTTCTTTATAGAAGTCTGTGTGTATTTTAGAACCATTTATGTTATGAAATCCCGAAACTGGTTTATATATATTTTCAACCTCTTTTTTGTTTTGATAAAATGAATTATTACCAGTATAATTATCTAGTCGACTTGTAAATTTTTCGACATTTGTGTTTTGTGTAATATTTCCTCGAATAAAGGGCTGCATATTATTATGCTTAAATTCTTTAGCATTTATTTTTTCTCCACTTAATGATGAAATAAATGTTCCAGAGTTGTCACTCATATCATTGTAATCTTTTACATTACTTAATAAAGACGATGAAAAAGGAGAAGGAACTACCCCTGTTTTATGTGTTCTTTTTGCCTTATCATATCTTTCTATTCCTCTTTTGTGTTCATCTGCCTTAACAGCATTAAAGTAATTTGCTTCATACATATTGGCATTTGGTGCTATATTGTTGTTACTTAAATATGATCCTGTCATTGTTCTCTAATCATTAATGGATAAAAAATAGTATATTAATTAATCGTAATAAAATCAATATTCAAAAAGAATGAAAATAACAAATGATGTTTTCTATGGAACAAGAACTCGAAAACAATGTTTTTTGAGCGACGGATACATCAACAAAATATTCGTAATGTATTTGGTGTAATAGTTTATTAATACTGTTATATAAAATAGAAATGTTATAACAATTCTCAATCAAATTTACATTATTGTTGATTTTAATAATAGTATCTGTCCGTATTTTGTATTTTTTATTATTGATATTATATATCAACGTTTTATTTTTAGTTTGTTTTTTAATTAATATATCTCTAATATCTATTTCAATAAATCCGGCATTGTGTTTAAAAAATAAAAAGAATAAAATCATAAACACTTGATTTAAATGAACAAGATGTTCTTTATCAAAATTATCGTATTTATTTGTAATTAAAACTGCATTAAATTCATTAATATCTTCTAACTGATTTTCATTATTACTATTGCATAGAAAATTGATAATGTCTTCTTCGTATTCAAAATAACATAAGTGATCAATTATATTCAAATGTTTATATTTTTTGGACAAATTATAATCATTTAATAAAATAATATCTTCCCATTTACATATATTTATAATATATTTATCTTCTTCATTTAAAAAATGTAAAATATATTTTTTGTGTTTGAAAAATCTTAAATATTGATTAATCAGTAATTCTTTCCATTTTGAAATCGGTATTAGTATTTCCATTTTGAATATGTTTTTATGTTTAGACTTTAATTCTTTTATTTGATGATATTGATACATATTAGCTGGTTATTAATTATTATTTTATATTTATGTACACATCATATTATAATCAATATATCCATTTGGATTGCCAGGGGCATATAGATCTTGTGCAGAACGACCTTTATTCCACTCGTTGTTATTGATTTCATTGGATTTAGAAACTGGAACGAATGCCGATTGATCACTGGGAATATCAATAATAGGGACATGATTGTCTTTTGCAACCATACGATAGTTTACTGGAATATGATTAAATTGTTCTAATGCAGTGTCCTGAGGATTATATGGTAACCATTCCCATCTATTTATTCCAGTGCCACGTAGTGTAGATGCGGGATTTGATAATCTAGTATCTTCCCGTGGTGCAGAGCATTTTCTAGGATTTTCAAATGAGCGTAAATCACATCCACCTGTTGCACTGTATTTTCCGGGTAAATAAGCATCTGCATTACATTTGCTTGCCTTATAATTAATACCTAATAATTCACTTGAATCATCTATTGCTGTTTTCATTGAGCATGTACCATGTGAATAATTTTGAAATCTTATAGCAGGATCACTTGGTAAATTTTCACATTCTACACAATCATTTCGTGGAGTATTCAATGAATATAATCCTGGTCCTATTGTTCTTTTTAGTTTTTCAGTATAACTACAACTGTCGTAATTCAATCGTGTATCATTTTGTTGATTCATACTTCTAATATTATGATATATATTTTTAAGTCATTAACATTTATCATAGTTCATCTTTGGAGGTAGTGGAATACTTCTATACATAATAGACTGGCATGCGGGTAAATGTAATACAGAAGTGTCTATTGGTTGTGTTTTATCATTTTTAATAATTCCATCTTCTGTTGGAACATATAAATTACCACCACATTTTGAAATATAGCGTGTTTGACCCTTTAACTCGCTTTCTAAATCAACTAAATTTCCTTTGATATGGGAAACTGCTGTTCCGCCAACTAACCCAAGTTGATGTCTGCATTTGTCACGATGTTCCCAATTAATTGGGGATAATATATATCCAAGAGTGCTTACATTATTTTGCAAATTTTGTTTATAAGAACAATTATCATATTTTGTCCTATTGAAACTCATTTTATTATCTAATAAATAAATACAATTTTTTTATATAAGATTTTGATTGCAGCGGCTAAACTTAACTTTATTTACATATGATCGAGTATCTTCTCCGCCTCTAGTCCACATTGGCACAATGTGTTCGTGATCTTGGATATCTTTAATACAATCTAACATAGGCATGAATTTGTTTGTAGTTTCTTCCATTATTAATTTTTTACAATATGGTTTTTTATCATTAATATCTTCAGCACCAATTGTTTCAACCTTCATTGTTCTCGTGTCAGAACCAGATAAATAATCTAATTCTTTGTCAATATCTCTTTCTTTTGCTTTTAATTGAGGACCTCCAGTAAATGTTCTTGTGATTAATTGAACAGGACATCTATCGCGCGTAGAAGTAGATGGATCATTGCGAAGTGATGAATATACATCAATTAAATAATCATCAGACACTCCATATCCAGGTCTTCCTTGAAGATTTACATGATCATATGTAACGTTGGGAAGTGAACCATTGTGTTTATTGACACGATAACTATCATTATTGTATAAAGAATATTTTTCAATATTATTATTGTTATTATCTTTAGCATTCATCCAACAACTATCAGCATTAATATTGGCAGAACTATTGTATATATTTGGCGAATTCATTATATATTTCCTATCTTATTTTAATATATAAAAATAAAAATAAAAAGAATTATAATCTAATATCTCTGTATAAGTTATTATAACATCTTACCCCGTTGTTTTCCTTGCATGTTTCTCCACGATTGTAAAGCCAGTTTGCAAATACAGTTTGCTCATTGGGTATTTTACTAGCAGGTACTGTATAAAATTGCCGTATTCCAGTATTTCTATTATATATATCGTTTGCATTAGTATACATTGATGTTTCATATATATCATTTACTTCATCTTGAATATCATTATTATATATAGGGCACGCGTCATATTCGTCATTATTAATATCATCACCGACAATTGGATTCATAAAAGGATTGTGTTCAGAAGGTTTTCTACATACATTTTTATCAACTATTTTTAATTGTTGATTGTTAAGAAAAGTATCAGTTGTTTTGTATAGATTTTGTTGATATTGATATACCACTACAATCATTAATACAAGTATTATCATTAATAGTATGAAACGCGTGTCTCGTAATAATAATGTAATTATTAGACAAATAAATACTATAAGTCGCGTTATTGCATTCAATTTGTCATCCATATTCATATCATCAGTTGGTATAAGGGCTGGTTTGAATAGCAAATTTATGTCGTTTACCCAAAACATTTATTTCTTATCTAATACATCTATATTTTTTTATTCTTCAGAATAATTATTTTTTTCATTGTTTTGCGAGTTTTCTCTTTCCTTCTCTCTTTCACGAAGTTTTTTTTTGAGTTGCTTTGCTTTTGCTAATTTTTTAAGAGCATTTTCATTTACACCCCGTTTACAACCTTTTGGAACGTTTTGATTTCTTGCCATATTATTGAATAAATCCCCCATTTCTCCCATATTTTCCATTCCACCCATCATGGATGACATCATGCTCATTAATCCAGACATATCAGGTGTTTTGGATTTTTGTCTTGAACTAGGATTATTTCCAAATAATCCGGGCATTGATGACGCAAATTTCATAGCGTCTTGGAACAGGTTTTCTTGATTTAAGTCACCGTCTGATATTTTTTTGGCCATTTTTTGACTAACAGTTGTTATGACATCTGAAAATCCACTATTGGGGTCGCCAATCGCTTTTAATACACTGCCATCATTATCGCTTATTGATTTTTGCAGTTTTTCTACATTAATATCGTTCAATATTTCTTTTGCCATTTTACCAATTGATGTATTTTCAATAAATTTCATATCAACGCCGGATTTTTCTTTGATTTTTTGATTTCTAAGAGTTTGAAGATTCTCCAATACACTGCGTATTTTATCATTTTCTATTGATGAAATCATTTCGCCAGCATCAACAGATTGTAATATTTTAACAATATTTTCACAAACTTCTTCGGTTAATTCTCTTGAAAATATATAAAATACACTTATAAAATGATTACATAGGTATTCATCATCAAAAACATAAATGATATTCTCTAGGGTAATGTTTTTATATATTTGTGTATTTCTATTTTTTACAATCCAATCGTCAAAATTTGCTATAAAATAATCCCAAGATTCCTCTTGTATTTGTTCTTTTAAAAATGTAATATATTCTTCTGAAGATTTGTCAAAAATAGTATAATTATCCTTTATTGTTCTTACAATTTCCTGGCATTTGTCATCATTCTCTTTTTGTTTAGCTTCTTTTTTTAATCTTTTTAAAAAATCTATATAATATTGATTAAAAATGAATGTTGTTTGCATGATAATAATTTTATACTAGTTTTCTTTATATATGTTTTTTAAATTATATCATTTGCGCGTTGACTCATTATTTCTTCAAGTGATGGTAAATTCTTTTTTTTCCTAGAGCCATCATCAGGAACGTTTGCAGTATTATCATTTTGCGGCGGTTGATTATATGTAGTTCCGGATTGATTATTATCTGTAATAAACTCGAAGTTATAGTTTTTATCGTTTATTATATTATCCATGTTATCGTCTAATGATGAAAAAGGTTCTGATGAAATAGATCCAAGTGAAAAGGCAATGGGTTCGTCTGGATCACCTTTAGAAGGATTTTCGCCAATTGGTTTAAATGTTTCATCTTTATTTCCCTTTGAAGAAGCCTGTGATGAAAAAAGAACTCCTCTATTAGGTAAAAGTAAATAGTCAAATACCTGTTTGCCAAATAAATACTCTTTAGTGTTAAGTATCAAAAGTGCAGGCACTGAATGAATCTTTTTATCAATGGGTTTATTTAAGCTTCGCAGCATATCAATTGAAACTAATTTTATCATCCCATTCTTATCATGTCGTTTTATTGTTTCCAATAAAACATTACAATGTTGACAAAATTCGCTATAAAACAAAATCATAGTTCTAAAAAATAATTACTTAATATCTTTATATATTATTGGTATTTATTTACGTGGTTTCTTTTCTCCTGATTTCTTTGCCATTGATTTCTTTGCAGCTGGTTTCTTTGCAGCTGGTTTCTTTGCAGCTGGTTTCTTTGCGACTGGTTTCTTTGCGACTGGTTTCTTTGCGACTGGTTTCTTTAATACTGCTTTTTTCCCTCCTTGTAATATTTCATTTGCACATCTATTAATTGCTGCTCTAATATCTTCTCTATAAAATCCTTCATACTCTTCTTTTGTAATTTGGTTTGGTATAACTAATTTTACTGCACCGCGTTCATCTCGTCTTGTTTTTTCAAACATATCTTCTCTAACATTTTGATTTAGTGAAGGCATGACCGAATTATATTTACTTACTTTTGATAATATTGATTTAGGAGGAACTGCTGAAATTTGTTTATTTTCTTGCATCTTGATAATTTTTTTGGCTATAACAACACTTAAATTTTTTATTTCAAAGTAAAGTTTATTATTTAATTTAATAAATTTTTGTTGATCTCTTTTTTTTTCTTCAACAAATTGTTCAATAACATCTATAATGTTCAAAATTTTTTGAATTATAGATAATGTGTTTGATCCAAACATTCCGCCACTCACAGGAAATTTAAAAAGATTAGTTGCTTGATAATTATTTACCAATAATTTCGCTTTCAATTTATAGTATTCAACCGCATTAACAAAATCATTATTAAAAAATATTTCAAGATCTTGATCCTTTCTTTTATTCCCAATATTTACTACAACATCTTTAAGTAATAGTAATGAATTCAAGAAATCTTCCTCATTTTTATCGTGATCAATATTTAACGACATTATATTTTCCTATATAATGCAAATAAAAATATTGCATTAAATGAAAAAAAATGGTTCATCGCTGCATTTATTTTGACACATTAGTAGTCTTAGGTTTTTTAGTATTTTGTTTTTTACTATTTTGATTTGTAGATTTTTTTACTTTTTTACTTTTACTCTTTCCTCCTGTTAGATTTTTATCAATACAAGCTTTGAATCGTGATATAATTTCATTCTTATCAATAAATGTTTGATTTCCTTTGTTAATAGTTCTTAATGGCAGTTCATCAAGTCTTTTCGCAGGAGATGTAGGTAATTGTGTATTTGCAGAAAATGTCACTCTGGAAGAAGGATTAGTTAAAACCAATGATTTTGTAGGAATTGTTTGTTGGACTGGAATTAAAGTTTTTTCTGGTACGTATAATTTTTTGGCAAGTCTATCTGCAATATTATGAGTGAAACGATTAATTTCCAAATAAAAATTATTATTCAATTGAATAAATTCTTTCTGATTAGTTTTTTTCATGTCGATGAACTTGATGATATATCCAGAATATTTCTGTAGGTTTTTAATTATATTCATTGTAGTTGAACCAAATATTCCTCCTCCAATCGGAGTTCTAAAAAGATTAGTTTCTCCATAACTATGTACTAAATTTGTAACATTCAAAATGTATTTTTCTAGTGCCTTTTTATATTGCATATCAAATAATCTTTGGAGTTTTTCTTTTTCATTTCTTACATTTCCCATCAATAATATTATTTCCATAAGATGTTCTAATGATTTTTTGACGTTTTGCTCATTTTCTGTATTTTTATTATTTGGAGAAGAACGATAATCGTTTTCGCCACGCAAAGACATTAATAATATTCCTATATATTTCTAACATTTTTTTGTTTATTCACCTAAACTATAAATTATTTATTTGATTGAAAAATCCTCACCATATGGATAGTTTTTATATATATTATTGTGATTAATTGCTTGGGTATTGTTCAACATGTTATTCAAAAAATGTTTTCTAACAATATTTTGATTATTGGTATATTCAATATTTCTTTTTAAGTCATCGCTAACAGATTCATGTGATTTCATCAATTTGTTATATAATAACTTTTGAACCTGTAAATCATGAGATGTAATTTCATCTATATTATCTTCAATTGTAATAATATCTCCCCCATACATAAAATCATTTTGTTCAAATTTGCTATAATTTCTATCATTTGTCAATGAAGTTTTCATATAAATATCATTTTCACTTATTTTCCCAATTAAAATACAGTTTATTATATCAACGTTTTCACTTGATATGTCATATACGTACAATATTTTTACATGATCGGCATAGCATTTCCCCTTATTATATATAACAACATCGCTATCTATTAACGATAACTGTTTATGTGTACTGCCTTGAGATTTCTTATTTAATTTACAGTAAATAATAGTACTGTTGATATCTGATTCATCTAATACTTTTTGTAATTTATTTTTATGAGTAATTTGGATTCCATTTGATATTCCTGTTTTCCACTGTTCCCATGACACTCCTTCAAGATATTTGATTGACTTGAATGCACTATCTATATTCAGTAGTTTATTGTATAAATGTTTGTCTACATCTTCATTAAGAGGGTTGCTGAATTTTAAAATATTATTGTCGATGTTGTTTGTAAAAAGTGAATCGCTATAATTTGTAAAATTTTCGATGTAAATAAAATTTAAAAATACTATTACTACAATTACAAATATAATTATGCTTAGTACTCCATAAATTAATCGCATGACTTCTTTACTAAAATAATATATAATAATATATTATAGATTAATAATATAATGAAACGAATGTATACCGTGATAATGTTGTATATATTGATATTGCTTTTGATTTTCATGGCAAAGCCAGCGATGATTTTCAATACAGATGGGAGTTTGAAACATTTTGGTTATAATAATACTAATTCTTCAATGTCGTTATTAAATATTGAAGTTGTACTATTTACAACAGCAATATGCTGTTACTTTTTTGTGATATCTATAGAACTTATGATTGATTAATTACTAATTGTAATAAAGATTTGACATAAGTTATTATTTAATATGAATAGCATTTTTTGCGGTAATACAGATAAATATAATTATATTATCGAATGGATAAATAAACAAATAAGTATAAAAAATTCTAAACTAAATTTCAATAATCTTTTATTTGTGTGTGGAGGGTCTGGAATTGGGAAAACACATTCTATATTAAAGATTTGTGAAGAATTGAATTTATTTGTTTCATATATTACAACTAGCAATTGTAGTTCTTCTGCCGAATTAAAAGATTGTATTATAAAAAATACAACATCGTCGTTAATACAAGTATTGACGAATGATACGAAAAAAAAAATTATTGTCATAGACGAATTCGAATCAATGATCTCCATCGATAGAACAATTAATGCGACACTATTTAATATTTTGGCTGAAAATAAATATAAATTAATACCGATAATATGTATATCTTCGACAGATATAATAAAAAAAATAGGAAATATCAAAAAGAAATGTGAGATTATAGAATTGAATACCCCAACACATGGAGAGATATATAGAGTATTGAAATATATATATAAAGATATACCAGACGATGTTATAAATAATGTGGTAAATAATTCTAACTCTAATTTAAATCAATGTATTAATAATATTTCCCTTGAAAGTTCAGCAACATTGTATGACAGAACAGATCAAGTTATAAATATCAACGACTTATATGGAAAAACATTTAATCAAGAATATATAGTCAAAATTTTATTGATTGATCCTTGGTTATATCCCCTGCGATTTCATGAGAATCTTATCGATGAATTGAATATACGCGATTCAACTGTTAAAAAAAATCATGAACTATATAAGACTTTCATGCATAATATAGTGTTTTTCGATTTATTAATGTATAACAATTTAATACAAGATGCGTGTTATTTATTTACATTAATGACACATTCACTTTATTTAATAAAGCATAAAAACAATAAAAACTCAGAACTTTCGAACTTCACCAAAATTCTAAGTTATCTTTCACTTCAAAAAAAAAATATTAAAAAAAATTATATATCAATGTTTCCAATCTATCAATTAGATAATTATCATGTAAATATGGTTGGGATAAATAATATATTCTTTTAATAGAATAAGTAGATATTATGAGTGATATGAATCTAAACAAAAAAAATGACTCGTATAATTTTATGGATAGTGTTGTAAAATCTATATCAGATACTGCGGCGTCGGTTTCAAATTCATTTCAAAATAGCGCAAAAGATGTATCGAATGTAGTTACTGATACTACAAAAGAAGTAACAGAAACAATAGGTGATAAAGTAGATGAATATATGTCAAATAATACTATATTAATTGGATTTTTTATTGTAGTGTTGTTGTGTTTACTTGTTGCGTATGGGTTATATACTTATATATCATACTCAATATTCAACAAATCAAGAATTGTCATAGAAGAAACAAAAACCCCCGTAATTGCGAATAGAATGAATAAATTCCCAATCACTACATTTAATAAAACCGGAAATGGCAAAAGAAGAACTATTACATTTTGGATATACATATACGATATGAATAAATACAATGGTTCATATAAGCATGTCTTCCATATTGGTGACAATGATGATATCCGTAGAGCATCGCCATATGTTTTCTTAGATAGTCACGAAAATCGCATGTATGTGAGATTTGGTTCGGTGTCAAACGATACATTCCAAGAAAATATTTCATCAGTACAATCAATAAGTGTATCACAATTAAATGATTTTATGATGCAAGGTATTGAAATACCATATATCCCAATACAGCGATGGGTACATATTGCAGTAGTTGTAAATGAAAATGCAAACGGCGGAAGTATCGTTGCTTACGTAGACGGCGATATCTCTAAAACTGTTATGTCAGGCGATATTAGCAACGGAAATCAACTCAAGATAATGAATCTTGATTTAGATAAAATGGGAGATTTATATGTTGGGGGGTCTTTTGAATCACCATCGGGACCAGGATTTTCAGGACTTATTTCCAAAGTAAGTTTATATAACTATGATCTGAATAATAAAGATATATATGAAGATTATAATAGAGGACCATTAAGTGGATTTTTAACACAATATGGATTGGCTAATTACGGGCTACGTTCGCCTATTTATAAAATAGTGTAAATTAAAAAATAAATATAATATAGTAATAGAGTAAAAACAAATGATTTTGTATTATTTGATTCAAGTAATTATGGCAATTATTCTAATATTAGTATTGCTATACATTGCATATGCGGTTTTTAATATGGAAAATACATTTAGTTTACAAAAACTTAATACTGTAAAAAAAGAGGTTGTTGTATTTGATGGAATTGTTGATTTTTCAAGTTCTCAATGGAATTTTAATACATACAATAAAAATTCAACTACATATAAAGAACTCATACCATCGATAAATCAAAACGGTGGTGCAGAATATTCATACAATTTTTGGTTATATGTTGACAAGTCAAGTGTGAATAATATAACTTCTTCAGATGTTGTATTGCTTCTCAGGGGAAATAATGTAAAAATTCCATTTTTAAATGATACGAATTGTGCATTAGTTAAAAATGGATCTTCCGTATTAGTCAAAAATCCTTTAATTAGAATGAAATCAGATGGTTCTGCTATAATTGTGGAATATAATACTATAACTCACCCCGATTCATATAGAGAATATGGTGCAAATGATATCAACTGTTCATCTGGTTCTTGGTATGATAATAATAAAGGATTGTTAGGAATTTATAATTTAAATGATTATGTCTATGATAAAAAATGGTTTATGTTTACATTAGTTCTTCAAGAAATTAGTCCTGATACTGATATATTATTTAAAAACAACACAAATTGTCGCATATATATCAACGGTATAAACGTTTTGGATAGAACAGTTGAATCAAAATATAATGGTACATATGGCTCGTCTGTAATGAAACACAATAGAGCTCCTCTTCATGTAAATCCAGGAGATATTTATCAAAGTGGCGATGCGGTTGGTGGAAATCCTTTCAAAACGCAAGGAGAAAGTAAATCTCCATTACTTATGGCAAACTTGAATTACTATAATTATGCTTTGACAGATAATGAAATCATGGATTTATTTAAACGTGAATTCACTAAAACACAAGCAGTAGTTCCTATTGAAAAAGATAATGATTACAAAGAAGACAAATATGCTATAGCAAATGTATCTGAACAAAATAATAACCTTCCTCTTCCTTTTTAACAATGATTAATTTTTAATTTTATATATATATAAGATATATATATAAAAGTATTTATATAAATATAATGGGCGGTGGATTATTACAACTTATCGCTGTTGGACAAATAGATCAGTATTTATCTATAAATCCTGAATTGAGTTTTTATCAATATGTTTACAAACGCCATACAAATTTTGCAATGGAATCTAGACAATTAACTTTTCAAAAAAACCCAACATTATCACATAATACAATATCAAATATTGTAGAATGTACGATTCCAAGACATGGAGATTTGTTGAAAGAAATATATTTTTGTTTTACTTTACCAGATATATATTCGAGCGATAAATATCAATTTAGATGGGTAAAAAATATTGGAAATAATATTATTAAAAAGGCAAGCATATATATCGATGGTATGTTAATTGATCAAATTACTGGCGAATGGTTAAATATCTGGAATGAAATGACAAATGAGGTTGGACAAGAGAAGTATAGCAAAATGATTGGTAATGTACCTGAATTATATGAACCTAAATCAAGTAAAGATAGAGTGTCAATAAAGAATAATAGGTTTTATTATTTTTATTATCCAGAATCTTCAAAAAGTTCAAATATTCCATCAATTAAGCAACGACAAATAATAGTTCCTTTAAAATTTTGGTTTACAAAAGTACCATCTATGGCGCTACCACTTTTAAGATTACAATACAATGTAGTTAGTATTAAACTAGAACTAGAATCATCTGAAAATCTCTATCAAGTATTTTCTCCTGATTTAGAAATGTTTATAAGCCCCATATATTTTAATGAACTTTATGGTGAAAAAATAAACATCAATACGTTTACTAAAGAATATTTGTTTAATCCATATATTGAAGCAAATTACGTATATTTGGGAGAAGAAGAACGCAATTCATTATTTATGAAGTCTAAAATATCATACTTGGTTGAACAACTCAATATTAATACTGCAAAATCTTTTTCATCTAAGAGTGCTGTTAACAATAATATAGATGTTATAGTAAACACACCAACCAAAGAAATTATTTGGACTACAAGAAGAGATGATTATTACAAATATAATGAATTTATGAATTTTAGTGCAGATATTCCAGAAACAAACAATGGTATTTTAGACAAGGCATATATTACTTTTTATAACAATAATAGAATTGAAGAAAAACCAGCAGAATATTTTAATATCATGCAACCATATCAATATCATTCTCGTGTTCCAAAACAAGGTATATATAGTTATTCATTTGCACTTTATCCAGAAAAAGAGTTTTTATCTGGGTATTATAATGCTGCTTTAGTAAAAACAAATTTATATGTAAGTTTCAAAGATATTTATAATAATGATTTTATAAACACAAAATTATCAAAAGTAAATAAACAACAATATGAATATAATTATCAAGTAAATATATACTGCGTTTGTTATAATATATTTGAAATAATTGGTAATCAAGTAGGTATGAAATTCACTTTATCTGCGTAGAGGCTAGTATTATTTTTCTCCCTTAATAATAAAAATGGATCTAGTTTTATTTATCATGATGATTGTTTTTTCAACAATGATATATTACTTAATAGGAAGTATTCAATCTCTATTGAAAGAAATACGGGAAATAAAGAACAAATGCATTCATACCAATAATTCTGAAAAAGACGATTTTAAAGTAGATACACAAGATCCATCTGAATTGATAAAAGAAAAAGCCATAAATATTTTAACAAACTTAAAAAAAATAGTAGATGAATAATTATATTTACAATAAGTAGTAAATGGCAAAAAAAAGTAATATAGGTAGCCACTGGATGGGTCCAGTTGGCGTGCTTGCTATTTTATTTATAGGCGCTATGATATTTTTATTTGTGTCAAAACCATATCTTGAAGGATTTACGAATAGTGATACTCAAACATCAAATAAAGCAATATTTTACTATTTCTGTATGAAAACATGTGGTCATTGCAATGATTTCAATAGTACGTGGGAAGAGTTAAATGATAAAATGAAAGAAAATAATAAAGTACAATTAATGAAGGTATATGTAAATGAACAAGAGGAATTATCAAAAAAATATAACGTAAAAGGAGTCCCCACACTTATATTACAAGTACCTAACAAAAAATCCATTGAATATACTGGCGACCGTACTGTAAGTGGCATATCTTCGTTTATTCAAGAAAATTTATAAATTATTTTGTTTTGATTCCTAATGCTTTTAGCATTCTATTATAAATACCTTTATTGAAAACCTTAACAGTTCCATTTTCATATTCTGCAATAATAGACTCTTGGATATTTAGCATAGATGCGAATTGTTTTCTTGTCAAACCTTTAGCAGTTCTACCTTGAATTAGATTTTGTTTTTGTTCATTTGAAATTTTATCTAAAATTGGAATGTCGTCTTTATTTAATTCATTATATTTTTTTGTTCCAGCAGCATTTTGTTTTTGAATATGTTGTTGTTTATAATTTTCTTTAGATCTAATAACAACTGGTTCCCAATCTTGGTGTTCATATCCAGACATGCTGATAAATTAATTATATTATGTACATATACATATATAATTTTTATATTCATTTAATAAAATGCAACCACAAATTTCATTGTCAGAATTATATTCAATGAAAAATAAAAAAGATACTATAAAACACAATACATTCAATGTTCTTATTCAAAAATGCCATCATAAAATAAAAAATATTGCCCAAAATGGCGGTATGAATATTTTTTATGAAGTGCCTCACTTTTTATTAGGATACCCTTTATATAATATAAAGGATTGTGTTGAATACATAATTGATGCTTTAAAAAAAAATGGATTTCTGGTGCAAACACTTCCATATCCTAATCATAATACATTATATATCTCATGGAAACCAACAGATGTTCCAAATAGAAAACAATTAACATCATCGTCATTTGAAAATAATCAACAACGTCGTCCAAAACCATCTCCATATAATAACTTTAGTAACAAAAAATTTAATTTTCTTTAATTATTAGATTTAGTGTGAAATGTTATATATATATTATCATTCCTGTTTCTGCAAATATTTGCATAAATATTGTTATTCAAAATAAATTTAGTCCTATAGTTAATGATGTTATTTTCATGCATTTTATCAAATTTATTTTTAAATCTATTCAAATAATCAATAAATTGTTGTGTAGATTTATAAGAAATCACATTATTATCAAAAATTTCTTTGAAAATAGATTTCCAAATATTATGGACACAAATAAGTTCTTGTTTTGAAAATTCGATTGAATAAACTTCTTTTTCTTTTTTAATCTTATTCAAGATATTTGGTAAGATATAATTACGAACAATGTCATCATTTTCTTTAATATGATCTTGTAGTGCAAAATATGAATTTATAATATCTGGATTAATATCTTGTAGAGACTTCAGAACATTATCTCTAATTTTCCCTCTTGTTGACCATTTTGGAGTACTATCAATAAGATATGGAATATGCGTTTTGTGCGCAAATTCAATTATTTCTGCTTTTCTCACATTAAGCACTGGCCTCCAAAATTGAATATTATCAATTGATACCATGTGTTCTGTTCCACTTAAATTATTGTAGTTGTGTTTTGCACTAATATTCGTAATGATATTTTCAAAACAATCATCTTTGTTGTGTCCTAGCAAAACAACATGTTTCATATCTTTATTCATATTAGAAATTTGCCTATATGTGTCAAACCGAATGTCTTTGGTCAATGATTCATAAATATCACGTAGTCCATTCTTATGACAATCGTTTCTGGAAATTTCTGTTACTTTTCTATGAAAACATTTTACGCCCAATACATTGCAAAATTTCTTAACGAATTTGACTTCTTCTGGTGATTCTTTACGATTATTGTAATTTATGAATACTGCTACATAATTATGTTTGGGATAAAAGTATTTCATCAAAAACAAACAAGTACAACTATCAACGCCACCGGACAAGGATACAATAACATTCGTATTGTCAACATCTATATTTTTGAGTTCCTTTACAAACTCTCTTACAATATTATTATTAGTATAGTTTGAAATATCAAAATTCATTTTTTTATTTGGACAAAAATCTAATAGATTATTGAATTGTTCCCATTGCAAATCTTTGTTTTCATCAGTGTCATTATCTTTTGTTTGAGACATAATGCATTTTTCAGTTATTTTGGGATAGATTGATTTAATCGAATGATAGATGAAATTTTTACAGATATTTTTCTGCAATTCAGTTTTAGTTGCATTGATATATTTCATAATCATGAAATTTGCACTGTTTTTGATTTTTTCAACATCTTGCAAATGTCTAAATGGCATTAAAATAAAACACCATTCTTCTATCGTAATATCATTTTGCGACTTTTCATTGTAAATAGATTGTAGATATTTAAGAGAAATATATGATGCTTGTTTACTATATTCATTGCAATCGATTACGTTTGAATATAGACGATCATAGTGTCTTGGAAGTTGATCATAAGCAATAATTGCTCCAATTTGTATTTCTTTATCATTTTCGAGACTATCAATATTCAATTCTTTATGATTTTTAATGTTTTCAAAATAAGTATCACATAGTAACATATCATATTCCTGTTTTTTATCAAACCAATATTTTTTATTTTCAAACCATGTCTTATAAATGTCACGGAAATGCATTGTCATCTTTGATTATTTTTTCTATTTTCATTTCTATAAATATATATTGTTTTTATATATTTTTTGTAAAAAATGAAAGATATATATGTTTTATATGATATTATAGTAACATGAACACTATAAATGTCTATGTTGATGGTGCGTGCACGGATAATGGAAAAAATAACGCAAAGGCAGGATATGGCGTTTATTTTTCAGAGAATGATCCGCGAAATGAAAATGGTATTGTAATTGGAAAGCAAAGCAATAATACTGGAGAATTGACTGCATTTATTCGAGCGTTGGAAATATTGGAGCAATATATAAATAACAATGATTATATAATCCATGTTTATATTGATTCTGATTACGTTATTAAGTGTGCTTCATCATATGGAGAAAAATTAGAACGAAATGACTGGAAAACCTCAAATAATAAAATCCCACCAAATCTAGAATTAGTTAAAAAAGCTCGCAATTTATTCAAGAATCATTTTAATATTAAATTGCACCACATAAAAGCCCATACTAATAAAGAAGATGTCCATTCGATGGGAAATGCTGGCGCAGATAGGTTAGCATGTATGGCAATCGGTGTTGACCCCGACGAACAATCTTCGAATAATACAAAAAAAGAAGAAATTACGGTATTGGATTGGATATCATTTAACAATAAAGACGAAGCAAAACAATATGGTGCAAAATGGGATAACAATAAAAAGCTATGGTATATTACAAATAATATTACAGATGAAAATAAAGAAAAAATCTTTGAACTAAAAGAAAAAAATAACTCTAATGTAAAAAAACAAACAGATAATGAAAAAAAGTATTATATTAAAATTGCATACTCTGATAAAAATAAGGCAAAATCTCTCGGTGCAAGGTGGGATTCCTCTATAAAGTCGTGGTTTTATACAGACGTTATTACAGAAGATAAGAAAAAAGAGTTACTTCAGCTACAAAAAGGGGTATAGAGTTTATCTATACACTGCAAATTCTTCGACAACTGATGCATTATATGCCTCTGGCATTTGTTTTTCACCAGCATTTACAGATTTTGGTGTGGATTTTTTGGGCTTTGGAGCAATTTGAACATTTTTATCATACGATGCATATTCTGTTGATGTATGATCAAATCCAGATATATAATTTGTGAATTTCTCTATCTGTTGTTGGCTATTTTCTCCATTTGAATTTCCAGATCCTTGATTTTGATCACTATTAGTTCCATTTGTATTGTTATTATTATTTTCTTTTTCTTTCTTGGCATTATTCACATTTTCGATAGCGTTTGGTACAGCACTTGCTTTAGTTTCTTTGCATGAAATATTACAGCTTCCAATATTATAAAAACTTGTGTTGTCTGCACTTGTTTTTTCACCTTGTTTTTCACCTTGTTTTTCACCTTGTTTATCTCCTTCTTTATCTCCTTCTTTATCTCCTTCTTTTTCTCCTTCTTTTTCTCCTTCTTTTTCTCCTTCTTTTTCTCCTTCTTTTTCTCCTTCTTTTTCTCCTTCTTCTTTATTTGCAAAACTTTCAATTATTTTTTTTGATTTATCGGTTTGATTATCATCTGTTAGTATGTTTTTAGCAATGATATCAGCATCTTTTTTTGAAACCTGACTTTGCTCACTTGATTTTAATTTATAAATAGCCTTTTTATATGAAAACATTGACATAAAAGTAGCAATAATGAGGAATATGCAATATACTATTATAAGCGATGATGCTACCCAACCATAAGAAGAACAATAAAAGTTTCCATTTTTAGCCACATTTCCACCAGACACAATACATGTGATTTCAAATAACGAAATTGCTATTGGTATTATTGACATTAACGCGACTACAAAAATTATTCCAATGCGATTTGTTAAGGATATGTCAGTGTTTGTAACAAGTATTGATAAACAAATAACAATCAATGCAGCAAATAATGCAAAGAATGCATATCTAGATTGTGCAGTACCTATAAAATAATCAAATATAGATGCCATTTTAATTTAATCTTCTATCTATTTCAATACAAAGAAAAATAAAAAATGATATATGTATAAAACTATTATATCACATAATATTATTTATGGGAATACCTTATTATTTTTACAAACTATCAAAAACTTATGATGATATTTTATCTAAAAATACACCAGATAATGTAAACATATATTGTATTGATTTTAATGGAATTATTCACCCAACTACAAGCAATTATATAAAAAGTTTAAATAATAAAATTGGTCCAGATGAAGATAACATGATACAAACATTATATGACAAAATAGGTTATTATAAAAATTTGTTTAACCCAAGCAAAATTATAGTATGTGTAGATGGTGTTGCTCCATTATCAAAAATAGTTCAGCAAAGAAAGAGGCGTTATTTATCTGTATTTAGAAATAAAATAGACAATACAGAAGTAGTATGGGACACTAATGCAATTACACCAGGGACAAATTTTATGAAGAAATTAAATTCATTTTTCAAAAAACAAATAAGATATTCAACGTCTTCTACTAGAATTATTTTTAGCGGAAGCGATGAGAAAGGAGAAGGAGAACATAAAATTTTCTCATTCTTAAAAAAAGAAAAGAATGGTGAAAATATTATAATTAATGGGCTTGATGCTGATCTTATAATACTTTCATTGATGTCACATCGTCAAAATATCTATCTAATGAGGGAAAATGACACTGAAGATACAATATATATAAATATTAACAAATTGAGAAATGCAATTATTCAAGAAGTAATAATAAAATGGGATATAAACATAGACGAAAATTTCACAACAAATACATATTCCAACGAATGCAATGACATAATAGAATCATATTGTGTAATGTGTTCTTTGTTGGGAAACGATTTTGTTCCACATCTAATGACTCTAAATCTTAAAATGAACGGACTCGAAAGATTGATATCAGCTGTAGGAACTGCTTATAAAACACACGGTCTTATGGTATCTAATTCTCAAATTAATTATTCAGCATTTGCCGAAGTATTGCAAATTATATCAAAGAATGAATGCAGAGAGATTTTTGAAATAACAGAAAAATATATCAAAAACAATATTCATAGCAGTGCGCATAATAACAAAAATAAAAGTGACTTTTATGGTATTAAAAATAAAGATCCCGTTGCTTCAAAAATATATGAAAATATTTCCAATTGGAAACAAACATATTATAAACACTTGTTTTACACAAATATATCAATAAATTCGACAGTAATATCGAATGCTTGTCAAGCATATATTTATGGTATATATTGGACATATGCCTATTACAAAAAACAAGAGAATTTGGACAATACATGGTATTATCCATATAATTATCCACCATCTTTGAAAGATTTATGCAATTATACAATTGGAAATACACCGCCTATTGTACAATCTAATGCAATTGATATTTCTCCAAATATACAATTAATGATAGTGTTGCCACAGGAAAGTCATTATTTGATTGATGATAAATATAGAAAAGTATTGGAAAATAAACATTCAGGACTTTACCATCTTCATCCTAAAGAATTCAAAATAGATACATATTTAAAAACTAATTTATGGGAATGTTGTCCAGTCTTACCAACCATCAATATTCATACAATTTTACATTATATAAAACAATAATGAATATATATATTCAATAGTATTTTTTTAAAATGAAAAAAAACGAAGAAAATGAAAAAAAATATGTAAGACCACAAACATGTCGTAATTGTGGTATAAATGGGCATTTATACAAAGATTGTATCCATCCAATTATGAGTTTTGGAATTATTTGTTATAGAAAACAAGAAGATAAAATCAATTACTTAATGATTCAAAGAAAAGATAGTTTGTCGTTTATGGAATTTATCAGAGGTAAATATAATGTTAACGATAATGGCTATTTAAAACAATTGGTATCATCTATGACAAATAATGAAAAAAATTTATTATTGAATAATAACTTTGATGAAATTTGGAATTACACTTGGTATCAAAATAATAGTACATCTATAAAACATACATCTGAATATTATGAATCAAAAAATAAATTTGATTATCTAAAACACAACGAAATTTTGAGCAACATTATTAATAATATTGTATGTTTAGTTAATCAAGAACAAGAATGGGGTTTCCCAAAGGGTAGAAGAAAACTGAAAGAAACTGATATTAATTGTGCGATTCGTGAATTTTGTGAAGAAACGCGCTTAAAACCAACTGATATAGAAGTACAATTTGATATCAAGCCTTTTGAAGAAATTTTTTTTGGTACAAATAATATTTTGTATAAACACACGTATTATATTGCCAAAATTAAAAACAACGATATTCCTGTATCAGTTGATCAAAACTGTCTAGAACAAATAAGAGAAGTTCGTGCATTAAAATGGTTTGATTTTGAAGAAGTGTTGCATCATATTAATGAACATAATATAGAGAGATTTCAAATAATTACAAAAGTAAACGAAACTTTACTTCTGAAATAACATTGTATAATAATAGATAAATAATACAAATTATGCCGTTTAAACGACCGTTGACAACGCAGGATTGTATTACATGGCAAGAAAATAAAACAAAAAATCCATCAAATCCAAAAAATCCAATTTCTGGGTACAAGGTTGAAAAAGATAAAATAATATATAATGAAATTGAAAAGAAATGCAAAGAAATACTGAATAAAAAACCAATTGAACCCAATTCCCCCAAATCTCCTTCTCCTAAATCTCCTTCTCCTAAATCTCCTTCTCCTAAATCTCCTTCTCCTAAATCTGCTTCTCCTAAATCTGCTTCTCCTAAATCTCCTTCTCCTAAATCTGCTTCTCCTAAAACAAGTGATACCGAAATATCTTTGTTTTATCCAGATTTGGATGATACATACTTTCAAGAAAAGATTCACGAATTATACAATTTGTATTCAATTGAAAATAATAAACATGTTCGTACTAAAAAAGAACTAGAAGCCATATCATCAAAATTATGTGGGAATTTTGAAAAAACGCTGTATCAATATTTTGTAAGCAATTATATATCTAGAAACACACCGTATAATGGCATTTTGTTATATCATGGTGTTGGCGTGGGAAAAACATGTTCTGCCATTACATTAGCAGAAGGGTTTCTACAGATGCATAAAAAGCACGAAGAACCTAAAATATGGGTAATCATACCTGTCTCTTTAAAATCAGGATTCATGGAACAAATATTCAAAATAACAAATTTAAATGATTTTGAATATTTGGCAAATCAATGTACTGGAGATCTTTATATCAAATTATTACAACTCTTGAAAGAATATGGTAAAGAAAAAGCTCAAACAAAAATGAAAAAATTAATTAATTCAAGATATAGATTTTTTACATATGAAACATTTGCAGATTTTATTGAAAAAGAATATGATAATAAAAATAAAATTGTAGAAGACAAAGTTATAATTATAGACGAAGCACATAATATACGTTCTTCATCTTCAACAGAGGAAGAAAAAAGAATTCATCGTGCTCTTGTTAATGTTGCGCAAACTGGAAAGGATAACAAAATAATAATGTTATCTGCTACCCCAATGTACAATGAACCAGAAGATATATTTGATTTGTTGCAAATACTTGCATTAAATGACAAAAGAAATATTTTAGATGATTTAAATTCATTACAATTTTATAACAATAATAAAATAAATAAGAAAACTATAAATATTATTAAAACTCTATCAAATAACTATATATCTTATATTAAAGGTAAAAATCCATTTACTTTCGCAATTAAATTATCTGGGAAAGATTATTTGAATCAAGAACTGAATTTTCTTTCAAAGGAGCCTACAAAAGATATTCAAAACAACCCAATTCCTGAAAGTAATAATTGGTTGTCACAAATTGATGACGGAATAGTAATATCTAATCTAAGTAAATCTCAAAATGATTATTTATCAAATAGTGATTTATCAAATCCATTTAATACATTACCAATAATGAATATAGTATATGACACTGATATTGGGAAAAAGGGGTTTTATACATTTTTTTCAGAACTAGAAAGAACAGAAACGTCGAATGTATTTACAGTAAGATACAATAAAAAATACGCCGATGGATTATATCCTGATAAGAATAATCTTGGAATGTATTCTGGAAAATTTTTGAACATTTGTAATATAATAAAAAAGACAAAGGGTATTGTTGTTATATATTCAAATTATATATGGAATGGCATTCTTCCAATGGCCATATGTCTTGAACACATGGGATTCAGCAGAGAAGGGTCTAGCAATATCTTGAAAAATCCAAATATTATTAAAAATCCACCTAAATACCATAACATAAAAACACCAAAATATTGTATTTTGACAAGTGATAATAGTGATATTATGGGATCTACATCTATAGATAGTCTCATCAAAGTTATTAATAGCGAAGACAATGTTAATGGAGAAAAAATAAAGGTAATTTTAATGACACCTGTGGCAAGTGAAGGTCTTAGTTTTTATAATGTAAGGGAAATGCATATAATAGAACCATGGTATCATTTTAACAAATTGATGCAAGTAATTGGTAGAGGAATAAGAAATTGTCGTCATCAAACATTACCAATAGAAGAAAGAAATGTTACTGTATTTATGCATGCTAGCTATGATAACAATGACAAGGAAACGCCTGATATTCATGCTTATAGAATAGCAGCAAATAAATACATACAATCAAAATATATAGAAAATGTTATCATGAATAATGCCATAGATTGCTCTTTAATGAAAAATATAAATTACTTTCCAAAAAGTATTTTTGAATTGGGAGATATTGATATAAATACATCACAAGGAAAGACTATTAAATATAAATATGGTGATGTAGAGGAAAAAGAACCATCTTGTAATTATACTACGAATTCAAAAACTTTACAACTATTCAGAAAAGATAAGCATGCACATTTTATAACATATATTTCTAAAAAAATTAAAGATGTAATCATTAACAAAATTGATAGTAATATATATCATGTAAATATTAATGAAATTTTAGATGAAATCAATTTTGAAAATAATTTGATATATCAATCAATCGATTCTATGATTTATCCTAATAAGTCAATAGATGGTTATATGTTATTTTATCATAATAATGGGATACATATAATGAAGGACGACGTCAAGTACTATAAAAAAATAAAAATATTTGACACAAAAAATAAGGAAAATAATAAAACTGTTTCTAAGAAAAAATATAATTTAATGAAAATTGTAAATAGTGAAAAGGGGATACTTCAATCAATATTTGATTTGTATTTATTTTTGACTCCTAATATATTTGAGGAAATCGTTAAGAGTATCATTGAAAATAAACATAATACTGATGAAATAAATGATTTTACAATAGACTGTTTATATCATTCTGGAATATTGATCAAAAGTTCAGAACTGTCGAATGTTAAATCATCAACATCTTCAAAATACATTGGATATATTGATATCTTTAACATTGAAGATCTTTCTGGGTATATTTTCCAAAATAATATTTATAGAAATTTGGTAGAATATGAGAAGAAAACTATAATGGAAAATAGAAAATATTTTATCAAATTTCCAGAAAATATGCAAAATGAAAAACAAGCATGGGGTATAATAATACCCACAAAGAAAAAGAATGAAACTATTACTAATGTATTTAAAATATTGTCAGTGGGTCCAGGTGAGAAAACAGGGATGAGTTGTTCATCATATAGCATTGCTCAACAAAAACAATTATTAGATGAATTCAAAAATAATAAACATTCCAACAATAAAAATGAAAACTGTGCACAGATTGCTTTAGAATTAATGCAAAATAACAGAATGACATATTATCCTCTATATAAACCTAGAGCATAAATAATAAGATTATAATGGAATTTGTTTCTTGTATATTTTTTCTTTATCAAACATAGTTTCTTTATTTAGATATATGAATGATACATCGTAGAAGAAAGATATAAATAATACAAGTGATTTATTCCATTTATTTTCTGTAAGTCCTTTCATTACTTCTGATGTTTTTTTTACACCAAAAAACTTTTGAAAGTTTTTTGAAGAAATAAATTCTATAAGTTTTTCTTTAACATAATGTTCATTTGTTTTAATATTAGAAGATAATTCAATAATAAGATCAAGTGGACAAGTTTTTTTGCTTTTTTTGGATTCTTTTACTTCTTTTACTTCTTTCACCTCTTTTGCTTCTTTTACTTCTTTTACTTCTTTTACTTCTTTTACTTCTTTCACCTCTTTTGCTTCTTTTACAAATGTTTTATATAATTGATCATGAATATTTGTCTTTAAACTATTATTGATGTCTTGTTTTTTTGTTTCTACACAATGTTTGTGATCTTCTGGAATATATTGGGTGTATCGATTGAACAGTTGGTCGTTTGATTCATACTTCCACGTGATATCATCATTTGTTTTAATAGGAAGTAATTTGAGTAGCTCCATAAAGTAACACTTTTAACAGATTATGTCATTTTTTTTCAATTATATATATATTTTTCAGGTGTTAATGTATTGTTAATATAGATGTATGTATTGTTTTTTTTTTGGAATTTTTTTTTTAATAAATAAAATTTCATACTGGAAGATATTTTAGGTAGTTTAGTTATGTTTGTCACATTTGATGTTTGACTCTTAGTATCAATTATGACGTTGTCTTTGTCTGTTTTTTCTTTGTTGATTATGGTGTCCTCTATAACTGATTTCATTTCTTCATATTTTTTGATTTCATTTTGTGATCGCAAACAAAAAAGAATATAGTTATGTATTTTATCTAATATCTCGTCATCAATCCAATTAAGATTTATAAAGATTCCGTTATTGTTTTGAGTATAGTCTCCATTTCCAGAATGAATTATTTTAAATATCTCATCGATTTCAGTTTGACACAATTTATCTATATTCGTTTGTATATATTTGCAAATATTAATTCGTTCATTGTTCATTCAATAATACTTAAACATAAAATATATTTATATGTATTTTTAATCTTTGTCGTCGTCATTTAATGCATTTGATATATCATCATCGTTGAATAAGTCGTCTTCGTCTTCTATAAAATCAAGATCATTTTCATCTTCGATATCGTTATCTTCTTCATCATCTAGTTCATCGACATCATTATCATCCTTATTCTTTTTATTACCTATTTCATCATTATCTATCAATTCGTCATCAATATCTTCGTCTTCGTCGTCAATATCATTTGATCTAATTGATTTAATGTCGTCAATATCGAACCCAATGTTGAATTGATCTTCTGTATTCTTTTCATCATCTTCGTCTACATTTTCCTCTACAATGTTTTCAATATTTTCTTCGCGATCTTTGATAACTTTTCCAATAATAGAAATATGTTTATCATAAAGTAGAAATTTCTTGCCACAAACTTCTATTTTCACTTCATCGCCTATATTAATAGTTTCTATGTTTATTTCTGATTGAATACCTGCAGAAATTTTTGGAACAATGATATGTAATATGGGAATATTATTATAAAATCCTTCAGCCAAAAGTCCAAGAGAATTTTTGGCTTTAACTCTACACTTAATGATACATCCCTGCGCAGGATTACATATTTCAGCAACACATTGTACTTCATATTCGATATTTCCATTGAAATGCGAAACAACGAGTTTTCCCATCGTTCTTTTTAGTATTGAAATACTATTTTGTTTAATATATCCATGTTTTGAACATGTATTTTCAAGGGTGTTTTTTAATTTTGAAAGCAATATATCATCTATATTTTTTCCAATTTCATTGGATTTTAATTGAACCTTGGTATTGAATTTTATCGGGACAAATAAATCACTGTTCATATGATGTGATATTGTATACTATTATTAAGTCATTTTTTTAATTTAGTATAATAAAAAAATGATGGATCAATACTTAAATATTATATACTAATAGAAATATAATGGAACTAGATAAAGATTTACCTTTCTTGAAATTTATAGATCTTTACTTAAATGGAGATTATAAAGAATTGGAAATATCTTTTTCTGGGAAAGATTTGACTTTTACTGAAGCAGAATTTAATAACTTTATTAATACATTTAGAAATTTAAAATATAAAGAAACAATTGAAAAAGAAAAGGTTAAATCTTATACATTAAATGAAATGGTTATTGTAAACGGCTTATCAAATATTGTGAAATATTGTTCTTCATCTGACTCATTTGATGACAAATATTGCAAATTTTACAAATACTCATCATTAGATTTTGATGGAATATGTGACATATTCGATGTAGATTTTAATTTAACATTAAAAAATTATAATGATGTATTTGAATTTCAAGCAGAAAATTGGGAGAATGTTCGGAAAAAATATTGTTTTCAAAAAGATTTCATTTACAGTAAAAACAATATAGATTATATTGCATCTCTATTTAAAACAACAGAAAGCAACGAAGAGTTCTACTCTTTGAAACAATCAAATGTATTGAAAGCACCTCAACAATATTCCTTTAAAATTATTATCAAAGAAAAAATGGAAAAAAGTGCAATTATGCAAGCGATTATTCGTGCTATTCAATCAATTACTATGGCTGATAGTTTATTGACCAAAACAGAACAAAAGTCAATTTTAGATCAATATTATAATATGATTAAAAATGACGTTGAGATTAATTCCTATAATAAAAGGCATCAAGTTGTACCATTAATAACACCAAAACCTGTTACTTTAGAAAGAGTCAATCTAGTTGATCCTCGAGAATATGGGTCTGTTAGTATTTTAGAAGGATATACAGTTACTGAAAAGGCAGACGGTGAGAGAATTCTTATGTATGTAAATAATGCTGGAAATGTTTACTTTATCAATAACACTTATAAAATTCAAGATACTGGTCTTCGTGTTTCATCTAAATTAGGTCACAACTCATTGATTGATGGAGAATTTGTTCATTGTAACAAACGTCTCGACAATAGTAATAACAGTTTATTTGCAGCATTCGATATGTATTACATTAACAATAAGAATATTACAAGTCTGCCATTAATAGATGATAAGGAATCAAGATATATGCATTTACAAAACTTTGCAAAAATGATTAAACCGTTATCTAATACATCTGTTGAGTTTTTAGTAAAAGAACATCAACATTCTGATAATATTTTAGAAAATTGTAAGAATATTTTAAATGGAACAAATAAATATCCATACGAAATTGATGGGTTGATATTTACTCCTTCTAAATTAGCATTATATTCATATTATTCGAATCAACCTGTTAAACTGACAGATAATGTAAAATGGGATAGGGTGTTTAAATGGAAACCAAATGAACAAAATACCATTGATTTCTTGATCAAAAATAACAGAGTAATTAGAAAGAATGGAATAAAATATAATGAAATACAATTGTTTGTTGGGTATAACTCATCACAATGGGAAGATATAGATATCATAACTGGTTTAAAATTAAGATATGATAGTGTATTTTCAAAACAAAAAAATATATGCAGAGATACATACGAAGCTGTATTATTCAAACCAAGAATATTTTATGAGAAAGGTATTGAATGTGCATTGGTAAAACAAAACTCATCTGGAGAAATTAGAGCAGAAAATGGCGATAAACTAGAAAATAATAGCATAGTAGAATTCAGGTATATAAATGATACAACCATACCAGTAAGCGAAAGATGGGTACCTATTCGTGTCAGAGAAGACAAAACCAGAATTTATCAAAAAGGCGTTCTTAGTAAAACAGCAAACGATCTTGGTGTAGCATTAAATATCTGGAGATCCATTCATAATCCAGTTACAACAGCTATGATTACTAACAATGAATCTTTGACCAAAAAAGATACAGACGATGAAAAATTATTAGAGAGTGATGATATCTATTATTCGCGCAATATTCCTAGAGATTATTTGTTATCAGTACATATGTTGAATTTTCACAATCAAGGAATAAAAAATAAACTATATGATATGGCTGAAAACAAAGGGTCTTTACTAGAATTGGGTTGTGGGGAAGGCGGAGATATGAATCGTTGGTTAGATTCTGGTTATAAATTTGTTCTTGGAATTGATTATGTCAAACACAACATATATAATCCAAAGAGTGGAGCATATTCCAGAATGTTGAAGAAAAGAATGCAACACATTAAAAAGCATAAACTAGATGATAATAAAATTTATTTCCCAGATTTCGTATTTGCGGCAGGAGATTGTTCAGCATCCATAAGAAATGGAACTGCATCCTCTATAATCGAAGACGAAGATAGTAAAAAACTATTACAAAAAATATTTTCAAAAAGCAATGCAGGGGAAGAGAAACATTTTCGATACATTGCAGGAAAAGGAGTACATGGTTTTGATGCTATATCTTGTATGTTTGCAATTCATTATTTCTTCGAATCTGAAGAAAAATTAGATGGATTTTTACTCAATGTTTCACAAAATTTGAAAAAAGACGGGATATTCTTTTGCACCTTTATGAATGGAGATAAGGTAGAAAATGAAATTAAGAAAAATGGTGGAGATATGATAGAAGGTATTAAAAATAAACAAAATCAAAATGGAATGCCAGTTTGGGCAATAATTAGAAGATTTGAAAAAAACAATGATAACCATTATGGTAAAAAAATAGACGTATATATAGAAAACACGCAAAAGTTTATTCCAGAATACATTGTATCATTTGATAAACTTATAGAAAAAGCATTACAATATGATTTAAAACTATCAAAAACAGAAATGTTTGAACAAACCTTCAACAATATTAAAAACGAAATACCATCAAATACCACAAATTTGACTAAATTTCAAGAAAGCATTTTCAATTTAGATAAGGATGATGTTCAAAAACAATTTAGTTTCTTAAATCAATGGGCAGTATTTAAAAAAATATAAATTTATATTTCAATATAAATATAAAAAAGTAAAAAATATTTTTTTTGTATAAATTATTTCATATGTAGGAATATAGGAATATTTTTAAAGCAAACTATTAAGGATTGAAAAGCACATAGATGCTCTCTCTGAGATATTATACCCAGTATTTGTTGCAAACAACGTGATGAGAAGTTTGATATTTTTGATATTATTGCAGTGGCAGATGTAGTAATATACGTCTTTTGGTTTCAAAATGCTTTCAGAATTTTCATACTGTTGTCTGTATCTAAGTTGAGCAAGGTGAAAACGAATAACTGGTGGAAACTGATTATCAAGTTCTTTGTTCATTCTATAACGTTTTGTTTTTGGATTGTAAACAGTAGTTGCAATGTATAGATTATACAATACATCCTTAATTGTCGAGATCATTGTGTGGATAAGGTAAGTTGGATCAATATTTCGCCCTTTGTCATCAATTGGGAGTTGAATGATTGGATTGTAGTTTGAAATATAATCATTAATCTGGAAATCTTTTCTATTTTTCATGTACACCGTAAGAAGATTATGCCAAACATTTGGATTACAAGGATTGGTATCTTCTTTAAATTCGATGTTTGGAGGTGAAATTTTATAAAGTTTTGTTTCGAATTCGTTTTGCTTTTTAACAATAAAGCCATAACTCATTTTGTGAGAGATATGGTAAATAGCATCTTCTACTTTTTCAAAATATTGAGGATATTTTACGCCAATAGTTGCAAGTGGCTTGTTGCTAATATCAATCTCAACCAATTGTTCGCGACTTTTTGAATTTACATGATATAGAATTTTATACCCGATACCAAATACATTTGTGTAATCGATGATATGAATATTATCACAGTGTACAAGGACAAATTCGTAAGCAATTGCAGGATCGAGATGAGAAACAAACATATCTCTAAGCTGTTTTGAGATATCGGCATTATATTCGACAATGTCTTGTTTAAATTGATTTCTAAAATACGATAGAAGGACTTCGTCAAACATCATTCCGTGATTTTTATTTGGATTTGCGAACTTAGAACTATTAATATCAGGACAACTAGATGTTCCAAAATACCATTCGCCGTCATAATTATATACTGTAATCATTGTCCCATCATATGCTTCTTGGTATTTGTCCTTTTCGTGGAAAATATCATTATATTGATTGACATTGATACGAATTGGAATATTGTTTGCATATGATACAACGATGTTATTATTTTTTTGAGAGAAGTCAATTACTACACTTCTACACTGCTCATAAATTTCTTTAAATCTTCCAACATCCTCGCGCTTATACGTATTATGCAATAGTGCTAAGTTGTCATTATTTTTGAATTTTTTAACCTGCATGCTTGGCCAGAAATGATTTTTTTTCATTACTTTGACGAGACAATTATATGGCGTATCCGTCTTATTATTGTTGTATTCATTTACTGTTTCATTCATAAGCTCATAAATATTTGTAGGCGCATCAGTTTTATCCATTGTGATCTATGTAATTGATGAGTTTCCTTTGAACTATAACTATATATTTGATCATATACTTATATCATTTTTTTACAAATGGTCAATTAAATATGTAAAAATTTATTTTTTCAACTGCATTTTTTTATATAAATATTAAAAATATCATATATATAGTATAATGTTTGATTTAGAATTTGCAAAAAACAAAAAAAGAAAATTAAATAATGTTTCTCAGGGAAATGATGTATCTTTTGTCAAAGATGGTATGACAACTGATGATATAAGAAATACTGTTCGCAATATTCGTGCATATATAGAAAAAAATGGCAACACATCATTAAGCGATAGGATAGAAAAACTTAAACAAGATAATAAGTTTTTTTACGAAAGATATCCTATGCTTTTTGATATGTGTACAAGACCTACTTTTGATTTTAATAGTCTCAATTATTTTCTTCAAAAACGCGAAGAAATAATAAATAATAAAAATTCCAACGAAGAAGTTTCTAAGCAAATTGGTAAAGAATGGTTTGATAAATATATTGATGTTTCCAAACTACAAAAGAAAACAGACCCGTAGATTTTTTAACTATCACAAATTACAATTTTAATAACATCTAAGTTTAATGGTGCATAAAATGCGATAGTAATAATCACGGTATTCTTTTTCAATATAATTCAAATTAGTAAGATTATTAGAACTCATTGTAACATCATAAATACCAATTGGGTTTATATCATAACATAAAAGTTTATGACAAGTATTATCTCTTTTATGGATTTTTTGCCCACATACATAATATATATTGTTGTCTTTGATAATTTTTGAAACAGTTTTGCTGTAGTCATAGATATGTTTAATATTTATTGGTATGTTGTTAAAATCAAATATTGTTGTAACATCGTTTTGAAAATCAGTTCTTTTTATAATTTTCAACAACTTATTACTCGGGTTATTCGCATTTTCGTACTCTATGAATATAACTAATACATATCTATAATATTCTATTGCAGTTATGTTATTTATTTTACACCCTTGAAGATTTAAAATGAGACAAATATTTATAAAAAAATATAAATAATTGTTTCATATACTACAAGGTTCGCTTATTTCAAAGCATGTAAATTATGGTTATGGTACATCGTGTAATGTACCTGATTTGTTGCTTCTACTTAAATACAACGGTCTTTCTATATTATTTACATGATTGTATGCTATCTTATAAATATTTTTTGCACCATTTGTATCTCTATTCCACAATCCACAACCGCTTTTACAGCGTAATAGACCATGTACAAGAGCATAATTACTTTTCCAAGGTTTAGGATTTTTTCTTAACATAAACTTATCACAATCTCCACCATTACAATTACAACATTTACAACTTGTTCTAAATTCATCTACTAAATAGGTTTCATATCCTGATTTTCTAAATAATGTTCGCATTCCCTTACCTTTTATAGGTTCTTTATATTTCATATGCTTTCGTTGTTCAAAATCACCAAAGCATACAACAACATTATTTTTATCACCAAAAACCTTTTGAAATTTATTCATTAGTTTTTGTTCGTTTTTTAATCTATTCATATAACCATTTAATTTTAGTTTTCTAAATATATATTTATTATAAAATGTAAATAATTTGTTATTGATTTCATTTTTCTTTTTGATATATTCTTTATATTTTACTATATCTAATGATTTTTTATTAAATTGTGATAATTCAGTTTCGTATTCTATTACTGTTTTACCATCTATTTTTTCTTTCTTAAACTCCAAAATAAGATTATTGTATTTTTTACTTTTTGTTTCTTTTCTTCTACTGTCCTGACTATATCTAAAAGTTGTAGCTTCTTTATTATAACCATTAACACAATATAAAATATCACATTTACCAGGGTCAATTGCTACTATTTTCTTATTTTGTAATTTAGTATAATCCTCTAATTCATCTATATATTTTTCGTCATTTTTAATTTTATTATTAGGTATTCTTTTACCAATTAAATCATTTCTAATAAAAACGATACTACAACTTACACCATCAGTTTCTATCATATGATGAAAAGTATAATCATTTTTCTTAAAACTTCTTCTTTCAGTTCTAAAAAAGAACTCCCATATTTTATTTTCATTCTTTTTTAGGTTTCCTTTTGTTAAATAATCTGTTTTATTGCCTTGCTCTTTTCTCATCAAAAGATGTACTAATGTTGTAGTATCAATTCTAATATGTTTAGGTACAATTTCGCTTCTTAATGGAAAAACATTATTAATACTTACACCATCTTGTTCTATATATTTCATCATATAAATCATACAAGGTAAATAATCTTGTGGTTTGCATTGAATATCATAATGAATATTGTTCTTATTAAAAACTTCTTTATTAGGAATAATAGATTTTTTAATATCATTAATCCATTTATGATATGCTTTGTCTGATTTATATTCATTTGTTTCAACATTAAGAATATCATTTTTAATTCTTCTCAATTGATTACATAATTTATTAATTTTACTATCTATTACTTTTTT